>Ga0169931_10003016_pt1 | contig 27046 bp, 25 predicted proteins | sample Kivu_15m_20L_FD_129675 | JGI IMG/M metagenome (GOLD analysis project Ga0169931, IMG submission 129675) | Freshwater microbial communities from Lake Kivu, Western Province, Rwanda to study Microbial Dark Matter (Phase II) - Kivu_15m_20L... | ecosystem: Environmental > Aquatic > Freshwater > Lake...
ACTTCCACAAGAGCGTGGGCGGTTACCATGGTGCCAAGCTGAAGCGCTACCAGGAGCTGATCGAGTTCCACCTCTCACCGGCCATACAGCGGGTGATCACGGCGCTCCAGAGCGGTACCTCCATCCCTGCCATGGACAGCCTGCTGGCGCGGGAAGGCGTGCTCAACATGCTCAACACCCGCCACCTGATCTACAATGCGGAGCGCGCTCCCATCCGCAACACCAATGCCTTGGGCAGTGCGTGGTTCGTGGACGAGCTGCGGTGGATGAAGAGCGCCGATGAGGAGATCACCACGCTGGGCACCATCGATCCTGCGCGTACCGTGCTGTTGGATGAGCGCGAACGGCCGTTGGTGGGTGCGGCAAAGGCCATCGCCGACCCGTCCGCATCCATCGTGCTGGAGCAGTATGCCACCAATGAGCTCCGCTACCGCAGCCGTTCAGCGCAGGGTGGTATCGCCGTGCTGAGCGCCATCTGGTACGGCCCCGACTGGCAGGCCTACATCGATGGCAAGCCGGTACCGCACTTCCGCGCCAACTATGTGTTGCGCGGTATCGCCCTGCCGGCCGGTGAGCACGAGGTGGTGTTCCGCTTGGAGAGCCGATCCTACCGCACCGGACAGAACGTGAGCATGGCCGCCAGCATCGCGGTGCTGTTGCTGGTCTTTGGTGCCTTGTTCCGCCGCGTGCGTACGGAGGAGCCTGCCGCATGAAGCGGGTGCTGATCATCAGCTACTACTGGCCGCCCAATGGTGGTGCAGGTGTGTACCGCTGGTTGAAGATGAGCAAGTACCTGCCCGAGTACGGGTGGCAGCCAGTGGTGTACACGCCTTCCAACCCCGAGATGGCCGCCGAGGATCCCGGCTTGGTGAAGGATGTGGGCGCTGCGGTGGAGGTGATCAAGCGCCCGATCACCGAGCCATTCAGCCTCTACAAGCGCTTCACAGGCCGCCGCCAGGATGAGCGGGTGCAGACCGCCTTCCTCAGCGAGAAGCGCGCAGGAGGATGGAAGGAGGACCTTGCCTTGTGGGTGCGCAGCAACTTCTTCATCCCCGATGCCCGGGTGTGGTGGGTGAAGCCGTCGGTCAAGTTCCTCAAAGACCATGTGCAAAAGCATCCGGTCGATGCAATTGTCAGCACCGGTCCTCCGCACAGCATGCACCTCATTGCACGCGGGCTCAAGCAGGCCACAGGTATCCCATGGATCGCCGACTTTCGCGATCCCTGGACCGATATCGATTACTACGGGCAGCTGAAGTTGAGCCGCTGGGCGGATCGCAGGCATCACCGTTTGGAACGCGAAGTGCTGCAGGAGGCCGACCGGGTGGTGACCGTGTCCTGGCGCTGGGCCGATGATCTGGCCCGCATCGGTGGTCGTCCGGTGGAAGTGATCACCAACGGTTACGATCGTGCGGACGTACCATCCCCACCCGAACCCGTGGATGAGCGTTGGAGCTTGGTGCATGTAGGCAGCATGAGCGCCACGCGCGACCTGCCCGGACTGTGGAAGGCACTTGCCCTGCGCATGGAGACCGATGCCGAATTGCGGGATCGCTTCGTGCTGCGTTTCATCGGTCCGGTGGACCACAGCGTGGTGGATAGTGCAACGGCCGCTGGTCTTGGTGGACACATCGAGCGGGTGGGCCGCTTGAGCCACGCTGAAGCGATGCGGGCCATGCAACGTGCCCGTGTGCTGCTGCTGCCCATCAACGATACGCCCAACAGCGCGGGCATCCTGCCGGGCAAGTTGTACGAGTACCTCTCGGTCGGTAGGCCCATCGTTGCCGTGGGGCCGGCTGAAGCGGATGTGGCGCGGGTGCTGGACGGCCGCTTGTTGCTACCGCGCGATCCTGACGCTGAGCAGGTGGCCCGGTTGTGTGCCTTGCTCGCCGATGGTGCGCCGCAGGCCCAGCCTGACCCGCAGTACGATCGGAGCAACTTGGCGGGGCGCATGGCCACCTTGTTGACCGGCCTTCGGTAGCTTCGGCGCGTCATGGGCACCGTCATCCGCCAAGCGACCCTCAATGCGCTGCTCAGCTACCTGGGCATTGCACTGGGCTTCGTCAATGTGGTGGTGCTCTACCCCAAGGTGTTGGCGACCGAAGAGTTCGGGCTCACGCGGCTGCTGCTGTCCGTAGCCACCATGGCCGCGCAGGTGGCACAGCTCGGAGCGGAGAACACCATCATCCGCTACTTCCCCTACTTCCGCGATCGTGAACGGGCGCACCGCGGCATGCTCTCGGGCATCCTGCTGTTCGCGTTGGCCACGGGCCTTGCCAGCATGGCGTTGCTCTGGCTGGCCCATCCATGGCTTACCCAGGTCTTTGCCGACCGCAATGCGCTATACGGGCATCTTGGTCTGCTGGTGCTGCCGCTGGTCTTCTCGGAGATCGTCTTCATCCTCCTGCGCAGCTACAGTCGGGCCCTGCATCGCACAGTGCAGCCCACCTTCCTGCGTGAATTCGTGCTGCGCATCGGACAGACCGCGCTCATCGCCTGGCAGGCCTTCGATCCCTTGCCGTTCAGGCTGTTCTTGTTGCTCTATGTGGGGGTGTTCCTCATCACCACCCTGGCCCTCGCCGCAGACCTGTGGCACAAAGGCCATCTGATGCTGGGTTGGCGGCAGCGGTGGTGGCCCCGACGGCTGCGGCGCAGTATGGTTCTCTACAGCGGCTTTACACTCTCGGCGAGCCTGGCCGGCATGGTACTGGGTAATATGGACCAGCTCATGATCGGTGCATTGCTCGGTCGCGATGCTTTGACCGCCGTGGCCCATTACGCCGTGGCCTTCTACTTCGGTTCGGTCATCGCCACGCCGGGTCGTGCACTCACGCAGGCGGCGGTTCCACACCTGGCGGATGCGTGGCGACGCAGGGACCATGCGGCCATCACCTCCATGTACGAGCGCTCTTCTTTCATGATGTTGCTCGTTTCGGGCCTTTGCTACCTGTTGCTTTGGGCTGCCAGCGATGTGTTCTTCGGTTTTCTTCCAGCTGATTATGCCCACGCGTCACGCATCTCGCTCATCATAGGGATGGCCTACCTGCTTACCAGTTCCATCGGTCTCAGCGTGGGCATCATCAGCATGTCCAAGGCTTACCGCCTCGATGCGTGGAGCAGCCTCAGCATGCTGGTGATCAACGTGGTGGCCAACTTCTTGCTGGTGCGCTCCATGGGCATCGAGGGCGCCGCGTGGGCCACGCTGCTCTCGCTGGCTTCGGTGAACGCCTATCGAACGTGGTTCCTGTGGAAGCGCTACCGGTTGTGGCCATGGTCTGGTCGCACTGGCTGGTGCATGGTGGCGCTCGGCGGCGCGATGCTGGCCATGTGGCTGTTACCTTCCTCCGGTTCGGCCTGGGGCGATATGCTGTTGCGCCTGGTCGTTGCGGCGGCCGTGATGTTGCCGTTCGTTCGCCGCACAGGAGTGCTGGCGGAGCTGCGTGCCATGGTGGACCGGAACTGATCGGGTCAGACGATCTTCCTGATGGCGAAGCTCAGGTGCCGGTCCGTTTCGTGGGTCAACAGGAACAGCTCCCAGTCATGCTTCACGCAGAATTCATGGACAGCCTCCACCACACCATAGCGCACGCCGCCATCCCAGTTCCCGGTCACATAATCATGACCGGCGATGATGCCTCCGGGCTTCACCTTCAAGCGGCATAGTTCCAATTCCGCAGCCGTCACGATATACCCGTGGTCGGTGTCGATGTACACCCAGTCGAAGGTCGCATCCGGATAGCGTTGCAACACATCCGTTGAAAGGCCCAGATCGATGTGCACCTGGCCGGAGGCGATCTGTGTCTTGAACTTGTTGCGCACGATATCCTGCAGTCCGCCGTGGTAGCGTTTGCTGGACCACATGTCGATCAGATGAAGCCGCCGGGGTTGCGTGATCGCGAGGATCATCAAGGAGAAGTCCCCCTGGTCCACACCTGCTTCGGCCACCACACCACCTTTGGGAAGCTGCTCCAGGAAGGCCTTGCGATCCGTGACGATGCGAAGGTTGGCCAGGTGCCGATCCGCCAGTTCCACTTTCGGTATGCGGGCGCTTTGGGCGGTCCGTGCCTTGCCCAGCAGGGCGTTCAAGCCGCGATACAACGGTTTTGCGATCACACGCAGGAGGCTCATTCGGGTCCGTGTTGCTCCATCACGGACAACAGTGCCGTGATGCGTTCTTCGATCGTCAAAGGTGCGATCCTGTCCCGGATCTTGGATCTTGTTGAAGATGATGTGCGTTCAGGATCTCCCAGGATCCGTTCGATCGCGGCCTTCAGGTCATCCGCTTCATGATGCTGCATCACCTCCCCAAGACCATGAACGATGGAGGGCATGGAGGTGATGTTCGAGACCACGGGGACACAGCCGGACAGCATCGCTTCGCACACCGCGTTGGGCAAGCCTTCCATGACGGAGGGCTGCAGGTATAGCGAATGCTGTGTGAGCAGATCATGGAGCCGCTCCGGGCTTACCCTGCCCATTACCGTGACATTCTTCGGCACGCCGCCATAGCCCGATATGTCGGCCACACCCACGATGGTGAACTGCAGGTCCGGTACTAATGCGGCACACGCGATGATCTTATCGAGCCCCTTGCGGTAGTGAACGGCATCGTTCCATCGTGCACCATAGGCCACACAGACCGCACCTTGCCGCGTGACGGAGGCTTCGGGCAGGGGCCACCGCATGGCATCGAACCCATAGGGGATGGCCACGCTCAGGGCGGTGGCAGCACCGGTCAGTGTTCCGTATCCCTGGGCTGTCGGGCCATGGTCGCTGTATGCGTTCGTGAAGTGTTCCAGGCAGGCATGGACCGGCAGGAGCGTGGCCGCCTGACGGTAGACGAAGCGAAGCACGGATGCAAGGGGTTGCTTCCGGAAGCCTCCGTAGTTGATGCCGGGGAACGAGCACGCATCGCTGCCTGCGATGATCACATGTGTGCGGAAACCCAGCAGGATGGGAAGCAACGCGTGGTATCCGCCGAAATGGATGAACACATGGCGCACACCCGCCATCCGCGCCTTCAACAGGAAGAGGAGCTGTGCTGCAAGGTTGATGGGAAGCATCCACTTGGCGCCATGCTCGAACAGGTGCAACAGCACTGTGCATCGGGTACGGAGCCCCTCCACGTCCTTGCGCACGAAGTGGAAGGCCTGCGGGGCGCAATAGGCCACCTTCATGATGTTGTGCCGTTTCACCGGACCCATTCCTGTGTCCTGAAGAAGAAGGCGACATACCCGCGTACCAACAGCCTGCCGTTCTCGATCCACAATTTGCAGTCATAGATCTTGCCGCTCTCGGGGTCCAGGATGGTGCCACCGCTCCATGTGCCATCACGCAGCCTCATTCCACGGATGATCTCCAGCCCCACGATCCGCTGGTCCTTGCGGTCGTCGGGGCATTTGCCGCAGCGCTTGTCCAGGTTGGACCGCTCATGCAGGTCCACGATCCTGCCGCTGAGCACGCCGTTGGTGACCTGAAGGTCCACCACGCTGCGCGGCTTGCCCGTGTGGTCATCGATCGTGGTCCATTTTCCGGTCGGGTTCTGGGCGCACAACAAGGTTGGGACCAGCAACAGGAATAGAAGGGCAGGAAGTCGTTCCATCGTGGTTCAGAAGCTGCGGCCGATGCCCACCACGTAACGGAAGCCGAAGTGGTCGCTTTCGCCCGCCGGCAGCGCGCTCAATAGCATGGGTATATCGAACCGGATGGTGAGCGGTTCGATGTCCGACAGGGGCCCGAAACGTTTGATGGTGAAGGCGGCCCCCAGGCCTGCATCCGCGCGCAGCGGAGCAAAGCGGAGCACGGCATCATCACCGCGCGCCTGCCGATACCCCATGGAACCCACATCGCCGAACAGATACACGTCCAGGTGCATGTAGCGCGCCACCTTTCCCGGGCGCCAGCGCACCAGCCCGTCGAGGTCCAGTTCGGCGCTGGCCGATACGCCGCTGTGGCCGAGGTTCGTGAAGATCAGTTCGCCATCGACCAGCTCGGGGGCGAGGTAGCCGGCATACCCGCGCAATCCAAGGCCGCCGCCCTGCGCGAAGTGGTTCACCGCGCCACCAAAGCCGAGGAATTCGTACGGCACGAACCCGATGCTCCGGGTGTACTTGTTCTCCATCAGCTCTTCGGGCGAAGCACCGGCGAGGTACAGCGCACTTTCACGGGGGATGCTGCCGGTCCCGTACTGCGCCATGGCACGGGTGCGCAGTTCCAGGCCAGCAAGCCGTTGTACGTGTATGCTGCTCATGCGCAACCAGGCATAGCGGCTCTGTGAGCCCACGGCGCTGCTGCGCAGTTCGGCACGCAGATCCCCGCGCCCTGTGCGATGCCAGTAGCGGTGGCGCAGCGCGGTCTCCACATATCCGTTCAGCCGGTCCAGTTCCCACAGGTCTGGGTACAGCAGGTAGGTGCGGTCGCTGCTGTCACGGCGCAACAGGTACACCATGCTCACCGAGGCCGTGGTCTTGTCGTTCGGCAGGTCCCACTCGAAGCGGCCGCCATAGCGTTCCAGCCCATCGAGCACCCGTGCGAACAGCTCCACCGAGGAACCGCGCAGGAGCTTTTCCGTGCCGTTGCGGTAGTTCAGGTTGAAGGAGATCGGTCGATAGGTGTTATCCGCGCTGCCGGGGATGGTGTCCACCTTGGAGGGATGGCCTGGTGGCAGGTATTGCAGGATGCCGGTGTTCAGCCAGGCACTTGCCCGGATGCGATGCTTGTAGCGCATGTATCCGCTGTGGAAGTGCACACCCGCTTTGATGCCGTCGAAACCGTTCCACCACAGGTCAGGGCGCACGAACCCCTCGTAGGCCTTGCGGTCAGGCGGCTGTCGCAGGTGGTGGTCGAAGGTGATGTGCGTGGGGATGCGCGCGCGATTGTTCAACAGGTAGGCATCTCCCAGCCGCAGGGTGGTGTCAATGATCACATCGTCGATGCCGGAGGGGATGTCAACACGTGCCGTGTAACTGCGTTGCAGGTCATCGTACCCGATCCACCGCGGCAAAAGCTGTGCATTGGTGGGTTTCACGTCCCAGTTGATGGGGATGTGGTAGTTGTGGCGCCGCCCATCGCGCCCCACCACCTGGATGTCGAGCGGCATTGGCAGATCCCCCTTGCGGTGCAGGGTGATCGTCTGTCCTTCGTTCCGCATCCGGCCGGTTATGCGGCCCACCGCATAGTCGATGCGCTTGTCCGTGGTGATCCAGGGGTCGAAGAACCAGGACAGGTCGCGCTTGGTGGCGTCGGTGAAGCTCTGTTGCATGTCCTCCGGGTAGGGATGGCAGGTACGCCATTGATCGACGTAGTGGCGCATGGCGGCCAGGAACACAGAGTCTCCCAGCACGTATTGGAGGTTGTATAGCATGGTGGCCGTCTTGGTGTAGACATGGCCGTAGCCCCCCTTGTTGCGCCGCTCCCAATAACCGAACTCATCGCTGTGTGTATTGATGGCGGGCAACCGGTCACGCACGGCATCGCGCTGGAAGGAGTTGTACACCTCGCTGTCCCGGGGCCGTTCTGGGCGCAGGTGGCGTCGTTCATAGGCCGTGCGCGGCGGGTCGCTCACGAGGGTGTCACCATCGATGCTCTCCAGTCCCCATGCGGTAAGGAACTGCGTGAAGCCTTCATCAAGGAATGCGCGGTAGGTCTCATTATTACCGAGCATGCCATAGAACCAGTTGTGGCCCACCTCGTGCACGAGCAGGCCGCGGTAGTCGGGGTCACGGCCACCATCCAGCGTGAGCATGGGGTACTCCATGCCATCACGCGCATCGGCCACGATCATCTTGGGGTAGGCGTAGGCGCCAAAGTCCGTGCTGAACACTTCGATGATGCGTGCGGTGTATGCGGCTGCGTTCTGCCATCCGCTCGCGTGCGGTTCCTGCACAAGCGCCACGCACTTCACCCCGTTCCAACTCGCTTCACCGATGCGGTATGTGGGGTCGGCGGTGAAGGCGAAATCATGCACGTTCTCAGCATGGAAGCGCCACACCTTGCGCCGACTGGTGTCGGGGGCCAGGATCACGGATGGCGGCTCGTTCCACAGCTTGTCCTTGAAGTTGGAGATGTCGAGCTTGCTGCGGAGATCGGCCGGCATCACCTCCTCCGGGTTCTGCAACCATCCGGTGGCGTCCAGGATGTAGTGGTGGGGCAGGTCAAGGTCCACATCGAAGGTGCCGAAGTCGCCATACAGTTCGTTCCCCAGGTGCTGCTGTGTGTCCCAGCCCATACGACGGTCATACACCGCGATCCGGGGATACCAGTGCACACCGTCGTAGTGCTTGCTGCCCCAGGCGTTGAACAGCTTCATGCGACGCTGGACATCCATGGCCCAGTAGGTGGTGAAGTCGATGCGGAAGGTGGCCCGTTCGCCCGGTGGCAGTGGTCGGTTCAACCACACCTTCAGCACGGTATCATCCTGCTCGGTGCGAAGTGGGGCTGTATCATCTGCGATGCTGTGCACCATGGTGCCAACGCGATCGGGGCGCGGTGCTGAGGGCTTCCCCTCGTTGTCCAGCAGGTCCGCATAGGAGCCGGGTTCATACGCTTCCTGGTAAAGGTGGAAGAAGACCCAGTGCAGGGTGTCGGGTGAGTTGTTGTGGTAGTACAGAGCAAGGTCCGCGTTCAGCCGGTCCCGTGCATCGTCCAAACGGCCTTTGATGATGTAGTGCACATCCTGCTGCCAATAGCCAGGATAGGGGGGACGGTTCTTCCAATAGTGCGGGTTGTCCGCATTGCGGTAGGTGTTCGGCGGACGCTTGTCGTGGAACTCCTGAGCGGTGATCGTGGCGCAGAGGAGCACAAATGGGAGCAGGAGGGCTGGACGCATGCGCCCGCCAAGTTATCCCACGGCGGCCTCACCCGGCACGGCCGCTCGCACCGCGAGGCGTGGACTGTGCTGGCGTTTGGCACGCGCGATGCTGATGTTGAGCTCGTAGCCCACCAGCAAGGCGATCATGTTGAAATAGATCCACAGTTGTACCGCCAGGATCGCCCCGATGGAACCATAAAGCGCATTGTAATCCGTGATTTTGCTGAACACATAGGCCAGTCCCTGCGAGATTAGCATGATGAGGAACACGGCCAGGATGGAACCCGGAGAAAAGGCCTTGAAGCGCCTGGCAGCCGGGTCGCCGGCGGTGTACAACAACGACACGGAGGTCATGACCAGCAGGATGGAGAGGATCCACTTGGCGGCGAGCAGCACGTATACCTCCAGGGAACTGGTGAGGATGGATAGTTCCAACAGGCGACTGAGTGCGAGGTCTGTGAGGGAGAACACCGGGATGGCGATGACCATCAGGACGGTGAGGGCCAGCAGCAGTCCCAGGCTGAGCATGCGCTGTTTGAGGGCGCTGTGCCACTTGGCAAGGTTCGTGCTGCCGCTGAATCCTTCCAGGATCGCGTCGATGCTGTTGCTCGCGAGGTACAGGCCGGAGATGAAACTGATCGACAACAGGGTGCCGTGTTTCTTCACCAACAGGTCGTGCAGCGTGGATTCAACAAAGCGGTACACCTCCAGGGGCATCATCTGGCGGAAGGCTCCGAGGAGGCGTTCCTGGAAGTCGGGGACCGGTATGTAGGGGATGAGGGTGAGCAGCACGATCACCGCGGGGAAGAATGACAGGAACAGCTTGAACGAGATGGCCGAGGCACGGGTGATGATGCGGCCCTGTGCCATGGCGGACAGGAAGAAGCGGAGGATCTGGTAGAGGTCGAACCCTTCGAAGCCGGGCAGCACAACACGCCGCATCCATCTGATGAGTTGACGGGAAGGGCTCGAGAATAGCGCTTTTCGTGCCAAGCGTTTAACCATGCGCTCAGATCGCTTTGAGGCTGAGGTCGAGGCTGGTGGCGCTGTGGGTAAGGGCACCCACGGAGATCATGTCCACACCGGTTGCGGCATAGGTCGCGATCGTATCCAACGTGATGCCGCCCGACGCTTCGGTCTCCACCAGTCCACCGATGCGTTGCACGGCTTCCGCCAGCAGGGTGGGGCTGAAGTTGTCGAGCATGATGCGCTGCACACCACCGATGGTCAGCACCTGCTCCACTTCCTTCATGTTGCGTGTCTCCACTTCGATGGGTAGCGACATGGAGTTGGCCGCAAGGTATTTCCGTGCCGCCGCGATGGCCTGAGGGATGCCCCCGCACAGGTCGGCATGGTTGTCCTTGATCATGATCATGTCATACAGCCCATGCCGGTGGTTGTGCCCGCCTCCGATACGAACCGCCCATTTCTCCACCGCCCGCAGCCCCGGGGTGGTTTTCCGTGTGTCCAGCACGCGGCATCCGGTCCCTTCCACCGCTGCCACGTGGCGGGCTGTCAGTGTGGCGATGCCGCTCATGCGTTGCATGAAGTTCAGCACCAGGCGCTCAATGGTGAGGATGCTGCGGGATGGGCCGTTGATGGTGAAAGCCACGTCCCCAGGCTGCACCCGTGCGCCATCCTGCAGGAAGATGCGGATGCGGAGCGCCGGGTCGAAGCGTTCCACTAAGTGGCAGGCGAGTTCCACACCGGCCAGTACACCCGTTCCCTTCACCAACAGACGGGCCGCTCCCCGCGCTTCCGCTGGTATCGTTGCCAATGCAGAGTGGTCGCCGTCACCGATGTCCTCGTGCAGGGCAAGATCGATAAGGGCCGAGATCTCGGGATGAAGCACCGGTCAAAGGTCGTTCTTGCTCGACTCGATGCGCAGTTGCTTGACCAACTTGGCATCGCCCACCTTTTTCAGGAAGAAGGTCACCCTGAAATACCCGTTCCGGGTGCGCAGGATGCCTATGAAGTACTCGTCCCCGAATTTGCTTACGCCGCTATGCTCGATCACGAGGTCCACGGGTGGGTGGTCGTTGAAGAACTTGCGGACGATCTGCTCTGCCTGCGATCGGCTGTAGACCTCGGAGGTCTCCTTGATGGTGAGGTCGATGTTCGCGATGAACTGCGCGGACAATGCAGCGGCGTTGCCGGTGCGCATGGCTTGCACCACCTTGTCACGCGCGGGGTCCTGAGCGTGGATACCCACGGTCAGCAGCAGGGACACCAATAGCACAAGGGGGCGGCTCATGGGTAGGCTCATTTGAGCCGAAATTTGCAAATACCGGGCCGAACTTCACCGCAGGCTCCCGGAGAGTTACCAACAGTGCGAACGACATGAAGATCAGGGTAATATGGGTTTCGCGCACGGACAGGGGGTTCGTACAGGATGGGGTGGCCCATTACCTGGAGCGGGTGCGCCGGGCGTGGGAGGTACAGGAAGTGGTGGTTCCCGAGGAGGGGCGGGGTGATGCCGCCCATCAGCAACGGGTGGAGGGCGAGCGCCTGTTGGCGGCGTTGCGACCGGGTGAGCGGGTGGTGGTCCTTGATGAGGGCGGTATTGGATTGTCCAGCCAGGCCTTCGCCGGCCGCCTTGGGAACTGGCGTGATCAAGGGGTGCGGCAGGTCGCCTTCCTGGTGGGTGGAGCTTACGGCCATTCCGATGCTGTCAGGAGCCGGGCCGACCTGCTGCTTTCCTTGTCGCCGATGACATTCCCACACCAATTGGTGCGCCTGTTGTTCGCCGAGCAGTTGTACCGGGCCCAGGCGATCCTCGCGGGTTCGGGCTACCATCATTAGGGAGTGGTCCATAAGCGGGATGGACCTGCGCGGTCGGGCTTTGCCAGATGCTGCCTTCGTTAAGAGGTGAAGTGGGACCAGCGATACGGCACATCCATCGGGACATGCGTGGGTCTATCTTTGGCCTACCATGGCCGCTGCCGTTCGCCCCATCGATATTGCACTTTGGGAATACTTGGTCGTTGCGGTATATACGTTTGTTGTTGCTGTTATTTATTCTCGAAGAAAATTAAGTAATATAAAGAAAAATCCTGAATATAAATACTATTTATGGGGGTTGTATACCAAAATATTAGGAGCTGTTCTTTTCTCTATGATATACCTTTATTATTATGGAAATGGTGATACTATAAGCTTTTTCATTTCCAGCATTCCGCTCTCCAAGATATTGGCATCGGATCCTCTTCGGTATGTAGAGGCCATTCTGGCAGATAACTCATGGGAGAACAGGTTCAAGATATTCGACCCTTCGACCGGATACCCGATCGGGTACGTGTATATCGATGATCGGACGTATTTCCTTGTGAAGCTGATATCACCCATAACGATGATCAGTTTTCATAGTTTTCTGCTCACCGGAGCGATCATTGCAACGATCGCATTCGAGGGCGTCTGGCGCCTGTACAGAACCTTGGTACGGTACTATCCTTCATTGATGAACAAGTTCGCGTTCGCGGTGCTGTTCATGCCGTCCGCGGTTTTCTGGGGTTCGGGTATCATCAAGGACACCTTCACGTTCAGCGCCATGTGTTGGAGCATCCATGCATTGGATGCCATCTTCTTCAGGCGGGAGCGGATACTCTCATCGTGGGTCCAGCTGATCATCTGCGTGCTCATCCTGCTGGCCATGAAGCCATACATCTTCATGGTGCTGCTTCCGTCCACGCTGCTGTGGCTCGTTTACCATCGGATCTCAAAGGTCCGCAGCGCCTTTCTCAGGCTGTTGATCCTGCCCGCTGGCATCGTTGCGTTCGCACTCGGATCCTACCTGATCCTGCTGGCCATGGGCGATCGGCTGTCGAAGTTCTCACTGGAACACGCCCTTGACACGATCATCGTGGGGCAGGAGGATATGAAGCGCAACCAACGCTACGGGGACAACTACTTCGATCTGGGCCCGTTGGACAAGAGCTGGTCGGGGGTGGCCTCCAAGGCGCCCCAGGCCATCATGGCCGGCCTGTATCGCCCGACGCTGTTGGACAGCAGGAACGCGGTGATGCTGATCGCAGCGGTCGAGAACCTGTTCCTGCTGGTGCTCACCCTGATCGTTCTATGGAAAGCGAGGATCTGGCACCTGGTCACATTGATCAGGTTCAATCCGATGCTGCAGATGTTCTTCTTCTTCGTGGTGGTCTACGCCTTCATCATCGGCATTTCCACCCCCAACTTCGGTGCCCTGGTGCGGTTCAAGATCCCGGTTCTGCCGTTGATGGTGTCCGGACTGTACATCGCCATCCATATCCTGAACGAACACCGGTCCCAGCTCAATGCAGGCAGGCGGTTCGATTGGGCGTGGTATACGGACGGGGAGGAGGGGCGGCCGAATTGAGAGGGCCGGGCATTGCCGGGGAGTGCCTACAAGATCCGGTCATACACCTCCCTTGCGATATCAACGGATCTGTATTTGCGGGCGAGCGAGATCATCCGTTCGCGGTGGTCGGGATCGGCAAGGATGCTGCGGATGCGGCCGAACGCCTGGTCGATATCGCTAAGGTCCGTACGGTAGGTGCTGCCGCCGATGCCCTGCCGGAGTTCCAGATCCTCGTCCGAGATGCCTTCGGTGGTCAGGATGGGAAGCCCGCTCGCCCAATATTCGCCGTTCTTGATGGGACACTGGTAGCGTTTTATCGGAGTGGGCCTGATGGTGCTGAAGGCAAGATCCGCGCCGGCCATGTAGCGGGGCACCTCCGCATGGGGGACCGTCCTGACATGCACGCTGCCCGGTTCCATGCCTGCAGCCCTTGCTTTTCCCATGATGACCGCTGGGTCGCTGGGCGACAGCACCACGAGGCGGAACGGCTCGAACGCGGATGCACAGCGGGCGAAGAGTTCGAAGGCTTCCTGATCCAGGTACAACCCCCCGAACTTGCCCACGTATATGCCCACCAGCGCGTTGGCCGGTATGTCCAATTCCGCCCGTATGGATGCTCGTTCGGCGGCGTCCGGCTTGAACGCGTCGAGGTCGGTGATGGAGGGGATCACGTGGATCCGGGCCGGGTCGCATCCCTGCTTCAGCAGATCCTCGCGGTGGTTGTGGGTCACCGTCATCACATGCTCTGCGGTTCGCAGCTGCAGCGATTCCATGGCGGAGGAGAACTTGAACCGGATCCCCCCGCGCCTCCAGACGCCACATTCCTCCATGTACAGTGAATGCGGCTCAAAGGATTCCACGATGTACGGGATGCCGGTGAGCCGGTGTGCGAAGTAGGCCAACGCACCCGCCATGGAGGCCTTGGCGAACAGCAGGTCGATGTCATGCCTCGATATCAGGCGTGCCAGCCTGATGACCGCGTATAGCTGCAGGAACGCCTTCGCCAGTAGGTAGGGTTTCCTGAACGGTGGCTTGATCTTGTGGACGGTCACGTTCAACGCACCGAACTCCACTTCGGGCAGGTGCTCGTCAGGCGTGGTCTCGATGGTCACCAGGTGCAGATGTCCCACCGCAGGGCGCTGCGACAGCAGCTTCAGGTAGGGGAACACAGCCGCTGCTGTGAGCGGCTCCCGCAGGCTCCAGTAGCTCAGGAAGAGAATGTTCCTCTTGCGTTCCATGCAACCGCGGTCACCGGTGCCTGCTGGTTCAGGCGGGGTTCCGGGTGATGATGTTGACGAGGAATTTGCCCTCCACATGTGAGCGTATGGTCGCCTTCCCCTTGAAGAGCTCGTTCATGTTCACCCCCTTGCCACGCCCGGCGATGACCATGTCCCCATTCTCGGTCCTGAAGTTCCACTGATGCAGGCCCATATAGCCCGCTGTCTCTGCAACGTTCATCTCATGGCGCAGATAGAGTGAGCATCCCGGCCGCAGCAGGTCCACGATCAATTGGATCGCACGCACCGGGTCGTAGGCATGGTCAAGGCAGTTGTTCGCATGGATCAGGTCGAAGCTCTCCGACCCGAACAGTTCACCAAGGGTTTCAGCCTCGCCCTTTTGCACCGGTACGGGAACCGGCACCCGGTGTTTGCGGCAGAGTTCGGTGTAGACCTCCGCCAACGGATCCACGCAGAACAGTTCGATCCGCTTGCCTTCCATGGTCTTCCCCACCCTGGTCAACGGTCCGCATCCCACGTCCAAAATGCGGATCACGGGTGAGTTGATATGCGCCACCAGTGCCTTCAGCTCATCGCTGAGCGGGCTGCCCGGATCACAACGGGTCCTGCCTTCCACCGTGGGCGGTGTTCCGTTCACAGGAGCATAGTTGCTGGCGATGAACCCCTCCCAGAAGGCGATCTCATCCGTGAGCCCGATCCGCCATTTCATTTTCTGGGGCAGCGGAAGGTACTTGCTGGCGAAGAGGAGGATCCTGTTCTGGATGCTGAGCATGTGACCGTGCGTGACGTAGGTCAAAAGTAGTGGGCGGCCGGGCTCGCACGCGCCGTCCGTGCACATCAGTGTGGCACCGACCGCCCAAGGGGCAGGAGCGCCGTGCGCAGGGCATCCAGCAGCAGCCCTTTCTTGATATACGAGCGCACCATGATGGAACGCACCCGTCGGCGCAGGTACAACAGTGCCGCAGCGCCTGCGCCGATGGAGGCGGCATGGTCCAGCAGGTGCACGTATCCGCGATGCAGTCCGCGCAGGTCGCTCATGGCAGAGGTGTGGCCCACGCGATAATGCAGCACTTGTTCTGGTGTGGTCGCATAGATACCCTGCCGCGCAATGGTCATGTAGAAGGCAAGGTCTTCCGCATGGGTGAAGTGGGTGGGCAGTCGCACCTCCCCGATGATCGAACGCCGGATCATCCAGGAGGGTCCGAAGAAAACGTCCGCATCCATGGCGATCAGGCGGTCGAACACGGGGCCCCTATGGTCGGGAGCATGGATGGTCGTGAGCGTTCCCCCTGATGGTCGCCAGGCCATGACAACGCCATCCACGAACTGTACCAGGGGTTCTGCGTCCAGGATCCGGGCCCGTGACTCAAGACTTCCGGGGGGCAACCTGTCATCGGCATCCAGAAAAGCCACATACAGGCCCCTCGCCTCATCGAGCCCGTGGTTCCGGGCACTGGAAACACCGCGGTTGGGCTGCTCCAGGAGCCTGATGCGAATGTCCGTATAGCTGCGGACGATCGCTGCCGTGTCGTCGTGGCTTCCATCGTTGATGACGATCAACTCCCATTCCCCCCACGTTTGGTCCAGCACTGAATCAATGGCACAGCGGATGTAGGGTGCTGCATTGAACGCCGGCATGATCACGGTGATCAGTGACGGTTGTTGCTGGAGTTGTGGTGTGTCGCTCATGCAAGAAGGGACTTGAGCCTGTCCTTCAAGGACGGCAGATCATGTTCGCGCACACCGGTCCGTGATGCTGAGAGCTGCCTGATGAGGGGGGCGATGCCCTTGGCATCTGCGGCGTAATGCAGCTTGCCTGTGGGCACAAGGTCGGGGTAGAGCGTGGGCGCTCCGTGATCGAGGGCGATGGAAGGTACACCGGCCAACGCAGCTTCCCGGATGACGGACGAGTAGGCGGTGACATGCACGGCGGCCGCGGCCAGTGCTTTTGCGATGGGGACTTCACCGGGTAGCTGGATCAACACCCGTTCTGCGATGTCATGGTGCTGCGCCCACGACCGTATGGTCTCGCCCGATCCCAGTGCATTGGGATGCAACCTGAACGTCCATTGGAGCTCCGGGCTTTCCCGGATGGCCACTGCGAGGCCTGGGGGCACGGGTTCCTTGATCGGCTGCATACTGAACAGCACAGTGGGTGGTCCGCTGACCGGGTGTTCTTTCAGATGACGTTCCAGCCAGGGTGCACCACCGTTGAAAGCAAGGTGCGCGGGTGCTGGCAACCAGCTGTTCAGGTGATCGGTGCTTGCGGCATCCCAGCACCAGAACGAATCCGGCAGTACGGAGCAGCCGGATGCCTCCATTCCTTGCCATCGCCCGTAGGCAAGGTGTGTGGGTCCCTGAACACCGTGCTGCAGATCGGTGGTGGGGATGCCGCGCTGATGGCATTCGTGGATGAGGGCCATGTTATCGACGCTATACCAGCAGGTGACGAACACATGGCGCGGACGGATCCGGTCGAGGACCCTGCCATGGAAATTCCGCAGGATGCGGAGATCGTGCAGGGCTACGGTGAGCCCGTTCACCAGTGAAGGGGCGAAGTGCTTTGTGAGCGCCTCGTAGACAGGACCGCCGTGGAAGGAAGGCACATCCGGCGGCGGCTGCCTGCGCCAATGCCACGCGGACACCAACTGCCGCGCTTCCCGCACGGACAAGATGCGGGCGTTCGGGACCGATCGCCATGGATGTGCCGGTGGTTCATCGATGCCAAGCAGCAGGCATCCGTGTCCGAGGTCCGCGGCCGCCTCCATCAATGGATGGGCGAACTTGTCCACCGTTCGACCGTCTTCCTGTGCCTGGTAGGTCCGTGTTGTCAGGAACAGCAGATCCGCCTTCGGGGGGCGGGTGTACAACCGCGCCAGCTGGCCAATGCCGCGTATCAGCGCCGTGCCATTGGAGGTTGGTCTTCCTTCGGATCCAGGTCTTGTGGCGGCCGGATCTGCAAGAGCACGCATACCCAGGGCCACCCGTATCAGGGGCCAGATGGCGACCCCTTCCTCACGCAGCTCGAATACGGGGTGTTCGCGTTCGATCAGCTGCAGCCGTGATAGCACCTCATCCCGGTCCATCAGGGCCACGAACGTCTTTGTTCAGCGAGCACACTTCTCACTTCGGCGCCACGCCGCTCGAAGAACGCTTCAATGGTGGCCTTCATTTCCGCCGGCATGTCTCCCTGTTCGTGCATGGCATTGATGGCGTCGAGATCGCCATCGGCGCGCAGAGCGGCGAGCACGTCGCGCAGGTCAGGCATCCCCGGATGACGTCGGAACAGCGCGCGCATGAGCTCCAGGTCCTCCGGATAGTCCACCGTAAGACGCTTGTCAGGTCGCTGGAGTTCCTTCTCGCCTTCGATCCAAAGCGTATCGAAGAAATCCGGACGGTTCAACCAGTAGCCCCAGAAACCGGTGTCGCGCTCCTCCTTCGTCGCCAGCACGGTCTCCAGCGCCGCCCTGCCGATGCCGTAAGGTGAACAACCGATGGGCAGCCCCTTGTAACGTACCAGGTCCCGTCCTTCCATGATGGCATCCCGGATCCTCAGGCAGTGATCGATCTGGAAAAGCGGGTTCTCCCCGGTCTGGCCCACGAAGCCGCAGGCATCGCGCTCCCTCACCGGTCCTGCCAGCCGCAGCAGGATGTCCTCGGGATCCCCACGATGCACGCCGATGCCATACCGTTCCGATACATGGACGAGTTCATCGTCCGAGGGCAGGTGTGATGTGCACAGGATCACGTTGTCCAGCCCGAATGCGCGCACCCCGCGCTCGATCACCTTGCCCACCACCTTGGTGCCGTCGAGCTCCCGCAACAATTTCTTCGGAAGGCGCACGCTGCTCAGCCGCGCAGTGATCAGGAAGGGGATGGGGGTGCTCATGCGTCCAATGGGCTTGGTTCACTACGTGCCGGCCTGGGATGCCCTTTCCAGGTCGTCATGCCGGCCGATGTCGAACCACAGGCCAACGATGGAATGATGAACGACCCTGCCGCCGGTGCGGATGATGTCCATGACCAGGTCGGTGGCGTTGTAGACCATCCCGGTCGGTACGTGGCGCAGGGCGCGGTCATGGATCAGGTAGATGCCTGCGTTGCAGGGGAACGCCACGGTGGGTTTCTCTGAGAGTGACACCACCGTTCCGTTGCTGATCTCAAGGACAGCGTAGGGAATGTCCACCAAATGGTCCGTAGATGCGATCACCAGGTCGGCATCCTGTTCCATGGCCTTGGAGAGCATGGCCTCCACATCCACATCCGTGAGCAGGTCGCCGTTGAGCAGGAGCGTGTATCCCGGCCCACCCTCGGCAGGACCGATGGATGCAAGGCTTCCCGCTGTGCCGAGCGGTTGTTGCTCTTCTACGTAGCGGATGCGGAGCCCCTGGTCCCGACCGTCCCCCAGATGGGCCATGATCTGCTCCTTGAGATGGTTCACGGCGACGTGGATCTCCTCCACACCATGCCTGTCCAAAAGCTCGAGCACGTGGTCGATGATCGGCCTTCCATGTACCGGTACCAATGGTTTGGGGACGTTCTCGGTCAGGGGCAGAAGCCGCCTTCCCTTGCCGCCTGCCATGATCATCGCCCGGATGGGCAGGATGCTGCGTTGCGGACGCACATCCACCACACGAGCAAGCCGGCCTTCGGCATCAACCATGGGCAGGGACCGGATGCCACGCTCTTGAAGGGTGCGCACCATGCCGGGCCATCCATGGCCCTCCTGGAGCAGGAAGGGAGCCGGGTTCATGCAACGTTCCACGGTGTCATCGAGGTGGGCGCCGGCCAGCATGGCACGTCGCAGATCACCATCAGTGATGGTTCCGACCGGTCTTCCGGCTTCGTCGAGCACGCAGGCGATGAGGTCACCCCCCCGCCTGTTCAGCGCGGTGAACGCATCACGCAGGGTGGCTTCCCTGCCGAGGGTCCGGTGGTCGATGGATCTCATCAGGATGTCCGTAGATGCGCGATCATCCGCTCGGCGGCGTGGCCGTCACCGTAGGGATGTCCGGAAAGGACCATCGGCTCGTTGAGCGCCCGGTGTACGGCTTGCATGATCGGGTCCCGTTGGAAGGGTGTGCGGATGATGTTGGGGGTGACGATGCGTCCGGCCTGTCGGTCCCCGATATCGATGACGCGCTTGTTGAAGAAGGATGCCTCCACGTAGCCGCTTGAACTGTTGCCGAGCATGAAGGTGCACAGGTTCAAGCAGGAAAGGTAACCCAGCGCCCCAAGGGAATCCACCGCATGCATTTCCGTGAGCGTCAGGCAAAGCCCGCGTATCCGTTCCCGCAGCGTGTTCCCCCCGGTGTCGGCGTTGGGAAGGGTCACGAGCACCTGCAGGGTCCCTGCCAGCTCACGTAGCACGGTATGCAACACCTCCCAATGCAGGTCGGCATCGTGCGTGTTCACCGTTTCGGGATGCACGGTCACAAGCGCTGTTGGCCGGGATAGGTCGATGCCGAAACGCTCGTTGAAGCCGTTGGCATCCAGCAGGTGCATGGTCCTGATGTTGTCTATGCTCAATGCCCCGGTATTGAACACCCCGGCATCGCTTCCTGTCAGTTGAACGACCCGCTGCCGATAGGGCTCTGCTGCCGTGAAATGCAGCTGGGCCATGTGTGTGAGGCTGTGCCTGAAGGCATTGTCGATGGCGCCCAACGTGGTCTCACCGCCGTGCAGGTGGGCAATGCGGATGCCGAAGGGCAGTGCCGCGGCCACAGCGGAGAACATCTCATAGCGGTCTCCGAGGGCCACGATCGTGTCCACGGGATGGTCCCTCCAGATGCTGGCGAACTGCTCCATGGTGCGCCCCATCGCCGAGCTGATGCCCGCCGCGTCATCCACTTCCAAAGCCGGCGGAAGCACCCTTGCTGGGCTGAACCCCTGTGCGATGATCTCATCCAATGTATACCCATACCGCCGGTCCGCATGACTGCCGAATGCGATCAGCGACAGGCGTATCTGCGGATCGGCCTCCAGCGCCCGCAGCAGGGGAAGTTGGATGCCGAAGTCTGCACGGCTGCTGGTGAGGACGGTGATGTTCATGCCAGGTCGGTCCATGCCAGTTTGTGTCCGGTGGGCAACGTGCGGGCTACCCGCATGCCCACCACCTCGTCCATGCGCATCGGGCTGATACCATCACCCGGCCGCAGCATCACCAGGTCTTGTTCGGTGATCGTGGCTCCGGCGGCCAGCGGTGATGCCAGGTGGATGCTCTTGCGGGCGATCGGTATGTTGGGGGTCTCGCTCCTGGACGGTGCCTTGACGCCATTGCCCATGGCATCGCTGACGTTGCGAATGGCGCGAACCATGGCACCGAGCTCGGCCGGTTCAAGGGAGGCGCGGTGGTCCGGCCCGGGCAGCGAACGGTCCAGGGTGAAGTGCTTTTCTATGACCGTTGCGCCGAGCGCGGTAGCCGCAATGGGCACCTCGATCCCCAAGGTATGGTCGCTGTAGCCCACGGCCGCGCCGAAGGTGGTTCCCAGGGTCAGCATGGCCCGCAGGTTCACATCCTCGTAGGGCGTGGGGTATTCCGTATTGCAGTGCAACAGGGTGATGCGTGATCGGTCGGCACCCGCTGCAAGCATCACGTCGAGCGCGTTGCCTACTTCCTCCATCGTGCACATACCGGTGCTCACGATGAGATCCGGGAACGTGCGGGCCATGCGCTGGAGGTGGGGCTTGTTGGTGATCTCCCCGCTGGGCACTTTCCCCACGGTGATACCCAGTTCCCGCAGCAGCCCGATACTGGGTGTGTCGAACGGAGTTGACAGGAACCCGATGCCACAGCGTGCGGCATGGTCCATCAGGGTGCGGTGGTGGGCATCCGAAAGTTCGAGCCGTTGGATCATGTCAAGCTGACCTTCAACGGTGCCCGTGTTGCGTTCCTGATAGCGGGCTTGCGGCGCATGCGCCGATGCGATGAGCGCGCTCCGGAAGGTCTGGAACTTCACCAGGTCTGCACCTGCTTCAGCGGCAACCTCGATGAGCCGCATGGCCATGTCGAGGTCACCGTTGTGGTTCACACCGGCCTCTGCGATGATCGTGGTCCGTGCGGTCATTATTCCTTGTTGCGTGCCGGTATCCCAACCACGGTGGTGCCGCTCCGTACATTCCTCGTCACCACGGCACCCGCACCTACGATGCAGGCGTCGCCGATCACCACACCTTGGAGCAGGACCGCACCGCTCCCGATCAAGGTGCCTTCGCCGATGTTGCATCCACCATTGATCACCGCACCCGTGGATACATGGCAATGTGCCGCCACACGGGCGTCGTGCTCGATCACTGCTGCGGTGTTGACGATGGCGTTTGGGCCTATGCTGGCGCAGGTGTTCACCACCGCCATGTGGCCGATGAAGCAACCTGGCGCCACCAGTGCACCCGTTGCGATGCGCGCGGTGGGAGAGATCACCGAGATCAGTTCTCCTCCGGCTACGGTTACCAATGACGCAAGGCGGGTACGCAGGGTCGCGTCACCCACGTGGCCCGCGGTGATCAGGAAGCGATGTCCACTTGCAGCGAGGCCGGCGATCAGTTCATCACCTCCCAATACCGGCACGCCAGGAACGCCGGCCATATTTCCGCCGGGTCTGTCAAGCACCCCTGCAAGTTGCCAGCGGCCCTCCATCGTGATGACATCGACCACCGATCGGCAATGCCCGCCGCCGCCAACAAGGATCAATCTAGTTCCGATCATGGCCTAGAGGATGTGCACTACTGGGGAGGTTCACCAGCCGATGCTGTACATCACGTGATACGTGAAGACCATCGGTGACGGCATGGGTATACATCGGTTGGTCAGCACCGATCCCCCATGCCGGTCGCACCTGTATGCCGCGCTCCGTGGCAGACTTCAGGAACGCGTCCCGTTCCGAGCGATCATGGAAGAGCACCGCGTTCAACCAATGGTTCGGAGCTGTATCGGAAGCGGCCGTGAACAGCCGCCAGGGTGTCTGTGCGAACAGTGCGTGGTAGCTGTTGTGCAGGGCGCGCTTGACGGCAAGGTTGTGCGGGAGCTTCCGCAGCTGTGATCGTGCCAGTGCCGCATTCAGTGCGGGCATCCGATAGTTGTACCCGATGCGGTCATGTTCAAAGGCCCACGGATGCGGCAGTTTGGCCTGTGTGGTCAGGTGTCGGGCGGCCCGGGCGGGTTCGTCCTCCCGGATCAGCAATGCACCGCCCCCCCCGCAGGTGATGATCTTGTTCCCATTGAAGCTGAGCGCACCCACCGGAGCGAACGTGCCCGCATGCTGTCCATCGCGCAGGGATCCCAAGGCCTCGGCCGCATCCTCGATGAGTGCGATGCCCCATTCCGCGCAAATGGAACGAAGGGCGCCGATATGCATCACATGGCCGAACGTGTGCATGGGGATGCAGGCCTTCACCCGTTTGCCAGTAACGCGGTGCATGGCGATGCCGCCCTTCACATCGCACTCATGGTCCAGCCAGCGTTGCACAGCGATCGGGGACAGGCCCAGGGTCTCCGCGTCGATGTCCAGAAAGACCGGCTCGGCACCGGTATAGGCGATGGCGTTGCAGGTGGCGATGAACGTGAACGCTTGGGTGATGACCAGGTCCCCCGGCCCCACATCGTTCAGCAGCAGCGCCACATGGAGTGCGGCCGTGCCGTTCACGACGGCCACCACATGGGGCGACCCGGTGACCTCGGACAGCTCCTGTTCGAAGGCGGTGATATCAGCGCCCACAGATGAGACGAAGGTGGAACTTACACAGGCGGCCACGGCCTCCTCATCATCGCGGTCGAACCAGGGGGCATGCAAGGGTATGGTGCCCGTGGTCTCCCTGAACAGCGATCGGATGCCGTTTACCAGTTCGTCAAACATTATAGAGGTGCCATTTATACCCGGTCCGGTTCATCGGATCCTTGAACCACTCGATGGTGGAGCGCAGTCCAGAGCGCAGGTCGTGCTGCGGCTGCCAGCCCGTGGCCCGATGCAATTTCGCTGCGCTGCCCAGAAGCCGTTCCACCTCGCTTGCCACAGGCCTGGTGCGTTCTTCACTGCTGACGATGGCGGCTTCCGTGCCGGTCAGTTCCATCAGCAGCCGTGCAAGGTCTCCAACACCGATCTCCGTGCCGGTGGCGATGTTCACCTCCTGGCCGATGAGGTCCTTGCATCCGGCGATGGCAACGAAGGCTGCTGTTGTATCGGATACGTGCACCAGATCACGCGTGGGATGCAGCGATCCGAGCCTTAGCGTTTGGGCACCGGCAAGCAACTGGGTGATGATCGTTGGTATCACCGCTCTGGCGCTCTGTCTGGGTCCGTAGGTATTGAACGGTCGAACCACGGTCACCGGAGTGCCGAAGCTCATGTGGTATGAAAGGGCGAGATGGTCAGCACCGATCTTGGAGGCGGAGTAAGGGGACTGCCCCTGCCGCGGGTGCTCTTCCGTGATGGGGACCTCGCGGGCTGTTCCGTACACTTCGCTGGTCGAGGTGATCAGCACGCGTTGAATGTTGAGCGTGCGTGCGGCCTGCAGCACGTTCAGGGTGCCCTTTATGTTGGTGTCTACATAACTGTCGGGTGCGATATAGCTGTAAGGGATCCCGATCAGTGCCGCGAGGTGGAACACCTGGTCGACATCCGTGCAGGCGGTCATTACGCAATGGGGGTCACGGATGTCACCGGCAACGACCTCAAGCCCGGGCTTCAGCTCATCCGGCAACCGGTCCAGCCAACCCCAGCTGTTGGTTGAGTTGTAGCGTACCAAGGCTCTCACCCGGAGGCCCTGTAGGAGCAGGGTCTCAACGAGGTGGCTTCCGATGAAGCCCGCGGCACCGGTTACAAGAACACGTTCTGGCATGCCCCAAATGTAGGACCGTCACCCGTTCTGCACGTCCCAAGCGAACCGGGGCCTGAGCGCTCCCTTGATCACATAATGTGAGGGTCCCCGCGTGGTGGATGCCATATCATCCATCACACGGATGTTCATTACGTTCTCAACCAGCTGGTGCACCTTGTGCGGGAGCCAGGTGGTCATCCAGATGCTGATGTAGTAGGTATCCTCGTTGAACAGATCGGCCGGGAAGCGCAGCGTTGTGCGGTGCGTTCCGATGTGGCGGCCGACGGGGTGGTCGATGCCCGGAAAGCTGGTGAACACAAGGTCGCCCTCCGAATTGTGCAGGAAGATGACCGGCTGTGGCCGACCGGTATCCTCAAGTACATCGTAGGTCACCTCGAGTCCGAAGGCTTCGGTGACCCGTGCGGTCGTGATCGTCCTGTCCTGTCCATCCACCCAGCGTAATTGACGCAGCCGCACCACGCCATCACGGGCTGGCAGGTCGTTGCCGAAGGTCCGGCATCCGGCCTGGGCATCATCATTGTAATGGACATATCGGGCGATGATGTCCTGTGGGTCGCCGATGGCCTCCACGCGTCCATCGTTCAGCAGCATGCACCGTCCGCACAGGCTGTTGATGGCGCTCATGTTATGGCTGACGAACAGGATGGTCCTGCCGCTCGATGCCACATCCTTCATCTTACCCAGGCATTTACGCTGGAACTCGATATCACCGACCGCAAGCACCTCATCGATGATGAGCACTTCGGGTTCAAGGTGCGCGGCAACAGCGAAGGCAAGCCGCACCTTCTGCCCGGAACTGTACCGTTTCACAGGATTGTCGATGAACCGTTCCACACCGCTGAACGCCACGATCTCATCGAATTTCCTACGGACCTCGGCACGCGACATCCCCAGGATGGTGCCGTTAAGGAAGATGTTCTCGCGCCCACTGAGCTCCGGATGGAAGCCCGTACCAACCTCCAGCAGGGAGCTTACCCTGCCATTGATGGTGAACCGTCCGCGCGAGGGGTTCGTGATGCGGGATAGCAGCTTCAATAGGGTGCTTTTACCGGCACCGTTGCGTCCGATGATCCCCAGAGCCTCACCTTCACGCACCGTGAAACTCACATCCTGCAGCGCCCAGAACGTTTCCCCACCCCCCCCTCCAGCAAGTGCCCGGAGGTTATGTACAAGCCCTGCACGTAGATCGAACCGTGGCCGACCCCCGATGCGGTATTCCTTGCCAAGCCCCTCCACGGAGAGCATCACATCACCTTCAGCCATGACGCAGGTGGGTTGGAACGCCAATGATGGTCCGCTGCTCGGTGGTGCTCATACCAGGTCTGCAAGATGCCGCTCAAGGGCGCGGAAGGAGAGGAGCGAGGTGACCGCAATGACCGCAGTGGATACATAGGAGACCCATGTCCGGCCGTGGTCGATCGGGGTGTCGAAGAGGCTCCATCGCAAGGTTTCCATCGGACCGGCAAGGGGGTTCAGGTAGTACAGGTCCACACCCCAATCCGGCAGCGATCCGCTGACCGCGCTGGCCGGATAGGCGACCGGCGTGATGAAGAGGCCGAATTGGATCATGAACGGCACCACGTGCTGGATATCCCTGAAACGGATGGTCAACGCACTGATCCAGATGCCCATCGACACCGATGCCACCATCATGACGATCACTGCAAGCGGTGCAACGAGCGCATGGGGCCCCAACGGCATCCGGTAAGCAACGAACATCACAGCCAGCACAAGAGTGGCAACGGCAAGGTCGATGATGCCGACGGCTGCCTTGCTGAGCGGGATGACGAGCCGAGGGAAGTAGATCTTCCGCACCATTTCCTGCGAATTGATGATGGAGCTGCCGGATTCCTTCATCACATGGGCGAAATAGGTCCATGCCGTGATGCCGCACATGGCGAACAGCGGGTAGGGGATGCCTGCGCTATCCACCTTCACCGCTTTGCCGAACACAAGCACCAGGACGACCAGTGTGGCTAGCGGTTGCACCACGGCCCAGCCAAGTCCCAATGCCGTCTGCGCATAGCGTACACGGATGTCGCGATACGCCAGGGTCAGGAACAGGTCCTTGTGGGCTGCCAGCTCACGCAGGTCAGGTAAGGGGCTCCATCGCGCTGCATCCACTTCGATCTTCATGCCGGGCCTTGTTCAGGGCCGGAAGAACCGACCCTTGGAGGCGTCGAAAGTACGATCTTTCGACCGCCATGGAACGACTGGTCCTATGTACCACCAATGCTGGCAAGGTCGCCGAACTGCGCGCACTGCTTGCAGGTCGGGCAGAGGTGCTCTCCCTGGCAGATGTCGGTCTTGCCGGAGGGTGGGCCGAAACGGCCGACACCTTTGAAGGGAATGCCCTGCTGAAGGCGCGGAGGGCCCACGAGGCATGTGGTGAGCGCTGCCTTGGGGATGACAGTGGCCTTGAGGTGGCTGCTCTGGGTGGGGCACCAGGTGTCCGGTCGGCTCGCTTTGCAGGTGAGGCTGTGGACGATCGGGCGAACATGGCCCTGCTCCTGCAGCGCATGCAGGGTATTAAGGATCGTAGTGCCCGGTTCGTCACTGTGCTGGCATTGGTCGGCGCTGGCGGTGAACGCACCTACTCCGGTACCGTCGCAGGGACGATCACCCATGCTCCCCGTGGTGCGATGGGGTTCGGCTATGATCCCATTTTCGAGCCGCTCGGAGGGACCCGCACCTTCGCAGAACTCACCATGGATGTGAAGAACCGCATTGGTCACCGGGCCTTGGCGGTGCAGGCGCTGCTGGACGACATGGATCGTCGTACCGTGTTACCTTGATGCTGCTCGGTCCGGTTGTGCTGTGCAAGGACCTGCA
>Ga0169931_10003017_pt1 | contig 27035 bp, 26 predicted proteins | sample Kivu_15m_20L_FD_129675 | JGI IMG/M metagenome (GOLD analysis project Ga0169931, IMG submission 129675) | Freshwater microbial communities from Lake Kivu, Western Province, Rwanda to study Microbial Dark Matter (Phase II) - Kivu_15m_20L... | ecosystem: Environmental > Aquatic > Freshwater > Lake...
CTCGCATCCCACCCCAGCGTAATGAACAGGGACAATGGCTTTGGTTTTACGGGTAATGGCCTGTTCGATTCGTTTCTCATCAATATTAAGTGTGTCGGGCCGAATATCCACAAAGACCGGCACCCCTCCCCGTAGCACAAAGGCGTTGGCAGTAGAAACAAAGGTATAGGAAGGCATGATCACCTCGTCCCCCGGCCTGATATCTGCTAAGATAGCCGCCATTTCTAAAGCGGCCGTGCAAGAGTGTGTAAGAAATGCTTTTTTTGCTCCCAGATTTTTTTCCAGCCAGTGCTGGCACTTTCGGGTAAAATAACCATCTCCTGCAAATTGGCCCCGCCGGTGTGCCTGTCGGATGTAGAAGATTTCTTTTCCAGTTAGATATGGCTGGTTAAAAACGATCTTCATAAACCATTTAAAGGCGTTGTAACGCTTATTCCACTTTTAAATTTAACTCGATCAAGGATCTGATGATTTATGCCAGTCAAAAAGGTATTGATTTTTCCTCTTGGAGGAGCGAGTTCCTTTTTGGCTTGTTGTATTTTTATTATAATGCCTGAACTTCATGTCCAAAAATGAAGGATGTGTCGGCTATCCGCGATTTTCCAACCCAGGGAAAAATAACCCCTTTGTACGGGAATATTTCTGAGACTCGTAGGCCCCTCGATAGCCTGGCAATTTTTAAGTGCTTCGGTGCCGGCCAGGGTTAAGCATTTAAACAGGCCCTTGTTGGCAAAACTTGGGGAGACCGCACCGATGCTATAATGGCCAATCTGCAGGTCTGAAGACTCTTCTATGGGCGTTGGTTTTTTCCAGGCGCTAAATCCAGCCGGCCGGCTGGTTTCGGAGTCCTCAGCCAAAAAAACAAAATCAGCCCACCCTTGTAGGCAGGAGACAATCCATTCCTGATAAATCTCGGTTGCTTTTTTTTTGTCTATATTTGCATCCGAATGAAATCGTCCAAAGTGGTCTGCAAATGCTTCCCCAGCCAGGACGCGAAGGGCTTCCTGATCCCGGAGATCTGCAAGCCGGATTGAAAACTCCTTAGGCAAAGAATGGGTTGTGCCATTTGATTGAACTGATTCGAGTGGAACCATTACCATTTCGAGGCTGGTATCTACAAGTGAAAATCCTTTTCCCAACAGAAAACGGATGATTCTCGTTTCGGAAGTCCAGACCTTGGTGGTGATTAGAGCCCGCGGTGATATGCTACGAACATAATTTATGGCCTTGCGAACACAACCTGGAGTAAACATATCCTCAGCGCCATCCCAGGGAATCACATCAAGGGCGAAAACATCGACACCCAAGATTCGCGACTCCCACTCTTGCGGTCTGACTTGAACCAAGCCAATGATGGATTTATTTTCGATCGCCACATATGTCTGAGTCGTTTTTTGCTGACTGAATTTACAGACATTATTCTTGAAGCTTTTTCTTAATGCCTCGGTCGTTGCTAGCGCGACGAAGCGGTAGGGAAGGCCACGCCGGTCTGGACCGATGCAAAGAAGCTTTCCTAGCTCAAGCCCCTTATCTTGGGAATAAACAAGAATCATGTCGTTGCACTAACCACGTAAGGAGGCCGGTTCATTGAGCGAAAATGAATTTTTGCTAAGTACTCGCCAATTAGGCCCAGCGCAAACAATTGTGCCCCCGAAAAAAGTGTTACGATGGAGGCGAGGAAAGGAAAACCAGGAACACTGCCACTTTTAAAAAAATAGCACCCAATTACATATAAAAACACTGCAAAGCCAAAAAGAACAAAGGTAAAACCCGTGATGGACGCGAGCCGCAAAGGAATCGCACTAAATCCAGTGACCATGTCCAGGGCATGGCCCAGCAGTTTCAAAGTGTTATAAGTCGAGGTACCACTAATTCTGGGATTATGATTCACTTTAACGGATTTTGTGCAGCTGGCCCCCCAGGCAAGCAAGACGTCAATGGAGACAAAGGGGTCATCGTATCTATCAAAGGCATCGCGAATTTTTGTACGAAAACTTCGAAAAGAACTGACCGCCGTTGCTGTTTGATGCCCGACTATAACCCCAAGCAGAATACGTAAAGCTGCTGAACACAGTTTTCTTCGGGCGGGAAAAGATTTTTCAAGGGCCACCCCATAAACTACATCTACTTTTGGCGACAAGGCTTTTAGCAGGTTTGGAATTTCTTCCGGAGGATTTTGTAAATCATCATCCAGCGTGACGACTTTATCGTATTGAGCGAGACGAATTCCCGCCAGAAGCGCATTGTGTTGCCCGTAATTTCGCATTAGGCAAACCCCCTTTATAAAGGGGTATTTGACGGAAAGCTTTTTTATCATTCTCCAACTTTCATCTGCACTCCCGTCATTTACTAAAATGAGCTCAATGCGTTTTTGGGTTGTTTCCAAGACGTGCCAAATTCGCTTCACAAGCTGAGGGAGAATGGCAGCGCTGTTAAAAACCGGGACCACGACCGAGATTCCTTGGTTTAATCGTTTCTTTTTCATACTTTATTTTTTTCTCCCCTTGCCACGACAAGACAGGATCCGCCTAGTTTCAAGGCAGTGCCTTTACGAATCATTGCAAGCTCCATGTTCAAATACCCCGATATAAGCACTCCTAAAAAGCCCATTTTTTCCGCATGATCTTTTTTGATGGATTGCCATCGCAAGCCCCCTTTCCTAAGGCCGAGAAGATACGGAAGAGTCCTAAACAAAAAAATTGATATGGGTAGAAGGGAAAACATATAACTTGCAAAGATAGGCTTAAACCCACACCCGGTAACAAGCTGTTTTAAACTTTTAGGATTATACCTGCGAAAGTGTCCCGCATGGATGTCCTCGTGGGACCAAAGAACAGATAAAGCAGGAACGGTAACGTACAATATACCGCCAGGCCTGATGATTTTGTGCAATTCTGATAAAAAGCCGGCATCGTCTTTGATATGTTCCAAAACATCGAAAATACCAATCGCCGGCATGCAGCCTGGTTTAAAGCCGGCCGATTGCGTCGTCGCACAGATCACGTTTTGCAGGCCACGCTTCTTTGCGTTACGCGCTCCGGTTGGACCGGGTTCCACCAGCACCACGTCCCAACCCGCCTCCAAAAGGCCTTTGGCCACAAAACCGTTTCCCCCGCCCACGTCAAAAATCGGCCCCTTGCCAAGCGGAGGAAACTTTTTAACCAATTCGATGATACACGCATTGCGATGCTGAAACCAAAATGACTTGCCTTCGATCTCGAAACACTGGTCGTTGCCCTCTCTAGGATAAGAAACCGGCTCGGCCTTGTTGGCATACCAGATGCCTTCAGAATTTCTTGATATATTTGGCGCGTAATCAGATAGGCGTATCAAACTACTTGATTTTTCTTAAAGGTTTTTAGGAAGGTTTTTTGCTGCAAATGAGCAGGGCATATTCATGGAAAATTTTCCAGGTTTTGCTTTTTGTAATTACAAAGCTGTTTTCTAAATGGCGTTTTAAATCACTTAAGCTGCGCGGAAAGCTTCCTCGATCCAGGGCCCATAAAATCTTCCCGGCAACATTGTCAGCATTTAAAAGGGCATCCAGAAACAAAAGCTGCCCGTTGGGGCGTAACACGCGGGAGATTTCTTTTAATGCACAATCTAGTTCTGAGCTCTGAAGATGGTGGGATACGGCGGATAAAATGCACAGGTCATAGGTATTGTTTGGCTTAGGGATCTTCGTGGCTGACGCTTGAAGCATCTTGTCTTTAGGAAACTTTTTTTGAAAGCCATTTAATTTTTGAGGGTCGTTATCAAGACATGTGTACTCCCAGTTTGCCGGCAAAAGAGACCGCTTCAGCCCTGTGCCTCCACCCACATCCAACGCAGAACCTGTTTTGGGTAAAAATGAAAGCTCCTGCTTGAGAATTTTCTTGGAAATGTCGCCCCCAGCAAGTTTTTGAGAAAGATTGTAAACTGCGGGAATTGCGACAATTTTGTGGAGTATTTTTAGGATTATGACTTAAAAGATTTCTATGGTTTTAGTTTCATAATTATTTTTTAAATAAATTTGGCCGAAAGCTGATTCTTCAATTGGAACAGGCTTGTTGTCAGGAACAGTAAAAGCTTGTAGAGATTTAGAAAAAGCAAAATTAATTACTACAAAATTATCAGATTCGCTTGTTTGAATAACAAGTTTATTTTTTTTATTTTGATAAAAACATTTTTTTACAGAACGATCAGCGATGCTGCTTGATAGTTGATTATTTTGTAATTCGTGTTTTGTAATTAAGATACCTTTTAAAGCCTTGGTTACTAAATATTCTGGTCTTATTTTTGGGTCTGCCCAAATTGTTTTTTCACATGAGTATACTAAAGGCAATGGATTGGTTATTTTGTACACCAAAATGTTTTTTGATAATTTAAATACTTTGTCAGTCAAACTGCTCTCTTGAAAAGTATTGCATGCTGATTGTTCTAAGTTTTTACTACTTTTTAGGGGATGTTGACTTAAAATAATCCCCACACCTAACGCTCTTAAGGCATCTAGTGAAAGATATGTTTCTATTTCTATATTTTTTGATAAATCGGTAATTTCAACAGGATACTTAAGAAAGTTTGATTCATACATCAGACCATTTTTTTGAAAGATCACGTACTGATCCCAAAATTGTAATAGTTTTTTGCTTGGAATACTTGTCCAGCCATTAAAGCCATAAATTCCATAGTTTGGTAGGCTATTTGCGTCAAATAAATATGGCAAAGCAAGGACTTTTTGTTCTTTAAATATTTCAGGTAGCTCGGATCTTAAGTTCCGAACTGAAAATTGATGGCTTAAGTTTCCATAAAAGCTAGCATTTTCGATTCTACCAGCTTTGGAAACCAAAAAGTAGGTAATGCTAGTTGCTGCCAAAATGGTTAGCATAATTCTTGATAGTAACAAATTATTTTGGATATGGGAGGCTATAAAGGCACCCATGGCGCCACTCATGATAAATACGGTGTATTCCAGATACCATCGATAGCTTTTTAAAAAGCTAAATCCAATAACCTCCCAAGGTACGGAAGATAAAAAAACAGAAGAAAACCAGGTCAACATCGCAAATGTCAAAATGGAAAAAGATTTTCTTTGCCTTTGTAGGATGCTCATTAAAAAAAGAGAGTTTAAAATAAAAAAAAGAAAAAAACCACCTCGATTAAACGTAAAAAAAGGCTGGTTTAACCAATCAAAAAGTGAATGCAAACCGCCTATTAACGGCAGGGACCTAATCAACTCTTCACGGGCTCCATCTTTTAAGAGCTCCATAAATCCTAGGATTGAAAAAATGTTATTAAATATCCAAAACGTTAAGAAAGTTAAAACCTTTGTTGCTGAGAACTTGAACGATAAATAAAAATATAATTTACAAAATAAAAGTAAAATAAAGATTTTAGTGAGGGTGTAAAATAAAGTGCTTAAGCATATAAAAAAAGTAATACCAAGATACTGAAAAACTGATATTTTGAGTTTTTGTTTTGTTAAACAGCAAAGCAAAAGTGGTAATCCAGCTAAATCTAATCCGTATTGAAGTGTTAAAGTGGAATTAAAGTCATATGCCGCAAGAAAGGAAACAGCAATAAAAGCAGCCATTTGATTATAAGCCCCACATTTTTTGCTCACTAAAAACATTCCAAAACACGCTGCTGAAGAAACCAATAGACGTATTGCCAAAAGGGCGTTATGCGGCTCCATATATTCAAATAAAATACTTCTCAGACATAATAAATTCCCAGCAAAAGGACATGAACCGAGTAATGGCGTTCCGGAGAATAGGTTCCAGAGGTAGGGTTGTTGAAACAGGTCCTTATTTTTTGCCAGAAACGGCATAAAGCCAACCCAAGCCCGACCATCATCCCCCCACTCCCGCGGCCCTATTTCGCCCAAAAGAATACTGTCAAGGTGAAGCAAGATAACCGCACTTGCCATTACTAAAAATGATTTTTTTTGATTCCAAGTATTTGTTGCTTTGACAAACGGAAAAATAGCAAAAGATAAAAAAATAAAGACCAGATAGTGACTTTGCCGATCGTACGCAAAGTTACACGCCTGATTTAACAAATAATTAGTGTCGAGGGCCATTTTTTTTAAGTACCACCGCTACCATGGGGCCGAAAAACGGAAATATAGGATCGATTCTGAATCCTAACTGTTTTACCTTGCTGTAAAGTAGAACGTTATGTTTTCGGGCTGGGAACCCGAAGATTGCCTCCGGTATTGTTATAAAAATAAAGTGAACCAAAAAACTACCAAAACCTCCTAACAAATAAATTGAAGCGTTTTGAACTTGTATTTTATTTTTTAAAGAACAAATTGTGTACTGTCTGAAGCCATGTTTGGGATAAAGAAAAACTCCGGAAGCAGCTGGTAAAAAATGAAGGGCTGTACCACCGTCCTTTAACCACTCGTACGATTTTTTTAAGATAGTTGCGTCATGCTGACAGTGCTCCAAGACTGAATTTGAATATATAAAATCAAACTTTTTATGTGGCTTGAAAGCAAGGATGTCGCTTTTTATAAAACGACAATTTCTGCTAGTTTTTTCAAGAAACCGATCCGATAAATCGACTCCTGTATACGTAGCTTTTTTTGACTTTGATTTTAGTGTTTTATAAAAAGATCCGGAACCACAACCAATTTCAAGGCATCCTAGCACATTTTTTTGTAAGATTTTTTCTAGTTCCAAATGATTAAATTGGTTTACAAGACTTCGTCCTGGAGATGAAAGATCGGCTTGTGCCTCGCAGAAATCATAATATGCATGAAAATGGAACGCCTGCGTGCACATTGATATTTTAAGGTTTCTAAATACATTTAAGAAAAACCAGGCCGAGGCTTTAAAAAACGAGATTTTTAAGTCCCCATTGATTTCGTACATTTTGTTTTTTTTTACTTAATTTTTTTAAATAGGTTTTTTTTAGTCAATTTTTTTTGTGATGTTGTCATAATCATGTGTGCAATTAAGAACCCTGGAATGACTGGGGCTAGTAGATAAGCAATCGCACGCGTTAGTAATGAATTGTATCCTAATTTAAAGTCGTTTTCCAAACATCGGAGAAGTCCGCTTCGTTTGTGTATCGCATGAATGTCTAAGACATTAAACCCCGCTAATCTGAGCTCCGTAGAAAGTTCAGATTTTGTAAATCTCCACTGATAAAACCTTTGAGGCTCACTCCCGCGATTTTTTTTCCACGGTCTGAGCGAGTTTAGGATAGCATGCCGGAAGTTATCAAAGGGAACACTGATAAACAACATTCCACCTGGTTTAAGGATTCGGAACGCTTCGCGAATACAATCCTGAGGCCCATTTTCAAAATGCTCAAAAACTCCCCAGCTAAAATAAGCATCGAAATGGTGATCGGGAAAGGGTGTGTCCCGAATATCACCGACCATGAAGTCAGATTTTGGGTAGCGCTCTTTTAGTTGTTGTATGGTTTTCTTGCTTACATCCATCCCATTAACTTGAAATCCTTTTTGGGTTAAGGCCAAAACCCAGTCTCCAAGACCACAGCCTCCGTCGAATATTTTCGCGCCACCTGATAAACTCCTTAGCCTGGAAACCATTATCTTGTACTCCTCCCGTGCAAAAACTTTTTGCAGATCACTTGGATTCCCCTCTTGGTCTTCCCATTTTTTCGTCCAATGATCTTCAACAAATGAAATTTCTTTTTGATCTGGATTTTTGTCTTTTATGTAGTCTTTTCTCATAATTTAGATTGGTAGCTGATTTCTCATGATCAGCCAGGGGTTCTTCCAAAGATTTCTTTTAGCTAAAATATATTTTTTTTTGGTTTGCAGTTGATCAAATAATTTTAAATATTTGTTATTAGTTACAGTTGAAATGTGTGGATATTGAGGCATACTTTTGCAAAATGTTTGGTACTTGGAAATAAATGTTTCTAGTTTAATCTCAAAATTGTCTTCATCGAACTCTTCACCAAAACCTTCACAGTATTCTGGAAGACAACCGCTCCGCCTGTATAAAATCGGTAGCCCACACAGAGCTCCTTCGTTTTGATGATTTCCGCCAGGCTCATTGATTGAAGCCGTTATGTATGCGTGGTGCGAGCGGAGTTCGCGCGCCAAGGCTTTACCATCAATGGGCGGGACGTAACGGGTATTGCGGAATGAGAATCCCTGCGGCAAGTTTCCTATGTAGGTAAAGTCGATCCGTTCTTTCCATTTGTTTTTTTGAAGCATTTGATCTAGTCGCTGATAAATGTCGAATCCCTTCATCCAGTTTCCACCCCAATGATGCGTCACAAACTTTATTGGACCTTGATAGTTCCAAGGTGACCAACCCTGTGAATTAAAGATTTTCGCATCAGCTCCATTTGTAATAACGCTGGTTGGGGATTCGCGGTTTTTTTGCCAAACCTCCAAACTCTGCAACCAACTGCCAACGAACACTGTGTGGTCGGCGCAGTAGTTGGCTCGCCACAGCAGCGCATTCATTTTTCGGGTTTTCTTTCTTTCATCGCATTCGTTGATACGATGGACAACCAGAGTACGTGGGTTGCGAAACAGCATGTAGCGCAGGATGGCTCCTGGAGTAAACGTCACGGAAGGGTGTCGCCAGCGGGGATCCAATAAAAGAATGATATCGATATCTGGGTCCCGGAGTGTATGGCAAACGGTATCATCCCTTTCTTGTAATGCGGCTGCCAACGAATCGGCAAATCGATTTCCTCCTCCCCGGGGACCGCCTTGGTTCCGGAAGTTTATCGCGACCTTCACTTCAGTTGATCTGGCTTGAAGTGACCGACACACTTCTGCAACACCAATGTCTGGGTCGTATAGCAGCGCCAAGCGCCGCGGCGCTCTAAGAATGGATTATGTCCAAAACGCGTTAAAAGATTTGTAATTAAACGGCCTGCCCTGACGAGCCAGGGGTTTGCGGAGGAAATCAATTCATACCAAAACAAAGGGTGCGACGAGTAACTTTCTATCGGTTCACCAAAGACTTTGTTGCATAGACTCTTGAATTCGCTGACAAACCATTCCTGCACATGCAATGGGTCTGCGGGTTTTTCGCGATTTTTTATCGGCGTGGTAATAATCAGTCGTCCGCCCGGAATTAATAATCGCCGAATCTCAACCAACATTGCATTCGGGTTATCAACATGTTCGATGACATCGGAACAGACGACTATATCAAAGCTTGAATCCGGAAGTTTTGTGTTGTAACCGGTGGTATGTTGAAAGCTGCCGACTAGCCTCTTATCTGCAAACATTTTTCGGGCTTGGGCTAACCCCACTTCATTTGTATCTACGCCACAAACGGAAACACCAAGTTCAATGAAGAGAACGCCCAACAGGGCGCCATCGCCGCAGCCGACCTCGAGAATCCGAGCATTGGCCGGTAGCTTGGCAGCACGGACACATTCCAGCACCAAATTATAGCGCGCCTTTGTATAGGCATTCATTCGCCAGATCCCGCCGAAATAGTCGCCCCAATGATAGGCACGTTTACGATCGTACTTGTCGAAATAAGGAGCCGTCATCAGCTCAATCCTTCTCTTAATGAATCCCTTCCATTTTCCTGAGGGCAGTGGTCGGAGTCCCTGCTTTCCAGCAGATGGAATAAACTTAATATTTTTTCCGCCATAGCATCGACATTTAGATTTTTTTCTATCATCGCCCTTCCTAATGATGCTAAGCGGTCCTCGAGCACACGATCGGAAAGCAATAGCTCCACCTTGTTGGCAAGAGTGTCCACATCGCCCGGTGGTGTAAGCAAAACCGTCGCACCATCCCGCATAAGGTTTCTGTCCCATATTCCCTGAATGTCGGATAAAATTACCGGCCTGCCGCAAGCCATTGCTTGCAAACTAACGCTCTGACCGGAGGGTTGTACCGTTTGTCTCAGTGGCACTACAACGAACCTAGCCCCTTGATAAAGATCACGCACGGCCTCATCGGCTAGGGTCTTGCGGCGCCAATCTCCCGATATTACTTCCACGTTCGAAGGGTGGCTCGGCACCGGAAGATTTGTCACAATTTTAAGAAGCGGAAAATCAGCGCGCCACGCTCGCACCAGGGTCATCCAGTCCCTTGCCATATCGTTCCCAATCGCGAGAACATATTCCCTGGCGTAATTTGGAATTGATGGTGACCAGAATTTTACATCTACCCCGAACGGCACATGAAAAATATTTTTTCGATTAAGTTTACGCTGCAGGAATTGTGTCTCTTCCTTGGAAAGTGAAATTAAATGACAACGGTTCAGAATAATGCGGTATGCATTGACCACTACTGGGGATAGACTTTGAGATACCAAACCCATCGAAATAAAAAATAATTTAGGCTTTAAAATTCCTGCAGCTTTTAGAAGAGCAAGTGCGAGACCGTTTGTGTTGGTGGTGGCTATACAAATATCGTAGCAATTGAGCTTTCTTAAGCCGTCTGAGAAAACAGAGTGAAGAGCTACACCGAAGGGTAAATGAAAAAGAATAGGGGTTAATTTGTGAATCCACCGTGCCCAAAAACGCAATGGCCAAGCCATTCCTATTTCAATGTCTTCCAAATAACTGACATTATAACCTTTTTTTTGCAATTCGTAGTATCCATAATAAAACTCGGTTGGAAAATTTTTGGTTTTTTTGTTTTTTGATTTTCTGCCTGCCTTATAAATAAAGCATATTTTTTTCTGTTTGAGTGTACCGTTTACTTTGGACATATCTGACGGACAAATTGAAGAAGTCGAGTTCCATAAGATTCAGCAAAAGGTGTAACATATTTTTTTGCATTTTGTTTAATAGCTGCAGAAACTGGAACCTGTATTTTTTGATGCATAATTTCCGATACTATTTTTATAAGGTGATTTGTCTGCTCACAAAAAAAGAAATGTGGGTCCATAAAGAATTCTTGAAAGCGATCGAACTGTCTTTCATGGTGCCCGAAGGAGTCTGCTTCACGCGGTAAAAGGCAGATGGAAGGCACCCCATGTAAAGCGGCCTCAATTAAAATAGTGGATAACGGAGAAATAACCAAATCTACTGAAGCGAGGGTGTTGTGAGTATGGCGATAATCGGGCAAAGTAATTCCAGGATCTCCCTGTTTGAGCGTTTCCAGGTAATTCTCCATCGATTTTTCCATGCGGATGTGTTTCCAGTTTTTTTCCGTGATTCGCTTGCCGTTTTTCCCTCCCCCCCCCCAAGGATGGGGGCGATAAACCACGGACGCCCCAAGAATGTCCCCCCTTTCGATTGCCTCCTCCAGCACACATAAGTGCGCAAATTCATCCGCACCCCGGCTAGAACCGGCGTAAAGAATTACTTTTTGATTTTCCTGAATTGTGTGGCTTTTACGATACTCTTTCGGAGAAATTTCGGGAGGCTTGGAAAAACAATCAAACTGGGCAGCCCCAAAGGATAACACTCTATTTGGATCCATTTTGAGATATTTAAGAGCGTGTTGAAAGGTCTGAGGACCCCACACCAAGAGCCAGTCGGGATTCCCGGCCATCGCTTTTTTGGTACTCGGGTTATCCCATGAATTCATTATGACAACTAACGGTATCTTTTTTTCCCTCGAAACCTCTATGAGATCATTAATGAACAAGCCATGCAGCACGGAAGGATGCAGAAGTACATTTGGCTGTTCTTGCTCCACATAATCCCGAAGTGCCCGAGATGGAATTTTTTCTAATTTACCAAGAAAATAGGCGCCCACCACTCGATGCAACCACGGAAGAGCCAAAATGCTGAAAAGGAGGCCGGCCTTCCAGCCCACCGATTTTCGCCGAAATTTCCGCAGACTTTTAAAATTTTTTCCTCGGCGATAACGCAAGGCATCAAGGAGGAAATACTTCCCCCAAAGTGCCGTCCGCCGGTCGTCCACGGCCAAACGGAACATTCTGCCTGACCAGGGAATTTCTTTGGTTTCGATGGCAAATCTTTTGTGGTTTTCTTGGGGAACCACCAAAGTCGTGTCGCATGCTTGGCATAACGCATCCAGCACGCCCGAGGCGACAAAGTGCCGAACGAGGATTGGATGATCGATGAAAACAGCTACTTTAATGTTTGGAACTTTGTTTTAAATCCCTGAGGCTGTCCACATTGACAACCTTCTTGCAGATGACCACAGCAGCGGACTTTTTTCCAAGGGTGGTTTTTTGTCTCAAAAGGCAATCTCTCGTAAATGCATAAGCCACACCGTTGCGGATAAAAGTGCCTTGGAGTTGCTGGCGGGCCACAATTTTTCTTCCCGCCTTGTCAAACAACCTGAGGCTGCCGGACCTAACCACCAAGGCCTTGAGGGGATGATATTTGATGGGAGCTGGGCTTACCGTCCATACGGAGTCCACGCGTTTTCTTATTAAGGTTGTAATGGTCCTTAGCACCTGGCGGGAGGTTCTGAGAGGTGAGGTGGGCTGAAGCATGACCACGACTTCGAACTTTTTTTGGGCCAGCAATTCCGCTTTTAACAGAGCGTGGACGAGGACTTCCCAATCCCCGACGCGATCGCCACTTAACTTGCGGGAGCGCTTGATGTGCTTGTGAATTCCCGAGCGAAGGCCCATCGCGGCAATTTTCGGATGGTCTGTACTGACCACCGAAAGATCCACCCCCTCGAGCTTTTGCAAAACCGCACCCACTCTTGCAATCAGGGGAACGCCTTGAAAGGGTCTGAGGTTCTTTAATTTGATTCCTTTGGATCCCCCGCGTGCAGGAACCACTGCCAAAACACGCTTGCCTAAAATCACTGCTTGATTAGGTAAGGATTTCCCCGGATAGAGACTTTTGTTTTAAAATGCCGGTTCTTTATTCTAAATTCTTCGAATGCTTTTCTCGCCCCGGGAAATTTTTCTTTGGTCTTTGTCGGTCTAGCCAGAAAATCATCAAAAATAATTAAGCCTCCACGAACCACCAGGGGGCTCAAATGTAACAGAGGATCCCGTACGGATTCGTATAGGTCACCATCCAAGTGCAAAATTCCCACCTTGGATTGTTTGGGTATCGTACCACAGGTCTTCGAAAAGAATCCCTTGATCATTTTAAGATTGTTGATGCGGGAGAAGCCAGCTCGTTGTAACACCAGTCGCAGAAAGCTTTTTGAGTATTTATATTTTCCGCTTGGGGAGAAGGACCAATCACCTTTTTTCGATTTTCGGGGAGAACGATCAAATCTCGAGGGCTCAGGAAAACCTTCAAAGGAGTCCAGCGCATAAACTTGAACTGCCCCCCTTCGGTATTCATGCTGTTCCAGGGTTAGGCAACTAAGAATTTGGATCAGACTCTTGCCTCTCCCCACACCGCATTCAATGATTGTGTCGTACCCGAAAGGCCTTAGCTCTCGAAAGAATTCGGACCAATAAATGCTTGCAAGGGCTGCCGCACGGTCAAAAAGATGAAACCGGTCGTCAAGGTCGGGAGGCTGATACGTGCGAAAGAGCTCGTAATTCATCGCAAGGCAATCCGATCGGGAACCTCCCTGATATGACGCGCATGAAGAAAAGGGACGCTCGCCTGAGAGGCGATTTGCTGATCCAAGCGACTGTCACCGACGAACAGAAGAACTTGATAACAAGATAGTATCCGCTTTAAATTATTTCTTTTTTTTCCGAATCCGCCGAAAACACCGGCAAATTTTCTATCAGAAAAGGTTTTGCGGACGGCCTGCCGAAGAATCTTTTGGGGGGTAGCGCTATTGATAAAAACGGGAATCTTGTGGAAATTCAGAAATTTTAGCACTTTTATGACCGCTTTCCTTTTTTTGCAGAGTTGGATTTTTTTTAGGTATTCCGAATCATAAAGTTTTTCACTACTGGGATCTTTTTTCCCGACGAGCTTGCGGAGGATCTGATATCGATCCCCAGAACTCAGGATCCCTTTTGTCAGTCGGGTGCGAGGAAAAAGATTCTTGAAAAGGGATCTTTTCATTTTTTCAGACCAAACCAGCGTATCATCGAAATCAAAAACCACTGCTGCTTGCTTCTTTTTAGATTTCAAATCGACCCCAATGCTTGACTTTGGTTTTTCTCATTTCCGGCTTTTGCTCTGCAATCGTATTTTCAAGATAAACCGAATCATTACCGTGGTGGGTGGTGGAAATTTCCTCAAAAACGCATCCGTTGTCCGAACGGAAGTCGTGCCAAACCCCTGGCATCACCAAACATTGATCCCCTGGGCCAAGGGTTTTTACCTGTTCGCCTACGCGAAGAGTCAAATCCCCCGCCAATACCCGAAAAGTTTCTTCCTTGAGACGATGAAAATGACTGGGATGAGCTTGCCCGGGCAGTTGCACCAGTATTTTTTTGCAGTATTCCCGGTTCACACAGGTTATCATGGTGGTCCCGGTTCGACGAAAATTTTTAACACCTTCGTGATGGGAGAACTCCGTTTCAAATTCGGCATTTAAGGCAACTTTGGCCATGTTTAACAACGCCTTGATTTCATGGACGGCGTGCTTCAAGACCTTTTTTGGATTTTCCTGGGGTTGGACCACGGATGGGCGGAGCAAGGGCTGGTCCCGGGTAATTCGATTGATTGCCAAGAGCCCTTCTTGCCAATCCCCGGAGGTCAAGCCTTCGGCGGCAAGTGGCATGGCAAAATAAACCTCGGATCTACGAATAACTTCTCCAGCGGCAATCTCGCTTTTTACATAGATACCTCTGGCTAGGCTAGCCAAGGAACTTTTCTCCTGCTCCGTAACACGAGGATTGGAAGCGCCGCAAATGGTCTTCGCGTTTAAGTAAACCTGGATCCAAGCCTCCACTTGGCCAGGCTCGGCAGAATAGGCGTTGAGGTCGATCCTTGGCGCCCTTACGCCGACATGCTTTTCGAACATTTCTGCACCCAAAGCCACTGCGACCGTGATGGGTTCCCTCATATCCGGAACCTCATGGGTGGACCAACCAATGCACAAGTTGGGGTACCGACTTTTTAAGAATTGGATTTTTTTGAGATGGAACTCATGCGGAGGGATCGGATAAAGGGAGACGCAATGCATCAAGCCAAAGATATTCCCCCGGTGTTCAAAAAAGCTGACCAGTTCATCGATCTCTTGGATTTGAAGGCCCCCGGTTGAAACAATAAGGGGCTTGCCGGTGGAGGAAATTTTTTCGAGAAGAGGCCAGTCTTGGGCGGAGCAACTGGCCACTTTCAGAATGTCAAAACCCATGCGGTCGGCCTGATCCACGGAAACTTCATCAAACGGCGTGCAAACGGCCAATAATTTTTCTGAGCGAACCTCCTCGTAAAGACGCTGGAACTGCTGGCCGTCCAGACGAGTTTGTTGAAACCGAGGAATATGCTTGTTGCCACCCATCCTCTCCCAATTCGGGTGGATGAATGTTTCCAGATTCCGAAATTGAAATTTGATGGCGCCACGCACCCCGTGACGACGGGTGATTTGCGCCATTTCCCGGATAATCCGAAGACCGTGCTCCACTTGGCCTTGGTGATTGTTGGCCAGATCAAAAATAAAAAGACCCGGGAATTTCATTTTAAATCAAAGCGATTTGCCAACCACGTAGGCCAACCCGGCTAGAGCATAATATACTCCCGCCTGAGATTCTTCCGTTTCAGGTTTTTGGGCCAAAAAAGCAGACCGATCGAGATGAAGGCCGAGGGAAGTCCGCCAAAAACAGGATGAGCCTTGCACTTTATGAAATCCCACCAAGGATAGCCAAGCCTTCACGGCCTTCCGGCTTGGCAGGTGGGTGACATTTCGACTGACGTGATGACGCCGGTGCTGACGAGCGCTCTTGCCGTGCCAAATTTCAACAGCACAGCCAAATCTTGAGAACAACCGACGAGCCGTGGCCGTTTCCAAAACCAAAACGCCTCCGGGCCTCAAACTGTCAAAAAGCCGCCGGATCATGCGAAGTTGTTCCGGGTTGTGATAAAGGACACCTGTGCACCAAACCAGATCAAAAAGGCCAAGATGCAAATCCTCATACATAAAATTGCCGATATGAAGTTCAAAGGTTCCCTGAAGATCGGCTGTCTTTTTTTCCAGATTCTCTTTTTTATCGGGGAGGTCCAAAAGAACAAGATCCTCCGGCTTTAGGGATAGCAATCGCCGGGTATCTTCCCCGTCTTTTGGTCCGATTTCCAGAATCCGGGAAAATTTTTTACCGGGCTGATAGTCTTTGAGTTCCTCCCATAAACACTGCCGATAATTTTGGCTTTTACCGGAAAGACGATTCCAGCCCCCGTGAAGGTGATGCAAGGATGTTGAGACGATTCCCATTTTTATGCGGGAAGTTTGATGACCTTGCCTGATTGATCGGATTCATAAGCGGCTTGGATAACCTTCATGGTTTCGATGCCTCGCTCCAATCGGAGCGGGGAGTCAAACGGCTTTGTATGAAGCGCACGCCGGAGGTGTTGGAGTTCGCGAATAAAATCATCTGGCCGCGTTTTGCAAAATTCAACCGTGGATGCATCCCTGCCGTTTTTTGCAAAAATCACCCTATCCCCACCTCCCGAAACCGTGCCACCATGCCATTCCAGGAACCCTTGGGAACCCTGAATTCTGGCCCATTTTTTGGCCGGTCGGGTGACAACATCTTGAATGACACGCCCGGTTAGGCCCTTGCTTGTTTGAAGCTGCAGGGAGAAAATGGCATCATAATCCCACTGCCGCGTCCGTTGCCTTTGAAGAAGGGCGGAAACACCGGTGATTTTTCCCATTCCCGCGCACCGTGAAAAAAATTGCCATAGATTCAGGGCATGGGAATGCTCGCCCCCGGCTCCGCCTCCTTTTTTCCAAAACCCGAGGTAGGAATCCTGGGGACCACGGAGCCAGGGGTGGGCTTGAAAGATTCCCCCCCAAAATTCCCGGAATTCCACATCCAGGGCTTGGACAGGACCCAGATAGCCCCTCTTTAAGAGTGACCCGCAAAACTGGGCCGCCTGACCCACCACATGGTCGTATCCCACGAAGAATTTGGTTTTGGCTGTTACTGCTAATTTTGCCAATTGGGACAAACCCCGCAACGCCGGCTCGCAGAGGGGTTTTTCAATCAGAATTCCGCGTGGCTTTTCCCGTAGACACTCCATCGCCAAAGGAACATGACTCAGGGGAGGAGTGCCGATATGGATCAAGTCAAACCCCTCTTGGGGCTCGGTTCCCTTTACAAAAAGCTGGATGGCGGAATCCCAGCGCCCATACCTTGCGGGGTAAATCTCTTTTTGGGTGCGGACCATGGCTTGGCGATCCACATCCACCATGACGACGCCCCATCCCAGTCGCCTGGCAGCATGCGCCATGTGGTTTCCGATGGATCCGCAGCCGTAGATTTTAATTTTCATTAACCGTTTTTCGCGGAGACTTAAATCTTAAAGGCAGGGTCGGATCTCAATCAAGGGATTATCCCTGCGCGCAACGATCAGCGATGTTCGATAAAGCGTACGCGGTGGAATGCTTCATCTTGTAGGTATGATAGCCACGCTCCTCGGAGGCCAACCAGTTTCTGATTTCAGCTTTTTCCCGCCGGATGACCTCCTCATGGTCCTTTGGATAAGTAATTAGTTTTTTTCCCAGCAATTGGTGGTCCGAATCATCAGGAAGCGGGGCACCGGCCTGCCAGTCTGGACAACAGAAATAAAATCCAGCAAAGATTTCTGCCTGTCGCTGTGCATGTCTGCGATCCACATGATTGAACCAGTCCGTGGCCAACAGTCGAAGATAATGCTCCCTTGAATCGGGAAAAACCACAAAACCGCAGTCATGGTACCAACCTTGGTCTGCCACCAGCACCGGCTTGCCTTGTGAAGCGTATTCAATGGCCGCCGTTCCATGGTAAGTGACCAACGCATCAGCTGCTTTCAAGACGTCGGCTCCGGGACACCCAGCTGATAGCAGAGTGATATGTTTGGGCAGAATCTTGGGCATTAGATCCTTAAGGGTTAAACCTCCGTACCACTGATCACACGGGTGGGCCCGGAAAAGCCAATGCACGGAGGGTGTAACCATGGCAACTTCAAGAGTGGCTTGAATCCAATCAAGAAAATCCCGAAAACGGGACATTCCAAAGCTATGGGGAAAGTCGAACCAGTTGCTGGCATAAACAGCAACCACTGGTTTTCCGTCCGCAAAATCAAGATTGCCATTTGACCTCTCCTGCTTGGCAAAAGCCATACGACCGCCCAAATCGTCGGATTGGCCTAGTAGCCTTGCGGATAAATATCTGCGGCCCAATTCAGCCAGGGCATCAGCTTGCCCACACTTAAGCGAGCGGAGATCATCGCTGCCGGGGCGGTCCATTCCGAAGTAAATGTCTTGAGGTTGGTTCATGCGCCAGAATCTGGGTAGCCCGCAATATCCGTATAAGGTGATCACGGGGATACCGCCCTGGGAAGCCATCCATGAGAGCGGCGCGCCTTGCAGGGAAATATTATGACTCATAGCCAGCATATCCGGCTTGTGTTTTTCTAGAATCCTTTCAGCGGCATAAATCGAGGAAATAAAGTCCCAGATATGCCACTCCACAGCCGGGTCAGCCACATTCACTGAAGCGGATCTTTGTTGCTTGAGGAGATAGTCGTAAAAGAAGGAGGCTGGGATTTCGCGTGGAAATCTGATTTGCAAGACATCTTCAGGGGAACGCAGGCCTTGAAAGATTTTTTGGGCCTGATAACGACATCGTGGGTCGGGTTGAGGGTGATACACCTGAGCCTTGGCGATCCCGAGCGTATTTAGGGCCCGAAGGCACTGCCTGGTATTGTGGCGCCAGACCCAGCCAAGCTCCTCTCCAGATTTAGAACCCACAGCAGCTCGAAACAGCTGTAGCCGATAAAAATAGCCGAGGTTCATAAAGTATCCATCCACCAGCAGCCGACAACTAAGTAGGGGCAGGCTATGGCGAAATTCAATTAATGGTATTAATGCCAAGGCCCGGTAGGCACCGCGGGATCTTAGCTCACGCCAAAAAAGCTTATGAGATCCTAATAGCTTTTTGATGGCCAAAGGCAAAGGCCGAAAAGCCCGATACATCGTAGACAAAAAAAAGCTTAACACATTTTAATTTAGTTAATTATTGCGGCATTTTAATTCCTATTGTTACTTGTCCTGCTACGAGAAGCCCTTGCCTATCAAAACATATTTTTGTGTTGGATCAGTGCTTATTTTTTTAGTCGTTGTTAAAAAGTTAAGAAAGGCTTTCTTTCGAGACTTGATCTCATTGAGGCATTGGGAACTCTGGAATCTTTTTTTCCATTTTACTATCGGCTGCCATTTCCATTTTTTATTTCGCTCCCAAAAACTCGGGCTCCGGTGTTGATCGGCAACTAAATGAAAAGCGTTTTCTGTAATTCCCAACCAATCGAGAAAAAGATTAAGATTTTTCATTGGCCTACTTTGATAGGTTCTGGCGAGCTTAATACCTTCGTCCCGGTTCATGTGTTTTAGCCTTATTTCGCGACAAGCGTGATCTACGACCTTGCCGTAACCGTGTTTTATATGCTTCAAATAATCGTGGACGTCAGAATAGTTCCAGCAATCCACATCATTGTAGGTATCAAAAGTTCGATTCTGGGTCGCAGTCTCGTAGGCGTATTTCCGAATCATTTGTTCGTGCTGAGTTCGGGTGTCCCATCGAATAAAATTGTTTAAATAAATTCCGCGTACACCCACCTGCTCTAACTCCCGGTTATCGGGATAGACAAACGCCGCAATGTCAGCTTCTTGGACGTCGTCAAATTTATTGATTAGGTCTTCAGCCTCGTAGCCCATCAGATCGTGCTCTTTGCGGTATTTGCGGGTCATTTCGACCTCGTTCAGATGGCTAAACATTCCCACCTGGTCCACACCTTGGTGCGCACCCCAAATAATTAAGGGTATTTTAAATTTGATCGCCACCTGTACAGGATAGACGGTTTGACCCGCGAGACAGTGCCAATAAATACTGCCGAATCGCCGGAAAGTGCTTCGGGTGATTTTTTTAACGCTCTCGGGGTTAAGTGTTTGCGTCATGATATCGCAATCAAAGCGGTTTCGAAGATTGGCAAGATTCCTAACCCCAACGGCAGTATTGTATTGCTTATTATAGGCTACCAGTAACGGATTCATCCCAAGCAACTGCTTGATTGTGTGTACAATAAAATAAGAATCCCTTGCTCCGCTCACCGGAATGATGCAGTCATAATTATTCCCAGAGCGACAGCGGTATTGCTCCAAGATTTTCCGCAATTTGTTTTTACGATCCTGCCAATCCAAACGGTCCTTTTCTTCATGGACCCGGCATCCGCTGCAAATTCCTTCCTCATCAAAAGTTAAATGGAGAGGATGGTGTTCGGTATAGAGACACCGCTGGCAGACTTGCATTAGATGACCTCTTTTTCGATTTTTACAAACAGCATGGATTCTAAAATTGCGTCCGGTTTTCGCCTCAGCCGACCGACCTTATCCAGCTTGTTTCCGGAATATTTTGCATGAGTGTCATGACGCACTGAAACACCTGATCGAACAATATCCGCTTTGGTTTTTGTCACACTGTGCTCTGAATAATGAAAAAGGTTGGCAGCCGCCGCCGCGTGCGCTTCGGTTTTTTTTAGCACCTCAACAAAATGACGCGGCCTTCCTGCGCCACCCGACCCAATTACCGGTACATTGACTCTTTCGCAAACAGATTGAATCAGCGAAAGGTCAAAGCCATTTCCGGACCCATCGCGATCCACAGAATGGACAAATATTTCACCGCATCCTTTTTTCACAAGGTCCTCGGCCAAATCGACGGGGGTCTTTGTCACTGATCGACGAGTCAGATAATCATAGACTCTTTGGCCGCTCGCTGTTTTAATCCCGTTCACCGAAGCAACGACACACTGACTGCCCAAAACCCCTGCCAGTCGGCTCACTAAATCCGGCTTATGTAGACAAGCTTGATTCAAAGTAACTTTGTCTGCGCCTCGGCTCACCACTTCTTTGGCTTGCTCCAGTGAATGGATGCCCCCACCCACTGTCAATGGCACACGACACTTTTCGGCAACCCTGCTGACCATTTGGAGGTTCGGACCACGAGACTCAGCAGTCGCAGAAATATCAAGCATCATGATCTCGTCGACCCCCCAATCATTCAAAAATTCCACAGCAATCTCAGGGATACCCACTGGTAAATATTTTCGAAACTTGATGCTTTGAACCACGATTCCTCTTTGAACTACGAGGACGGCTATAATTCTCTTCTTAAGCATTAACCGAAAAGATTAAAAAACGCTCGAAATAGCCTCAGTCCATTATTTGCGCTTTTTTCAGGGTGGAATTGCACCCCGAAGATTTGTTCTTTTCTCACTGCCGCCACAACCGGTTTACCATATTGGCAATAGGCAAGAACATGCTCCCGGCTGCATTCAAAGTGATAGCTATGATCAAAATAAAAATCAGAATGATTTTGAGTCTTGGCAAACAAAGCATGGGATCCTACCGGCCGGACATTGTTCCAGCCCACATGAGGGACGGCATATTTCTTTGGCAAATCAAAGCGCTTAACTTTTCCGGGAATCCAGCCCAATCCTGGATGTTGGCCACCTTCTTCTGAAGACTCCGCGAGTAACTGCATCCCCACGCAGATGCCCAGCAAAGGCGCGCCTTTTTGCACTACTTTTTTTTCAAGAATCTCGTCAAGATGCTTCTTGCGAAGATTGGAAGAGCACTCGGAGAAAGCTCCCACCCCAGGAAGAATGATAGCATCGGCCCGGTCAATTACCTTGGCCTCGCATGAAAGGGAAATCTTTTGGTAGCCAAGGGTGGTGAGCGCTGTTCGCACGGAATCAATATTTCCCGTGCCATAATTAGCGATAACGATGTTCGGTTGCCTTATAAACCTAAACCTACTTTAAAGCGGGGAACGTAATGCCCTAGGTCCAACTTTTGAAACAGAGCGGGATTTACGGCCTTGTCTACTTGTCGCCAAAATTCTTTCACGGTGATACCCAGATATCGAGAAAAGGTTTTGATATATTTTGCGGAGCATTTCCCATCATATTTTTCGTTGAGCGAGATTCCTTCTTCACGTGTCATTCGACCATTACGGATGTCTTCATTTACATAATCAGTTACCCGACCAAAACCAAACTTGAGATATTTGATCATCTGATTGAGGGTCACCCAGTCTTCATCCAGAGAGGTGACTCCAAGCGGATCCCCGGTTTTCCAAGGTTTTTCCTGGCGAACATCCAGACCCCTGAGGGCCGAATAGTTTCCATTGTCTCGCAGGGACCAATCTTTCCAAAAATACCCAAGAAAGGTGATCCGCAAGTTTCCTTGGGTCATTTCTTTCTCAGTCGGGTACAGATACTGGATAATTTGATTCCGCCGGATTTCCTCGCTGAGTAGCCAGGTCACATCTCCGCCTCCCAAAGTATTCATCCGACGCAGATTGTTCCCATCCGCCCCGTTTTTTCCCATGACATTCAAATCTCCAAGCTGGAGGGCTGCGTTTTCCCCCCACCATATGAGGGGAATTTGGCAAGCAATCGCCAGTCGGGGAACGCTGCTAAACAATGCGAGTTCCGTGGATTTACACCAATTGGTGTACTTTAAAAAACCTTTACGCATCAGTTTTCGCCAAGTTTGGGGGGCAGGCTGGATGGTAATGCAGTCAAAACCATGTCTTATTAAATTTGAGATATTTTCAACCCCGCGCTGCGTGACCTGCTCCGGGGGATAGCCCAAACACACCAATAAGGGGTTCATGCCCAGCTTTTCCCGAACGAAAATTGCCTGCCGAGTGCTGTCTTTGCCGCCACTGACTCCGATGATGCAATCGTGCGGCCCGTTTCTATGCTTTCGGCCAAAAGCAACCACATCTTCCAGTTCTCGCCCCCGCGCATCCCAATCAACGTGAACGAGTTCTGCGTGGTAGACACAGGCAGGACAGATTCCACGCGCATCAAAACGAGTGCCAGGTCTTGTGTCGGGCTGGAGACAGCGTGTGCAGTATTTCACGCGAATTCCATTTCTCTTAAATATTCGATTCCTGAATGCGGCAAAACCTTGGGAGGCGCCCAAGGCGGGAGGGTGCTGAATACCCTCCTTGATGCGGCTAGGGCCAAAGTCATTGCATGGGTTTGACATCCCGCAATCCAGCGTGCACAGGAAATATCCTCGCTCAATGAGCCCTGGCTAAACTGCAATCGAGGTTGTGTTTTTTTGCTTATAAATTCCGCATATTTTTCAGGTCGCTCGGAAGGATGCAGTCGAAGAAAAACTTCTGTGTTGGCAGGCAGGTTTAAGCAAGGCCACCGCTCTAGAAAATAGCGCAGAGCTTGGAATTCGCCGGGCTCAGATCTTCCCCAATCCGACCGGACAGGCTCAAGCAAGTAAAGGACACGATCGGGCGTGGAGTTTGAGATCGGCGCGATCCGCTTCAGTTCAAGCTCGGCCAGAGAATCAGGCACCCGAACGACCGAAACGTCTGGAAACATTTGACGGGCAAGATCCTCGGCGAATGAGTCAACCACCCAAATCTCGTCAGGCAAAACAGTCTCTCCTTCTCGCACAAATCTCTCTTTATAGTTAGTCCAGTGATCAAGTACGGCGATCGATCGCACCTTGGATTGTTTGGCAGCTCGCCGGGCTTGATGCTCAAGATCACTGCCCCAGCCGGTGCCGGTTAGCATGGCACTGCTTGACCCTACTTGAGCTAAATTGGGCCGTTCCTGAACATTAGAAAATTCTTTTTTAAAGATATTAAAAGCAGGCCCTTTGACGTGGATCCAACTCGGCCGCCAGCCCCACCGAACCAAGGTGGCCACAATTTGTCGTGCTCCCCCGGCATCATGGCAAGCTACGCCGAATGGTTGCGGAAGCTCAGGGCGAGCCGGGGTATTTTGCATAGTACAGAAGATCTTGAGGCTTGTTTTCCAGCAACTCCTGTCCGCGATGGACAGCCTCGAGGGTCATTCCTGACTTCTCCATAATCCGCACCATCGCGGCATTCGCCTTCATGGCCCCCCCCGTTACTTTGCGGATATTCTGTTTCTCAAGAAACCAACCCATCAAAGTGTTCCACGAATCTTGACCCATGCCTTGTCCCCATGCCTGCCGCCGCCCGATGAGGATTCCCATGTCAGCGGTGCGGTGATGCGCCGAGACATAAGCGGTCATTGTACCGATGGTTTGACCGTCTTGCGCATCCACAATCTTTAAAAACCAATTGTATGTTCCAACGAACGATGAAAGGTAGTTTCTGCATGTTTCTTGGGAATGGCGTTGAAAGCGCTGATTACTAAATCGAACCACTTGAGGATCATTAAGCCAGCCAACATATTCCTCCGTAATATCATCTGGCCCAAAAGCCTTTAAAATAACCCGGCTTCCTTTTAAAAGGCAGCTTAAAGGCATCGGGTCTAAGTCAATTTTAGCTATCTGAAAGATCGGATTTGTGCCCAGATCTTTCGGAAAGCTTGGGCAATCATTTGAACATCATTGTAAGAGAGATCGTATACACAAAGTCCCAGACCGATGTATTTTTTCTCATTTAAATCTTCCGCGATTGGACAAATTCCTTTTTTATAAGAAACCGGCCGGCGGCAGATCTCCGATGTCCAGGGAAATCCCTTTGATCCAAAGGCGATCTTTTGTTGATAAACCGGCAGTAGATGAATGTTTTGATAGCGACGGCTTACGGCAACACCTTCAGCATTCAGAGCGTCACACAGACGATCCCGAGATATACCAAGAACTTCGGTATCCACTTGCATGGCATAGACATAGTAAACATGGCTGCGGTCCGTTCCGACATAAGGCAATTTTAAGCCGGGAAGCCCTTGCAGCTCTTCCGTGAGTGCGGCCGCCAAAGCCTGCCTTGACTCGACCAGACCACTAAGTTTTTTTAGCTGTTCGATGCCCATGGCACATTCAATTTCCCCCAAACGAAAATTGTGGCCCACCATATTACTCAGGTTCTTGACGCCTTTATCTCCGACCACCACCTCGGCGTGGTTCCGAATCAGTTGAAGCCTTTCGGCAATTTCGTCATCGTCCGTGACCAAAATGCCCCCCTCTCCGGTATGAATGTGTTTATGGTAATTAAGGCTGTAGCCCCCAACATGGGCACAAGTTCCCGCATAACGCCCCTTATAGAAGGCGCCCGGTGCTTGGGCTGTGTCGGAGATAACCTTGAGATGGTGTTGCCCTGCGATTTTCATAATTTCATCCATTTCTGCGGACTGACCAAAGATATCCGCCACGATAATGGCCCGCGTATAAGGGCTGATATTTTTTTCAACGGATTTTGGATTAAGATTGTAGGTTAGCGGATCAATATCTGCGAACACCGGAATGCCGTTCCAATGAAGGATGGCCGCCGCGGTCGCACTCATCGTCCATGGTGTGGTTATCACCTCGTCGCCTGGCTCGATGCCGATCGCCCCGACCGCGGCTACCAGCCCAGACGTCCAGGAGTTGACTGTCACAGCATGCTTAACCCCAAAATAATCTGCGGAAGCCTTTTCGAAATCACGGACCTTGGGACCTCCGTAAAAATCTTCGTGCCAGGCCCCAATAAACTGCGACAACACCCCGCTTTGAATCACCAGCTGCGCTGCCAGCAATTCCTCCTTTCCGATTGGATTATACCTGGGGAAGGGTTGGAGCACGGTTTTTGGCCCACCGAGCAAGGCAAGGCTTTCTTCGGACGACGATTTAAGACTCAAGGCGCAACACCTTTTCTATCCATTTTTGCGATTTTAGAGCCTCCTGCCCGGTACAAAGAGAGTGTTTTTTGCCTTGAAGCGCTTGGTATAACTGTTCAGCAACACCGAGCTGATACTTGGGCATATTTCCAATAATCTGCTCCCCATTCCTGTCCAAAGCCCGATGGCGTAAGTTCCTGGGTTTGGAATTCGCGGCTTGCCAGAAAATAGTTCCATCAGCTTCAATTCGCAGCCGCCCATTGCGGGCTAAAACTTCGCAGGTATGATGTAAAAAGTTTTTTGCGTTTGCAGGTATAAAGATGGCACTGCCGCCTTTAAAATCAAAACGGCAATGAGGTGAGCCAGCCATCGCTGGCCCGCTAGTTTCTTTTCCGATAATGCTGGCGGCTCGAATCGGTCCAAATAAAAAACTCAATAAATCTACGAAGTGACATCCGTTATGCAGTAATCCCTTGCAATACCAAACTACCGCCTTAAAGGGTTTTTGAATTTTCCCGTTTAGTATTTTTTTTCTGATCTCTAAAATACCTGGATCGGCCCGCCGAATGAAATTGATATAAAAGCGCCTTCGCATTTTTTTACACATTTTTACCATTCGCGCTGATTCCAAAACCTTTTCCGCCAATGGTTTTTCGCAAAGGACTGCCCTAACATCTTTTTGTCGAATGGCCACGGCTAGAGAGTTTTTATGTTGAGAGGTAGGGCTTGCGATAACCACCACCTCAGGCCGTGTTTTTTTAAGTAAATCTTCAGGCCTGGAAAAGGCCGGCTTTTTATACCGAAGATGAAATTCGCTTCGCTTGTTTTTATTCGGATCACAGCCGCCCGCTAGAATAAAGCCAGGGTGAATGTTCAAAGCCCGGGCATGGGTTCGTACATACTTTTTTTCGGGCAAAGCCTTATCGTAACCCATGCTTATTTTACCGAGCCCCAAGATAGCCACAGAGTATTTTCTGCGATATTTTTTCAAATGGATTCTGAAAGAAAAATAATTTTAAATTTAAGAGTCAAAGACGGACCATGAGGTTGGATGCCCTCGCAAGACCGCTCGGCTAAGCTTTTTGCCGATTAATTTACTATACTCTTTTGGCGGCAATCCCATACCAGGCCTTATTCGTTTTACGTCTCCATCTTTAATGATATGTCCATCGGGGAGATCCTTCAGGAAGTAAAGGGACCTGCGGAAAATTTTACTGCTCTCTTCAGCTTTTTCCCGTTTAAACTGAGAATTTCCCAAGGCGGACCAGGTGTTTTTTACATCTTCACATAGCCGTTTGAGTTCGGAAGGTTCCAACGAAAACTCGCGATCCGGCCCTTTATCTGTGCGACTTAAGGTAAAGTGCTTTTCAATCACGCTGGCCCCCAACGCCACGGATGCCACGGAGGCAGTAGTCCCCAAGGTATGGTCAGAAAGCCCCACCGGGAGTTTAAATCTTTCCGCCAACGCC
>Ga0169931_10003018_pt1 | contig 27028 bp, 29 predicted proteins | sample Kivu_15m_20L_FD_129675 | JGI IMG/M metagenome (GOLD analysis project Ga0169931, IMG submission 129675) | Freshwater microbial communities from Lake Kivu, Western Province, Rwanda to study Microbial Dark Matter (Phase II) - Kivu_15m_20L... | ecosystem: Environmental > Aquatic > Freshwater > Lake...
AACCCACAGATTGCAAGCGCAGCTTCGCCGCGCTTGCAATCTGTGGGTTTAAGTGAAATCAATATTGTCGTAGAGATCGGCTATTTGAATTTGTAAATCTGTAAATTGCAAAGAAATTGTTACGGAAGGATCATCATATTCCGAAAATAGCCATTGATTGACCGCAGTTTTCACATGATGCTCCACATGAACACGATATTGATCAATTAATAAATATTCCTGAAAAGTGTTAATAGTGCGGTATGCAGCAAATTTTTCGCTGCGATCGTAGTTTTGGGTGGATTTAGACAACACTTCCGCAATAAAACAAGGATTGGTAATCGTATCTTTACGACCTTCTTGCATTTCCAAAGGTTTTGGTGCAACCATCACATCAGGATAGGTATGGATCTGAACATCAGGAATCCAAAGCCGCTGATCAGCTGAAAATAAACGGAAAGGTTTGCCGCGCAGGCCTATTTTGACGATTGACAACAAATTTACGGCGATTTCTGTATGGTTTGGTGTTCCACCAGTCATTGGAATAATTTCTCCATTACGGTATTCGTTGCGAGTTTCTGACGCTATTTCTAGCTCTAGGTATTCGTCAACGGTGTAAGTTTTCTTGGCAAGTTGAGTAACCATGATGTTTTACCTACGATCGCGTCCCGATGAAATTTGTTTGAAATATGGCTTGTTAGAGTTAAGACATGCTTGCAATTCAGGCGATCGCTGAACACTAGCATCGCCCTCACGCTTATAGACAAGTCCTTCGCGCACAAACCGCCCAACTAATTTTCCGAAAGTAATCTCATTTCTTTTAAAGGCATATTGCTGGATTGCTAAATTATTTTCTACCCCGTCTAAGGTATAGATTTCATAGTCAGTACCTGTCTGATAGCGAGGAATTTTGAGATTGAGAGAGGCAATCATTGCACCATTGGGTGAGGAGCCACTATAGCAATAGCGAGCGCCAAATTGTTTTGTAACACTACGGTAAATGGTGATGTATCGTGAGCCACCACCCCAATAGATGCCTTCCTCGATAGCTTGGGCGGACTTGACTGCAATAAAGTTAGAGCCAAAACTAATGGCGATCGCAGCTATACCGTAAAAAATTTTTTTCATGTTTTTGATCTAGAACGCTATGCAAAAAATCTTTAGAAATCTAGGCGACGAAAAGCACAGTCTAGACTATGTAAAAATCTGGGATATTAGACAGGAAAACTCTGGTAAAAGTGGCGATGTGAGCGTATCAGTTTCAAATAAAGTCATCGCTAGTTTGAGGACACCATTTTCGCGCCGATAAACTTGAATTTGCTTGGCTCGCCAATCTGCTATCCAATATTCCAATACGCCATGATTTGAGTAAAGCTTTAACTTAACTTGGCGATCGCGCTTTTCATTATCAGTTCCCGCTGATAGTACCTCAATCACCAGTTCAGGCGCACCGCAAAAATGACCCGTATCATCGATTAAATCTGCATATTTCTCTTTACTCATCCAGATCACATCAGGAATGACATCATCACTGTCACCAAAGATTAACCCTGCTCCAATTACCGAGTATCCTAACTTCGATACTTTTGACCAAGCTTTAAGCTCATAATGAAAATTACCACAAGTATCTTGATGCTTATTATGAGGCGCTCTGGTCACGTAAAGTTCTCCATTAATAATTTCATAACGGCTGTCGTTGTCGGGCATCAGTTCTAAGTCAGCACTAGTCCACAAAAGTTTTTCTTCTGACGATGCCTCAGCAGCAAGGGAATTATTAGCAGTTTCAGGTGTAGCAACGATCGCTTGAGTCATGATGGATTCCTACAATGAGCGATATCGTAATAGTATATAGCAATCCTAAATGGGTTGAGGAAGTGCACCCCGAAGGGGTGCGCTTCCTCAATCCTCAAAAATCTACGTACAAGGTTTGTTTTCTCCGCCTTCGGTGGGGAAAACGCTAGACTGATAAACGCTATATATCAAAGGGCAACTGATAGTAATAAGGATGATTACTCTAGTAACAGGTGCGACTCGTTCAGGTAAAAGTGAATGGGCGGAACTTTTAGCAAGGCGATCGCCAAAAAATGTAATTTATATCGCTACTGCGACTCGTTATGCCGATGATGCAGAATGGGAAGCCAGATTGCAAAAACATAGCGATCGCCGCCCTGAAAATTGGCAAACCTTAGAGGTTCCCATTGAACTAGCCAAAAGTATTTTAGAGATTAAGAGTGATTCTGCTTATATTCTGGTGGATTCTCTTGGTACTTGGCTCGCAAACCTTTTAGAAGAGAGTGAAGAGTCTTGGCTAAAGATTGAGAATGAATTATTAGAAGCAATTCAAGTATGTACAGTTGATATCACGTTTGTGTCTGAAGAGGTAGGTTGGGGAATCGTTCCAGAATATAAGCTAGGGCGAATATTTCGCGATCGCCTTGGGGGGCTCAGTCGTAAAATTGGCGCGATCGCTGATGCTGTTTATTTGGTCACAGGTGGTTATGCAATTAATCTCACCCAGATTGGTGAAAGATTGCCTTCTAGCGAAAAAATCATTTAGCAAAAGAAGATTCGCGATGCTTGATCAAGGTCTCTATAGGCAAAGCACTCCGCAGATGATGCCAAGGTAAAACTTGATTCACAGCCCAATCCTCATGCACATACCAAGCAAGGGGCGGCAACTGTCCTCGCAATTCCTTAAAGGCGCGTTTGTAAGAACCATCACTCGGCACACCCCCATCGCTATAGCTGCAAGCCAAAATCAATAACTTAGTCAAACGGCGATCACCTCTGGAAATAAGCGCCTGCACCAGCGAATCCTTGTAACTCTCAGGGCGAAAATCAATCCCTTTTGGTAATAGCTTCTTACGGAAATACTGCATTTTCTTCTCGGCTGTAGTACTGACACCCTGCCACTGCCAAGGCGTATGAGACTTTGGGACAAAAGTACTGCAACCAAAGGTGATTTTTAACTTTGGTGCAATCTTACGTAGGGAAATTAGCATCTCAATCGTTTGCTCAATATCATCATCATTTTCCATCGGCACACCTGCCATCCCATAGAGCTTCAGCGACTTCAAACCACCAGACTGAGCATTAATCGCTGCTTGCTTGATTTCATCATTGTGTAACTTCTTATTAATGATTTCGCGCAAACGTTCAGAACCGCTTTCGATCGCAATGGTCACGGAACGACTATCACGGGTAGAGAGAATTCTTGCTAATTTCTCTGTCAGTGTATTGGTACGCACCGAGGCAAGACTGAGGCGCACATCATCAAACTGAGGCTGAGCGAGATGATCCAGTAAAGTATCAAATTCAGGATGTTGGGTAATCGATGCACCAAGCAAACCTAAGCGCTTAGTTACGGTGAGTCCTTTGGCGATCGCAGGCATCAGGCTTGACTCCAAACTCGCAGTCCGAAAGGGCAGCGTCAGATAACTGGCTAAACAGAAACGGCACATCTCTGGGCAACTCCGTACCACTTCCACCATAAAGATGCTCTCCCATGCAGCTTTTTCGGTCACAACCGTAGAAGCTGAGAGCGTATTACCTTTGTAGGTTTGTTTATGGACTGTGGCTGGAATATCCGCATCAATGGGTTGAATGGAAGCGATCGCACCATCATCAGATTCGTAGGTAAATGCATAGAACTGCGGAACATATATGCCATCTAGTTTTGCTAAATGGCGTAATTTCACTTCGCGGTTAGCATGACGCACTTCTTGATAAGCATTAAGGAAATTCCCAATTAATTCTTCGCCATCACCCATCAGCACAATATCAAACCATGCGGCAAATGGTTCAGGATTAGCCGTGAGAACAGGCCCCCCACCAAATACTATTGGATGCTCATCAGTGCGATCGCAGGTATCAATGGGAATCTCAAACTTTTTCAGAGCAGCAAGAATATTGACGTAATCTAGTTCCCAAGAAAATGAAAAGCCCAAAATCTCAATCTGGCGCGGTAAATCCTCATGGGCATCAGTAAACCAACGACTAACATTAACTTGCGATCTCGTGGCTAGGGTTGCCCAAACTCCTTGATAGCCTAAGCTGGTAATTCCTACGGTGTAAGTATTTGGGAAAGCAAAGACAATATTTACGGCATCATGGTCTGGTGTAGTTGGGTCAAATAGTAAATATTCGGACTGAAAATAGGATTGATTCAAGGTTTCGGCAACAGATCGCAATATTGCTATTATGCCAGCAATTTTTGATCGGTGAACCAATAGCAATTTGGAAACGTGTTGCAAAGCAACACGTTTCCAAATTGCTATTGGTTCTAGTTAAGCAATCCGCATTTCCTCAATAAAGGAAATCCCATCAAAAACTCCATCCTTATCGGCATATTCATACTTGTTCACCTGTTGATACTGGTTGCCCGCGATCGCGATCGTAAAGCTGCCGACAAAGCTCCGCGAAAAATGTCCCTGCTGATCAGTTTTAATATATTCGCCCTTCCAAGTGCCAATATGACGGGTAAATATTTCAGGAACTTGTTCTAAATCTGGAGCAATTTCAGAGGTTGTAATCATTTAATTTAGCTTTTCCCTAAACAACTTTGTACCTTCATATCAATTAAGTTCGCCCCTTTAGGGCGAACTTAATTGACATACTAGCGGCGACCGATTTTTTGACTCATTTCACGACTGGTGCGTTGATATTCGTGGACAATTGGTAATCTCTCGGTCTGGTATTTTTCAAGAGCCTCGTCAATACTGGCACTAGATTTGAGATATTGCGTTAATAACAAGCCATCCTCCCATCCCGAAGTCATACCTCTAGCACGAGTAGAACTCTTCGCATGAGCTGCATCACCAATTAAAAGTACACGACCATCATATAGCTGTGGCAAGGGATCGATATCATAGGAATAACGGCAAATCATAGTTTCTGGAGGTGTTGATTCAATTACCTTTCGGGCATCTTCTGGGAGTTTTGCTAATTCTTGAGAGGGAATAGTTGTATTAGTCGGTTGAAGTATTCCCTTCTCAGCATCCGTTTGTTCCGTTTCAATAAAGAATCCCCAATGGGTATGCGTATCGTCAATATGAAAGAAGTTCGCATAAATGCCGCGACCACGTACATAAACAAAAAAGTTGCCTTCAGGACAGAAACTATGATCCTCAACAATGCCGCGCCAAACGAGATCTCCTAAATAGTTAAGCTCAACATTGGGAACGATAGCCTGACGTACCTTAGACAAAATCCCATCCGCACCAATAATTAAATCTCCTTCCCATTGACTACCATCTTTAAAATGAGCGATCGCACTATGATCAGTTTGAGAGATCGTAGCTAATTGAGCATTGAATTGAATGCGATCGGTTGGTAAAGTATCGAGAATTGATTCTAAAATGGCTCTGCGATGAACGAGCATTCCTGGGAGTTCGTCTTCGGCGTAGGTAACTGACTCTGAATTGACGAATCCCCCCTTAAGATTACGGAACTCAAACAATTTAACAGGATTGCCAGCTTCAATAATTTTTTGAGTGATTTTAGGGTTACCCTCATGCAGTGCTTTCATTCCTGATTGGACGATCAGAATGCCACACCCATCGGTACGGACTACTGGTGCTTTCTCAAATAAGGTAACCTGAAATCCTTCTTGAATGAGTAGACTGGCAAGATAAGCCCCTGATGTCCCTGCGCCGATAATACCTATCTTGCTATTCGTAGAAATCATTTATGTCTCTTTTCGATTATGTTTGATTTAGCATTGTTCTAATCATAATCAATATTTCTTTATCTGTCAGTTTTTTGTGTTTTATGTAACATAATAAAGTGTATGAAACTCTTTGCAATTACCATCCAAGCTTTAATTCTGGGTTTATCGATAGGAGGTTCTAGTCTTGCTCAAACCCTCGAACTTCCACCAAATTTAATTCCATTTAACTCTGTAGAAGGGGAAAAGTTATTAATTAGCAGTCAGAATCGAACAGATTATTTTCCTTTGAGTATCCACTTCATCACGCAGCAAAATCAGGCTTTTTGCGGAGTAGCTAGCATGGTTATGGTACTGAATGCTTTACATATTCCTGCCCCTGAAGCCCCCGAATATCCGAATTTTCGTACTTTTACTCAAGACAACTTTTTTAATAATGAGGCAACGCACAAAATTACATCTGCAAATGCTATTCGTCGCCGAGGCATGAATCTAGATACATTGGCTAAATTACTGGAAAGCTACAATGTCAAAGTCAAGGTCTATCATGCCTCTAGCACTAATTTGTCAGAATTTCGCCAGTTAATCGCCGATAATCTCAAGCAGTCTAACAATTTTGTCATCGTCAACTATTTGCGAAAGGCCATTAAGCAAGAAAGTGGTGGACATATTCCACCGATCGCTGCCTATAACAAAGCAACAGATCGTTTTTTGCTTCTTGATGTTTCTCGCTATAAATATCCACCAGTTTGGGTGAAAGCAGAAGAGTTATGGCAAGCTATTGACACTGTTGATTCTGATGGCGGTAAGACAAGAGGATTTGTCTTAGTGAGTCGATAGATTTTGAAGCTTAAACACAGGTTTGTAAGGCTGAGATATCCGCGCTCACAATTTGATCTAGATTTCTGGTAATCTTCTCCATGTCCCAATTCCACCACGCGATTTCCAATAACTTCGTGATTGCTTGATCTTCAAATCTTTTACGAATCAATGCGGCAGGATTACCGCCAACGATCGCATAGGGTGGCACATCTTTAGTAACCACTGATTTGGAGGCAATTATCGCGCCATCACCAATTTTGACTCCCGCCATAATAACTGCTTCGTAGCCAATCCAGACATCATTACCAATTACGGTATCGCCTTTGTAGGGAAATTCCAGATCTTGCGGCTTCCATTCGTTCCAAAAAATTTGAAATGGATAGGTAGAGATGCCAGACATGCTATGATTTGCGCCATTCATGATGAATTTTACACTACGAGCGATCGCGCAAAATTTACCGATAATCAGCTTGTCACCGATAAAGTCAAAGTGATAGAGAACATTGCGTTCAAAGTTTTCTGAATCCTCTGGATCATCATAATAGGTGTAGTCGCCAATGATGATATTAGGATTATTAACTGTGTTTTGAATAAAGCAAACTTGGGGAAATCCTGCCATTGGATGAGGATTTGAGCGATCGGGATAGTTCATATTTATGATTTTAAAACCTTTACTGGGTTTGTTAGAAAGAATCAACAGGAATTTGCATTTTTAAATTAAATACTTTGCTAAAGCTTTGGGCGATCGCCTCTTTTACTTTTACAAATTTAATATCTGGGATCAACTGATCAAGATTACAAACTTGGCAATCAGCAATACCACAAGGCACAATGCGGTCAAATCCTGATAAGTCCATATTTACGTTCAACGCAAATCCATGCATGGTAATCCATTGACTAACCTTGATGCCAACTTGAGCAATTTTTTGATTTTGACCTGCATTATTAATCCATACACCAGTTAAGCCTTGAATACGTTGTGAAGCTACGCCAAAATTAGCCAATACCTGAATGATTACTTCCTCAAGTTGGCGCAAGTACCAATGTAAATCATGTTGATGATAGTCAAGGTTTAAGATGGGATAGGCTACTAATTGCCCGATCGCGTGATGGGTAACTTCGCCGCCGCGTTCGATGCGATGACATTCGATATCAGGATCATCTGGACTAAATTTTAAAAACTCTAAGCTCGACCCTTGCCCAAGTGTATAAACAGCAGGATGTTCAACTAGCAATAAAACATCAGGTAAGTCTTTCCCTTCTCGTCTTGCTTGTTTACGCTCCTCAACGAGTTTTTTTTGCCACTGCCATGCAGTTAAGTATGGAGTGGGGCGATTGCCTTGGTAAAGCAAACAAGTTCGGTTCATATTAAAGGCTTGATAACTATAATGTGAGTTCGATATCGCCATTTGGAGCGTGCAAAGCACGCTCCAAATGGCGAAAAATGGTAAGAAGTGCTTAACAATTCTTACCATTTTTTGCTTTAGTCGAATTCAAATTAAATTAGAACGGAAATCTAGGCAAGCTAGGAATTGGAATACTTGGTGTTGGTATCCCCGGAATTGAAATTGGGAAATTTGCGCCTGGAAATAGATTGTTAAACACTGAACGCACCTTATCAATCCCAGGAATTTGATTGGTAAAGCCATCAAATAGATTACCTTGAAGCAGCTTCACAAACTCATTCTCAGTCAGTTGCTGAATTATTCCCAAAGCACCTCCCTGATCAACTTCAACCTTTTCACCAGCTTTTAAGACCACTTCGTCTGATTGATTGCCAGCCTGTTGAGTCTGCTCAATTTTCAATATTGGTTTATCATCAGTTGGCTTTCCATTGAGGGGTTCGACAGGTTGTCCTTGTTGTTGAGGGTTGGTTGCAGGTAATACTGGTTTTATTGGTGCAGTTGGTCCTGTGAATTGCTTCGCTTTGGTTGAAGTAGTTGGAGAAATTACATTTGGCTTTTGAGTTGATGGCTTAATTGGTGTTGTTGGTTTAGTAGTTGGCTTTTGAGTTGATGGCTTAATTGGTGTTGTTGGTTTGGTTGTTGGCTTCTCAGTGGGTTTAACTGTTGTTTGCTCCTCATCTTCATCAATGATAGGAGTTGTGTTGCGCTTAACTACGACTTCACCCTCTAATACTGTGACCTTTTGATTGCCAGACTCATCCACTTCTAGTAAATAGGTTGTACCACGTACACCTGTTGTAATCGACGATGAGCAAGCATTAACTGCGCCATTAATTAAAATTGTTCCCTTTCTTAATCGAGCGCATTGCCCTATATTTAGCACTGAATTAGCAGACAGCCGAGCAACTGCACCAGTATTAAATAAAAGAGCAGTCCTAGAATTACCAGTGCGGACTTGTTGTTTTTGTCTTGCCACATCATTCAAAGATGCTTGCTTATTTTGAATAAATACTTGATTACCATCAAGAATTTCTTGCACAGTGGCTTGAGTTGATTGTGCAGATACGGGGGCAATCTGTGGAGTCGCTAGAGCGAAAATGCATAGACCTGTCAAGAAAAAAGCAATCCGCTTTTGGTGAGGTAGTCTAAAAATCCTTTGTATAGAATTTTGAAAAAGATTCCATAAATACATATGTGATTATTCTCCCTAATTGATCTAGAGACAGGGTTTAATGAATTGAAGGCTGCGTCCCAATTTTCCCGATCGCTAATCGCAAAGACAGTTATATTATGCAAAAGGTTTCAGCAACATCTAAGGTGCTCACCAATCAAGGTTTAATTTCAACTGATCGGGTGAGTTACCAAACTAAATTTCGCACACTTTTGACGAATATTTCGGTGGCGATCGCTCAAGGTAGCAAAACTGCGCTAATTGGCGCAACAGGTTCAGGGAAAACGACATTTTTAAGGTTGCTTAATCGTTTGACCGATCCATCGGCGGGAACTATTTTTCTCAACGGCAAAAATATCCAAGAAATTCCGATTCAAACTTTGCGGCGAAGAGTAATGCTGGTTCCACAGGAGCCAAGTTTGCAGGGGATGACTGTTAATGAGGCGATCGCCTATCCTTTGAAATTACAAAATTTGCCCCAGAGTGAAATTAATGCGCGAGCTCAAAAATGGATCGACAAATTGCAAATTGATCGCAAGTTACTTAATCGCTCAGAGTTAGAGCTATCGCTCGGTCAGAGACAATGGATGGCGATCGCCAGAGCTTTGATTATGGAGCCAGAGATACTTTTACTAGATGAACCAACTTCAGCTTTAGATCGGGGTTTATCGCATTTGCTGTTAGATACCTTAACTGAGCTAACACAACTACCTCAGCCTGTCACCGTAGTGATGATTAACCATCAACTTGATCTAGTCCAAACATGGTGCGATCGGCTCATTTGTCTTCATAAGGGAGAATTAGTGCAGGATGCTGAGGCAAGTCTGATCAATTGGCAAGAGATTGATGATTTGTTGAGACGTAATTCTAGTCCCCAGGAAAGCGATGAATTTTAGCTAATCGCAGAGCAATCCTTCCTATTTTGCGCCATTTGCGCCGTTATTTGTAGTTTGAGTTTAACCAATCTGATAGGTTTGGTTTCTACCTAGTTCTTTAGCTCGATACAGTGCATAGTCAGCTGCCGTTAGCAACATTGAAGGGTGGGAATCGACCATCGGAACCAAAGATGTCACTCCCATACTTAACGTCACAAGCTGGCTAACTGCGGAATCCTCGTGGGGTATGGCTAATTCTCGCAGTCCATGCCGAATAATTTCAGCAATAGCCATAGAGCCTTCGATGTCAGTATTTGGTAGCACCACCACAAACTCTTCGCCCCCATAACGCGCCGCCAAATCCGCAGGACGACGTACTGATTGCTTAATCAAAAGTGAAACCTTGCGGAGACAATCATCCCCAACCACATGCCCATAGGTATCGTTATAGTTTTTAAAGAAATCAATGTCACACATGATCAAAGACAATGGTAAATGCTCTCTTGCGAGTCTATGCCACTCCTGATCTAGATATTCATCAAAGCATCGACGATTGGCAAGTTGAGTTAAACCATCTAAATTAACTAAGCGCCCTAATTTTTCATTTGCTTCTTGCAGTAAAGTTTCCGCAATAATTCGACTGTTAATTTCTTGCTTAAGTCGTTCATTTTGTTCTTGTAGCTTTTTTTGTAATTTCCGCAAGGCAATCTGATTTTCTACTCTTGCTAGTACTTCCGCAATTTGAAATGGCTTAGTGATGTAGTCAACGCCACCCACTGCAAAAGCTTGTACTTTGTCTAAAACCTCATCCCGCGCACTAATAAAAATGACTGGAATATCACGAGTACTATCAAGAGACTTTAGTTGCTCACAGACCTGAAAGCCATTCATATTTGGCATATTAATATCTAACAACACCAAGTCAGGCATTGTAGTCTGTACAGTTGATAATGCTGTTAAGGCATCACTTACACCACTTACCTCATAACCCTTACGTGTCAACATACTTGTTAGCAAATGTAAGTTGGGTGGCGTATCGTCTATAACTAGCACGGAATCTTTTTTAGGCAAGGCTTCAGGCAGTTGCATGTTCCTATCTTTAGACCATTTTGAACGCAGTATTAAAATTTATCGCTCTATAGTATGGTTTTTGAGATACTAATACTCCATAACTTAAAAATACATGAAAAACGTATTGCCAACATTATAGTAATCATAGTGGATTGCCAAAATTTGTGATAAGCCTAATCTTGCAGGCTTTTTTCTCACAAATTCTTTAAAATCGCCATAAACTATTTGTTTAAGCATAGTTTGCTCATGATTATTCTCACAATTAAACTTTAGACTATTTGTAGCTTAAAAATTGTATTGGAAGATCTATAGCATTCATAATTCATTTGTGATTGTTGTACTGTTTGATGTTCAACAGCAAAACGCTGTATATAGCGCTTTTCAAGCAAGCAAGGTACATAGGTTTGTTTCCCCGCAGAAGGCAGGGAAACAAACTTGTACTTCACTAGCCTGATAAAAGCTATATCAGTTAAGATACTGGTTAATGTCGAGTGCGCTAGCCTCCACATAAACTTTTTCAATTATTGTGTGAGCTAATGTCTAGTAGTGCATCTCAAAGAATCGATCTCTCAGGAAGTGCTTTGGGAATGGTCTCAACTATTAGTTTCCCTGCGATCGTGGGAACTGCTGACATGATGCTCAAATCGGCAACTGTGAGACTAGTTGGATATGAAAAAGTGGGCAATGGTTTTTGTACGGCGATTATCCGTGGTTCAATTACCGACGTTCGTATGGCTGTCGAAGCTGGAGCCGAAACTGCCAGAGAATTTGGGCAACTAGTGTCCACAATTGTGATTCCTCGACCTTACCCCAATTTAGAGGCGATTCTGCCAATTAGTAGTCGTCTTAGTCAGTTAACGGATGGTCAATATAGTCGTTTGAGTAACCAAGCGATCGGATTACTAGAGACTAGAGGTTTTCCGGCGATGGTGGGAGCCGCCGATATGATGCTGAAATCAGCAGATGTAAGTCTGGCGGGCTATGAAACCATTGGGGCAGGTCTATGCACCGCCATTATTCGTGGCAATGTTGCTGATGTGGCGATCGCGATCGAAGCAGGAATGTATGAGGCTGAACGCATTGGTGAGTTTCATACCCTGATGATTATTCCTCGTCCTCTTGATGATCTAGAAGAAACTTTGCCAACTTCAGAATATTGGATCGAATCACCAATACCTGTAAGTATCCCCATGATTGCTTTACAAGAACAAGAACGAGAATTGGTGCAATTACCTAATTTAGAGATTGCTGAAGTTGAAACTATTTCGATCAGCGATCGCTAAAAGCCCATCAAAACAAGCAGGACGAGAGATGTAAGAATTACTTAGCAGCTTTTATACAGCACTTTTCAAGCAAGCTCGTTAGAAGGATTGGTTTTCCCGCCGAAGACGGGGAAACCAATCCTTTTACTTCACTAGACTGGATAAACGCTATATTTGGGTTTTATGTTTTAAGCAAAGCTGTCATAGCTATACAAAATAAAAAGTTGTCAGATCATTTTGGATTCTTTTAGTGCTTCGATACCAGTGCATGAAAGCGCTACTATGCCTTCGTTATAGTGTATTCCCCTTAATTACTCTTAAATCCCTGTATGTAAATAAGCCAAGATTATATGGACTATTTAGATTTATCATAGCCGCTTATATTGTCAAATGTACCGCCACTCGTTATCGTAGATATAAAGATAGACTTGAATATATTATTAGTATTCAACTTCCTTGATTATTCAGATTTAAAATGACCAAGTCTGTAGTAATAAATACTTATTTACTATTTTTTAACAACTAGGTTAAGTAATTAATTGCAACAAGAAGTCAAAAATATCTGTAAATTAGCTGCGAAAGCTGTCTACAAAAAATGTAGCTGCCAAAACGTGCCCAGCGTCATCTCATTTTTATTTTGTATTAAAAATTTGAAATTTGATGTTTAAAGCGAACCGATCGTAGCTAAGATCAGTAGTTGCGCTCGTGCATCTACATCTTTTGATAGATACAACCTCAAGAACTTCAGTTTTTTAGAGAGTCGTAAGGACACTGACTTAAATTATGGCGATCGGTATTGGAATGATCGAGACCAGGGGCTTCCCTGCAGTTGTAGAAGCTGCTGATGCTATGGTCAAGGCTGCTCGAGTCACCCTTGTGGGTTACGAGAAAATCGGTAGTGGACGGGTAACTGTCATCATCAGAGGTGATATCTCTGAGGTGAAAGCTGCCATGGCTGCTGGTGTTGAAGGTGCAAATCGGGTTAATGGGGGCGAAGTTGTTTCGACTCATACCATTGCTCGACCACACGAAAACCTAGAGTATGTTCTGCCTATTCGCTATACGCGAGAAGTAGAGCAATTCGCATTTTAAATTTACTTAGTAAAGATTGTCTCAAAAAGACTCTCTCAAAAAAAGTACCAAAAGACTAAATTTTCATTAATTTCATCATCTGTTTTTTATTAGGAGAACATTAATTATGGCGATCGCAGTTGGAATGATTGAAACCCTCGGTTTCCCTGCAGTTGTAGAAGCAGCAGATGCTATGGTCAAGGCCGCTCGCGTAACCTTAGTTGGCTATGAAAAGATCGGTAGTGGTCGTGTGACCGTTATCGTCCGTGGCGATGTATCCGAAGTACAAGCTTCAGTTGCAGCAGGTACTGAGTCTGTAAAGCGTGTAAACGGCGGACAAGTACTTTCCACACACATCATTGCACGTCCTCACGAAAACCTTGAATACGTTCTACCTATTCGCTACACCGAAGAAGTCGATCAGTTCCGTGACAATGTGAACTCTATCCGTCCTATCAACCGTCCATAGTTAAGGACTTAGCTAGCGCGATCAACCTTATCTAAAGGTTGTTTTTGTTATTACTCAGACTTTGCCTAGCATCTATCCGTATTTTATTCATTCTGTAAACGTACTCATAACAATATGCAAATCGCTAAAGTTTGCGGTACGGTCGTCAGTACCTACAAAGAGTCAAATTTGTCTGGAACTAAGTTTCTGCTTTTGCAAGTTATTGATTTGCAAGGGCAGTTGCTTCCAGAATATGAAGTGGCTGCTGATACAGTCGGTGCTGGCGTAGATGAATGGGTGTTATTTACTCGTGGTAGTGGTGCTAGACAAGTGACAAATAGCGAAAATCGTCCGATTGATGCTGCAGTTATTGCCATTATCGACACAGTGAGCCTGAGCGATCGCACTCTCTACAGCAAAAAATACAATGAGAGAATGCAATAGAGATATTTATTCGTAAGTATCTCTCGTTCAATTATTGATCAGCGCTAGTAATCACACAGTTCTCCGACGTTGTAGCTTAAGTTGTTATTTGGAGGAGCGCTTTTAAGTTCTTATACTCTCGATTTTGACAATCAAGATATAGGTAAAGCTTAAAAGTGCAGATTCACTATGGTAGTTCGTAGCTTTGCTGCCCCCCCTACACCTTGGTCTAGGAACTTGGCAGAACCCAAAATAGATCCATCCGCCTACGTTCATTCTTTTTCTAATCTAATCGGCGACGTTTATATCGGCGCTAATGTTTTGATTGCCCCTGGAACTTCGATTCGTGCGGATGAGGGGCATCCTTTTTATATTGGAAATAGTACAAACGTCCAAGATGGTGTTGTAATTCATGGGCTGGAACAAGGTCGTGTAATTGGTGATGACGGTAAAGAATATTCCGTCTGGATTGGAGATAGTACCTCCATCACGCATATGGCTTTGATCCATGGACCAGCCTATGTTGGAAATAATTGCTTTATCGGGTTCCGCTCGACGGTATTTAATGCGCGAGTCGGTGACGGCTGCATTATTTCTTTACATGCCCTTGTCCAAGATGTAGAAATTCCTGCGGGTAAATATGTTCCAGCTGGTGCAGTGATTACAACGCAGCAACAAGCCGATCTGCTACCGAATGTGCGGGAATCAGACCAAAACTTTGCGAGTCATGTTGTCGGTATCAACGAGTCCTTAAGACAAGGTTATCGCTGTGCTGCTGATATTGCCTGCATTACACCGATTCGCCAACAACAAGAGAACTCGCCACAGCCAATCAGTTTTGCTGCTGCCAGTTTTAATACACAGCTTAATAAGCAACATTCTAATCAAATTAATCAAAACCTTACAAATACACCAGCACAGAGGAATGAACCTATGAATGGGGATTTAGCACAGCAAATACGACAACTTTTAGGTCAGGGCTACCATGTTGCAGTTGAGTACGCAGATGTGCGTCGCTTTCGTAGTGGATCTTGGCAATCTTATGCTATTCCACATACATCTGAAGCTACAACAGTAATTACTGCTGTACAAGCTGCCTTAGTTGAAAATGAAGGCGAGTATGTGCGTTTAGTTGCAGTTGATCCCAAAGCAAAGCGCCGTGTTTCTGAAACTATTATCCAACGCCCCACTGATAAGCCTACGGCAATCAGCAATAATGCAACCGCCAGTAATGGAACTAGCACTTACAGCGCACCTAAAGCGACCTCCAATGGTGCTGCTGTTAACACCAGTGCTGATATTTCGGGGCAAGTTCGTCAACTGCTTGCTCAAGGCTATCGCATTAGTACTGAGTATGCCGATGCACGCCGATTCCGTTCCGCAGCATGGATGACTGGTCCTGCGATCGATGCTTCCAATGAATCTACTGTGATCGCTGCATTAAATAATATTCTTGCGGAGCATGAAGGTGAATATGTGCGCTTGGTAGGAGTCGATCCTAAAGCGAAACGCCGTGTCGTCGAAACAATTATTCAACGTGCCGATGGTCAAGCGGTGAACATTGGTCATGCCAATGGTAATGGTGCAGCAGTCAGCTATAGCGCACCTCGCGCAGCTAATGGCAATGGTGTTGCTAATGATGTATCAACTACAGTTGGTCAGCTTTTGGCTCAAGGTCATCGCCTTAGCGTTGAACATGCTGATGAGCGTCATTTCCGTACTACTTCTTGGCAGACTCTACCTGCTATTACAGCTAGCAGCCCTAAAGCCGCGATCGCTGCTTTAGAAAATTACATCGCTGAATATAGTGATGAATATGTGCGTCTTGTCGGGGTTGACACCAAGGCAAAGCGCCGCGTTGTTGAATTACTAGTGCATCGTCCAGGAGGTCAGCCTGTAGCAGCAACTCGGACTGCGGTTAAGGTAAGCAACTCTAGCAATAGTTCCTATGGTGGTAGTGCTGGTAAACTCAGCGCAGATATGTTGTCACGCATTCGTCAACTGTTGTCTCAGGGATATCGCATTGGCACTGAACATGCTGATGAGCGCCATTTCCGTACTAGTTCTTGGAGTAGCTGCTCACCGATCGCTGCATCAAATGAGTCTGAAGTAATTCGTGCCTTAGAAGATTGTCTTGCTGAGCATGGTGATGAGTATGTGCGTTTGCTAGGTATTGACACCAAGGCAAAACGTCGTGTGTTTGAAGGTATCATTCAACGCCCTGCAAAGTAATGTTTCTAAATAGAGAACCTCGCAAAGCGAGGTTCTCTATTTAGAAAGTAATTAGCGAATAATTGTTGACAAGGACTTCGTTAAGTCCTTGATGAATTTATACCAAGTTAAGAAATGGCTTAGCTGTTTCTTAACTTGAAATCCCTTACTAGACTTAGTTTTCAATTCACAAAAGTTAGGTAAGGATGTGCGGCGCGAAGCGCCGCACATCCTTACTACAAATCTTAGGACTACCCGTGAATTGGTATTTGAGAAGATAAAAATCATGCAATCGAACTACTTACCACCTTTAGAACCGATCGGAGATTTTCGCTCCTACGTTTGTGGGGATGTAGTGATCGATCAAACTGCGGCGATCGCATCGGGAGTATTAATTCAAGCTGATCAGGGGAGCCGTATTACCATTGCCGCAGGTGTATGTATTGGGATGGGTGCCATCCTTCATGCTCAAGATGGACTCTTAGAAATTGGGGCTGGGGCAAATTTGGGGGCTGGAGTTTTAGTTTATGGAACTTGCAAAATTGGGGAAGGGGCTTGCATTGGTGCTTCGAGTTCAATTGTGCGTGCAGTAATTGCCAAAGGTGCGATCGTACCACCCTGTTCTTTAATTAGTGGTTTAGCGCAAAGTGCTGCGGAAAAAGAGGCGAGTCCTGCGATCACCCAAGAATTAGAAATTAGTAAGACTAACCCGTCACCCACAAATCACTCGTTTACATATGCTTATTCATCGGCAAAACCTCTGACCAATAATCTTGGGCAGGCGATCGGCTTCAATCAAGCCAACTTAAATGGTACTGATAGTATTGCTGACAATGACAATATAGTTGAACGATCAACGACGGAAACCTATGTACATACGAGCTTAACTGCAACACCAGAGAGTGTGATTGCTAACTCTGTAGAGCGCACAGTTACGGAAACACAGGTAGAAACTCCCGCAGATGCGATCGCGAATCAAGGTTTAGAAAATGCTGATATTTCGAGTAATGAGCAAGCTAATCCAGCCGTAAATCCTCTGGAAACTGATATCGCGAACCTTGTAACCGCGAATTCTGCACAGGCTAAAGCCCATGCTCAATCTCAAATTAATCGCTTCATCAAAAGGCTTTATCCTCAAAACTAAATCAACGTAAATCACCCAGTTAGCGCTTTCCGATTTTTAATCAAACCTATACATTAAAGAGAGTTCGATATAGCCATTTGCGGCGTGTGAAGCACATTGTAAATGACTAAAAATGGTAAGAAGCGCTTAGTGATTCTTACCATTTTTCGTTTTCGTCGAACTCACGTTTGATTAGCGCAGTCTGTAGAGTCTAGGTTTTAGGGGAAAAAGTGGTTTCAAGGCGTTATTCCCTAAAGTGTTGAGGATTATTATATTAATAAGTATTAATACTCATTAATATTAATAGTGCTAAGTGTATGTGACTAAAATCACGCAGAGTATGGTATCTGAGTTACATTTTTACTTTTATATAACAATTATCATGAATGTAATTAAAGTGATTTTTAGTCGATAAAACTAAAAATTATTATCATAAAAGTCAGTAAACGCACCTTAACTAAGGCTCTAGAAACAAAAAGAAGCAAATTTGAGTCATTGCGTTCGTTGGGATAACATTGCTGGAGGAATATGAAGATGAATAGCACTTTTAGCCTTAAATCTAGTATTGCCTTACTAGTCTTGGGAACTGCGATGCTCGCAGCCCCAAAACAACCTGTAGCATCAACATTTCCTACACTTAGTACTTACCAACCTGCGATCGCTGCCTCTGCGGTTGGGGCGATCGCCAGCACGATGCAATATGAAATTGTCTAGTCAAATAAAGCAAAGATAGCGCAAAGTAATTTTTGCTGTATCCAAAAACTAGAGGTGGTGCTTTGCACCGCCTCTAGTTTTTGGTTTTATATAGCGCTCGTCGTATAAAACGATTTGAATTCGATATAGCCATTTGCGCTGCGCGAAGCGCGGCGCAAATGGCGCAAAATGGTAAAAGTCGCAGAGCGACTTTTACCATTTTGCGCTTTTGTCGAACTGACGTTAAAAAGGTAGAATACTAAAGAAAAATTTTGGCTTTGGTGGACAAGGGGCAATTTTGGAAAAAGGTACGCTAGTCGAAGTGAAATTGCATGGCGATCGCCGCCTTGTCGTAATTGATCGTCCTGAAGGTAAAAAACACTTTCAAGCGATCGATGAAAACGGTAATACCCACACTATCCATCCCCGCGAAATTAACTACACCATCAAAGCTAGTGGTGAAAATTCTAGCTTTACCCATTTGCAAATCCCCTCATTTTTGCAAAAAGTTGCAAAATTTCTTGACCCTTCTAGCCTAGAAGTCGCATGGGAAATCCTAATTGAAGATAATCAAGCCACCAATCCCAATGATCTTGCTAATCTTCTATTTTCAGACTTATCTGCGGTTACTTCCTATGCATCCTATTGCTTATTAAGTAATGACAAAATTTACTTCAAGCAAAAAGGAGATCTGTATGAGCCACGCTCAAGTTCACAAGTCTCAGATTTAAAGCATCAAGCTGAGGCAGCGGCTCAAAGAGCTAAATTAATCGAAGAATTTCAGCAAAAGCTAACTACCAAGCTTGCGGGTGGTGACGTTACATGGACAACTAGCGATCGCAGTCGCCTAGATTGTCTAGAGCGTTATGCCCTTCATGGTGATGAAGCGTCTGACAAGGCTGCTGCCCAAGAGCTTTTAAATTTTGCTAAACGTTCTAAAAATGAACAGGCCGCTTTCCAAATGCTAGTCGATCTTAGTATTTGGAGCGAACATGAAAATCTGAATTTACTGCGTAGCCAAATACCGATTCGCTTTGCCAATGAATTGATTGCTGCCGCTCAAGAATGCTTTACTTCCCCAATGCCTGACAATATGAGGGATTTGCGGCGTGATCTCACCCATCTGCATGTGTATACGATTGACGATATCAGTACTACGGAAATTGATGACGGGTTGAGCATTGAGACTCTTGCTGATGGGAAAAAGCGCATTTGGATTCATATAGCTGACCCGACAAGATGGCTCGATCCTGAAAGTCCCTTGGATAAGGATGCGCGTAAGCGGGGTACAAGCGTCTATTTGCCCACAGGCGTGATTCCCATGTTTCCGATTGAGCTAGCTGCTGGCCCGATGAGTTTGATCGAAAATAAAGTTTGTCATGCGATGTCTTTTGCTGTCGATCTCGATGAAGTTGGCGCAGTCTCTCATTACGAGATCGTGGCAAGTTTAGTGAAACCTAACTATCGCCTCACCTATGAAGATGTTGAGGAAATGCTACAACTTGGTGTGGAGGATGACCTCGATCGACTTGCTGATTTTGCTCGCCTCCGCAAAAAATGGCGTGTTGATCAGGGTGCGATCGAAATTCATTTACCTGATACTAGCGTTAAAGTTGATTCTAAGTCTGATCCTGAATGGGGCGATCGCCTGACTTTAGAACTGATGGAAGATACCTTCTCTCGGCAACTGGTCGCTGAGATGATGATCCTCGCAGGTGAAGTTGCTGCCAAATTTGCACAAACAAACAATATTCCCATTCCCTATCGCTATCAAGAACAGCCTGAATTACCGCCCCTTGATACTCTGATGCAGTTACCATCGGGCCCTGTGCGTGAATTTGCGATTTGTCGCTGTATGACCAAAGGCTCATTAGGGCTATATGCGTCGCGCCACTCAGGTTTAGGACTGGACGCATATGCACAGGTAACCTCACCAATTCGTCGATATAGCGATCTACTTGCCCATTGGCAAATTAAATCCTTTTTGCGCGGCGAGTCTTTGCCTTTTACTGCGGAAATGCTCACGGCAATTTTGCAAGCGATCGATCCTGCGATTTGGGATGCGAGTCAGGTTGAGAAGCAGTCGGTACGCTATTGGAGTCTAGAATATTTGCGCCGCAACAAAGATGTGGTGTGGGAAGCGCTGATGCTGGACTGGTTACGCGAAAATGAAAAACTGGCTCTAGTGTTGATCGAAGATTTAGGCTTGAAGTTACCGATGCGAATAAATCGTCAGATTCAAGTTGGCGATAATCTCCGCATTAAAACTGGTGAAGTCGATCCCCGTAAAGACATTATTTATTTCCAAGAGGCACAGCAATCTACCTCAGTCCTAGAAATGGAAATGGAAAGAGACAGCGATCGCCTCGAATCTGAATTTGTAACTCTCTAAAAAATAATAGGTGGCACAAAGTGCCACCTATTATTACCTATTATTTTTATAATTCCCCCAACAAAATATAAGACCCGCTAAGCGAGTCTTATAACCTTAATTGCGACGATCGCGTCGTGAGTTATTTCTTACTGGTATAGGAATCAACTCAGGCTGGGGCTGATTTTGACCCGAAAGGGCTTCCAGAACGCGATTTAGAATTTCGCCGATCTCTTTCAGTGCTTTCTTGATCGCTTTCACTATGGTTAGCTCCCTATCATCGTCTAGGTTTATTTACTCAATCATAACAAATCTTTTCCTAAACAAATCTAAAGCTGACATTACAGTTGCCTTTCTAATCCAATTTCTTCCTCTAGAGGGATTAAAGCGCAACTCGATCGCCTCGACTTTGCCATCGGGGTAGGCGATCCCTACGTAAATTAATCCCACAGGTTTTGTCTCAGTCCCGCCTGTTGGTCCCGCGATCCCCGTGATGCTAATGCCCCAGTCAGATTTTAGCTTTGACTTGATCCCGATCGCCATTTGTTCAGCAACGATCGCACTAACTGCTCCGTGATGATCAAGAACTTGGCGATCAACATTAAGTAAATCAACTTTTACCTCATTGCTATAACCGATCACGCCGCCGAGGAAATAACTAGAGCTTCCTGATACCTCTGTGAGCGTCTCCCCCAGCCATCCGCCCGTGCAGGATTCGGCAACTGCTAAGGTTTGACCGCGTTCCAGCAACAACTTACCTGCCACCGTCGCCAATGTATCTTCATCAGTGCCATAGCAAAACTCACCTGTGAGTTTGCGGATTTCTGCTTCGATGGGAGCAATTAAAGCGATCGCCTCTTCTTGGGTATTTGCCCTTGCTGTAATCCGCAGTCTTGCTTGTCCATAGTTGGCATAGGGCGCGACCGTAGGATTTGTGAGAGCGAATAAATGATTAACTTTGGTGGCTAGGGCTGACTCAGCAATGCCCCAGTATAGTAAAACCTTAGAGTGAAATGTACCCTGTCCATAGTTTCTCGCTTGTAGCAAAGGGGCAGCAGTTTGCTCCCACATTGGATACATCTCACTGGGTACACCAGGGAAAGTGAGAATCAATAAATTTGGCTTAGGTTCCCAGATCATGCCTGGAGCAGTGCCAACGGGATTATGTAAAATCTCTGCCCCCTTGGGTAGTAGCGCTTGCTTGCGGTTATTAGCGGTGAGTGTTCTGCCCGTTTGCGCTGCCATCTGCTGGATACGCTCCCAAATTTCGGGACGTTCTTCGAGAGGTGTCTTGAAAAAATTAGCGATCGCTTCAGTGGTGAGATCGTCGGGTGTGGGCCCAAGTCCGCCTGTAGTGATGATTAAGTTAGAGCGGCTAGAAGCAATTTCTAAAGCCTGATGAATGCGATCTGGGTTATCACCAACAACGGTCTGATAAAAATGGGGGACTCCCAATAGGGCAAGTTGTTGCGCTAGATACTGAGCATTGCTATTCAGAATTTCGCCTAGCAATAGCTCCGTACCAATGCAAAGAATTTCCGTGCCAACATTCATATACTTAATCTCACTGGTTTCCTAAAAATAAGAGGGGTGCTTTTGCACCCCTCTTATTTTAAATCTCTCGTCGCTTCGGCTTTTCAAAGTTAATTCGAGGTCGCTCAACTTGAACCTGTTGTCGTTCTGAGCCAGAACGCTCTGCATTTCGAGATTGATAATCGTCAGAGTTTGCGTTAGGGTTTGGGTCAAAGACTTCAAATCTAGCACTATGACCAGCTTCTTCGGCTGCGGTCATCACCACTGTCCGAACTGCTTGGATTGTCCGTCCCCCTTTACCAAAAATTCGCCCCCGATCCTCTGGATCGAAAGCAACTCTGATCCAAACGCGATCGCTTTTGCTATTTGACTCAAAATCTACCCGAAGCGCCTCTGGATGAGCTAATAATGGCTTCAGCAAAAAACTAATTAAGGCGTTATAGTCTGGCACAAGTTTAGATCGGCACAAATTGAAATTAATTCAGAGAATTAGGCAGTAACGAGATCAAATACCTTCGCTTTTTCTAAGATGCGACGTACGGTGTCCGTAGGTTGAGCGCCTTGCTTAATGCGAAGTACGATCGCTGGTACATCGAGTTGGGTTTCTTTGGTACGTGGGTTGTAGAAACCGAGTTCAGCAAGGGGACGACCATCGCGACGGCTAGTACTGTTTACGGCAACGATGCGATAGCTGGCTTCAAATTTCTTGCCAAATCGCTTTAATCTCAACTTCATCATGGGTTTATGGCTCTAGTTTCTGGAGGGATCTAATTCAATACTACTTAGATATTTTAGCAGGCTTATTAATATAGCATTATTTAGTGCTTTACAGCCTAATAAATTTTTGAAAGCGCGGCTCTGCCGCGCTTTCAAAAATTTATTAGGTAGCTAGCCCCCCGTATGCACCCCGCAGGGGTGCATACGGGGTTTGCACATGTACTTAGCATGTTAATTTAGCTCAAAGCGCTGTAAATCGTAGATAATATGATTGTTATCTATGATTTAAACCTGTGCCTTTCTTTCGTCAGTACATCGCACCGTTCATCATTTTTGCCATCTTTTTATTTACGTTAGTACTAGTTAGCTCTCGCGCTTTCTTGCCAGACGACATGGTTGCCCCTGCCCCCATCGGCATGATTTCGGGCATCTCTCTTATCTCCTAGCTTTAAAGCCCCATGACTGAACTTACTTGGCAGCGAAGACATGTAATCTCGCTGGCTGATTTTACGCCGAATGATTATGAAACGGTTTTGCAGACAGCCGTCAGCTTTTTAGAAGTGCTGTCACGACGCAATAAAAAAGTACCAACCTTGCAGAGCAAAGTTGTCGCTAATTTATTTTTTGAATCTTCGACCCGTACTCGTAATAGTTTTGAGCTTGCTGCTAAGCGACTTTCAGCGGACACCTTAAATTTTGCCCCTGGGACATCTGCACTCACCAAAGGTGAAACGATTCTTGACACCGCAAGAACTTTTTTGGCGATGGGTACAGATATCATGGTGATCCGCCATCAGTCCGCAGGTGTGCCTTTGGCGATCGCCCGCGATATGGATGCCCTTAGCGGCAAGGTGGCGATCCTTAATGCTGGTGATGGCAAACATGAACATCCATCCCAAGCTTTATTAGATTTATTAACTCTTTGCATGTATCTCAATCCTAAAGCACCGACGGCTAGGGATTTGAAGGGCAAAAAAGTAGCGATCGTTGGTGATATTTTGCATTCACGGGTGGCGCGATCAAATCTTTGGAGTTTGTTGACCAATGGTGCTGATGTGCATCTAGCGGCTCCGCCAACATTATTACCACCAGAATTTGCCGAATATGGGGCAAAAATCCATCACACCCTTGAGCCAGCCCTTGAAGATGCTGATTTTGTGATGACTTTGCGTTTGCAAATGGAACGAATGGGGCAGTTTCTCATTCCAAGCTTGCGGGAATATCATGCACGGTATGGGATAACTCGCGATCGCCTTGCCAAATGTGCGCCAAATGTCCAAGTCTTGCATCCTGGCCCCGTTAATCGTGGTGTGGAGATTAGCTCTGACCTGATGGATGATCCGCGTTTAAGCTTAATCGATAAACAGGTGACTAATGGCGTAGCGATTAGGATGAGCTTGCTATATTTACTCGGTACAGCGATTTAATTTCTTGCAAGTTACGCGATGTGCAACTTTCAGATCTGCCCTCACCCTAAATCCCTCTCCCAAAGAGGGAGAGGGACTTTGATTTAGTCCTTCTCCCCTGCTCCCCGCTTGGGAGAAGGGGCTGGGGGATGAGGGCTAGATTTAAGTTGCACATCGCGTAAGATCAGGGAGATCTCCCTGATCTTAGGACTGAGATAACCTTTTATCTCACTTACGATCGCGTGAGACTGAATGTTTCTGGATCGTATTGAAATTGGTCGAGGGTTCCTTCTTTAATTTTTTCAACTACGGCTTCAATGATTTCTAAGGGAACCAAAAACCATTCCCTTGGTTGTACTGATATTCCAAAGCGATCAGGTAGGGCTAAATCCAATCGGGCGTTGTCAAAAAACTTGTGCAGCAGAGTCTCAAGTTTTTTCGGATTAATATTTACTAATTTGAATGTGCGGGCAATTTCTACATCGGCGAGCAGGTAGGTGGGATCTTTTTTAGCATTGGCAATTCGCTTTTTCACATCGCCGCTAGTTACGCCGATCTTGTGAATGACCGAACGATTTTCGACAATGAAGGGATGATCGGATTGGCTTCTCAGCACATAAATGTAACCCGTTGGCAAGTCGTCTGCGGCTTCAGTACTGAGAAAAAGTGGTCCCAAATCGGGAGTGGTGATGCGGCGACTGGTTTTGTCTTTGTTTAAGGCGCGTTGCAGCGATCGCAATAATAAATTACTCTCTGTGCCATTGTCATAAACGACTCGCAAGCGACAGTTGGGCAGTCCATAATCGCTGGTAAACCATTCTTCCATTTCAGCAACGATGACTTTTTGACCATCAAGGATAAAGAGATCATTGAGGTTGATGGTGGCATTGTCCTGATATTTGATGGTTTGCCGATCTCCTGACTTTAACTGCTGCTGCACTTGGTCAAAGATTGATTTAAACTGCTCGAAGTCTTGGCAGGCATTACGTTGGGCGATTTCTTCAGCAGCTTTGATTTCTTGCCGCGATCGCACATGGGTAAGTTGTGTAATGTCTTGGGCTGGGTCAGATTCGACAACAAAAGCTGCTAACAGTTCTGCATCTGAGATATCAGCAATATCTGGAGATTGATTAATATTGGGATCTTGAGCATCTGCATCTAGCAAACCTCGCTTGTCCAGAGATTTAAGGACTTCGCGACATTCTGGTGATTCACGGAGGCGATCAAGACGTACTGCATAAAGTCGTTCAAAAATATTGCGGTCACTGCCATGCTGGGGCAATCTGTCATGCTCGGCAACAAAGCGCTCGATTTCTTCAAAGCCAGCAATAATTCGTTCTTCTTTAGCAGAGAGTTGCCCAACTTGATCGGGAGCGACATCATCTCCAAATTCTGCTAACAATACTAAATCTTCATCAGTAATCTGCTGAGAGTTTTGGGATTTAGGCATTTTGTGCCTCTCTAGCTTTGCGTTGGAAAAAGATGACTGCTTGAGCCATCTTTTTTTCCCAAGGATCAAGGGCATTGAGGGAAGGTGGTCTACCTCTCTCCTGTTTAAACCGTAGCGCTCGTTTGGTTAATTCTCTTGCTTCTTCTATGGTGAGCTTTATATCTTTGGCAGCAATTACTTCAGCGATCTGTTTGAGTCGTTCTTCAGTCATGGATTTGGCAAGAATGGCGTAGGCTTCACCGAAAGGATTGATGCGATCGATTAAATCCATATCCAATTCGGTGACGGAGAAGGCGAACTGACGCACTCCGTCAATCAAGGCTGTGTTTGGGGCTGGCTCTTGATCTAGCTGCTCTAGTTGGCGATCTGGTTGATCAGGAGCATCGGGAGATTCAGGGAAAGCGATCGCATTGGGATTAATCGTATAGCCATTGCCTAATTCATTCAGGGATTTCTTGGCTTGTTGAATGACATTGAGAGCCGCGATCGCATGTTGACGCACTGCTTCTTGATCTTGCTCTTCGAGGATGGGAAATTTCTCTTTGACGATTTTGCCCATGCGGACTTGGGTTAATTCTTCGGGAATAAGTTCTTCATCAAATAGACCGCGTTCGATCGCCTGTTTATCTTGGACAAAAGCTGTCACCAATTCCGTTAAGTCTTCGCGGCAAATCCGTTTTGCTTCCTTGCTTTTGGGTTCGGCTAGTCCCTTGATTTCTAATTGAATCTGACCAGTTTCTGGATTAATCCCCACATTACACTTATTGGGATCATAGCCCTCTGCGCCATAGTCAAAGCCTTCTGTTGGTTGACTGTCGGGGCGTTTGGGTTTGAACTCGAAGCGTGGCGCTAGTACTTGCTCCATTAAGAGGCTGGCGGCGATCGCCTTAAGCGTATCATTTACGGCTTCGGTGACGGCTTCTTCGCTGGCATCGGGTTCGGCAATCAGGTTGGTGAAACGAGCGCGATATTTATGGGGTGCGTCACGGGTGGCGCGTCCGATGATTTGGATAATTTCGGTGAGGCTGGAACGATAGCCAATGGTGAGGGCATGTTCACACCAAATCCAGTCAAAACCTTCCTTTGCCATGCCGAGGGCGATGATGATATCGACATGATCGCGGTTATGCTTTTGGGTGGGAGATTTGAGTGCCGATGTTACTTTGTCCCGTTTAGCGGGATCGTCATCGACTAAATCAGCAATTTTGAGGATTGTCCCATCGGCAGTTTTAACCAGTTGAAAGCCTGTGTCTGGATCGGCTCCTTGCCATTCCCCTAATGCTTCGATAATATGCTCTACTTCTTTTATTTTATCTTTGGTACTTTCGCGG
>Ga0169931_10003019_pt1 | contig 27027 bp, 33 predicted proteins | sample Kivu_15m_20L_FD_129675 | JGI IMG/M metagenome (GOLD analysis project Ga0169931, IMG submission 129675) | Freshwater microbial communities from Lake Kivu, Western Province, Rwanda to study Microbial Dark Matter (Phase II) - Kivu_15m_20L... | ecosystem: Environmental > Aquatic > Freshwater > Lake...
CCACGCCCGCACCAACACCCTCCGCCGCACCACCACCGGCACCCGCAACCCACTACCTTGACCACACCTCAGAGGTGGGGAAATCCGATGAGCACACCTGGGGAACTTCGCTGAGCGCTATCACCGCCGCATCACCTCGCCCCCGTCACCGCTGGACAGGCCACCTGCCGCGGCGGCTGCTCGGAATCGTTCCGATTCGGAAACGTGATCGGCGGCATATCATGGTGGGCGTGGCCCTCGACCCGAGCGAACTTCACCAGCTCGCGGAGCAACGCGTTCGCGACGCCGACCTCGTCTACACCAAAGGACGACGGGAACTCGTCGAGCTCCTCGCTGGACTGTCCAGACCGGCCACCATGCCCGAACTCGTCGAGCAACGACCCAAGCTGACACTCAGCTCGATGTACCGGAACATGACCGACCTCGAAGCTGTCGGTGTCGTGCAGAAGGTCATCGGCACCGATGAGCACACTCGTTACGAACTCGCCGAGGACCTCATCGGCCACCACCACCACAGCATCTGCACCAACTGCGGCTCGATCGACGATTTCGTGGTTTCGGCGAGCACAGAGCGGTCGCTCGCAGCGGCCCTCGAAAGGGCGCTCAGCGAGTCCGGGTTCCGACCGACCGGGCACCGGCTCGACGCGGTCGGGATCTGCGCCAACTGCGCCTCCTGAAGCAGCGCACCGGATCGCCGATCTTTGGTAGGAATCGTTCTGATTCGAAGCTGGTGTCTGCTGATGTTGTTGCGTGTCAACTGCGGGCCACGCCTGAACACGCGCTGACGCTCCTCGTCGACGGGCGAGTCCGCATCCGGCGCGGCGCCGTGACGATCGTGGTCGATCCGGCGACCGGGCGGCCCAGGCCGAGCGAGTGCTGGAGCTCAGACGTTGAGCGCTGGTGCCATCGAGTGTGACGAAGTCTGATCGATACATGACCGTCGAACGACTCACCGTCTCGATCGGGTCTGAACTCGCGACCGCCGTCCGCAAGGCCGCCGAAGCCGACGGCAGGAACGTGTCCGCACCGGCGCACTGATGGCGCTGGACCGCAACGACCGCTTTCGCCCGCCAGCATGATGGGACCACTTGTCCGCCAGTGTGATGGGACCGGGTCGGGGCTCACTGTCGCCCAGCTACCGGAACCGCGTCCCGAAACTGTCACCCACCTACCGAAGCCACGATGTCCAGTATGAACCGGAACTGCGCATCAAGTCTGTTGTGCACATGTTGTACGCAACCACGTCACCAGACAGCTCAGAGGCCCTCCTGCAACAGCGGAAGGGCCTCTGAGCTGGTTCTTTACTTGGTGGCGGGGGCCCGAACCGCGCCTTGACTGCAACGCTCGAACTTGGGCAGTGAGCGTTGCTCCACCCAGTATGACGAAGTATGATCAGGTCATGACCGTCGAACGCCTCACCGTCTCGATCGAATCAGAGCTCGCCACCGCCGTCCGCGAAGCCGCCGAGGCCGACGAGCAGAACGTGTCCGCCTGGCTCGCCGACGCTGCCCGCCGCCAGCTTGCAACGCGTGGCCTCCGCGACGTGGTCGCCGCGTGGGAACGCGAGCACGGTGCCTTCAGCGACGAAGAACTCGCAGCCGCTCGCGCCCTCGTCGACGGATGACCACACTCGTCCTCGACACCGGCGCGCTGATCGCGCTGGATCGCAACGACCGCACGGTGTGGGCGATGCTCCGCCACGCCGCTGACCACGCCGCGCAGGTGTCGGTGCCGGCCGGTGTCATCGCCCAGGCTTGGCGCGACGGAAGCCGCCAAGCCCTCCTTGCACGAGCGCTGACCCACTGCGACGAGGTACCGCTCGAAGGATCGCTGGCACGCGCGACCGGGCTGCTGTGCGGCCGTGCCGACACCGCCGACATCGTCGACGCCTCCGTCGCCCTGGTCGCCGCTGCCCGATCGCAAACCGGCCCCACCGCCCTCATCACCTCCGACCCAACCGACCTCCGACACTTACTCCATACGCTCGACGCGTCAGTCCACCTCGTCACCATCTGACCCCCTGCAGGCCGCCGGCCTGTGCAAGCCCGCTGGACGGATGGGACTGTCAGGAACTTTGTGTAAGTGGCGTGATCTGAGCGTCCACGGCCGTGGTGTCGTGGCGAGAAAGGATCATGTCCATGTCGATGTCGGAGAACGATGCGAGGTTGCCGGCGGTGCCGGATCAGCCGGTGCTGTCGGAGATCGCCAGGTTGCTCGTCGAAAGAGCACGTGGTGAAGGGATCGCCCTCACCGGTGAAGGGGGGCTGCTGCCGGCGTTGGTCGCGAACGTGTTGCAGGCCGGGTTGAACATCGAGCTCGATGACCATCTCGGCTACCCGGCCCACGCTGTCGAAGGGTGGGGGTCGGGCAACAGCCGCAACGGTTCGTATGCGAAGACGGTGATCACCGATGTCGGTCCAGTCAAGGTGCAGATGCCACGTGACCGCAACGGCAGCTTCGAAACGGTCACCATCCCGAAACACGTCCGCCGTCTCGATGGCCTGTCGGAGCAGGTGATCTCGTTGTTCGCGAAAGGGAATGGGACAGTCCCGACCCTGGATGTTCGGTTGCAGCTATGTAGTGGCGGGGGCAGGATTTGAACCTGCGACCTTCGGGTTATGTGCCGACAGCGTCTAGTGCGGTCTGATCGGCGCTCGGCTGCGTTGGTGCAGGTGGGGCGCCAATTCGAGGGGTGATCACGCTCGTGTCGTGTGCATCGGTATGTGCACGTCGGTCGTTGTCGTGTTCGCGCCCGCTCGGGGTCCGCAGACGGGTTCTGTTCGGTCAGTGTTCGTCCCAATGGCCGTCGTGGAGGGCGTGGCGGTGACCGTCGTGCAGGTAGTCCACGTGATCGCAGTGCTGGATCGCTTCGTGGCCGCAGCCGGGGCCGTGTTGGTGGTCGGCGTGGTCGGCGTGCTCTGCGTGCACGCTCGAGCACTCGTCCCAGTGCCCCTCGTGGATGTGGTGCACGTGGCCGTCGTGGAAGTAGTCGACGTGGTCGCCATGGGTGATCGAGGCGTGCCCGCAGTCGGGGCCGTGCTGGTGCTGGTGGTCCTCGTGGACCGCATGGGTGGTGCTCATGTTCGTGCCTCCTCGGCATGTCGAATCGCGTCGCGGACGATGTGGATCACATGGTCGTCGGCGATCACGTAACGGATCTCCTTGCCGTCGCGGCGCCCGACGATCAGGTTTGCCGAGCGCAGCACCCGGAGGTGTTGCGACATCAGCGGTTGGCTCACGTCGAGCGAGGCGACCAGCTCGTGCACGCACTGCTCGCCGTGCTCCTCGAGTTCGAGGATCACACCGAGACGAACCGGGTTGCCCAACACCTTGAGCAACTCGGCGCCCCGCATGATGTTCGGCTGGTCAGCGGGCGCCACCCACCAAGTATGCACCTATTCGCATGTGTGCACAAGTCGTAGCGGGTCTCAGCTCTGGCCGGCGGGCCTGCCGCTCAGCCGGCGAAGAGGGAGAGCACTACACCCCGACGATGGTCAACTGGGAGCTGCGGAGCCGCTGCTCGACGACGACCGATGCCATGCCTGCGACGGCGAACAGTTCCCGGAGGGATCGATGGTCAGGGTGGTGTTCGGCCGAGACGACGTCGCGATCCCGGATCCACCGTCGTCGCTGCGCCATCGCGTCAGCGAGCTCCTGGCAGCTTGCCGCGTCGGGGACACCATGCGCCCCACGGGTCACCGACCGCGGCCGCCGTCTTCGCTCCACCGTCCGCTCGGAGGGGGACCCGGTCCAGGTGGACGAAGACGCCGCCTGGCGCGATCAACGAGCGGATCTCGGCGAGCAGATCGGCGAAACGGGCCGGTGGGAAGTAGTGCAGCACCTGTACCGCCATGATGACATCGACGGGGACTTCGATTGATCGGGTCCAGTCCGAGCCACCCAGGTCGGCGTCGACGACGTGAACCCTGGCACCATGCGCCGATGCCGGGCCGAGCTGGTGGAGACGTCGCAGTACCGGGTCGATCTCGACGCCGACGAGCCGAGCCGACGGGAGCGACGCGGCCAGGCGAGCCAACAGCGTGCCCGTACCGGAGCCGAGCTCGACGACGACACTCGACTGGTTGGCCAGTCGCTAGGTGAGGTGATCCACGATCGAGTCAAGGAGCTCGGCCCGACCTTCGAGGTAGTGATCGCTCATCGGCTCCCATCCCGCGAACAGCTGCTGCGACGCATTGTCGTGTTGCGACCCGATCCCGGCTGCGTCTGGCGGCGTCTGAATCGGTCGGATCGTAGCTCTCTCGGACTCGCTCCGATTCACGTGGAGCGCGTTCGGCGTAGCATGTCGGCATGGCCGTCGACGTGAACGACATCCACCTTCTGGTCGAACGCCGCCTGCGCGATACCGAGCTGGTCTACACGAAGGGCAGGCGGGAGATAGTCGAGATGCTGGCGACGATCGCGCGCCCGACGACCATGCAAGAACTCCTCGATCGCCGACCCCGGCTCAACCAGGGCTCGATGTACCGGAACATGACCGACCTCGAAACCGCCGGGGTCGTGCAGAAGGTCGTCGGAGCCGACGACCGCACCCGCTACGAACTCGCCGAGCACCTGATCGGCCACCACCACCACAGCATCTGCAGTCAGTGCGGCACGGTCGACGACTTCACCGTCTCTTCGAGGGTGGAGAAATCACTCGAAGCGGCACTTGAGCGCGCGCTCGGCGAAGCTGGCTTCCGCCCGACAGCACACCGGCTCGACGTGATCGGCATCTGCGCCAGCTGCGCTGCCTGACCCGTCGGCGAGGAGTGGATCGGCGGTCAGCGCTCTTCTTTGAACACCAAGTGGCGGGGCAAGACCGGGTCGTACTTCTTGAGTTCGAGGCGCTCTCGGTCGTTCACCTTGCTCTTCTTCGTCACTTAGGTGTACCGCGTGCATTCGGTGCTCTTGAGCTTGATGATCGGGCTACGGTCCTTGCTCGCCTTGGCCATCAGACGTTCACCCCGCGGGCCCGCAGCTCGGCAACGACTGACTCGACACCCCGGCGATCGATCGTCTTGATCGCCCGCGCCGACAGGGTGAGCCGGACCCAGCGGCGCTCGCTCGGCAAGTAGTACCGCTTCCGTTGGATGTTCGCATCCCACCGGCGGTTGGTGCGGCGATGCGAGTGCGACACCGACTTGCCGAAACCGGGCTTGGTCCCGAAGAGCTGACAGACGTTCGACATGGGTACGACTGTATCGGAGTCGGAGTGATTCCGATATCATGGGGACGGTGCAGCGAGACATCCACCCCGACTACCGCCCTGTCGTGTTCGAAGACGTGTCGATCGGCGAGCGTTGGCTGAGCGCCTCGACGGTACGAACCGACAAGACGGTCGAGTGGACCGACGGCAACACGTACCCGCTGTTCACCGTCGAGATCTCGAACCTCACGCATCCGTACTTCACCGGCCAGATGAAGATCGTCGACACCGCAGGCCGGGTCGAGCGGTTCAACAAGCGATACGGCGCCCGGAAGGCCCCGAAGGTGTGAGCAACGACCTGCCTTGGGCCGACCGGGGGCTCACTCCGGTCACGGTGATCGCAGGAGGCCACGAAGCGGCCGTCTTGGCCGCGCGACTTGCGCTCGGCCTACGTGACGGGGTCTGTCCCGAACAGGTCGCGGTGGTCGCCGAGGCGCCTGCACCGGAACCCGTCGGCGAGATCGCCTGGCACGTGGTCCGGCCCCTGGAGGGTTCACGGACCGAAGGGTGCGACTGTTGCCGCGTCCGTCTCGACCTCGTGGGCGCGATCCGGCTGGTGCTCGAACGACCGACTCCCCCGCAGCGTGTACTCGTGGTCGCTTCGGAGTCGAGCGACGTCTCGACGATCGCTCAGACCCTGCTCTCAGAACCGGCGATGCAGCGTCTGGTCGATCTCGACGGCGTCGTGGCCACGGTCGATGCCGTTGCACGAGCGACACGTGTCGCACTCGGCCTCCCGTTCGACGACGAGATGGGGTTGGCGAGGCTTGCGGTCGCCGACCGAGTGCTGGTCTCACGCGCCGACGACCTGACGGACGACGCGCTCGGAACGGTCATGCGTTCGCTCCGCACGATCAACAGGTTCGGCTTCATCGCAGCACCGGCCGTGAGCCCGATCGACATGAGCGCGATCGTCGATCTGCGAGCGTGGCACGGCGCACCACCGCTCGGCTCGGCCCGAATGGTCGAGCCCGTCGTGGTCGCCGATGGCACTCAGTGGCCGGTCACGGTACGTTGCGAGCTGGACGGCTTCTGCGACGCCGACGCGGTCGACGAGTGGTTCGATCACCTGATCGCGCAGCTCGGTTCGCGGCTGCTGAGGCTCCAGGGTGCGGTGGCCGTCGACGGACACGAGCACCGGGTCTGCTGTCGCGGCGTTCGCAGCTTCGCGATCAGTCACTCCGAGACGGAACATCGTGCCGACGAGCGCTCTCCGCTGAGCATCGTCGCAGTAGTGGGTTACGGCCTCGACGCCGACGCCGTACGTGCCGAGTTCGAAGCCACCCGCGCACGCTGATCCGCATGGTGACTCACCACCGGGCCGGACGCGGCATCGACCTGAGCGTCTGATCGACATGGACGTCGTCACGAGCGTGGAGATCGTCTGGCGTCACTCGATGCCGGATGCAGCCAGACACCTCGCCTGGACCGATCTCGGTCTTGTCATCGCTCGCGACGACGGGCACGTCGTCCTCGTCGACGACTCGACGGCGGGCGTTCGACCCGTGCTCGAGATCGGCGCTCCGCCGACGGCGCTCGCCGCCGCCGGCGAGGTCACGGTCGTCGGAGGCCTCGACGGCAGCCTCACGCACCTCGCACGTGGCGTACGCACCGTCTGGCACGTCGCAGAACCGATCGTTGCAGCTGCATGCGTGCGTGGAACCGTGATCGTCGGCCACGGGACCTCTGCGCGCGCCGTCATACCGCATCCGATCGACGCGCTCGACGGCGGCGTCGGTTCGGTCACGGCGATCGGGTGCGCCGCCGGGCGGCTGGCAGCGATCGGCGGCACCACCGGTCTCGCATGGGTCGACACCGGCCTCCTCGTCGTGGACGGTCGGATCGACCTGCCGACGATCGTGTCGGTGGCACACGATCCTCGAGAACGTGTGGTGGCATGTGGCGACCTCGGCGGCTCCATCCATGTGCTCCGACCGGGCACCGGTGAGGCGAACGAGCTCACCGGTTATCCCGATCGCGTCGACCTGATCGCGTTTGCGGCGAGCGGCCGTGCCCTGTGCGCCTGCGCGTCGGACGAGATGACGGTGTGGCCGGTCGACGACGACGGTGCGGTCGACGAGCCCGAACCACTTCGGCTCGTCGGGCACGACGAGCCGATAACTGCCCTTGCTGCGAGCGAGGTCGACGACCTCGCCGTGACAGGAGATGCGTCAGGTCTCGTGCGGGTCTGGGCGCCGCTGCTGCTCGACCGTCCGGTGGCGACGCTGCGAACCGAAGGCGTGGTCCTCTCGATCTCCTGGCGTCCCGACGGGCGCAGCTTCGCGATCAGCTCGTCGGCGGGGACGCTGCTGTTCGCCGACGTACGGCCCGGCGCCGTCGTCTGATCCGCGCTGAGCGCCGGCCCGCCGTGCGGGCGGGCGACGTCCGCTCAGGTCGAGGTGACCGGACGCGTTGCGACATGCAACGTCCGCGCTGCGAGGACGAAGACGTCGGGTCGGTGGTGCACGCTGTCGGAGCGGGCTGGATCGACGAGCGCGGCGATCGCCGCTCGGTCGTCGGGCTCCAGACGATCACCGAGCCGATCTGCCGTGGTGGCGAGGGTGTCGGCGACGAGCTGGCGGTGCGCGACACCCAACGTCGCAGGCACGTCAAGCAGGAACGAGCGTGAATGCGTCTGCTCGAGACCCGCAGCGATGAGGAGCCCGTCCCAACCGATGTCTGCAGCGACGGTCGCCCAGGCCGGTCGGACGGTCGACCAGAACCAGTCGACGGTGGCGGCGTGCAGGCGGGATTCGAGGTCTGGCTCACCGAGTCCGCACTCGGTCGGGAGATGCCGGCCGGGAAGGCCGCCCTCGCCGATCACCAGACGACCGCCCGGAGCGACGAGTCGCGCCAGTCGTTCGATGGTCCGTCGCTGGTCGTCCGTGTGATGAACCACGGCCCCGGCGTGGAGCAGGTCGAAGGTGCCGTCGAGCTCGGTGGGAAGGTCGGCACGGTCGAGATCGAGGTGCAGGGTCGCGACCGTCACCCCGTCGGGCTGCCGTCTCCGAGCGAGCGCCAGCAACGCTGCGTCGGTGTCGATCAGGGTGAGGTGGCCATGTGGCCCGACGCTCGCCGCCAACGACGCTGCGAATCCGCCGGCGCCCGACCCGATGTCGGCGATCCGGCTGCCAGGTGCGAGATCGAGCCACGCTGCCATCTCGTCGTGGACACCTCGCCACGCCGTATCCGCCCGGGCCAGCTGATCGGCCATCGCCCACCAGTCGAACGCGTCGTGGCTGTGGCTGCCGTCGTGGTTGCGGTGGCCGGTCCCGGGGCCCGGCGTGAGTCGGCGACGGCGCCAGACGGTGGCGAGCCGGTGATCGACCTGTGGCTCGGCGTGCGTTCGGGCCAAGCCGTGGCGACGGTCGAAGCGAGCCGCGTCGACATTCGCGGCGATGTGTTCCACCAGGAGTTGCTCATTACCTGCGGGAAGCGCGGCCACGAGGTGCTCCACGAGCGCCGCACCCACTCCGGTCGATCGTCGCGCCGGGTGAACGTAGAGCTTCCAGAGCACCGGAACGCCGTCGAGGTCACCGAGGTGCGCGAGTCCGATCACGTCATCGTCGTCGGTCGCAACGGTGACACGCCCCACGGCGATGTCGGGGTCGAGCGCCGAGCCCCACCACGAGTTCAGGAGACCGGCGGCGTACTCGCTCCCGACGAGGGGCGAGTAGTACCGTGGCGAAGGCGTCGATGGCCGGTCGATCCGTGGCGGTGGCTCGTCGGATGTGCGTCTCGGTCATGGGTTCGTGGCTCCAACGGCGATGGGGTCGGTCATTGGGCTGTGAGTACGGCGACGACGTCGGCGACCGTCCTCAGTTGCGATGCCGATGTGACTCGCTCGGCGTAACCCTGCATCTCGCCGAACCCGAGCGGCCATGCGCCGACCGGTTCGGGTGTGCACCAGTGCAGACCGGCCGCGCGGCGCATCCACCGTTCGACGACGTCGAAGCCGGGGTCGGCACCATTGCTGCGGCCGTCACCGAAGACGATCACGGTCGTCGCCCGCCCGATCCGTGTCCCAGCCCGTTCGTCGATGGCTCGCAGCGCCGCCCCGTAGTCCGACGCAGCACCGATGTCGACCACTCCTCCGTCGAGCAGCACGTCGACGGCGACGTCGGGCGCCGATCGGCGGACGACGGAGGTCGCGTCAACCGGGCGATCGACGAAGGCGATCAGCCGGACTCCACGGTTGCATCGCGTGAGTGCGTCCGCTGTGTGCAGTGCGAGCACCGCAGTCGGTCGCACCGAGATGCTCACGTCGGCGAGCACCACCACCCGTGGCGCGACCCGCATCCGACCGCGGCGGCGGAGCATCATCGGCACGCCGGCCGAGCGCTGCGCGGCCCGCATGGTGGCGCGCACGTCGAGTCGGCCCAAGCGCGATGGACCCCACCGACGTGCGTCGTGCCGGCGGCGATGAACGAAGGTTCGAGCGGCTCGTTCGACCTGGCGGCGTTCCGACGGACAGATCTCGGACCTCTCCCGTGCCTGTAGCGGCGGTCGGAGACGGTGCCATCGGCGGTCGTCACCGGCGCGCTCGCCGGCATCGGCGAGATCTACGCCGTCGAGCCCGATGCTCTCACCGGTGTCGGAACCTTCCGCGCGCTGTACCAGGCCCTGCTCCATGCTCTCCGCGCGCTGGTCGTCGACCGAGATCCGCTCGGCGAGGTCGGGCAGCTGCTCGATCACCGGTGCCGAGCCATCGAAGCCGACGTCCGATGACACGTCAGACGACCTCGGTTCGGCCGGGTCGAGATGTGAGAGCTCGTCGAGGAGCGCACCGAGCTCGTCGTCGAACACGGCGTCGTCGCCCGCATGCTTGACCAGCGTTGCCCGCAGCGCTGCGGTCGCCCGTTGTCGGTCGTGCCAACCGATCAGCGCGACACAGCGATGGGCGTCGATCACCTCGGCCACCGAGATCGGCAGACCGCGCGCCCGGAGCCGCCCGGCGAGGCGCACGATCAGCTGGTCGCTCACGGGCTGACGAGCAACGATTCGATGCGCGAGCCGACCAGCGCCTCATCGGCCGCGTGCTTAACCACGAGTCCGAGCGTGGCGCGAACGAGTTCAGGATCGAGTGCGGTGGCGTTCAGCACCACAAGTGCTCGCGCCCAGTCGAGTGTCTCGCTCACACCCGGCGGCTTGCGGAGCCCGAGCGAGCGGAGTCCGGTGAGGAACGCCACCACCGATGCTCGCAGCGCTGCTGTGAGGTGCGGGACGTGGGTGGCGATGATCGCCGACTCGCGTTCGCGGGTCGGGTGGTCGAAGCCGATCCGCAGGCAGCGTCGCCGCAGCGCGTCGGACAGGTCACGCGTGTCGTTGCTGGTGATCACAGCGAGGATCGGCGACGAGGCACGGATGGTTCCGAGCTCCGGGATCGTCACCTGACCCTCGCCGAGCACCTCGAGCAGCAGCGCCTCGAACGACTCGTCGGAGCGATCGACCTCGTCGACGAGCAAGACGACCGGCGTGGACGAGCGTACGGCCGCCAGCAGAGGACGCTCGACCACGAATCGCTCCGAGAAAAACAGGTCTTCGAGGTGAGCGGTGGCGTCGATCGCCTCGTCGATCGAGCCGTCGAGTTCGGCGTCGATACGTGGTCGCATCAGCTGGACCGCGAGCATCTGACGCCCGTAGTCCCACTCGTACAGCGATCTCGCCTCGTCGAGCTCCTCGTGACACTGCAACCGGATGAGGCGCCGTCCGAGCGACGCAGCGAGCGAGATCGCGAGCTGGGTCTTGCCCGTCCCGGGAGGTCCCTCTGCGAGGATCGGTCGGTTGAGTGAGAGGGCCAACGCGGCCACCGTCGCCGTCGAATCGTCGGCCAGGTAGCCGCGATCGGCGAGCAGCAACCGAATGCTCTCGATGTCGAGCGGCGCGGAGACCCCGACGTCTGCTGCTGGATCTCGATCGACGCCTTCGGCGCTCACCTGCTGCCGACCATCGACGCCTTCACGAGGCCCGCCATCGAGTCGAGGGTGAGCGCGCGCGGATTCGTGACGGTGCAGACATCACCGAGTGCGTGAAGGGCGATGCGAGCGCAGTCGGCGTCGTCACCGACGATCGTGGCCGCGTGTGCGTAGCGGCCTTCGCCGATTCGACTCTTGCTGTAGCGCGGGAGGTCGTTGAGCGAGGTGAAGTTGTGGGGAATGCCGACGTCGTCGGCCAGCCGCCTCGTCGCCATGAGCGCCGCATCGGCGGCCTGGACATCGCTCATCCCTCGCGTATCGACGCCCATCGCCTGGGCGATGCGGGCGAACTTCCGGTATGCCATCGGCAGGTTCGCCTCCCAGACGGGGAACGTCGCGATCGCGTTGCCGAGGCCGTGGTGGGTGTCGTAGTGGGCGCTCGTGGCGTGGCTGATCGAGTGCACCGCATCGAGCCCTGCCGAGTTGAAGGCCTGGCCTGCGATGTACTGGGCGTACATCATCCCTTCGCGAGCGACCGCGTCGTAGCCGTTGCCGACCGCCGGGCGCAGGTGGGTGGTGAGCAACTCGATCGCCTGGAGCGCCTGACCGTGGGAAGGAGTCATCTCGAGAACCGACACATACGCGCCGACGGCGTGTGCGAGCACGTCGAATCCACAGAAGGCTGTGAGGTCACTTGGCATGCTGTAGAACAGCACCGGATCGTCGATCGCCATCGTCGGTGCCACTGCGTGGCCGAAGCTCGCGAACTTGTGGGGCTTGTCCGGGTCGCTGGTGGTGTCGGTGATCACGAATGCGAAGCTCGTCTCGGATCCCGTGCCCGCCGTTGTCGACACGGCGATGTGTGGCGGCAGGACGGGATTCTCGAGTGCGAGTGGCCCCTTGAAGTCGGTGATCAGTCGGCCGTCGTGCGCGGCGACGACGCGCGTCGCCTTGGTGCAGTCGTGCGACGAGCCGCCGCCGAGCGAGATGAACGAGTCGCATCGCTCCGACCGGAACACGGCGTGAGCCGCCATCACATCGCTGTCTTTCGGGTTGGATTGCACCCGATCGAAGACGATCACCTCCACACCGGCCGCTTCCACCTGCGCTCGGATCTCCTCCACGATGCCGGTGCCGCGGAGCCCTGTCGTCATCAGCAGCGTGCGTCGGAAGCCGAGCTCGGATGCCGACGCGCCGATCATCTCGTGGGCGCCAGGGCCGAGCAGCGCCGGCGGCACCGGGTGGAAGTTCTTGATCGGGAAGATGTGGAGGCGACCGACGTCCATGAGAGCCCTCTCGTTCGACGATGACCACTCCGGCCATCGGCGGTCGTATCGTAATCGGTCCGATTCCTTTTCAATTCAACTCTCTGTGTCAGAACGAAGTGAGGGCGTACATCGCCTCGGCACCCACCACCGCCCCGACGATCAGTTCGCCCGCTCGCCGTGCTCCGGCGAGGTTTCCAGCGGTCGGGCCGAGCTGCAGTTGTGCAAGTCGGCCGGCCACATGGACGACCGATCCTGACAAGCGAAGACTCCGATCGAGTTCGGGACGACCAGAGTGGCGCAAGACGCCCAGTTCGTCGCAGAGCTGGTCGAGCGGTGCTGCGGCCGTGGTGCACGGTCGATCGCCGGTCGCACTCCACACGACGTCCACGTCAACTCTGGTTCCGCCACACCGCAGGACCGGTCTCGCCCGGTCGTCGGGGTCGACCTCGACCGGGCCGACGCGCCGACACAACCGCCCGGAGCGCTCGGCGACCAGCACCCGCCGCATGATCCAGGGCGGCACGGTGCCACCTCCACGAGCGTCATCGACCCGACGCGCCCGCTCGCCGGGGTCGGTGACGGCTCCGAACCCCTGCATCTCTTTCGGACCGAGCCACCCTGGATCGGTGTCGAACTCCCGCTCGACGATGGCACGCCGCGTCAGCCACTCGACGTGGGCCCCCGCTGCGAGCGCCCGTTCCACGAGATGAGCAGCGGTCAACCCGCCACCCACCACCGCGACACGATCGCCGGTCCCCGCCGATCCTGCGGACTCCCATGACACGACCGCCCCCGATTCGCACAACCTCGACTCCACGCCCGGGTTCGTTGCCCAGACGACGTGGTCGGGCTGCAGCCCAGCGCCACTCGCCAGACGGAGCCGGCCGGTCGGCTCGACCAAGACCACCGAGTCGGGTCGGACCGCGCCGATCAAGCCGGCCTCGCTGATCACGTGGGCGCAGAAGTCGTCGAACAGCGACGTCGTCGGGAGTCCATACCGGTGGACGAGTTCACGTTGCCGGCCCCGTTCCTGCGCGAAGTTCGCGAGTGCATACGGATCGGGATGCGGGTGGTGGACCGACGGCGAGCGGAGGTGTGCGATACCGAGCTGTGCGAACCGGCGGCGCCATGCCACCATCCACTCGCCGCCCGGATCGATTACGACGAGATCGTCTGGGTTCACGCCTGCCGCCACCAGATACGACGCCACGGTGAGGCCCTGGGGGCCGGCACCGACGACGGCGACCCGGCAGCGCTCGTCGGTCAGAGCTCCCACGACATGTCCCACTCCGGGAGCGGGTCGCGGAACCGGGCCCACCGCTCAGGGCCGGCGTCGAACTCCTTCCGGGCGAGGATGCAGCGGTCGAGTCGCGAGCGGATCGCTGCTTCGTCCATGTCGATCCCGATGAACACGAGCTCCACCTGCCGGTCGCCGACGACCGGATCCCAGCGTCGCATCAGGTCATCACGGTCGACATCGGTCTCGAACTCCCACTCCTCCTCGGGCATCGCCGCGAACCAGGGGGCCACCGGCTCGAGCGCGACCGAGAGACCTGCCTGGCTCCACATCGCCTGGATGTCGGGGCGTGTCGCCAACCAGAAGAAGCCCTTGCTCCGCAGCACACCGGGCCAGGCCCGGCGCAACTCGCGGGCGAGGCGCTCGGGGTGAAGCGGCCACCGATGGCGGTAGACGAACGACGAGATGCCGTACTCCTCGGTCTCCGGGGTGTGCTGACCGTTCAGCTCGCGGACCCAACCGGGTGCGGTGGCGGCCTCCTCCTCGTCGAACAACCCTGTGTCGAACACGGCATCGAGCGGCACGTCACCGCGCTCACCGATGACGACCCTCGCTCTGGGGTTCAAGCGCCCGACCAGCTTCACGACACGCTCCAGATCGCTCGTCGGGACCAGATCAGGCTTCGACACGACGATGACATCGGCGAACTCCACCTGGTCGACGAGGAGATCCGTGACCGCGCGGTCGTCCTCGTCGTCACGTCCGACCCCGAGGTCTGCCAACTCCTCGAGCACCTCGAAGTGATCGAGGAAGCGAGAGGCGTCGACAACGGTCAGCATCGTGTCCAGCCGACTGACGTCCGACAAGCTGGTGCCCGTCTCGTCCTCGAACAGGAACGTCGCCGCCACGGGCATCGGCTCGCTGATGCCGGTCGACTCGATCAACAGATAGTCGAACCTCCCCTCACCAGCGAGTCGCGCCACCTCCTGCAGCAGGTCGTCGCGCAGCGTGCAGCAGATGCACCCGTTCGACATCTCGACCAGGCGCTCCTCGGTGCGATCGAGCGCCGCCTCGCCGGCCACGAACGCAGCATCGATGTTGATCTCGCTCATGTCGTTGACGATCACTGCGACGCGTCGCCCCTCACGGTTCGCGAGCACGCGGTTCAGCAGCGTGGTCTTCCCGGCACCGAGGAAGCCGGACAGCACGGTGACAGGGAGGCGGTTGTCTGACATGCCCTCAGTGTAAACAACCGTATTCGGACTGATTCCGATTCCGCTCGATGAACGCGCTCGAAACGGTGGCCGGCGAGCAGGGCAGGGATGTCGGTCGCTGCTCCGTCGGCCAACCACTCGCAGAGCGCCGCTGCCGAGGTCTCGTCGAGGATGCGACCGAACCAGATGCTGCGACCATCGCCTGGACGCACGATCACGACGTTCGACTGGGCACACTCGTCGACGCAGTCGACCACCCGCACCCGTGCGACCACCCGCAACGCCTCCACCTGCGCGTCGTGATCGACATCCGGGTGCTTGTGTCCGCGCCGCAACAACAGCCGCGGCACACCAGCACCCGGGCGAACCGTCCCTCTCCCCCCGGCGGTGCCTGGGGCAGGCTCATGGCTCGCGCTCCGCAACCCGCAACGGCGGACCGAAGGCGAGATGAGTTCGGTCACCGTCGACCAGGCGTCGAACCTCGATGCCATAGACGGGTTCGAGTCTCTCGCTGCACAGCACCTCGTCGGGAGTGCCTTGGTGCACGACATGGCCCCGGTCGAGCAGGACCAGCTGGTCGCAGTAGTGGTTGGCGAGGTTCAGGTCGTGAAGCACGACGATGGTGTCGAGGGCGAGGCGCCGAACGAGGGCGAGGGTGTCGTGTTGGTAACGGATGTCGAGGTGGTTGGTGGGCTCGTCGAGCAACATCACCGGGCTCGCGACGCATCGCGCGATCATCACTCGTTGGCGCTCACCCCCGGACAGCTCGTGAAGCCCTCGCCCAGCAAGGTCGGACAGATTCACGCGGTCGAGCGCAGCAAGGGCGACGTGGTGATCGTCGGTGGTGAAGCCGTGATGATCGGCGCGGTGGACGTGGCGTCCGAGGAGCACGAACTCGCCGACGGTGATGTCGATGCCGTCCGCCGTCGCGTCTTGGGAGCATGCCGTAGAGGCAACGCAGCAGTGTGGATTTTCCGCTGCCGTTGGGCCCGATCAGGCCGATCACCTGTCCGGGGTGCGTGGAGAGATGCACCCCGGACAGGACGTCGGTCGCGCCGAACCGGAGCTCGACCCCGGTCGCTGCGATCATCGGCGGCTCATCCCGTGATCTGTTCGGACAGTACCGAGAGACCCTTCACGACGAGCGGGGTCGGGGGTTCTGCGTAGTTGAACAGCAGGGGGTAGACGGCGCCGTCAGCGACTGCCGTGATGCTGCTCGCGCCGGGGAGCTCGGTGACCAGCGCTGCGATGTCGTCAGGGGTGAGGCCGGTGTCGTCGTAGAGCAGGACGAGTACGTCCGGGTTGCGGTCGATGACCTCCTCGATCGACACCTCGGAAACGCGTTCGCTCAATTCAGCGAACACGTTGGTCATGCCGAGCGCTTCCATCTGCGGGTGCACCATGCCGAGCGCCGAGTAGGCGTAGATCGCGCTGCCGTCGGAATTGACATAGAGCGCGGCGGCGGTCTTGCCCTCGGCGACCGGGGCGTCGGCTGCGGACGCGACGGTGGCGGCGAGCGCGTCCGCGGCGGGGTCGACGATGGCGGACGTGCCGAACAGCTGGCCGTAGAACCGGACCTCGTCGACGATGCTGTCGAACGACGGCTTCCGCGGGTTCTTGCAGAACGGCGGCATCACGTAGAGCTGGATGCCGACATCGGCGAGTGCGTCGGCGGTGAGGGTCTCGGTGTCGTAGCCGATGACGATGTCGGGTTCGTACTCGATGATCGCCTCGAGCGACACCTCGACACAACCGTCGAGGTGGCCTCGGCCTGCAACGCCGGGATTGCGTCGAGGACCTCCATCTCCTCGGGCGTGTAGTACTCCGCGGGGAAGTCCTCGATCCGAGCCACGACACGATCCATCGCCCCTGCGGCGAAGAGCAGCGACGGGACGGCGGCTTCCATCAGCAGTACCCGTTCCGGGGCGGCATCGAGCGTGAACTCTCGGCCGCAGTTGGTGAACGTGAATGGAAAGGCGGAGCCGTCCTCGGCGGCGGTCGTCGCCGCAGCGGTGCTGGCGGCATCGTCGTCGCCGCAGGCGGCGGCGAGCAGGCCGAGCGCGGCGATGCATGCGACCGCCCGGCGTCGGTTCGGTGACGAGTTCATGTGGGTGTTCCCTTCTGGCGCTGCGTGGCGCTCTGGTGTTGTAGGGGAGTTTGCGGACGAGCGCGACGAGCACGGGGGCGCCGAGCACACCGGTGACGACGCCGATCGGGAGTTCCCGCGGTTGGAGCACCATGCGTGCTGCGACGTCCGCCCAGACCAGGACGACAGCGCCGAGCGTTGCAGCGGCGGGGACGAGGTGGCGGTGGATCGGGCCGACGATCCGTCGGGCGATGTGGGGAACGGCGAGTCCGACGAAGCCGATGCCTCCCGACAGCGAGACGGCGCAGCCGACACAGAGTGCGATCACGACGACCAGCACGAGCCGGGTCCTTCCTGGGTCCACACCGCTGGCGAGCGCGGTCTCGTCCCCGAGGGCGAGGAGGTCGAGCCGGCGCCGCCACCAGAACACCACGGCGATGCCTGCAGTGATCGCCGCGTAGCCGATGGGAAGCGTCGACCAGTCGGCGTTCACGAGTGAACCGAGCAGCCAGAACATCACCGCCCTTGCCCCTTGGGTGGAGTCGGCGAACAGGATCAGCAGAATCGTGGTCGCGCTCAGCAGGTAGCTGACGGCGACGCCGGCGACCAGCATCCTCGACGGGGTGATGCGGCCGGTGGACCGGGCCAAACCCAGCACGAGGGCCAGCGCGCCAAGAGCCCCGAAGAGCGCCGTCAGCGACACCGACTCGGGGCCGAGGCCTGCGCCGACGCCGACGAGGATCGCAGCGCGGCACCGGTCGACGCCTCCGAGCTGACGCCGAGGCTGTAGGGCTCTGCCAGCGGGTTGCGGACCAACGCCTGCAGCGCCACGCCGACCACGCCGAGCGCCGCACCGACGGTCGCGCCGAGGAGCACCCGCGGGAGCCGAACACCTTAAGCGGAATCGTTCCGATTCAATCACTGAATCGGAACGATTCTGATTACGTCGTCGGGCGGCGTAGGCTCCGGTCGTGGAATCTCGGGCGACTTTGAGCATCGCGCTGATCGGGATCGTCACGGTGTCCGACCGGGCAAGTCGTGGCGAGTACGACGACCGTGGTGGCCCGGCGATCGAGCGGTTTCTCGAAACGCATCTGTCGTCGCAGTGGTCGGCGATTCGGCGGCTCGTGCCCGACGAGGCACCTGAGATCGAGGCCTGCTTGCGAGAACTGTGTGACGAGGACGGATGCTGTCTCGTGGTGACGACCGGTGGGACCGGGCCGGCCGCACGCGACGTGACGCCGGAGGCTACTGAGGCGGTGGCCGACAAGGTGCTGCCAGGCTTCGGTGAGCTGATGCGGCAGGTGTCGCTCGCTGCGGTGCCGACCGCGATTCTGTCCCGGCAGACCGCCGTCGTCCGTGGCAACTCGTTGATCGTCAATCTGCCGGGGAAGCCGTCGGCGATCGGTGACTGCCTGCGCGCTGTGTTGCCCGCGATCCCCTACTGCATCGATCTGATCGGCGGACCGCGCCTCGAGACCTGCGGTGGGATCACCGCGTTTCGTCCGGGTGGTTCGGCGTGACGGAGACCGACGGCCTTGTGGGTCTCGGCCCTGCGGTGTGGAGCGTCGATGCCGGCGACACCATCGCGGAGCTCGTCTGGTCACCCACGGACGAACGTCTCGCCGTCGGATGCTCGGGCGGCGACGTGGCCGTGTTCGACGAGGCCGGACTGGTGATCGACCGCAGGCTCCGTCACCCGTCGGGAACGTCGTGCGTCGCGTGGTTCGGCGGCGACGTCGCCAGCGGCGGGGTCGACGGTTGGGTCGACGTCGGCGGTCATCGTGAGCGACTCGGTGGCTGGGTGAGCGCGCTCGCCCCGAGCGACACCGGGCTCGGCGTCGCGCACGGACGACAGATCTCGATCCTCGGCGGCCCCTCCAGCGAGCGGCTACCGGCATCCGTCGCGCAGATCCGCTGGGCCACGGGCCCCGGTGTGACCAACCGTCTGATCGCCTGCGGACACGGCTACGTCACCGAGTTCGACGCGACGCTCCGACATCGCAACGACGCGAACCTGGTGTGGGGTGGATTCGTTGAGCAGGTCGACTGGTCACCCGACGGGCGCTGGGCCGCCGCAAGCACGCGTGGCACGACGAACTACCTGTGGCTCCGCCCGACCGCCGCGGACGGCAGGGTGATCGACCCGCAGGTGCACGTCCACGTGCTGCCGTGCCCCGCGAGCGACGGACGACTCGTCCGGTTCGACCCAACCGGCCGCCACCTCGGGATCGCGACCGGTGGAGGGCTCGCCGTGTTCGACCTCGACGAGGTCGATCCGATCGCAGGGCCGCCGGGCCGGCTGCTTCCGCTGTTCTGCCGCGTCCACGCGTTCTCGTGGTGGCCGGACGCACCTGTCGCCGTGCTCGGCGTTGCGACCGACTCCGGCGGCGGAGGCCTGCTCCTCGTGCGATGCGACGAACGCGCAGCACCAGTCGGGGTCGTCGACCTCGGATCAGCGGTCACGGGAATCGCCTGGTCCAGCGGTTCCGACCTCGTCGCCGTCGCATGCGCCGATGGGACGGTGCATGCGCTGCCCCGCATCGAGGACTGGGACTGGCGGGCCAGCACCGGCGAGTGAGACGCGACGGACCAGCTGTGAGCAACCCGATCACCACCAATCCGATCACCCACAAGCTGCCGGTGGCGGTTGTGGACGGCGAGTTCGTACTCGACCGGGGTCAGTCTGCCGAGTCGGCGTTGCCGGCGGCGTCGGTTGTAGGTGCGTTCGATCCAGACGATGATCGCGACGCGGAGCTGCTCGCGGCTGGTCCAGCGTTGCCGGTCGAGCACGTTCTTCTGCAACAGCGCGAAGAACGACTCCATCGCAGCGTTGTCACCGGCGGCCGCGACGAGGCCCATCGACCCCGACAGCCGGTGCGCGGTGAGCACCTTGCGGAAGGCGCGTGCCGGTCGTGCTCGTTCACCGGCATCGCCGCAACCAAAGCCTCGGGCGGTTCGTCGAGCGCACCGGGCACGGCACGGTTCATCTGATCGATCCGGTAGGTGATCGCGTCCGGGGAGAGATCGGCACGCTTCGCGAGATTGCGGCTGACTTCGTTGAGGATCGTCGACGACCAGTGCACGCGGATGAGTCGGTGTGCTGCGAACGTCAGCAACAGATCGGTCAACTCGATCGAGTACAGGACGTTCGTGTCGACGACCACGACACGACCAGACACCGCAACTGGTTCAGTCGTACAGGCCGAGATCTTCGGCTTGGCGGGTCAACTCGTCGAGTGCCTCACGAGCGGCGGCGTCCTGGCGGTCGCGGTGGGCGAGCACGTCGACGAGCCGCACTCGGCGATGTGTTCCGACCATCCGGAACGGCAACGCACCACCCTCGAGGAGCTTGATCAGATGCGGCCGGCTCACATTCAGCAGCTCGGCAGCCTCGACCGTTGTCAGCTCGGCCTGCAACGAGGCCACCGTCACTCCGTGCCCAGCCTTCAGGTGCTGCACGATCGCCATCAGCACCCCCACCAGCTCAGCTGGCACGTCCACGGTGTCACCGTGCGCGTCCACCAACCGGGCCGCCACCCCGCCATCACGAGCAAGCGCTCGCTCGATCACCGCCAACTCCCGCGCCTCGACCGAGCCGGGCCTGATCTCCAGGGCACTCGGCGTCTCAATCGGCCTGAACCGTCCGATGAGCGCGGCACTTCGGCGAGCTGCCGCGAGGCGCCGGATCGCACCATCGGCGTGGGAGTAGGACCCATCTACTTCGTCAGGAGGAGCTCGAGCTGGCGATCGAGAGCCGTGTCCTCGCGAGCGGTCGATGGTGCGCCGCCGGGGATCCGGCGGAGATGGCTCATCCCTAGGTACGCGGCGTACGCCAGACGCGCACGTGCTGCGGCTCGTTCACGGGCCAAGCCGAAGTCGCGATACGTCCTGCTCAAGAACTCGAGTCGCACAGCCGTGGCCCGGACGACCGTCGGACCGACGACGGGGTCGTCGACCTGGCCGACCAGCAGCGCGTCGATGGGACCGTTCACGACGTCGCCGAACGACTCGGCGAAGAGCGCCCGCAGCCGCTGCTCGGGATCGTCGATGCGGTCGAGCCGCTCGATGACCTCAGTAGTCGCGAGCCGGTACCACAGCTCGAGCGCGCCCTCGACGAGGTCTTGGCGGTCGGTGAAATGCCAGTAGAAGCTGCCCTTGGTGACCCCCAGGCGGTTGGCCAGTGACTCGACCTTCACGCCGCCCACGCCTTCGGCGGCGATGACATCGAGCGCTGCCCTTGTCCAGTCGTCCTTTCCGACCTTGGTGTTCGCATGTCTCGTCGCGCGCATCTCCACGAATCCGTACGCTAGCGTATGGAGAAGGTCCATACGTTCCCGTACTGAAATCCTGTCACTCGGCGCCGGATCGACCGCTACCGCGACGCTCGCCGGCGCCTCGGCGCTCCATGCACTGTGGGCGACCGGATCGAGCTGGCCGGCGTCCAGCCCGGACGAGCTCGCCGACCTGGTGGTGGGACGGCGACCGATGCCCAGTGCGGCAGCGTGCGCAACGGTCGCCGCTGCGCTCGCGGTCGCAGCGGTCGCAACGGCATCTGCCGCCCACGGGCGCCCCGGTCGGCTCGCGCACCACAGCCGAACGATGACATCAATCGTGTCCGCATCGCTGCTGGTGCGAGGCGTGGGTGGCATCGCCGCCGATCTCGCCGGCAAGGTCGATGCCACACCGGCGTTCCGGCAGTGGAGCCGCCGCCTCTACAACCCGCTGTGCGTCACCCTGGCGATCCTCGTCGCCGTCGGCCGCCGGAGCCGACCATGACGGCGATCGGCGTCGTGCACCAGATGCGACGCTGGTGGCCGCGACGCGCCGACGGGCTACCGGTCGGCCAACGTGCACTCGATGAGTTCCCCAGGTTCGCGGACAACCCGCTCCGCCCACCTCCGTCCACGTCCGGGACGACCCTCAACATCACCTCAGCCGACCTCGGCGAGATCCAGATCCCCCTCGACGAGTTGGCTTCCAGCGCGCTGGCCGAGTCGAGAGTGTCCGACTTCCATTGCGTCACCACCTGGACCGCACGCCGCCAGACGTGGACCGGCATCGCCCTCGCGCCATGGTGGACGACACGCATCGGCCCACTCCCCCGCGAACCCTTCGCTGTCGTCGGCGCCGCAGACGGCTACCGAGCCGTGTTCCGAACCGACGACCTGTTCGCCGATGACGTGATGCTCGCCTGGGCACTCAACAACGACTCCCTCGACCTGCGACACGGCGCCCCGCTCCGGCTCGTCAGCCCAGCGCAGTACGGCTACAAGAACGTGAAACACGTCGGATCGATCGCGCTGCACAGCGAACGTCCCGCCAGCCTTCTCGGACCGAAAGAACACCTCCGCGCACGCGTCGCGCTCGAGGAACGTCACAGCCGCATCCCCGGGCGCCTCCTGCGCTGGCCATACCGCCTGGTCGTCCCGATCACCGCGATCGTGGCCGAACGAACACTTCGCAAGACGCCGGGCAACACCGCCTGAACACACATCGTCGACGTCACCGGCCACGAGACCCAGGCACTGCAACAGCCCGACGCTCACAGTGCGGTGACAAGGCGATTCGGCCCAGCATCGCTCGCCAAGTGCCGGTCGTAGGCCAGCCGTCAGCCCGACGACCTCGTCGGTTCCAACCCGAAGGTCAATCCTGTTCGCGTTCTGTTCGCGTCGAGCGCCTCCGACAACGTCAGAAGCCCCTCCCGGTCTCTCGGAAAGGGCTTCTGAGCTGGTTCTTACTTGGTGGCGGGGGCCCGAACCGCACGTTGACTGCAACACTTGGGTTGGGACCCTGACGGCGGTCAGGCGACCTGGACGGCGTCCTTGAGTTTGGCGGGTACCTTCTCGGGGAACGAGACGATGAGGTGCCGGCCGAGCGCTTCGGCGACGCGGGCGAGGGTGTCGATCCGGTTCTTGGCACCGCCGCCTTCCTCGAGACGTGAGATCACCGACTGGGTGGTTCCCATGCGCTCGGCGAGCTCCCGCTGGCTGAGCCCGGCGCCGGTGCGCAGGTCGTAGATCAACTGACCGAGCGCGAGGTCGTGCTCGACCTCAGCGCGCACCTCGTTGCTCGTTGCTCGGCGCTTGTTCTTGGTGTCGTCCCAGCGGGAGTAGTTGGCCATCGTGGTCTCCTTCACGGGTTGGCCTGGGCGCAGTCCTCGGCGGCTCTGCGGGCCCGGGCGATCTCGGTGCGTTCGTTGTTGCGTTGCTTGCGGAACGTGGTCAGCAACACGATCCGGCCGTCCTTGGTGAACCGGTAGGTGATCCGACGAGCAGTCGGACCGAGTGTGAACCGCAACTCGAACAACCATCGCCGAGACTCCTCGACAACGGCATCCGAGCCGTCGACCCGAGCGCGACCAGCCGGTCGATCACGATGACCGTCCGGTCCCACTCGTCATCGTCGAGCGAGTCCATCCACTCGACGATCTCGTCATGCAGCTCGACGCCAGCCACAACTGGGAGTATCGCACAGATGCGATGATCGCACAACGGCTATCTTGCCAGGGTCGGCGGCGGTACGCCGTCGCGGTACGACCGGACCGTGAAGCGGCTCTGTCTCCCGAAGATCCGGTTGCACGACCTCCGCCACACCCACGCCACGCTCGGCCTCAAGGCCGGCGTGCCGATCAAGGTCATGTCCGATCGGCTCGGTCACGCCACGACTGCGTTCACGATGGACATCTACACCCACGCCATCCCCGCCATCGAGCACGAAGCCGCCGAGCAGATCGCCGACCTCGTCTTCGGTATCGGGTAAGTCGGGGAGGATGACGAGCCCGAGCCCGAGCACGAGCCCGACGCGGACGAGGGCACATCGACCGAGACCAGCGAGTAGCCAGGCCCACTGGCCGTCGAACGACGAGTCATGGCCATAGCCGGGGCTGCGAGGCCTCTTCGGCGAATCGCCGGCCTCGCTGGACGTGGCCCGACGTGGTCGACGTAAAGGAACGCCCATGCGGGGGACGACAGGTTCCGCAGTAGGCCACGCGTCCAGCATCCGGCGCATCGAGCGTTGTGGCCTTCGGCTTGCACCCGTCGGTCGCCACGATGCCGACCGAGTCTCAGCGTCTCTCCTACGTTGGTTATGCGCCACCCGATCAGCAGTCGGACCTCCCACACTTCGCCGCTTATCGCGTGCGTCGGGGGACTGGTCGATGAGCGAAGTGCTCGGCTAGTGGTGAGTCATTCCAGTCGGCTTCGTCAACTGCGGGGTGTCCTCCGGAGGGAGGGACGCCGGGTGCTGAGACCATGCAGCGGTACCGGCCCTGGTCGAGCACGAGGCATCACACTCACTGTCGGGGACGTCGGCGATTGGGCTTGCTTGTCGTCGTTTCTTGCCAGCTTGTAGCGCAGCACCGACCGAGCGGCCGACGCGATCGGCGACCGTAGGCTCGGACTGACGGTGGGGGCAGCACGGTACGCTCGGAGGATCCGAGGACGAACAAGGAACCAGTGGTGGGGCACGGCACGAGAGGTACCCGATCCAGCCGCGCTCGCCCGCTTCTACTCCACGCTGCTCGATTGGCCGATCGTCCGCGAAGAGCCCGGCACGACCGTGATCCAACCTGTTGTGAGCGGGAAAGCGGATTAGTCGGACTCGAGCACCGGTGACGGTTGGGTTAGCGTCGAGCACGGCGATCGCGTTGTCATCGAGCACGGCGAGGACTCTCGACTCGCCCTCGAGGCAATTGCGCTCGTACTCGAACGTCTCGGCGAAGGGTTGTCCGGGCTGCCACCTGGCGAGCAGGTACGTGACTTCGCCGGTCGCGTAGTTGACCCATGCGAGGCCCAACCACACGAGGCCGCTATCGGTGACCTCCAGCGCAGTCACCCCGAGCCCAAGGTCGGAGGTGTCGTCAAGAAGCCGTACCCACGACCACCCGTCAAGCAGTGATGCCTCGTTGTCGGCGCTGAGGTCGGGTCGAAGCGCACCTCGGGTGAGTGTCGGGCCGCGGACGGCCGGCGCGTCGAGGTGGATGCCGTCGGCGAGGGGGAAGTAGGTCGGATCATGGGGAGCGATGTTCGTGGTGTCTTGTTCTGGGGGGCCGACCCATGCCGTCCGGCTCGCTGCGTCCCACGTGAACCGGGTGTTGGCCGCCACGCTGGGGAACCCTTCGACCACGAGCGGGTACTCGTGGTAGACGATCTCGACCGTCTCTCCTCGCGGGTCGGCTCGCATCACGGTCAGTTCTTGATCCCCAGCTCGCGGGAGAACGCTCGAGATCATCAGGGTTCCGTCGCCGAGCGTGACGAGATCACCGGTGGCCATCACCGGCAACGGGATCGGGCACGTCGATCCTCCGGTCAGGTCCAAGCAGGTGATCCGGGTGGTCGTCGGGTCGAGAATCGCCACTTCCGTCGGTGACACAGCGGCAATCGCGACGGGCACGAGGGGTATGCCGTCTTGCCCAGGCGGGACCGGGACCCAACCGAGTTCGCCTTCGGCGTCGCTGGCTTCGCGGTCGTACACCACCTCCACCGTCGCATCGACGGGACGCAGCTCCAGTTCTTGGCCCTTCGTCGCGAGCAGCGGCACCGTGATCTCGTCGCCCGTGAGTTCCGTCCCGTCGGCGAGACGGGCCACCGGGTGCAGCCGCAGCTCGGTGCCGCTGAACTGCGAACCCGGAACCGTGCCCACCCAGAAACCTGATGCCATCGGCTCGAGCTCGCGGGGCACTACTTCGGCCCGACGGGTGTGCGCCGTATCGCGCGGTTGACTCCAGACCGCAAGGCAGGCCCGGTCACGGTGCGTGGAAACCCGGATGAACGGAATCTGTAGCAATTCCGCCCGCATCAAGGTAAGTTGATGACGTGGATCCCGTTGTGCTCGAAAGTGCACGCAAACACGGGATCAGCGATGACGACATGCTTCACGCCTATCGAAACCCGGTCCGAGTCTTCGCCCTCGACGATCTCACGATGTTGATCGGCGCCGATCACAGCGGTCGGCTCTTGGAGGTCGGAGTGGTTGTTGGCGATGGCGTCGAGTTCATCGTGCACGCAATGCCCGCCCGCGAGCGATTCCTGAGGTGACCACCATGCCACGTTCGATCCAAGACATTCTCGACCATGCCGACGAACTCGCGAAGCGGTTCGAGGACTACGAACCAGAGCACGGCGATGAACGACCGGTAGGTGAGCACCTTCTGCAGCGCGCTGTGTTGGCGCGGGCTCGAAGCGAGCAGCAGGTCGTCGACGCGATCGTTGTTGCCCGGGGAGCCGGGTTGTCCTGGCAGAAGATCGGCGCAATCTTGGGCACGTCAGCTCAGGGCGCGCAGCAGCGGTACGCCGCAGTCGTCGACGCATGAGCGAGCGGTAACGCGCGAGCAGAACCTTGTCGTCGCAGAACCAACGCCCCACGCATATCGGCCCCAGCGACGTGCGGCAGATCACTCATCCGACCTTCGCCACCGCGACAGAGCGTGGCCGAGATGAGTTGGAGCTAGGGTCGTAAGCGATGTCGCTCGCGTCCCGACTCGCCGGAGTGCCTGGCCTGTACATCGGTACAGGCGATGGCCCCGAGAGCGGTCCCTTCGTGGCGCGGATTGCTGTCGGTCGACTTCCGAACGGAGGCGTGTCGATCGACTACGAGGCGACGTCGAGCGAACAGGGTCTCCAGCCCGCTTGCGGTTGATCCGCCGGCCGGTGGTCTTGACGAGCTCGTCATGCGCCCGACGCCATCCCCAGCGGGGTCGGCGTTTGGCGAAGTCCCGCAGCCACGCTCGGATCTCTGCCTCTTCGTCCGACGGTGTCGCTGGTGGGCGGCGGATCATCGAGCGGGTAACACCGAGCGCTCGGCATGCCAGGCGCTGGGAGACCCCGAACCGGTCGATCGCCACGGCCTGGCGTTCACGGTCCGGGGTCAGAAGTTTCCCGCAGCGGCCTCTTTCGGGATCGACTTCTCCAACTCGGCCTCGGCCAACAGGCGCTTGAGGCGGGCGTTCTCCTTCTCCAGCTCGCGGAGCCGTTTGGCGTCGTCGGCCTTCATGCCGCCGTACTGGTTCCGCCACCGGTAGTAGGTCTGCTCCGAGACCTCCAACCGGCGCACCACTTCTGCCAGCTCGATCCCGTCCGCCAGCAGGCGGTCGGCGTCACG
>Ga0169931_10003021_pt1 | contig 27024 bp, 29 predicted proteins | sample Kivu_15m_20L_FD_129675 | JGI IMG/M metagenome (GOLD analysis project Ga0169931, IMG submission 129675) | Freshwater microbial communities from Lake Kivu, Western Province, Rwanda to study Microbial Dark Matter (Phase II) - Kivu_15m_20L... | ecosystem: Environmental > Aquatic > Freshwater > Lake...
CTGGCATAAAAGATAATGGAGCTAAGGCTGTACTAGCAAATAGCAGAGGCAAATTAGTTACAAAAATTACTGCTATTAGTTCTATGTGTCCAGGCAAAGTAAAGGCTAAACCCAGAGAAATAGCTGTAACTCCTAGTGCCAGTAAAAATACGATCAAGGCGATCGCCACTAATCCATTAATATCTGGTAGTCCTGCTCCTAGCATTGCTGCTGCACCCACTATCACTGCTGCTTGAAGTAAACTTTGGCTAATGATGAAAATAGCAGAAGCAAACACAATAGAAAACCGAGAAGCTAAAGGTGCTACCAGTAACCGGTTTAAAAAGCCAAATTCCCGATCAAACATAACCGGTAAACCGGCATTTAAAGCCCCAGCAAAAGCGGTAAATACTATCACACCAGCAGCTAAAAATTGTCCGTAATTGGCAGTGGAACCAAATAAACCCTGGGGGGCATTTTGGAACAATGCGCCGAATAACACTAACCACATTACTGGTTGAATAATACCAGCTATGAGGGTAGAAGGACGACGCTGTAGTTGAATAAATAGACGACGGGTTAGAGCTAAAGTTTCTTGGGTGATTTCCCCTATAAAACTAGATCCAGTGTCAGAAACCATAAGGGAGGGAGAAGTAACGGATGGTAAATTGATATCTGTCTTCATAATGATTTAGAGGTGGTAACTTTATCGATGAATATATGAGGGTTGTTAGATCCCTATCTCATATTTTGCTTTTTCTCCGCTTTAGGATCGCGATTAGCTACCGCTGCTAATTCCGCATCCATTAATGTCTTACCAGTAGCAGCCAAGTAAACATCATCTAAACTGGGACGTGACTGGGCAATACCAAAAATTGGTAGACCTACACTACTTAAAGTCTGCTGAATAGTAATTAAGACATCTTTTTGGGGGGTAACTACTAAATTCAGAGAATTACCCTGAGCAGAATTAATAATTATTTCCTGCACGAAGGGTAGATTTGCCAATAAGTTCTTGGCCTTATCTACTTCCTCCTGATGTGAAAACTCCCGGATGCGCAAAGTAATGCGATCGCCTCCCACTTGATCTTTTAATTGAGCAGGTGTACCAGCAGCAATTACCAGACCCTTATCTATGATTGCCACTTTATCTGCCAAAGCATCAATCTCTTCTAAATAGTGACTAGTGATGACTACAGTAGTACCAGCTGCTCGTAATTTGCGCAAGAAATCCCAGACTACAATTCGACTTTCTATATCCAATCCTACCGTTGGTTCATCCAAAACTAACACATCTGGGGAATGTAACAACCCAGCTGCTAGATCTAGACGTTTACGTAAACCACCAGAATAGGTTCCAGTTTTCTGATCTGCATATTCCTGTAAACCAAGCAACTCCAACACCTTAGCAATCCGTTCCTTGATTGCTGTACCGGGTAGATGATAAAGAGCTGCTTGCAGTTGTAATAGTTCTCTACCTGTTAATATCTTATCTATAGCTACCTCCTGAGCGACATAACCCAACCTTCGTCGTGCCAATTTGGGATGGTCCACAACAGATATACCCGAAACTTGAACTTTTCCAGCATCTGGGGTAGTCAGAGTACAAAGAGCGCGGAGAGTAGTAGTTTTACCTGCACCATTGGGACCAAGTAAACCAAAGATTTCTCCCGATTGTACCTCAAAAGAGACATCTTTGACTGCGACGACCTTACCGTAGCTTTTCCTTAGATGTTCGATTAAAACGGCTGAAGCCATAGTCCTATACGTTTCCCAACAATTTACCTCCTATTTTACCGAAAAAATCAGTTTTACGCTTTGCCATTTCCAGTAGTTTGGGCGACTGTTAGTCATGGTTAGTCTTCATCCAATCTTCAGAAATCGAATATTACATCTAAAATTATCCTTTACTTAACTATTACTTAACCAACCGCTGTTAATCTAAGGTCAAACTAGACCATGAACCAACAACAACCACAGTGAGTATCACGATTAACAGTGTTTCCAAGAGTTTTAAAGGCAAAGTGGCACTAAAACAAGTGTCATGTAGCATACATGAGGGAGACATGGTCGCCCTAATTGGTGCATCTGGTTCAGGAAAGTCCACACTCTTGCGGCACATTAATGGCTTACAAACTGCTGATGCTGGTGAAGTTGCCGTATATGGTACCACCTTGCAAAGTCAGGGAAAACTACATTCAAAAGTCAGACTGTTACGCAGTCGCATTGGTTGTATTTTCCAGCAGTTTAATCTAGTAAATCGGTTGACAGTAATAGAGAACGTTTTGGTTGGTAACCTGGCCAGAGTGTCTCCTTTACGTTCAACACTACATTTGTTTACTAAAGAAGAAAAAGTTCAAGCCCTAGCTGCGCTGGAACAGGTTGGAATTATTGAGCATGCTTACAAGCGAGCTTCTACAATTTCGGGAGGACAACAGCAAAGGGTAGCCATTGCTCGTTGTTTAGTTCAGAGGGCAAAGATTATATTAGCGGATGAACCCATTGCTTCATTAGACCCAGAGTCAGCACGTAAAGTAATGGAGTTGCTGGTGCAGCTTAACCGAGATAATGGAATTACCGTAGTAGCCTCTTTACATCAAATTCAAATGGTAAGAAACTACTTTAGTAGGGCAATTGCCTTGAAGGATGGAGAAGTAAAATTCGATGGCGCAACTGTAGAATTGGATGATAGGAAACTAAACCAAATTTATGGTGCAGCTGTGGAAGAATTGGTAATGCGAGGACATGGTGAAGTGTTGCTATGATTTCTAAACTCGAGTTTTTTCCGCATTTAAATCTTGCCCACCAGCAGAAAATATCACTTATAAAACATCATTGAGGAATAGCCATGAAACGCAGATCATTCATTGAAAGCTCCGCTTTATTTGGTGCGTCTTTATTAGGTACTCAAGCCATTGCCACCATTGGTAACAGAGGTATTGAGCCAGTACAAGCCCAACAAATAAAAGAACTGAACTTCGGTATTATTTCCACAGAATCCCAAGCCAATCAAAGACCCCTTTGGGAACCATTTATTGCAGCGTTATCAAGTTCTATAGGTATTCCAGTGCGAGCTTTTTATGCTACCCAATATGCGGGAGTAATTGAGGCTATGCGTTTTGGTCAGGTGCAAATAGCTTGGTATGGTGGTAAATCCTATATTGAAGCTGCTAAAATTGCCAATGCAGAAGCCTTTGCCCAAACTGTTTCTAGCGATGGAAAAAAGGGTTACTATGCTCATCTGATTGCCAATAAGAGTAATCCGATTACAGCAGCAGCTAAGAAACAGGGTGGGGATAAATATGTGATCCGAAATGCGAGTAAATTAACTTTTGCATTTAACGATCCTAACTCTACCTCTGGGTTTTTAGTACCTAGCTACTATGTATTTGGCAAAAATAAAGTTGACCCCAAGAAAGTTTTTAAACGCTTAATTTTCTCAGGTAGTCACGAAGCTACAGCTTTAGCAGTGGCAAATAACCAGGTAGATGTAGCCACTAATAATAATGAGTCTCTAGAAAGACTGGAAAAAACTAATCCTTCAGCCAGACAGAACATTGAGATCATCTGGACATCACCAATTATCCCTAGTGATCCCATAGCTTATCGTAAAGATTTACCAGCTGATGTGAAGAAAAAATTGCAGAATTTCTTCTACAATTTCAAAGACAAAAAAATCTTGGAACCTTTACAGTGGTCAGCTTTGGTCCCAGCTAATGATAAAACCTGGAACCCTATTCGAGAGTTAGACCTTGCTAAAAAGGTTTTAGACTTACAGTCTAAAACTGATTTAACTGCTGCGGATAAACAAAAATTAAACGACTTGAATAGCCAACTGCGAAAACTGCAAGGACGTTAATACCAATTAATTACTAGTAATTATCAGCTGTTGATTTTTAAAAACTAAGTTAGAGATCAACAGCTACCTTGCCAAACAACCACACCAAATATATCACTAAATATAATACATTAAATCTAGGTGTACACGAACATGTCAGACAACTCAAAAAATGGTGATCCTTCTCCTAACGTTTTGGCAATGTTGGAGCAAGAAGCCAAAATTATCAACATTAAAAGAGTTATATTAGCTTTAGCAATTGCTGTGGCCCTTATTGCCTCCTATCTACAAAGTGAATTAAATTTCTTAGTGCTTCTGCAACGTGGAGACAATATGGTGGAGTATGTTAAATCATATTTTCTACCAGACTTTTCCGACTGGGGATATTACTTTTCTGAAACTGTAATTACAATTTCTATGGGACTCTGGGGAACCCTAATGGCGGCGATCGTTTCTGTTCCCTTATCTATCCTAGCATCCAATAATATGTGCCCAATATGGATTGTACAACCAACAAGACGAATATTAGATGCTATGCGGGCTATTAATGAAATAGTGTTTGCATTGATATTTGTAGTGGCAGTGGGGTTAGGTCCCTTTGCAGGGGTATTGGCCTTATTTGTACACACCACTGGAGTATTGGGTAAATTGTTCTCTGAAGCGGTAGAATCTATTGAACCGGGTCCAGTGGACGGGATTAGAGCTACTGGTGCTAGTCATATTCAAGAGGTCATTTATGGTGTGATTCCCCAGGTTATGCCTTTGTGGACTTCTTTTACGCTTTATAGATTTGAATCTAATGTCCGCTCCGCTTCTGTTCTGGGCATAGTGGGAGCTGGTGGCATAGGTGTTTCACTTTATCAAAGCTTTGGCGCTTTCCAATATCAAAAAGTCTGTGCGATTTTAATTGTTTTAGTGGCGGCTACAGCTATAATTGATTTGTTATCTGCTAAGATAAGAAATTGGTTAGTCTAGTTCAACTACGGATGAAATAAAACCAGATTTTGTAAAAAAAGAATAAACTAGGCAGGAAATATCCGGAGCATGAGTATTAACAAAGTCATGTTCAGCACCTGGGATAACATAAAAAGTGGTTTGGGGAATGGTTTTCGCATAGGTTTCACTGTGCCATTGGGGAATAGTAGTATCATTTTCCGCAGCAATAACTATTGTTGGTGTGGAAATTTGATGGATATGTTTTTCCACCGTATCCACAGCATCCGTTGGTTTTAATCTGCTCTTTAACATAGCAGCAGCACTGGGTTGAGTCATCAGCATATGACGTGCTTGGGCAATTTTTTGGTAACCATTCCTGTTCCCGCTAAAGTAGGCAAAAGGTTTATATAGGGCGATCGCCAAATCCACAAGTTTTGTCTGCCAAAGTAGTGGTTTAAGGTGGTCATAGCGTCCAACAAAACTATCATCACGAATACCTGCAGGTGCAATTAATCCTAAACCATGTAACCTAAATGAGTAACGAGTAGCATATGCTGAAGCGACCCATGCACCGTAGGAATAACCAGCTAAATAAAACTTTTGTAGTTGAAGATTATCTACAAATTGCTTGAGAAAAGCAACTTGGTCCTCAATTAAATAATTAATTTTGGGTTTATTGGATTTAGAACAGTCACCAAAGCCTAACAGTTCTAAGCTAAAACATTGAAATTGAGATTGTAATTGATCCACCAGACAATTCAGGGATGATGCATCACCGAAAAACCCATGTAATAAAACTAATGGTTCACCTTTACCTTTAAGGGTGTAGGCGGCCTCATAGTCACCAATTTGAATGAATTGTTTCACGGTTATAACCTCTTGTGAAATGGAATAAGATTTGAAATAAGACTAATTGCTATGTCAGGGTTATGACTCACCCTGTGGTGGGTGACTAGACCACAGGTTGTTGAGTTGAGATAGCTTGTTCAATAATGGCGATCGCCTGATTAATACCTCCAGAATGGTTAATTTCCTGTTGAAATTGTTGGGCGCAATCTCGATAGCTGGGGACTTCTAAAACCCGTTTTACCTTTTCACGTAATTTCTGCACTGTTAATTGTTTTAATTCGAGAAATTCACCGCAACCAGACCATTGAATTCTAGCTGCGATACCTGGTTGATCATTAGTAATAGGAATAGCCACCAGAGGAACACCATGAGTCAAAGATTCAAGAGTGGTATTCATACCTCCATGAGTAATTGTTAAACTCGCTCGCTGGAGTAGTTCAATTTGAGGAGCATAAGGAACAACCAGGGGATGACCCGGTAGGGGTGGTAGATCTTCAGGATTAGCAGAACTACCCAGAGAAATCACTAATTGAATATCCAAATTCTCGCAAGCTGCAGCAATGGTTTGAAAGATATTTTTCAGGCGATTTAGCAATGTTCCCATGGAGGCATAAATTAGAGGTTTATCAGATAATTTTTCCCAGGGAAAATCAACAAATTTGCGGCTTGTTGTGGTATGAAATGGTCCGGTAAAATGAAAGTAATCGGGCAATGTATTTCGGGGATATTCCAGAGATTTTGGTTGATGACAGATAATTGCTAGGGAAGAATCAAAATTCGGTGGTATGGGTAACTGATTATTTTTTAAAAACTGCTTTGCCGGTTCCTGGACAATTTTTCCAATGAAAGAACCTGCATAATTAGTCAATTGATTTCTCAATTTAAAAAACCACGAGTCACCATATTGCCATGTTGTAAAAACGGGTGGAATTCCAGCTTCTTGGTTAGATAGTAAAGCACTACATAAAGTTACATAGGGAATATTCAAAATTTTGGCGATCGCCACTGCTTCGGTACTGGTTTGATCAATGACCATTCCATCCAGCTTGAGATCTTTACAGGCGATCGCCCCATGCTGAAGGACCATATATGACACCTGTCGAAAGATTCCTATGGTGTAAAGTAGAGCGGATAGACCTTCTCTTTCACCCAAGGTTTCAAAGATTTTATCTACACTCCCTTGGGGAAAGGATTCTATGGCCACTGGAAAAAAATGAATACCAACTGCTTCAACTCTTGCTTGAGCATCAGCTATACCCACAAAGGTCACCCTATGACCTTTTAGGAGTAAGGCTTCACCAATCGGTAACATGGTATTTAGATGACCTGTTTCAACCGGGCAATACAAACCAATATGCATAACTGATAGACCTTTTACCTTTTCCCATTCACCTGGGAAACCGAGATAATTTTATAAGTACCAGATGTGGATTCAGGAATACCCTTGGGAATAGATTGAACTACTTGGAGTTGGAGCTGTGCTTTTCCCCTGCAGACCTTCTTCTGCTTACACACACGAGTAATTTTTTTACCTACGGGGGATTGGGTTTCAAAGAAATAAATTACTATATCTCCACTTTCTTTACCAAAATAAAAAATATAGGAGTGGGTTTTACCAATCGTGAGATCCCCGCTAAATTCCCCTGCAAATCTCTCCTGAGCCAACAAATCCCCAGTATTTAGAGCAATTAAGGCTGTTGATAATAATGCCCAAAGTATTTTCATCACCAATATACTACTAAGATTTACTTTAACAACACTATCACGGTTCCATCCCACAGTGGTAGATCAAAATTATTACCAACTTGGCACGTCCACCCAGTTTCTGCAATGAGATGATTGATGACACAGATCCATCAACAGTTGGGAATAAACCCCCTGTTTCAATGACGGAACAATCTCCTTTTGGGTCTCTATTCCATTCACCCATTGGTCTACAACTCGCAAAAATGCACTAATCCTACCATCAGCGTAGTCTTGGGGAAATAATAATTGTTTAGGAATCTCCAATTCGGTGAAACTTCCCCCAATTTCACAACCCCAAACCCTAAACCCATAAATATAATCCTTTTGATTTTCACTCGCTATAATTAATGTCCCTTTGTCTCCATACACTTCAATAGCATGAGTTCTCTTAGCTTGCACTACTGCACTAATACAAAGTTGACAAGGTATTCCTTTCTCCAACTCTAATGAAATTAAACAATTATCATCACTGTTTACTACCTTTAACTCTCCATCCACCGGATCTCTTCTTTGGCTAATTGCTGTGGTTAAATAGGCATTAAGTCTTATTACCTCTCCAAATAACCAGCTAATATAATCAAAAGCATGGGAACCTAAAGAACCTAAAGCTCCACCACCTTGCTCTCTTTGGGAATACCAATTCCAAGGACGATCTGTGTTAGCACGAGATGACCCTAACCAATCAATTTTAATTAGTCTAATATTTCCTACATAGTTGTCATTTAATAACTGATGTAAATATTGCCATGCTGGAACAAAACGAAATTCAAAATCTACGGTGGCAATAATGTTTTTTTGCTTTGCTAGTTGATAGAGTTCCTTAGCTTGAGTTACATTTAGGGTGGTCGGTTTTTCTAATAAGAGGTGTTTACCCGCTGCTAATACTTGTTTACCCATGGGGTAATGTAAAAATGGTGGTGTGGATATACTCACCGCTTGTACTTCTGGTAATGCCAAAATTTCTTCTAGATTGTCGCTATGGTGGGGGATATCATAAGCTCTCGCTAAAGAATGGGCTTGCTCGATATCTCTGTGATAAATACTGAATATTTTAGTTTTGTGATGGGAACTAAATGCAGGAATATGTACCTTTTGTCCGAATCCGCTCCCAACTATTGCTACACCAATCATAATTTTAGTTTTTAGAATTGTTTTAACAACTTTTATTATTCCCCATTCCCCCTCTAATAATTAATTAACTAATTATTAACTAATTAACTACTTGTCCACCATGACTACGAGGATCCTCTTGATTAGTTGAAGCTGGAGCAGAAAACCCAGAAGCTCTGCCATTCATTTGAGCGTATGGAAGGGGAGAACCTTTGATTAATGCGTCTAGGTTACTATCCATAATGGTACGGGGTGTATCACCAATCGCTTCGGCTATAGTTTCCCCCTGGTTACCTAAAAAGACGAAGTGAGGTATGCCGTCTACTCGATATTTAAGCATTTCTGGCAACCATTTGCTATTATCCACATTCAACATGACAAAATTCATCTTGTCACCATATTTATCTTTCAATTTTGCTATGTCCGGTGCCATCTTTTGGCAAACTGTACACCAGTCAGCGTAAAATTCTACTAGACTGGGTCGATTGTTAGTTATGGCCATCTCTAAAGGGGTAGATGCTTGGTCTAGTTCCTGAAGGGAAACCGCACTGGTTTGGTTTTTCAGTCCTAAAAATAAGAGTCCAGTGAGGGCGATCGCTACAATTACTATGAGGAAGTTTCTGACCCGATTTCCCAGGGTTGACTGGGTGGGGGTGTTGGGATCAAGGGGTGCATCTGGAATCATGGTTTATTTATTAATAATTATTATTAGGCAATTAGGCATTTTCCAGATCTAGTTTATCAAATTTAGCCAAATGTGGTTTTTTCTATGAAGAAACGAGTGACCCTGACCTTTCCTAAACGTGCAATTCAGATCCCTGTTACCTACCGACTGGCGAGGGATTTTAACGTAGCTGCTAACATTATCCGCGCTCAGGTTGCTCCTAATCAAATTGGTAAACTGGTGGTGGAATTATCAGGTGATATTGACCAGTTAGATGCAGCTATTGACTGGATGCGATCGCAACATATTGCTGTTTCTCATAATTTGGGTGAAATAGTTATTGATGATCAACTATGTGTTGACTGTGGACTGTGTACAGGGGTTTGTCCTACGGAAGCATTATCTTTGAACCGAGAAACATACAAATTAGCATTTACGCGATCGCGGTGTATTGTCTGTGAGCAGTGTATTTCTTCTTGTCCATTACAAGCTATTTCGACTAATTTATGAAACTAATCACCACATCTGTGACAATTTTACCAGCAACAAGCTTAGGATACTTGGCACATCAAGCATTGACGAAAATCGCTGAGAAAACCCTTGAATATGAAAAATCGGTCAAGAAAGACAAGGATCCTAGAGCATTACACCAAATGCGAGTAGGAATGCGTCGTTTACGTACTGCCGTTACTAGTTTTAGTTCTTTTTTAGATCTACCTTCATCCGTGAATGATCAAAGTATTGGTAAAATTGCCAGAACTTTAGGAAAGCTCAGGGATTTAGATGTGTTAAAAGAAATTCTGGAGCGGGACTATGAACCATACCTATCACTCCATCAACAAAGTTCTTTAGAAAGGGCTTTTTCTGCCATATCTCAAGAGCGAGAATCAGTCTGTTTATCGGTGCAGAAAATCTTCAAATCGGAACTATATAAATCCTTTAAACAGGACTTGCTGGAGTGGCTAAAAAACCCCATATACAATCCTTTAGCACAGTTACAAATTCAGCAAGCATTACCAGAACTCCTCCTACCACAAATCAGTAGATTTCTATTACATCCAGGATGGATAATTGGTACGAAAACCCTAGATACAGCTGGGATTACATCAATAAAATGGACTCCTGAAGAGCTAGAAAAAAGCCTACAAATCCAGGGAGAAACTCTCCATGACCTGCGAAAACAGGCCAAAAGAGTCCGCTATCAAATAGATTTATTTGACGACCTATACCAACAATCATTCACGCAACAGCTTGGGCAAATTAAACAAGTTCAAGAAATTTTGGGTAATCTGCAAGATAGCATGGTTTTAAACAAGTGGTTGTTAGATATCTATAAATCAGAAGGCGAATCCAGTTTAACTGAAATGATGACCCTCCTAGCTACCAATCGCTATCAATTATGGCAGCAATGGCAACCCTTACAAATGGAATTTTTAAAAACAGAAACCAGAAAGAATTTATACCTAACAGTATTACAACTACAGTGATTTCCATCAGAATATCTCCCGAGATTTACCGGAAGCTAGTAAGGGTCACGATCAAATTTACCCCGTTTCACACTTCTGAAATAATACCCGGTGGATGGTGGATGCTTTAAATTAAAGGTTTCACCTCGAATCAAACGCCAAATTTTATACCCGTGGTAAGTCAGTGGTTGACCGGGTTGACAGACCTGGGGGGGATGATCTCCTAGCACGAAATAGACTGCACCCCTTCCCGTTACTTTGGCCATACCATTTTTGTCTACTAATAAAGATGTTTGCTCACTAATAGCTATACCTAAAGCATCTTTAGATATACCATCTTGTATTTGTCGCGCAATAAAGACCATAATTCTCCCCATACGTTTACGTTCATCAAAATGAGTGTCAATTACAGTCCTTTTTAAATACTTCCATTGGAAAAAGTTATAAGTAAAGGTGATATTCCTGTAGGGATCATTAAGTGCTTCCCAAGTTTCAATACTCTCCTCGCAAGCACAAGAATCATAAACAAACTCGCTTTGAATCATTGCTCCCGCACTTGTTCCACCCACCGCTCCCCCCTTATCATAAACTGATTTGATTGCAGCTTCCAATTTGGTATTTTTCCAGTGACGTATATATTCACATTGATCCCCACCTGCAAAGAAAATTACTCCAGCATTTCTGACCTGATCAAAAATATCATTTCTATTGGCCTCTTGTCGGTTTTTAACAATTAGGGTTTTTACATAATTTACTCCCCGCATGCGATAAATTAGTTCGTTGTAGTTATCATCTCCACTAGCACGAATAACCAAAACATTCACTTTTTGGTTAGAGTTGTCACCACCTCTAACTTGATTGATCATCCATTGAATTCCATCGTCCACATCCACACCACCACCCCCTAAATTATGTACTGGTCCAGCTAGCTGGGATTGAGCACACTTATTGTAAGGATATGAAGGAGTAACATCCCTGTCTATTTTCTCCAGGTAGCGCTTGAAGTTAGCTTTTAGGTGGGATAGGAGGGAGGTTCCCATCTTCAACAAGATATCAATTGCTGTTTTCAACCATTTGGCCATACTCAGAAGTTGCAAACACCTATTATTTCTAATTATCTCCAATTATCTTTAAATCTTGCACTTCTCCACAGAAATTCCCACCGTAAGGTATTAGTGTTCTTTTGACCTTCTAGTTGGTATCCTACCAATCAACTTGCGATCGCTCTTTTAACACTTTCTCATAAACTGTAACGGTTTTTTGGGCCAATTCTGTCCAGCAAAAACGGCGCTCCAACTCTTGATATGCATTATCTACTAACCATTTTCCATAACCGGGATTTTTCAAAACTTCTAAGATTCCCCGTGCTAATGAGCGGGGATTATTTACCTGAGTGATAATTCCTGTTTTTGTGTGTTCAATGACTTCTGGAAAACCACCAGTGTCTGATACTATCACTGGTACCCTCGCAGCAAAACTCTCTAAGGCCACAATCCCAAAGGGTTCATATAAACTAGGAAAAACCGCACAATCAGCTAGGGTTTGAAATTTATCTAAATAATCATCAGAAAGGAAACCTGTGAAATAACATTTGTCCCAAATTCCTAAATCCCAAGCTTGTTGTTTTAAATGATCCGTATTCCCACCACCAATAATCACAAATTTAACATAACCACCCATTTCCCAGAGAATTTGAGGAGCAGCGTTGAGTAATACCGGTATGCCCTTTTCATGGGTTATTCTGCCAACATAATACACTATTTTCTCGTGATCAGCTGCAAATTGCCGACGAAAATTTTGGGCATGAAAATCCCGATGATGACGTTTTTTCTCCGGACGAATGCCATTATAAATTATGTCTATTTTATCTGGGGGACTCTGCAAGGCTCTGGTCACTTCTTTTTGCATATATTTGGTGCAAACAATAATCCGCCACGCATTATACGCCAATTCATTTTCTTTACTATGCACATAGTTTTGGATATCATTATGAATCCCATTACATCTTCCATATTCTGTCGCATGAATGGTAGCAACTAAAGGAATTTTGAAATTGTGTTTTAGGGCGATCGCCGCATCTCCTACTAACCAATCATGGGCATGAATAATATCAAAATATCCTTCTTTAATTAATTTACCACCATAATGACCCATACTCTGATTTAAATTGACTACCCAGTGAAAAAAATCATGGCTATGGGCTACTGGTACTCGGTGCACATAAATACCTTCCACCACTTCATAAGGGGATGCTTGTTTCACATCGGGTGTAATTAGGTGAATTTCATGTCCTAACTTCACCAGTTCTGGGTACAGCTCTCCCACGTGACGAGCAATACCTCCAACTATCCTTGGTGGAAATTCCCAACTTAGTACCAGTATCTTCATTCTTTTGACTCCCCGATACTTTACAAAAATTTAAATAACTAACAGGAATTCGAGACTTTATTTTCTTATCAACCTTCAACCTTTGATGTGGTTTTTGGTTTTCTAGGTCTCACAAAACGCTACACCAATAATATAGCTTTAGCCATAACACCTAGGATGGGTTTTGATTTTCCTCATGGTTTATAGTTTTTATCCAATTTCCAGGTAGGTGAGTGGAGTTAGGAATTTCTGGGGGGGGTTTTGCTCCCCCTTCCTTGGGTAACTTTTTGATGCTTGATACACACCCCAATTAATCTCATATTGACTAGCTTTGATCTAACTTTAACACAGCCATAAAAGCTTCTTGAGGTACATCCACTGTCCCTACAGCTTTCATCCGTTTTTTACCCTTAGCTTGTTTTTGCAAAAGCTTTTTCTTACGACTAATATCACCACCATAGCACTTAGCCAAAACATCTTTTCTCAAAGCAGGGATATGTTCACTGGCAATTACTTTAGTGCCTATAGAAGCTTGGATAGGAACTTTAAACTGATGACGTGGAATTAATTCCTTCAACTTTTCGGCCATGGATCTACCCACATTGTAGGCTTTATCTCGGTGAACGATCATTGCCAAGGAGTCTACCGGGTCACCATTGATCATAATATCCAATTTTACTAGAGGATTTTCACGGTAGCCAATTAGATGATATTCCATACTAGCATACCCACGGGAGCGGGACTTCATCTGATCAAAAAAGTCCGTCACTACTTCAGCTAGGGGAAGTTCGTATGTAAGAGTGGTTCTACCTTGGGTAAGGTATTTCATATCCTTAAACACACCCCGACGATTTTGTGATAACTCCATTAGGGTTCCTACAAAGGTTTCTGGAGTAATCATTTCTACTTGTACGTAGGGTTCTTCTATTCTTTCTCGATCGTTAGGTGCTGGTAGGTGGCTTGGATTGTCAATATAGAGTTCCTCACCCTTGATAGTAATCACCTTATAAACCACGGAAGGAGCAGTAATAATCAAATCCAGATTATATTCCCGCTCTAACCGCTCCTGGACAATTTCCATGTGCAGCAAACCTAAAAACCCACAACGGAATCCAAATCCCATGGCACTGGAAGTTTCTGGTTCGTATTGCAAAGCAGCATCATTCAATCTTAGCTTTTCTAAAGCCTCCCGTAAGTCTTCAAATTGGTCTGCATCTATAGGAAACATACCACAAAAAACCATGGGATTAGCTTCAGTATAACCTGGTAAAGCTTCACTAGCTTTAGCCTTTGCTAATGTAATAGTATCACCCACTCGTGCATCAGCTACCGCCTTAATCGCCGCAGCCAGATAACCTACCTCCCCCGCGTGCAATTCTTCTACCTGAGTTTGGTTGGGACAAAGAACTCCTAACTCGTCAATCTCATATTCCTTGTCGGAGGCCATCAAATAAATGCGATCGCCTTTTTTGACTGTGCCATCCATTACCCGGAAATAAACTATTACTCCCCGGTAGCTATCATAATAGCTATCAAAGATCAAGGCCCTTAATCGTTGACTGACAGTATCAGCTGCTGGGGGTACGCGCTCGACTATAGCCTCTAAAATTTCTGGAATACCTATTCCTTCCTTAGCGGAGGCTAAAATTGCCCCGCTACAATCTAGTCCAATAATCTCCTCAATTTCTCCAATGACCCGATCTGGTTCTGCTCCTGGTAAATCAATTTTATTTAACACGGGGATAATTTCCAGGTCATGTTCCAAGGCCAGGTACACATTGGCCAAGGTTTGAGCCTCTACCCCCTGGGAAGCATCAACTACCAATAAAGCACCTTCACAAGCAGCTAAAGAGCGTGAAACTTCATAGGAAAAGTCCACATGACCAGGAGTGTCAATTAAGTTCAACACATACTGCTGTCCATCCTTAGCGGTGTAATTCATGCGGGCTGCTTGCAGCTTAATTGTGATGCCACGCTCCCGTTCTAGATCCATATTATCTAGGAACTGCTCTTTCATTTGTCGGTCTTCTACCGTCCCAGTGGCCTGCAGTAAACGATCAGCCAGGGTGGACTTCCCATGATCTATATGAGCGATAATACAGAAGTTGCGAATGCGAATGGCGGGAACCTCAGTCATATACCATCTTTGCTTGATTAGCAGTCAAAATTTAAAAGTATTCACTTCATGTATTTTAATGCTTTATTGGGCAATGGGTAATACATGATTTGCAATTCCCCCTCTTCCCCACTAAATCGGTAAATTGATTTTCAGGATATGATGTCACTGGATATAAAAACTGCCAGTTACAAATTGGTTATCTGGTTTGGTTGGGCAATGTTGGGCAATTTTTTTGGGAATATAAACCTATGAATATGGAAAAGAATCACAATAAAGCGGATAATACAAACGCTGAAAAAATAGAAATAGCATTACGTCTGGACTCGGAATTGATCGCTCAGATTCAACATCTCACCAATGACCCCAGTAAGGTCGTAGAGGTTGCCATTCGTCAGTGGTTACGGGGAGATTTTCCCAGGGATGATGAACTGACTCGTACTCCCATGCGCACCCCTGTCCCCCCACGGGGTGAATGGAATGATTGAGTCTTTCAACTACCCTACGAAAAATCGGGTAAGCTTAAAGCTATCCCCTACTAAACAGGTATCAAAACTATGGAACTAACTCTTGAAAACGTTGAAACTGTACTAGATGAAATGCGACCCTACCTAATATCTGATGGGGGTAATGTGGAAGTGGTAGAATTGGATGGACCAATTGTGAAACTACGCTTACAAGGGGCTTGCGGTTCTTGTCCTAGTTCTACTATGACCCTGAGAATGGGCATTGAACGCCGTCTCAAAGAAATGATTCCCGAAATTGGTGAAGTAGAACAGGTCATTTAATAGCTAAGGTAGAATTCCAATAGGCACAAGGGATGTATTGGTAAGCTAATGCCCATCATCCCCCGCCTGTTGGTGGATCACATTCTAGTGCCTTTTTTTGCATCGTCCTGAAGATGTTGTAAAAACCATTGGCGCGGGAAGGTGTGAGACTAACGTTTAATCCCGTTTCTTGGATAAATTCCGGGGTTAGTTGTATAATTTCTTTAGGTGTTAATCCATTTAGCCCTTCTATTAACAGTGCTAATAACCCCTTGGTTAGCTGAGAATCTGAATCTCCTGCAAACATTACCTTGCTGTCATTAAGTCTAGCTGTAACATATACCTGAGAAACACAACCAGGAACTTTGTTTTCTGGTACCTTGTTTGCTTCGGCAAACTCAGGTAGTTTCTGTGCATACCAAATTAGCTGTTCATAGCGACGCTTAGGATCGGAAGCACGTTGAAATCTTTGAACGATCTTCCCCAGCGCTGGTGGTAAGGAATCAGGACTCAAGGACATAGTAAATTGAGAAAGTGAGTGAAACCATGGGCAGTTGATCATATAATCTTACTGGATTTATGATAATGTCAGCTCTTATTATCTGCTCACATCACCCAAGGAGAATATCTAGTGTTAACTTCCGCCCTGCTCGCTGTTACCGCAACTGCTCCCCTAACCTGGAGCCCCACCGTTGGCATTATTATGTTGGTGGCTAATATTTTTGCTGCTGGTTTCGGTAAATTTACTATTGAGTACCCCAGCGCGCCCCCCTCCACACCATCTCCTAATTTCTTTGGCGGGTTCGGTTTACCAGCAGTTCTGGCAACCACTGCTTTTGGTCATATCCTCGGCGCAGGTGTGATCTTAGGACTTCACAGCATCGGTAAAATTTAAGTTCTAGTACTCTCCCAAACATTGATAGTAGCTCAACAATACCTTAATAATGGTCTTGCCCTAGCCACTATCAAGCTTGGGGCTGACTACTGAGCAATAGCCCACTTGGAAGTTTATTAGGGTGGTTCTAGGACATGGATTGGATTATATAGTCAAAGTATGGTTGGGTAGCTGCTGCATCTTCTCCACTTAATAGGTCTAAAGACGCTTGTTTGAGGCAACTAATCGCTTCTACCATACCCGGTACTGGCACACCCAGGGAATTGTACATTTCCCGCACACCAATTAGACCAATCTTTTCAATGGGCTCTTTGTCCCCCGCTAAAACTCCATAAGTGATTAGACGTAAGTACCATCCAAAATCACGGATACATAGAGAACGCTGTTTATCACCGTAGGCATTGCCACCAGGAGAAATAAAGTCAGGGCGCTTTTGCCAAAGTTTTTTGGTGGCTTCCTGAACAATCTTTTTTTCGTTTTCCGCTAGGGTAGCAGCGATTCTTGTTCGCTGAACTCCTGTTTGAAAAAAATCTTTGATGCTTTTGAGTTCGCCACTGCTAGGATAACGCAGCTCATCATCAGCTTGGAGAATAACTTGGCTAATTACAGTCATGATTATGTAGTCACGGAAAATATATTATTTCCTATTTTAACCATTTTTGGGTACAGAAGTGAACGGTATAGTTGGTATTATTAAGTAAAATGTAGTAATGAATAATAATGATATAGTTTGGCAACAGGGAAAAATTATAGAGCTGGAAATTTCCGATCTCAACGACAATGGGGAAGGAGTGGGAAGGTTTGAAGGTAGGGTTGTTTTTGTACCCGATACTGTGGTGGGCGATCGCCTGTTGGTTCGTTTACTCAGGGTGAAGAATAAATATGCCCATGGCGCTGTCACAGCTATTTTCCAACCTTCTTTGCAAAGAACTCGTCCCCAATGTATTGTTGCTGATAAATGTGGTGGTTGTCAATGGCAACACATAAATTATGAATACCAGTTACAGGTTAAGCAAAACCAGGTAATTCAGGCTTTAGAAAGAATTGGCAATTTTGTTAACCCACCAGTAGCACCAGTGTTAACCACAAAATCACCCCTGGGTTATCGCAACAAAGCTACTTATCCTATAAAAACCTCATCTACAGGACAAGTTCAAGCTGGTTACTATCAAAAAGGCAGTCATTTACTAATCAATTTAAATCAGTGTCCAGTACAAGACCCTCGATTAAATCCTCTATTAACGGAAATTAAACAGGATATTCAAAAGCAAGGTTGGTCAGTATATGATGAGAACCGCCATCAAGGGGAAATTCGCCATCTGGGTTTACGGATTGGTCGTTATACGGGGGAAATTCTGTTGACCTTAGTAGTCAAAAATGGTCAGTTACCAGGAATTGAAACCCAAGCACAGCAATGGTTACACCGTTACCCTCAACTGGTGGGAATTTGTTTGAATCATAACGGCGATCGCACGAATGCCATATTTGGAAAGGTAACAACTTGTATTGCAGGAGTCCCCTATCTCAGGGAACGATTTGCTGGACTGGAATTTAAGGTGCGACCAGACACCTTTTTTCAAGTTTACACTGAAACAGCAGAAGCACTTTTGGAAGTGATTCAATCACAACTTAATTTACAGGGTGATGAAATTCTTGTTGATGCTTATTGTGGTATTGGTACTTTAACTCTACCACTAGCAAAACAAGCACGTCAGACCATTGGCTTAGAAATACAACCAGCAGCAGTAGAGCAAGCTATATACAATGCTCAACATAACGGGATCACTAATGCCAAATTCCAAATAGGAGCAGTAGAGGATATTTTACCCAAATTAGATACACTGCCAGACATTGTCCTTCTTGATCCACCACGTAAGGGATGTGAACCTATTGTACTACAATCTCTGCTGAAACTAAAACCTAAAAAAATAGCTTACATAAGTTGTAAAGCATCCACATTAGCTCGTGACTTGAGTTTGTTATGTGCCAGTGGAGAGTATAAGCTAAAGAAAGTGCAACCAGCGGACTTTTTCCCTCAGACACCCCACGTGGAGACAGTGGCCTTTCTAGAAAGGTGAACCAACAAAAAAACTTTCAAAAACCACTAGCCTATTGAGTAATAGTAATGCTAAAATCAAACTAAGGTAAGAAGAATACATCTGGTTACCTTGGATCGGCCCGCCCTCTTCACTAGTAAGTGTTCCCAGACTCTTTTGCCAGCTGGAGAGTGCAGATTTGATTTGCCTGGTCACAGTCCATATTGGAAAGTATTTTCATGTTTTTATTAGAATTAAAAGTGTAGTTAAGGTAATCGTCGCACCAGCGCGTATTGGAACAGCGAATTAATGTCTAGCTAACCAGATGCTACGGGGTTTCTCTTGTGATTACCATTTCTCTTAAACCGTGCTCGTGGGGTACTATTAGTTTTGCCTCAACCCTTTATTTGTGTCCCATACTAGATCTACTATTAGCAGATATTCCCAAAAATCTACAGCCAGAAATTAGGCTAGGACTACAAGAAGCCCTAGTGAATGCAGCCAAGCATGGAAATAATCTGGATCCTGGTAAACTAGTGGTGGTACGTTTTTCGTTCACAGATAATCAATATTGGTGGATCATATCAGACCAGGGGAATGGATTTACTCCCTGTTGTGGCAAACTAGGCGATCCCGGCGATTATTTGCCACCAGAGGAGTCAGAGAGCGGGAGGGGTATGAGCTTACTACATCAAATATTTGATCAGGTAGAGTGGAACCATAAAGGAACAGAACTAAAACTGTGCAAGCAGGTAGAAATTAGGAGGTTTTGGCATGCAAACCTGGTTCCGGTTTTGGGTTATAAGTGACGACTGGGACAAGGGGGAGCAGATACGGACTTATCCAACCAACCCAAAGCCTGATTTAACCTGGAATGAGCTTCCAAAGGTTCATTTTTGACCAAAAACACCATTGCCGCAGCCACAAGCTCGCTAGCCCGGGCATTCCGGTGGGATTTGAGACGATGCCAATCCTCGGAGGAGATGCTTAGTTTTGCCATCAAAGCTTGAGCCAATTCCAGGGTGCTGTAATTATTTAACTCACTGTTTAAAGACATAATACTTAAGACCTAATATACAAAAGTACAAGAGTTATGATGTTTGGCTATTATAGCAAGTAATCCAACACCAGTCCATAACCAATGACTAACCTAGAGGAAAACTATCGACGAGAGATTGAGCAACAACTAGAGCAGTTAGAAAACGAACTGATGCTGTTAAAACAAAGATATACTCAAATAGAAAGGGATCAACAACAAAAAGCCGAATGGCAACAAAAAGCCAAAGATATCCAACAGAGTAAAAACCAGACTAGGGAGATGCGACTGGAGTTGAAGCGTATAGAAAAAGAGATGGAACTAATAGAGATTAACTTAGAAAGTAAATTAATTTCTTGGAGAAGTCTAAACAAACCCTTTTGGCAAGTTATTCGATTTGGTGGTCTAGGCATTCTTATAGGTTGGTGGTTAAAATCATGGATGTGAGCCATTGGTAGGAAGCTCTAATGCGCACAACAAAGCTATACAAAAGAACCCAGTTGTAGAAAATGATTGAACATCGAATTGCCACAATACTAAGAAGTAGTCAACCTGAAGAAACGCTAGCAGTACAGGGTTGGGTAAGAACTAAACGAGAATTGAAGGGATTTACCTTTTTAGAAATCAATGATGGTTCATGTTTAGCCAACTTACAGATAGTTATTAATCAGGACTTACCCCACTACCAGACAATCATAAAACAAATAAATACGGGTGCTTCAGTGGAAGTCGGGGGAGTCTTAGTTGCATCCCAAGGGAAAGGACAGAGAATAGAGCTAAAAGCGGAAGCTGTAAAAGTTTACGGAGATGCGGATCCAGAGACTTATCCTTTACAAAAGAAACGTCATTCCTTTGAGTTTTTGAGAAGCATTGCCCACCTGCGTAGTAGAACCAACTCCTTTGGGGCGGTATTTCGGGTGAGAAATGCTTGTGCGACTGCTATACATCAGTTTTTCCAACAGAGGGGTTTTATGTGGGTCCACACCCCCATTTTAACTGCTAGTGATTGTGAGGGAGCAGGAGAATTATTTAGCGTCACCAGTTTGAATTTGCAAGATATTCCCCGGAAAGAGAACCAAGATGTTGATTACAGTCAAGATTTTTTTGGCAAACCCACCTATTTAACGGTGAGTGGGCAATTAGAAGCAGAAATTATGGCTATGGCATTTACCAACGTTTATACCTTTGGTCCAACATTTAGAGCAGAAAATTCTCACACTTCTAGACATTTAGCAGAGTTTTGGATGGTAGAGCCAGAAATGGCCTTTTGCGACTTAGAAGGTGATATGAACTTAGCAGAAGAATTTCTGAAACATATTTTCCGATATGTGATGGAGAACTGTGAACAAGATATGGAGTTTTTCAATGAAAGAATTGACAACACCGTATTAGAAACAGCGGAAAATATTGTTAACAACCAGTTTGAGAGATTGAGCTATACAGAGGCCATCCAAATTTTAGAGAAAGCAGAAGTCAAATTTGATTACCCAGTAGAATGGGGTCTAGATTTGCAGTCAGAACACGAGCGTTACCTAGCAGAGCAGCTTTTTAAAAAGCCCGTAATTGTTACGGATTATCCTGCACAAATCAAGGCATTTTATATGAAATTAAATAACGATGAGAAAACCGTACGTGCCATGGATATTTTAGCTCCTAAAATAGGCGAAATTATTGGTGGTTCCCAAAGGGAAGAAAGACTGGATATTTTAGAGAGAAGAATTTTAGCCCAGGGGATGAAACCAGAAGATTTATGGTGGTACTTGGATCTACGTCGTTATGGAACCGTACCCCATGCGGGGTTTGGTCTAGGATTTGAAAGGTTAGTGCAATTTATGACGGGTATGGGAAATATTAGAGATGTCATTCCCTTTCCTCGTACACCACAGAGTGCAGACTTTTAATAGAGTTTTAATTTGGATACAACTTAATTAGGGTAAGTTAATTAGGGCGTGGGATAACCCCACACCCTCCATTTTACCCTAAATACTACTTAATCTTGCTGATATATCAAAAGCGGATTCTATGTAATCCCAGAGTATAAACTCGTATTCTTGAGTAGACAAGCTAGCCAATGCTTTTGGTTGAATTACCTGCTTTTTAGGGATAGACTTTTTGTAAAAAACACTAGCTACGTCAAAACGACAAGAGTAGTCTGCTTTGTCTGGATGCTTGGCTAAAAACATTTCGGCCGCGATCAGGATTTTCCTTTGTTTGTTCGTGGTAACCGAGTCTTTCCCTCCCGCGTCCCAATTACCAGCGCTACGGGTTTTCACTTCTACAAAGGCGAGGAGGGGTGTTTTGCAATTAACACTTGTTGGTACAAGAGTTTTATTGTCATACTGGGCAATAATATCTACCTCACCCCAACGACAAGAAAAACGACTATGGAGAATTTGCCAACCCTTGGATTTTAACCATTTGGTCACTAGATCTTCTCCTGTGAGACCAATTTTGCCATAATTAGATGAAGGAAGTTTAGACATCAATAATTACTTATGAATATTAAACGAGTTTTTAAAAATCGGATTTTTCTGGTGATCCTCAGTTTATCCTTGCTGGTAATCATACCCCTAGGTCTAACATCAACAGCTCTAGCACTAGAATACAACAAAGAAATTTTGATCGGAGCAGATTTTTCCCAAAGAGATTTAAGAGATTCTAGTTTTACCAAAGCCAATCTTCGTCAAAGTGATTTTAGTAGATCTAATCTCACGGGTGTTAGTTTCTTTGCTGCTAATCTGGAATCAGCAAATTTCACTGGTGCTGATTTAACCAATGCTACTTTAGATTCTGCACGTTTTATCGGGGCTAATTTGACTAATGCTATTTTAGAAGGTGCATTTGCAGCTAGTGCTAAATTCGATGGTGCAATTATTGCAGGTGCGGACTTTACTGATGTGTTGTTGCGTCGTGATGAACAAAATAAACTATGTCAAGTGGCGAAGGGAATTAACCCCACTACAGGTAGACAGACAAGAGAGACTTTATTTTGTCGCTAGTGTGCCACTCAAAATAAACTTGGAATTATCTGTATGATATTGTGATATAATCTTCTGGGATTCGCCTAACAATATATTACATTTACATCGAAACAGTTACTCCCTTGCACTTTCCTTAGCGATCGCCAGATAAAATTCAGAAACTAGGTTTTAAATTTTATGAAGCAACTACAAACAAGACTAGTATTTATCATATTTAGTATTTTTTTCACCGGATGGTTGATTTGTGGACTATCAATATGGTCCCTGGAATTTAATAAAGCCAAAAAAGATATCCTTCGCACTGCGGGGATCCTTTTAGATACAGCAGCAGCAGTTAGGGATTATACTTCTAATCAGGTTCAACCCCAATTTGATCTGATTGAAACAGCATTAAAAACTCCCGCTGCTGATCAATCTACCCAAGGCGGTAACAATCAAGTCCAAGGCTACCAACAAACAGAAAGGGAAGTACCTGAGTTTAATAGGGTTACTGTTCCTTCCTATGCTGCTCAACAGGTTTTAAATCAATTGGAGAAAAATAAGAGTGGATATAGCTATCGTGAGACTGCCATAAATCCAACTAATCGCAAGGATCTAGCAGCACCCTGGGAACTAGAAATTATTAATTACTTTGCTGCAAATCCCAAAGCACCACCAAAAATGGGTGAAAGGTTTGACACTTTGATTAAGCAAAAAACCTATTATATTGCCAAGCCAATTCAAATCACTAAAGAAAGCTGTTTGGTATGTCACAGTACACCTGAAAGGGCACCTGCTTCCCTAATCAAGACTTATGGCAGTGAAAATGGTTTTGGGTGGAAGTTAAATGAGGTGGTGGGAGCTAGAGTAATTTCCGTCCCCTCTATTGTTCAGTACAACGAAGCTCGCAGATCTATTGGGTCTTATTTGTTGGCGATCGCTAGTATATTTTTAGTCGCATACACAGCAGTGATCATAATTATATATCGTTGGGTAACCAAACCACTAGATTTTATCACCCACCTCTTAGAAGAAGTTAGCCTACATCAAGCGGAGGGGACACAATTACCAGAGGATAAATCTAACCCCCTACATAATCTAAACCGATCCATTAATCGTCTTTTGATCAGTCTTAATAAGGCTTTAAAATCACCACAACAACAGTAACAATGTTTTTGTTCAATAATTACTAATTGGTGGCGGACATGAAAAATTTTCTTCTGCTTTTTCAAGCTGGATTGACTGGATGTCTTTTGTTCTCTTATGTTTTCGTATTGAGTAACCCCGAACAAATTTTACCAGTAATCATCGAAATACTCAAGATTGTTGTTTTAATTAGCATTGCTGTGGTGTTTGTTAACACACTCTCTTTTTTAATCATTGATTTTTGGTTCACCCACAAGCAAGGAAAACAGCCATCCAAATTATTGAAGTTTACAGTTTCCGTCGTTCTTTATGGCATAGCTGCTGCTGTAGTTTTACAAGTTTTAGGAAAAGACACAACTCAATTCTTTACTACATCTGCCTTGTTCGCAGCAGTGGTTGGGTTTGCCATGCAAGAACCCCTCGGTAATTTGCTCTCGGGTGTTTTTCTGCAAATAAACCAACCCTTTCAAATTGGGGATTGGATTGAATTTCAAGCATTAGATGGCATGATGGTAGAAGGGGTTGTAGAATCGGTTGATTGGGATTCTACAGATATTCGCCAAAAATCCGGTGAAATTACTTATATTCCTAATGGGTCAATAGCTAAAAACCTAGTAAAAATGGCAGCTGCGGGTAACGTCTATCGTATGGTGGACTTCACCGTTCCTCCCAATATTCCCCCCAACCAGGTTATGGATATTGCCTGTAAAGCCTTAATTAATCAACCTCCAGCAAATATTAATCTGGATAAGCCTTTATTTGCTAGAATGTGGTCTTATGGTTTAGAGGAAATAAACTATAAACTCTTCTACTATCCAAAAAATTACAGTGAAGCGGAAACCCATACAGACCCAGAAATTCGTTGTCGACTTTGGTACGCTCTCAATCGTGCTGGTTTAACTACTGAATATCAGCAGTCGGAAAAACAACATCTATTGCAACTGGTTAATGCTGTTGAGTTTTTTAGAGGTTTAAGTCTGGAAGCTAAAAGCTTAATCATTGAGGAATCTAAAACTTTGTTGTTTGACAAAGAGGAGTTATTGGATAATCAACAACTATTTTCCGGGGCAATGTTTCTGGTAGTAAGCGGCTCTATTTTGGTAGAAAACGAATTAATTCATACTTCTGAGGGTAATATTACTATTCCTCTAAATCGAAACCCACAAAATGATTATCGCGCCAGTCTTGCTCTCAAACCACCAGTGATTGAGCAGGTGTCTGTACAACTAGCTAAGTACATAGGTCCAGTGGCCTTTTCCCTAACTAAAGAAGCAGCTAAAACAGCTCCCTCTCTATATAATCTTTATTCAACCCTCTCCAGTGAGATTCACAATCCACAACAAAGAGAAGAGTTTCTCCTGCACCAACCACCAGCACCCACGGAGGAATTGATAGTAGGAGATTTCTTTGGGGAGATGAGTCTTTTCCTTGGACAACCTTTACCCAAGATCAAAATCACTACCATAGAGGAAACCCAAGTTTTGGGTATCACTCCCAATGCGCTTTTGAGTGCCCTGGAACGGGATGGTATAGCTATTAATGTCATTGCTGAACAAGTTCGCCAATATTACCATACTTATTTAAGTGGTTCTCTCCAAGAATTACCAGCAGATGTGTTAAACCAAAAGGGTATTGTTGAACAAATACAGCAATATTTTGAGTCACGTCTGGCACTGAATTTAAGAGCTTGATTTTAGACTTGCTTAGGCTTGTTAACAAGCCTTTTCCAATTCTTGGAGAATTTTGCGATATAGATGTTCCACCTGCTGTCTTTGCTTTTCCCCCAGGGAAGCATAATGAGTCAACCCAGGAGCGCTATTAACCTCCAAGAGGGTATAGTCTACTAATGGCTGAGTAATATCTGGAGTGAGAATATCCACACCTGCTAATCTTAAACCCATATCCCTAGTAATATTAATCGCCAGTTGTTGAAAATCAGGATGGATGTTGTCAGTCATATCTACTGCTTGACCACCTGTGGAGAGATTGGCATTATCTAACAGATAAACTGTCACCCCTTGGGGAACTATACTCTCAAAAGTGAGATTTTGTTTTTGGAGGTTTTTAAAAATTCGGAAGTCAGCTATATCAATTGATATCTTTTCAACTTTTTTGACCAATTCTTCCCGTTTTATTGTGAGTAGTTCTAAAATGGTGGACTTGCCATTTCCAGTTATGGATAGGGGGAATCTCTGATAAGCAGCCATAACGTCATTATCTAAGACTAAAATTCTAAAATCATTACCAAGATAAAATCTTTCAACAATTAGCACTGATTGTACATTAAAGATTTTTTTTGCCACCTCATAATATTCGTTTTTATTATACACTTTAGTGACTAGAACTCCCGAACTGAGATTCAAAGGTTTCACAATAACAGGTAGACCTAATTTCTCTGCATATTGCCAACCTTCATCTATGTTTCTGGGATTGGCTACCTTTTGACACATTTTATCGCTCAAAAATGTCTTGCCTTCTGTTACTTTATAACCAAGAGTACCCAAAAAGTAATTAGAAAAGGCCTTATCTTGGGCTAGATTAGCTGAGCCAAATCCATTAATATTAAATCTTGTATTACGAAAGACTGTTCTTTTACCATTGCTAAAGGTTATGTGGCCTATTAGTTCATATTCCGGTTCTATCAAAATCTTTGCACCTATTTCTGTAGCTATCTTCTGCAAAATCGATGCTGTGAATCTCATAATTTCTTCAATGTAGTTATTAATATTACCGTTTAGCTGTATTATAAATATACAGTTGCACTAAGTGTTGACAATTAAAAAATTATATAATAACAAGGTGGCATCGTCAATCAATTAAAGGCGCTAGTGTTTCCCCCCTAAGAGATACACTAACGCCGATCAAATTCATAGGGATAGTATAATTATGCCACAAGATACCGGATACAAAAACACAAAACTAGAAAAAAAGGCGATTTCTTATAAAAATCGCCTCAATGGTTGGACTGTAGCTCGTATGGCGGAAGATGATCAGCGTGTTGTTGTTGCCCGCTTTCGCAGTAAGTCGGATGCGGATGGCTATATTCAGCATCTGCGTCAACTTGTGCCTGATGGTTCTTTTGAAATGTTTTTTGATTCTCAAATACTAATAGC
>Ga0169931_10003022_pt1 | contig 27021 bp, 24 predicted proteins | sample Kivu_15m_20L_FD_129675 | JGI IMG/M metagenome (GOLD analysis project Ga0169931, IMG submission 129675) | Freshwater microbial communities from Lake Kivu, Western Province, Rwanda to study Microbial Dark Matter (Phase II) - Kivu_15m_20L... | ecosystem: Environmental > Aquatic > Freshwater > Lake...
CGCCTCATCCTGGAAATGCAGACCGACCAGGGCGGCGTCGTCTGACCGGGCCAGCATCCGGCCCAGCGGGGTGTCGAGGTATGCGAAAAAGATCATGACGGCCGCGCCCCCTCATTCCGGTGCGGCTGACGCCGCCACGCGGGGATGCTACCCCGGAAATGTCGCCAGGTCGGCCCCGATGATGCGCTGCGCATCGATCAACACCCAACCCGACGGAGCCCGTCCAGGCGGGCACCCGCCGCAGGACTCAGCGCTTTCCGGTCAGTTTTTCAAGCACGGGATGGCGCACGCCGCCGACCGGATGCGCCGCTGGATCACCTTCGCGGATCAGCTGCTCGACATCAATCGGCTTCTGGCGCAGCGACCCGATGAGCCCGCCAGGGCCGGCACCGCCAGGCTCTGGGGCCGGCGGCGGTGCCTTGGGCAGCCGCACGCTGTTGGGTCGCAACTCCTTGCGGCTGAGGGTCTTCGCGGTACGCGCCCCCTGATCCTCGCAGGGCTCGTTGGAATAGAGCACCTTGCCGGAGGCATCGGTGCAGCGATACACACCCGCCACTGCATCGGTGGCGATGACGCTGCCGGCGAACAACAGCGGGACGATCGTCGCGCGCGCGCCCATCATGACCCCGGAACCGTGGCAGCGCGCTGGGGCGTCCCGCCGGCCCGATCCTTGAACGGCACCTGCCCCTGGTAGGCAGACCCCGAACCGAACTGCGCCTCGCCCTCCTGGGCCTGGCTGGGGCGTGGCCGCATGCGCATGCGATTGGCCTGCAGGTCGGCCTTGCCAAGCGTGCGGTCCTTGCGCGCCCCCTGCGCTTCACAGGGCTCGTTGGAGTAAATCACGGCACTGTCCGCACCACGGCACTTGAACACCGCGGCTTGGGACCACGCCGGAAAAAGGATGAGAGCGGCTGCAACCAGGGCGCGCGACGACATCGGGGGCCTCCTCGGGCATCGGGGCTGCGACGACGTCCGGCGACGGAGAGTCGCCGCCGCGCGACCCGCCGCCCCGACCCTCAGGCCGTCGGCAGCCTGTGGTTCCTGAAATCTTCCCGGATGCGCGTCTTCAGGAGCTTGCCCGTCGCCGTGTGCGGCAGACTGTCGACGAAGACGACATCGTCGGGAATCCACCACTTTGCGACACGCCCCTCGAAGAACTTGAGCAATTCCTCGCGACCGACCTCCTGTCCGGGTCGGCGCACCACCACCAGCAGCGGCCGCTCGTCCCACTTGGGATGGGCCACGCCGACCACGGCGGCCTCGGCCACCGCCGGGTGCGCCATGGCGGCATTTTCGAGGTCGATGGAACTGATCCACTCGCCGCCCGACTTGATCACATCCTTGGAACGGTCGGTGATCTGCATGAACCCATCCGCGTCCAGTGTCGCCACGTCACCGGTGGGGAACCAGCCGTCGACCAGGGGGTCGCCGCCCTCGCCCTTGAAATAGCCGCTGCAGATCCAGGGGCCACGCACCTGCAGGTCCCCGAAAGCCTTGCCGTCGCGCGGCAGTTCGAGCCCCTTGTCATCGACGATGCGCATGTCGACGCCGAAGATGACCCTTCCCTGCTTGTTCTGCAGCACCTCACGCTGCTCCCGCGGCCAGTCGAGCTGATGCCGCTTGAAGGAATTGACCGTTCCCAGCGGGCTCATTTCGGTCATGCCCCATGCGTGCAACACCGTCACGCCGTAGTCGTCCTCGAAGGTGCGGATCATGGCGGGCGGGCAGGCCGATCCGCCGATGACGGTGCGCTTCAGCGTGCTGAAACGCAGGCCCTTGTCGCGGACATGGTTGAGCAGACCCAGCCAGATGGTGGGCACTCCGGCCGAGCAGGTCACGCCCTCGGATTCGAACAGCTCCATGAGGCTTGCGCCGTCCAGTGCCGGCCCGGGGAACACCAGCTTGGCGCCGACCAGCGGGGCGCTGTAGGGCAGGCCCCAGGCGTTGACGTGGAACATCGGCACCACCGGCAGCACCGAATCACGGGCCGACAGGGCAAGCGCGTCCGGCAGACAGGCGCCGTAGGCGTGCAGCAGCGTCGAGCGGTGGCTGTACAGCACGCCCTTGGGATTTCCCGTGGTGCCGGAGGTATAGCACAGCGAAGAGGCACTGCGCTCGTCCAGCAGCGGCCAGTCGAAGCGGTCGGAATGCGCATTGACCAGATCCTCGTAGCAGGCGAGCGGCAGCGCGGAGGCGGGCATGTGCGCCCGGTCGGTCATCGCGATCCAGTTCTTCACGCCGGGACACTGCGGCGCCAGCGCCTCGACCAGTGGCAGGAAGCTCAGGTCGAAGAAGATGCAGACGTCCTCGGCGTGGTTGACGATGTAGGCGATCTGCTCGGGGAACAGGCGCGGATTGATGGTGTGGCACACCGCTCCGCTGCCGGAGACGGCGTAGTAGATCTCGAAGTGCCGGAAGGTGTTCCAGGCCAGCGTCCCGACCCGATCACCGGGCCTGACACCCAGCGCGGCCAGCGCACTGGCGAGCTGGCGCGAGCGCTGGTGGGCTTCGGCGTAAGTGGTCCGGTGAATGCCGCCCTCGACCAGCCGCGTCACGATCGGCGTGTCGCCGTGGAATCTCTCTGCGTGCTCTATGAGGGCACTGATGTTGAGGGGGCCGTCCATCATGAGACCACGCATTGGACTCTCCTTTTTGCTGCGTCGCATCAACCGATATGAAGTCCATTCTAGCAGCGGCCCGCCGCGGATTTCACGGCGAACAGGATGCTGCGCCGCAACAGATCAGCCGCGTTTACTTCGCCAGGATGATGGGGCAAACTGAAAAATCCTTGTGGCCCGGGCGAGCTCATGCAGCCTGGTTTCGGATTTGGTTTCCAAACCATCCGTCGGGGCGCAATTGGCCCCGGGGGCCTCGGCGTCGGCAGGCGTGATCCGTGTCAGCGCCATGGAGCGTCCATGCGTTGCGGGAGTGTCCGGCTTGCATCGGCCACATCCGTTTCCGGCGAAAAGATTCTGTAGGAGAGTGCGAATGTTCAAGACAGTCATGCGGGCCACGGCCCTCGGTGCAGCCCTGTTTGCAGCGGGCCTGGCGGGGGCTCAGGCCCAGACCATCAAGATCGCCTACCTGGAAGGCCTGTCCGGCCCGTTTGCGAACGTCGGCGAGGTCGGCCTCAGACACCTGCAATTCGCTGCCGAACGCGTCAACGCAAAGGGCGGAGTGCTTGGACAGAAACTCGAGGTCATCCCCTTCGACACCAAGACCAGCCCGCAGGAAGCCCAGCTGGTGTTCAAGCAGCTGGTCGATCAGGGCATCCGCTACATGATGCAGGGCAACGGCTCGGCCGTGGCCATCGCGCTGTCGGAAGCCATGGGCAAGCACAACTCCCGCGAACCGAGCAAGACCGTGCTGTACATGAACTACGGCGCCGTCGACCCCATCCTCACCAACGACAAGTGCAATTACTACCATTTCCGCTTCGACGCGGACGTGGACATGAAGATGGCCGCGCTGACCACCTATATGGCCCAGCAGAAGGACATCAGGAAGGTCTACCTGATCAATCAGGATTACGCCTTCGGTCAGTCCGTGGCGAAGGCCGCACGCGCAATGCTGAACCAGAAGCGGCCGGATGTGGAAATCGTCGGCGACGACCTCCACCCGCTGGGCAAGGTGAAGGACTTCGCGCCCTACATCGCCAAGATCAAGGCCTCGGGGGCTGATTCCGTCATCTCGGGCAACTGGGGCAACGACATCGCGCTGCTCATCAAGGCAGCCAAGGACGCCGGCCTGCCCGCCAAGTTCTTCACCTATTACGCAGGCGGTCTGGGCACGCCCCCGGTGATCGGCGAGGCCGGTGTCGGCAACCTCAAGCAGGTCACGGTATTCCACTCCAACATCGGCGGCAGCCGCACCAACGCGGAGGTCGAGGCGTACCGCAATCGCTTCCCCGACTCGAAGGACGACTTCTACTGGACGTCCATCCTGGCAGCTGTCGACATGCTGACACGCGCCATGGAACAGACCAAGTCGAGCGACCCGGTCAAGGTCGCGCCCGCCCTGGAGAACATGAAGGTCGATCAGGTCACCGGCGAGGGCTACATGCGCGCCGACAATCACCAACTGATCCAGCCCATCTTCGTTTCGACCTTCAGCAGGGCCAACGGCAAGGACGTGAAGTTCGATGTCGAGCGCACCGGCTTCGGCTTCAAGACCGACGCCCGAATCGAGGCCAAGGACACCGTGCTGCCAACCACCTGCAAGTTCAAGAAACCCAAGGCCTGAGCATCCGAAGGACATCGACAGGGGCGCGCCACAGGCGCGCCCCTGTTTCGTCGACAGCAATCCGAGCCGGGACACGTCCGTGGAATTCTTTCTCGTCACCTTGTTGAACAGCCTGTCCTACGGACTGCTGCTGTTCATGCTGTCCAGCGGACTCACGCTGATCTTCAGCATGATGGGCGTGCTCAACTTCGCGCACGCCAGTTTCTACATGCTGGGCGCCTACTTCGCCTATCAGACCAGTGTCTACATCGGCTTCTGGCCGGCGCTTGTGGTAGCTCCGGCGGCGGTGGCGGCCCTGGGCGCGCTCACCGAGCGCTACGGTCTGCGCACGGTGCACAAGTACGGACACGTCGCCGAACTGCTGTTCACCTTCGGGCTCGCCTACATCATCGAGGAGATAGTTCACCTCATCTGGGGGCGTGCGCCGGTGGAGTACCGGATTCCGGCCATCCTAGATTTCTCCGCCTTCTCCATCTACTCCACGCAGTATCCGGCCTATCGCGTGTTCATGATGCTGGTGTCGGTGGCGATGCTGGCGGGGCTGTACCTCGCACTCACCCGTACCCGCATCGGCCTGATCATCCAGGCCTCGCTGACGCATCCAGACATGGTCGAGGCCCTCGGCCACAACGTCCCGCGCGTCTTCATGACGGTGTTCGCGGGTGGCGCGGCCCTCGCCGGCCTCGCCGGGGTGATCGGTGGCAATGCCTTCGTCACCGAACCGGGCATGGCTGCCAGTGTCGGCACCATCGTCTTCGTGGTGGTCGTGTTCGGCGGCATGGGCTCGCTTGCCGGCGCGTTCGCCGCCTCCCTCGTCATCGGGGCGGTGCAGACCTTTTCGGTCGGATTCGATTACTCGCTGCTGAGCCTGTTCGGCATACTGGGCATCCAGACCAATCCTGAATCGGGCTGGTATGACCTGTGGAAAGTGACCATCGCCCAGGCCGGCCCGGTGCTGCCCTACGTGCTGATGGTCCTCATGCTCATCTTCCGGCCGAAGGGCCTGATGGGCACGCGCGAAGGCTGAGGCCCTGCCAACCATGATGAACCAACGCCCCTTCCTCCACGGCCGACGACTGCTGACCTGGGCCGCGACGGCCCTGGTGTTGATCACTCTGCCGATGATGTTCACGCAGAGCTTCGCCATCTCGATGCTCTCGCAGATGGGCATCGCGATCATCTTCGCCCTGTCCTACAACATGCTGCTTGGCCAGACGGGCATGCTGAGCTTCGGCCACGCGGTCTATTTCGGTCTCGGCGCGTTCATCTCGGTGCACACGCTGAATGCCATCGGCGATGGCACATTCCACTGGCCGGTCACGCTGATCCCCGTCATCGGAGGGCTGGCCGGGCTGTTCTTCGGCGTGATCTTCGGCTACGTGACCACCAAGCACTCCGGAACGCCGTTCGCCATGATCTCGCTCGGGATCGCAGAAATGGTGGCGGCCTGCTCGCTGATGTTTCCCACGTTCTTCGGCGGCGAGGGTGGCATCTCCACCGACCGCGCCGCCGGCGAACCCTTCCTGGGAATCACCTACGGTCCCGGCGTCCAGGTCTATTACCTGATCGCCGGCTGGTGCTTCCTGAGCATGGTCGCGATGTTCGCGCTGACCCAGACACCGCTCGGCCGCATGGCGAACGCGGTGCGCGACAACGCCGAGCGTGCCCGCTTCATCGGCTACAACCCGACCCGCGTGCGCTACATGATGCTGATCCTGTCGTCCTTCTTCGCCGGCATCGCCGGCTCCCTTGCGGCTATGAACTACGAGTTGGTGACCGCCGAGAACGTCGGCGTGGTGGCCTCGGGCAACGTGCTGCTCATGGCCTTCATCGGCGGCGTCGGCCACTTCTTCGGCCCCATCATCGGCGCCACCCTGGTCACCTTCATCCAGTCCGCGCTTTCCAACTACACCCTCGCGTGGCTGCTGTACTTCGGCCTGTTCTTCCTCGTGATGATCCTGTTCGCGCCGGGCGGCATCGCCAGCCTGATCACCCTGCACAAGGATGCCTGGCAGGTCTCCCAGGTGCGCAGGCTCGTCCCCGCCTACATCGCCGCCGCGTTGGCCGGGTTGATCGCACTGCTGGGGCTGATCGGGCTGATCGAGATGACCTATCAGGTCGAGACCAAGGCCGAGCAGTCCGGCACCGGAATGTCGCTGTTCGGCATCGCCTTCGACGCCGCCACACCCACGCCGTGGATCACCAGCGCCGCCATCCTGGTGGTCGGCGGCGTCCTGCTGTGGGCGGCCTCGCGCAGGGTGCGCGCCAGCTGGACGGCGGTCGCCCTCGTCATCAACGCCCGCAGGAGTGCATGAGCGTGCCCGCTGCCCTCGAACTGCGCGCCGTGCGCAAGAGCTTCGGCAAGACCGCCATCATCAACGGCGTCGACCTCGCCATCGAGAAAGGCGAGCGGCACGCCGTGATCGGACCCAACGGTGCCGGCAAGTCGACGCTGTTCAACCTCGTCAGCGGTCGCTTCCCCCTCACCAGCGGCAACATCCTGCTGAACGAACAGGACATCACCGGCCTGCCCCCCAACGAGATCAACCGCCGCGGCCTGGCGCGCAGCTTCCAGATCACCAACATCTTTCCCAAGCTGTCGGTGTACGAGAACATCCGCTGCGGCGTGCTGTGGTCGCTGGGCCACCGCTACTCGTTCTGGAAGCGCGTCGGGGCCCTGAAGGACGTGGCGGAGCGCTGCGAGGCCATCGTCGACCGGATCAACCTGCGCCGCCGTCGTGACACGCTGGCCGGGGTGCTGTCCTACGCGGAGCAGCGCGCCCTGGAGATCGGCATCACGGTGGCCGGCGGACCGGACGTGATACTGCTCGACGAGCCGACCGCGGGCATGAGCAACACCGAGACCGCGGACGCCGTCGCCCTGATCCGCAGCGTGACCGAAGGCAAGACCCTGGTGATGGTCGAACACGACATGAGCGTCGTGTTCGGGCTCGCGGACCGCATCTCCGTTCTGGTCTACGGACAGGTCATCGCCACCGGGACTCCGGAACAGATCCGAGGCAACAAGGCGGTGCAGGAAGCCTACCTCGGTACCGAACAGCACGAGTGACCGCCATGCTCGAAGTCAAGGACCTCCACGCCTACTACGGCAAGAGCCACATCCTCCACGGCGTGCACCTCAACGTGAAGCAGGGTGAGATCGTCAGCCTGCTCGGACGCAATGGCGTCGGCCGCTCCACCACCATCAAGGCCATCATGGGCCAGGTCAGCGCCACCGGTTCGGTGCGCTTCAAGGGTGAGGAGATGATGGGCCTCAAGGCCTTCATCGTCTCGCGCAAGGGGTTGGGGTATGTTCCAGAGAACCGCGAGATCTTTCCGGCGCTGACCGTGCGCCAGAACCTCCTGCTGGGCCAGAAGGGTCGCAAGGAGTCCAGCCGCTGGAGCATGGAGGACATGTTCAACATCTTCCCGCGCCTGCGCGAGCGGGCCGAGGCGCCGGCGGGCGTGATGTCAGGCGGCGAGCAGCAGATGCTGACGCTGTGTCGCACCCTGATGGGCGATCCGGATCTCATCATGATCGACGAACCCACCGAGGGTCTGGCGCCCAAGATCGTCGAACAGGTCGGCAACCTGTTCGACGAGATCAAGAACCGCGGCATCTCCATCATGCTGGTGGAGCAGAAGCTCACCATTGCCCTGCGCATCTCGCAACGCGTCTATGTCATGGGCCACGGGCAGATCGTGTTCGAGGGCACGCCCGACGACCTGCGCGCGAACGAAGCGGTACGCAAGGAGTGGCTCGAGGGCTGAGCCCGCCCCCCGCCCCCCACCGCCCGACAGCCTTTTCGAATCCGGAGGTCTTCCTTGTCCACCATCACCACCCCCAGCGGTCTCGTCATCGAGGACGTCAGCATCGGCGAAGGCGCTGCCGCCGCGGTCGGGCAGCACGTCACGGTGCACTACACCGGCTGGCTCACCGACGGCACCAAGTTCGACTCGAGCAAGGACCGGGGCGACCCCTTCGACTTCCCGCTTGGCCGCCACCACGTCATCGCCGGCTGGGACGAGGGCGTGCAGGGCATGCAGGTCGGCGGGGTGCGCAAGCTCACCATCCCGCCGGATCTGGGCTACGGCGCACGCGGTGCCGGCGGCGTCATCCCGCCTGACGCCACCCTGGTATTCGAGGTGGAGTTGCTCGCCATCGACTGAGCGGCGGTCTTCGAAGTCCGGTGCCTGGAAGCGGGCTTTCCCGGGGTTTGCCGGTCATGAGCACGGCGGTAAGTGAACTGCACGCGGGCGCCCCCCTGGCGCCGCCGCGGTCACAGGCGGCCGTGCAGTGCCACCAGCACCTGCCACCGCTGAAAGGCGTACAGGTCGATCGACGAATCGTTCTCGTGGCGGGTGACGGACAACGACGGTGAGAAGCCCAGGAAGTCCCAATCCCGCTTGGTCAGCACCACCGACCAGGTGACCAGCCGGTCGTTGCGATACTCGCCGAACAGAGGCTGCAGCCCCTCGAACTGCGTGAATGCGACGCGTACGGTGGCGGCGGTCGACACCCCGCCCCGCCAGTCCCTGAAGTGTCCCGCAGTCCAGCCCGTGGCCTCCTGCCGGTACACCGCCTCCCGGGCATCGTCGCGATAACAGTCAATGCCCAGCAGCACGCTGGACACCGGATCCCACAGACGCCGCAGACCGGCGAAACCCCAGAGCACGCCGCCGTCCCGCCCCGGCTGCTGCGGATGCTCGAACTGCTGCCACTCGAGGGCACCCTCGGCCAGCCAGCGCGCACCCAGTTGCCAGCCGCCATCGGCGCGCAACCCGCTCGCGCGGTTGAACACGTCGTTGCCGAAACGGCGCTCCGACACGAAGGGGGCGATGCCCATCTCCCCCTTTCCCCAGACGCGGCGGGGACCGACGCCGGCGCGCAGGATCATGTCGTCGAAGCGGCTGTCGGCGTAGTCCCGGCGCAGCAGGCTGCCGAAGCCGCGCAGCCGCCAGTTCAGCCCCATATTCACCGCACGGGTGCCGGCCAGCGACACCAGCATGCCCACGCCGGATTGCTCCCTCGCCTCGGAGGACAGGGCGAAGGGAAGCCCGGCGATGGTGACGACCTGCTGGTTGCTGCCCGTGTTGATGTTGCTGTCCGGCAGGATGCCGACGCCCACGTCCAGCGACCACATCCGGCGGCGACGGATCTGCTCCAGGTAGCGCCGGACATTGTCCTCCACCGCCTCCGGCAGCCGCGCGCCCAGGGCCCGCTCGAAGTGGTGCCTGGCCGGGCCGTCCTCGCCGGCCCGGAACAGGGCGCGGGCGAGTTCGAGGCGCACCCGGACCAGATCGGGACGCTGGTCGAGGAGGCGACGAAAGGCCTCGATCGCCTGCGCGTCGCGCCCCTGTGCCGCGGCCAGCATGCCGGTCAGGAACAACACCTCCAGCGGATCGGCCTCGACACTCCCGCGCAGGCGCCCCAGGATGGCGTCGGCCTGCGCCCAGTGGCCGGCCAGCAGCGCACGGCGCGCCGTCTCCAGAGCCTCGGACCCGTCCTCGCCGAGCGCGCGAGCCGCGGTGAGGCACAGAACCAGAAGGCAGGCGCAGCCGCGCAAGGTTGCCGTCCGCGAGAAGCTCTTCATCGACGCGGACATTTGACGTGGTCGATCCCGGAAAAAGCTGTGCACCGAGGCTCTCTGGATCTGCAACGCATTGGTTGGCGGTTCATTTCGATGGACCTGCCTCCACCGGCGCTTGCGGGCGCCTCGCGGTCATCCCGCGGCATGCTGGAACATCCGGGTTGACTGCCCTTCCCGCCTGTGGGGTTTCCCTCCCCAGCCTGCCCGCTCTCCACGACGCGCGCCGTCACCACGATCTCCCCTGGCCCTGCCGCAACGGCAAGGAGCATGGATCCTGCCAAATGCATGCAGCAGCGCCATCGCTCGTGCCGTTGCCGGCGCCTACCCTTGGCGACGGACAAGTGCCCAGCCCGCCACCGCATGAGCCGTGTCGTGAGCAACCGGCCGCCTGATCGTCGATACGCCGGTCCGCCCCAGGGTCTCGCGTGTGCGCCGCTTCTTCCGGGACGACGACCCGGGCCAGCCAGGGAGGGGCTGCGTGACCGCGACGATGTCGGCCCGTCTGCGGCCATGAATCCGGCACTCGCGTCATCGCCCGCGCAGATGCGCGACTAACGGGACTGCCCGGGGGCGCACCGGCGAGCCGTGACCGCGGTGCCGCCAGTGCCGCCGTCGCAAGGCTGCGGCACAATGCGCGCGCCGTCCCGCCGGGGCGGTACATCAAGGAGACACCCGATGCCCGACATCACCCTCGAACAGGCCCAGCGCCTGGCCGCCGCGGCCATGGCAAAAGCCACCCAGGACTATGGCCGACCCATCTGCATCGCGATCTGCGATGCCCGCGGTTTCCTCACCGCCTTCGCCCGCATGGAAGGGGCGCCGGTGCGCAGCATCCAGATCTCCCAGGGCAAGGCCTACACCGCTGCCCGCATGGGCGTGACCACCGAGGCACTCCTGGCGCGGCTGCATCGCGAACAGATCGAGGTCGGTTACTTCTGCGACCCGCTGCTGACCGCCCTGCCCGGCGGATCGCCCCTGAAGGATGCCGGGGGTGCCCTGGTCGGGGCAGCAGGGGTCAGTGGACTGACATCGGCCGAGGACCAGACCATCACCGACCACCTCGCGGCACTGGTACGGGACGGCGGCGTCTGACACGCATGCGTCGCGCCCTGCCCTGCGGGCGGCTCAGCGTCCTGCCAGCCAGTGCGGCAGCCCGGTCGCGAGCCCGGGCACCAGGGCCACCAGCAGCAGCATGGCCAGCCCCATCAGCACGTAAGGCATGACGGCGCGGAAGATCTGCCCCATGGCGATCTCCCGCGGCGCCACGCCGCGCATGGTGAACAACAGCATGCCGAAAGGCGGGGTCAGCAGACCCAACTGCATGCAGATCAGGAACAGCACCCCGAACCACAGCGGATCGAAGCCATAGTGCTGCACCAGCGGCATGTAGAACGGCAGCGTGATCAGCATCATGCTCACCTGATCGATGAAGCAGCCCAGGAACAGCAGGATGCCCATCATCACCGCCAGCACCGCCCACGGCGGCAGGCTCGCGTCCTGCACCAGGCTCACGAGGCCGTTGGTGGCGCCCGAGAACGACAGCACCTGTGAAAACGTGGTGGCGCCCAGGATGATGAACAGGATCACCCCGGAGATGGCCGCGGTTCCGAGCAGCGCCCGGCCCAGGTTGCGCGGCGTGAGCGCGCGATGCAGCGCGGCCACCAGCACGGTGGCGGCGGCGCCGATGGCGGCCGACTCGGTGGGCGTGGCCCAGCCGGCGGTCATGGCCGTGATCACCGCCACGAAGATCAGCACCAGCGGCGTCACGTGCACCAGGAGCGGCCGCCAGCGCGCCCAGCCGCGCACGGGGGCGTGTTCGAAGCGCGGCGCCAGCGACGGGTCGAGCACCGCACGCAACACGATGTAGCCGATGAATGCAGCCGCCAGCAACAGCCCGGGCACCACGCCGGCGACCAGCAGTCCCGAGATGGAAATACCAGCCAGGCTGCCCAGCAACACCGTCAGCGCCGAGGGCGGGATCAGCATGTCCACCCCGCCGATGGCCATGATCGGCCCCATCGCCATGCCCGGGTGATAGCCCCGCCGCAGCATCTCCGGCAACAGCAGACCGCCGAGCAGAGCCGTGGTGGCGATGGTCGAGCCGGAGATGGCCGAGAACACCGTGCCCGCCACCACCGCGATCACCGACAGGCGACCGGGCACCCGCCAGATGAGATTGTCGAAGGCGTCGATCGCCTTCATCGCCACGCCGGTGTGGAACAGCACCTCCCCCATCAGAACGAAGAAGGGGATGGGCGTGAGCGAGAAGTTGGTGACTGCCGCCAGACCGTTGCGCACCACCTGCATCAGGCCTGGCTCACCGCCCAGGTAGACCACCGCCCCGACCAGATTGACCGCGAGAAAGGCGAACGCGGCGGGCATGCCGGTGAGCAGCAGCACCGACAGGGCACCGAACAGCAGCAACAGGGTCTGCCACCAATCCATGGCTCAGCTTCCCTGCCGCAGCGCCGGGCACGCCGAGGGATTCGTCATGACCGCCCCCCATCGCCACCGGCCATGTCGTCCGGCTTGCGCGCGGGGCCGTGCAACGCGCGCCGCGCGAACTCCACGGCCATCAGACCGAAGCTCACGGGCACGGGCACGAACAACCACCACTCCGGGAACACGAAGCTCTTCATCACCAGCGCGCCGATGGCGATGTTGTCCTCGATCACGCGGATCGAATACCACACCACCGCCGCACACAGCAGCACACCGACCCCGCTGACCAGCCGGTCCAGGCGCGCCAGTTGCCGCGCCGGCAGGACGTTGTGGAGCAGATCGAGACGCACGTGCTCGTTCCGATGCAGCAGCCACGGGGCGGCCAGCAGTGTCGCCAGCGGCAGCGCCAGTTCGGTGAGTTCGATGATCCACGGCAGGCTGGTGACGCCGAGGTTGCGACCGACGACGTCGACGCATACCAGCACCACCATCAGGCCGATGAGGGCACCGGCGAGGGCACCGAAGCCGGAGAAAAGGCGCGCGTACAAGTTGTGACTCGGGAAGTGGAGACCGATGCCCGGCCGCCCCGTCGCGGGGTCGCAAACGGGCGACGGCGGTGGCTCAGTGTCGCGGCGCCATCATCTCCCGCAGCTTCGGTCCGTGCACCGGACTGGCCGCCACCAGGGCATTCCAGGCGGCGTCGTAGGCGGTCTTGATCAGCAGTTTAGACTGCGCGTCGTCGAGCTTCACCACCTGGATGCCGGCCTCCTGCTGGCGCTTGAGCTCGGCGGGCGCGTCCTTCGCCGCCATGTCGGCGTTCTGCGCCTCCAGCCAGGCGGCCTGGGCCTCGAGGAACTGCCGCTGCTGCGGTGTCAGGCGGCGCCAGGTATTGAGGTTGAAAACCACCCCGAGCTCGATGTCGTAGAAGCCCGGCTCCAGCCGGTATTTCGTCTTCTCCTGCCAGCCGAAATCGAAGATGCCGATCAGCGGCCAGCCGTAACCGTCCACCACGCCGCGCTCCAGTGCCGTGTACACCTCACCCGGCGCGATCTGCACCACCCCGGCACCCAGCTTCTGGAAGAACTCCCGGTAGATGGGCGCACTGCGCAGCTTCAGGCTGGTGAGGTCGGCGCGGTCGATGCGGCGGCTGGAGTAGATGTAGTACTTCACGCCTTCTCCGGTGCGTGCGAAGTAGTGCAGGCCCTTGTCCTGGTAGAGACGGTTCCAGGCGTCGAACACGCCGTTGCGCCGCATCTCGGCCATGGTCAGGTGGGTGTAATTGATGGCGATCCCTTCCGGCACCACGCTGGTGGTGAAGGAACTCGTGGTGTTGGCCAGATCCACCACGCCGCTGCGCAGCGCGTTGGCGAGTTCGAAGGTCGGGATCGCCTTCGGGCCGCCGACGTACTGGATGCGCACCAGGCCCTTGCCCTCGTCGTTCACCTTCTTGATGAAGCGCTCGAAGTTCCGCGCGAAATAGGTACCCTCCTGGAAGGCGTTGCCGGCCCGCAGGGTGATCTCCTGGGCGTGGGTGGCCGTGGTCGCGGCAAGGGCGGCGAGGCCCAGCAGACAGGCCTTGAGGCGTGGGAACATCGGGGTCGTCTCCGTCAAAGGGAAGTCGGCGGCGGGATCAGGCCGCGGGTCTGTCCAGGCCGAAGTGGCGCAGCATGGCGAGGGTGCGTGCCAGCACGTCCTTGCGATAGGCCGGCACGTCCCGGTCGCGATAATCGAAGAAACCCAACCCGTCGCGCAACCCGTTGTGGCCCTCCTGCATGAAGCGCTCGACGATGGCAGGCACCGCGTATCGCCCGGCGGACACGTTGCGCGACAGGTAGCGGCTCGCATGGTAGAGGATGTCGTTGCCGCCGAAGTCCACGAACTCCAGCACGCCGAGCGCGGCGAAGCGCAGCCCCAGCCCGTGACGGGTGGCGCGGTCGATCTGCTCGGCCGTGGCCACGCCCTCCTCCACCATGCGCGCGGCCTCGTTCATGACCAGCGCCTGGAGGCGCGGCACGATGTACCCCGGCGCCGGCCCGCACACCACCGGCACCTTCCCCATCGATTCCAGCAGCGCCTCGACCGTGCGCACCACCGCCGGGTCGGTTGCTTCGTGAATGCTGATCTCGACCAGCGGGATCACATACGCCGGATTGAGCCAGTGGGCGTTGAGCACCCGCGCCGGGTGGGTGGCCATGGCAGCCAGGTCGGTCACCAGGAACGTCGAGGTGGTGGAGGCCAGGATGGCTGTCTCCGGGACCAGCGCCGACAGCCGCGCGAACGCGTCGCGCTTGGCCTCCTGCGTCTCGGGCACCCCCTCGAATACCAGCGTCGCCCGGCCGAGCACCACCACCGCCTCGGTCTCGGGATGCAGGTGGATCCGGCCGAGCACGCGATCGACGCTGTCGGCACCGGTCGCCCCGAGGTCCACCAGCGTCCGCAGGCTGGCGTCCAGTTCGTCCCGGGCCTGCTGCGCGAGCCTGCGGTAGTCGCCCTCCGGCCGCGGCTTGAAGTCCAGCAGGGCCACCTCGTGGCCGGCATAGGCGAAGGCCAGGGCGATGCCCCGGCCCATCCGGCCCGCTCCCGCGGCGACGATCACGCCGGCTCCCCCGTCTCCAGCAGGGCATGCAGGCCGTCCCGGTCCAGGCCCGACAGGCCCAGGGCCTCCAGTGTCCGTGGTCCCTGCCGCAGGTCCGCCCCGAGCCAGCCGCCGGCGATCGCGAGCAGGCCGTGGGCCACCGGCGCGTCCACCCCCGCCCAGCGCGCCACCGAGGCCAGGAAGGCGAGCCCGAGGACGATGTCCTCGGTCACATAGCGATGACGATGCAGGTCGATATGCTCGCGCCAGTCACCTGAATCCACCAGACGCTGGTGGGCGTCGCCGTACATCCAGCGGTCGCTCGTGTAGTGGTCGGCCAGGGGAAAATGCGGCGCGCCGTAGCCCAGGGCCTCGCGCACGGCGACCCGCTCGGCGTCGAGGCGGTCGGTCACCGCGCGCACCGCCGGCTGCGTTCCCTCGGCGTGGATGTCCCACCGTCCCGCCCCCTGCAGCGGCGCGGCGTTCATCACCACCAGCGGTGGATGGATGATGGGTCCGGCGTTCATCAGGGCCCCAGACAAGGCATCCCCGCAGGGCAGGACAGCCGGGTAGGCGGCGCGGATGCAGTCGAGCGCCTCCCGTTCCCGCACCCGCGGATACACCCCGGTGGGCAGACGCACGGCGCGGATGGTCACGGCGACCTCCGCCGGTCCGTGCATGCGGGCGAGGTAGGGCAGCGTACCGGTCTCGGCAAAGGCGACGCGTGCCCGGCAACCCGCCGCGCGGGCCAGCCGCGCCATGAGGAAACTGCCGAACGTGCCGGGCGGCAGGAACACCACCTGCCCATCCTCGAGATGCGGGGCGAGCGCGATCGCCAGGTCGGCCTGGGCGGTGGCCGGCAGCGGGACAAGCACCAGCTCCGCCCCGCGCACGGCCTCGCCAAGGTCGGCCGTCACCCGGGCGATGGTCACCGAGCGGCTGCCGCGGACGTCCTTCAGCAGGATCCCGGGCCGCGCCCGCAACGCTTCCAGCGCAGCGGCGTCCCGGCGCCAGAACCTCACCTCGTGGCCCTGTTCGGACAGGTCGGCGGCAGCGGCGTGGCAACCATGCCCGCCACCGAGCACGGCGATGCGCATGCGGCTTCTCCTCGGGGATCGAGCGCGGGTGATACCGCCTGCCAACCGGCTTGTCAAACCGAACGGGAGCGGGGGTCGCCACTGCGACGCGGCCGTGGCACCCTCTCGGGGCGTGCGCGCCCTCGCCGGGGTCACCGCGGTGGCGCAGGTTTCAAATCACGATCCGGAGATTTCCCCATGGCCTTGCCAACCCGTCTGATGCGCCTTGCCAGCGCCGCGTCGCCTCGCGTGTCCGTCCTCCTCGTGCCACTGCTCCTGTCATCCCCTGTGACCGGCCTGTCAGCGGCCGACACCCGTGAGGACCCGCAGCCCGGCAGCTACCAGACCGACGGAGGCTGGGGACGGCTGCAGATCACGGCGGCACGGCCCGTCGGCCTGCGCTTCGACCTGCGCGCCGAAGGCCCCAACGGCCACAGCTGCCGCCTCGACGGCGAGATCCTGGCGGGCGTGGGCAGCCTCACGCCGGAGGGTTCGCGCGAGGTCTGCCGCGTGTTCTTCCGCACCCAGGGCGATCGCATCGACGTCTCGACCAACGGCGCCGCCAGCTGCCGTGAATACTGCGGGGTGCGAGCCAGCTTCGAGGGCGCCTACCTCAGGCGCTCGGCCGCCTGCGCCGAACCCAGCCGCAAACAGGCGCGGCGCGACTTCAAGAAGCTCTACGACAGCGGGAAACATACGGCGGCAGCGGCGCGACTGCAGCCCATCCTCGACCAGTGCGCGGCTTCGATTCCCTGGCACGAGGCGGGATGGATTCGCAACGACCTCGCGCTCGCCCAGGTGAAGGCCGGGGACGCGGCAGGCTGCCTGCGGACGCTGGAGCCCCTGGTCGCGGATGCCGCCCGCAGCGAGGAGGAGATCCGCCACGCCCTGCCCCCGTCGGACGCCATCCGGGCGCTGGCCATCGGCCGTGCCACGCGGACCAACCACGCTCTGTGTTTGGCCCGGGCGGGCGGCTGATCGCGGCGGCCACCCCGGCGTCACAGCACCGGGTGAAACGATCCGCGCGCCGACCCGCCTCAGACCACCTCGATCCGGGCCGTGGCCCGGATCACCGCGCCCAAATCATCGATCCAGGTGAACTGGAGCTCCCCGGATGCGCGGGCACGCACCGGAAACATGAGATACGGGTTGGTGCTGATCCCCGAGGACAGTTCGGCGCGGAACACCACCTGCCCGTCGTACTCGCAGACGAACTCGCGGACCACATTGCGCGGCACAAGGCGGCCCATGTTGTCGTGCCGGAAGCCGCTCTCCATCACGTGGCGCGCGATCACCTTCACCATGAAGATCTCACCCGGCCCGACGCGCGTCGGAACGCGGATGCTGGCATCGGCCACGGGTTCAGTCCCCGCAGGCGGAGATGGTCACCTCCACCTGCACGGCCGCCGACCAGAGGCTGCCGTCGCCCATCTCCGCCACCGCCCGGACCTGCTGGCTGCGGGCGAGCCGGATGCGGGTGGCGACCTCGGCGCGCGGCACCACCGGGCCGAGGAAGAAGCGCGCGATGACCGGCACGGGGTTCTGCTCCGAGAACACGTGGATCACCCGCACGTGATCGGCATCGCTCTGCGCGCTGTCCACGCGCACGCTCATCGACACCACGTTGCCGTCGTCGGCAATGCGCGGCAACTCCAGGCTCACGCGCCCGTCGTTCACGGTGCGGCCCCGGACCACGGCCTCCAGCGCGGCCGCCATGGCGGCCGGCTCGGCCCGGGCGGGGCCTGTGACCAGGAGCCCCGCCAGAAGACCACCCCCGGCCCGCAGCACCCGGCGACGCGACCTCGCCGCCACCGGGTGCACGCGAACCGGCCGAGCCAAGCTCACGCGTAGGAGTAACCGAAGTGGCGCAGCGGCATGGCCCGGATGCGCTCCCCGGTGGCGGCAAACAGGGCGTTCAACAGCGCCGGCGCCACCGCGGCCAGGGGCGGCTCACCGACCCCGCCCCAGAAGCCGCCGGTGGGCACCAGCACCGCTTCCACCTTCGGCGGCATCTCGTGCAGCCGCAGCACCGGGTAGTCGGTGAAATTGCCCTGCACCACGCGGCCCTGCTCGATGGTGATCTCCTCGTGCATCGCCATCCCCAGGGCCCACACCACACCGCTCTCGATCTGGGCCACCACGGCATCGGGGTGGACGATGTGCCCGGGATCCATGGCCACCACCACACGCTTCACGTCGATGGACTTGTCCGGCCCCACCGAAAGCTCCACCACCGCGGCCGTGTAGCTGCCATAGGAGTCAGACACCGCGATGCCCCGGAAGACCCCCCGGGGCAGCGGCGAGCCCCAACCGGCGCGGGCTGCCACAGCCTCCAGCACGCCCAGATCCTTGGGCTTGGAGCGCAGCAGCGGACGGCGGAATGCCAGCGGGTCCTGCCCTGCGGCGTGACAGATCTCGTCGATGAAACACTCCCGCGACACCGGGTTGTGGGTGTGCGCCACGGCACGCCAGAACCCGGGCGGCACGTGGGTGTTGCGCATGGCGTATTCGCTGATGAACTGGGGCACCGCGTAGGGGCTGTCGCTGAATACGCGCACGCCCACGGGGTCGATGCCGTTCTTCACATCGCCCGGACGCACCGAGACGAAGATGGACTGATCCGCCTGACGCACGTGCCACGCCGTCCAGTTCCCCTGCGCATCGAGAGCGGCGCGCATGCGCACCAGCGCCACCGGCCGGTAGCGGCCCTGGCGCATGTCCTCCTCGCGCGACCACTGCAGCCGCACGGGTGTGCCGGGCATGGTCATGGCGATCTGCACCGCCTGCTTCGTGTACTCCTGGTGCGGCCCGCGCCGGCCGAAGCCACCGCCGGCGTGCATGCGGTGCACCACCACCTTGTCCAGCGGAATGCCCGCGGCCTCGGAGGCCGCCGCGATGGTCGCCTCGCCGTTCTGGGTGCCACACCACACCTCGAGCGTGTCGTCGCGCAGGACAGCCGTGGCCGTCTGGGGTTCCAGCGTGGCATGGTTGAGATAGGGCGCGTAGTACTCCGACTCCACCACTTGCGCAGCGTGGTCGAAGGCTGCCTGCATGTCCCCGCCGTCCTTGCGCGCCACCGGCGCCTCGGGAGCGTCGATGCCGGTGCGCAGGAAGGCCTTGATCGACTGCGAGCTCACGGCACCGTTGCCGCCGTCGTCCCAGGTCACAGGCAGAACCTTGATCGCCTCGTTGGCACGCCACCAGTTGTCGGCCACCACGGCCACCCAGTCCGGGCCGGTGACCACCTTGCGCACACCGCGGCGGCCGAGCACCGCGGCGGCGTCGTGGGACACCAGCTTCCCGCCGAACACCGGGCACTGCAGGATGCTCGCGTGCACCATGCCGGGCAGGCGCACGTCGGCGGCGTAGATCTGCCGGCCGGTGGTCTTGTCGGGGATGTCGAAGCGCTTCAGCGAGGTGCCGATGATGCGCCAGTCCTTCGGATCCTTGAGCTTCGGCTCCTTCGGCACCGGCAGGGCGGCGGCGGCCGCGGCGAGTTCGCCGTAGCGCAGCGTGCGGCCGCTGGCCTTGTGGGTCACCACGCCCCGGGCTGCACTGCAGGTGTCCGGAGCTACGCCCCAGCGCTGCGCTGCTGCCGCCACCAGCATCTCGCGCGCCGCCGCCCCGGCCTTGCGCAGATACTCGTGCGATTCGCGGATCGAGCGGCTGCCGCCGGTCGACATGGCGCCGAACACCCGGTTGCGCCGCACGTGCTCGTTCACATCGGCGTACTCCGGGCGCACCTTGTCCCAGTCGCACTCAAGCTCTTCGGCCACCAGCTGGGCCAGACCGGTGAAGCTGCCCTGGCCGAGCTCGGAGCGGGCGATGCGGATGGTCACCGAATCATCGGGACCGATCACGATCCAGTTCGCCAGCTCCGCGGTGCCGCCGTCGGCCGCCGAGGTCGCGCCCGGCAGCGCCACGCCCACGCACAGGGCACCGCCTGCGGCGCTCACCCGGATGAGGAAGTCCCGTCGGGACACATGCAGACCGTCGTTCATGCCGTTCTCCTCAGACGCTGCCGGCGACCGCGTGGATCGCAGCACGCACGCGGTGATAGGTGCCACAGCGGCAGATGTTGCTCATGGCGGCGTCGATGTCGGCATCGGTGGGCTTTGGCTTGTCGCGCAGCAGCGCCACCGCCGCCATGATCATCCCGCTCTGGCAGTAGCCGCACTGCGGCACCTGCAGATCGACCCAGGCCTTCTGCACCGGATGCGCCCCGTCCTTCGACAGGCCCTCGATGGTGGTCACCGAGCGCCCCGCCACCGCCGCCACCGGCATCACGCAGGAACGCAGGGGCTCCCCATCCAGATGCACCGTACAGGCCCCGCAGGCCGCCACCCCGCAACCATACTTCGAGCCGGTCAGCCCCAGCTCATCGCGCAACACCCACAGCAGCGGCATCTCCGGCTCCACATCGACCCGGACCGCCTGCCCATTCACCGCGAACTCGTGCATTTCACCCTCCTCGGGGTCGGACCAAGGTAACCCCATGAAAAAAATGGCTTCAGCCCCGAAAAATACCCCTTTTTTGGCGTTAGAGGGTCATTTTCGGGGCCGAAACCTGAAGTCTATGCAATCCGCATGTGACTGCGATGACCGACTGCACCTGGTTCGCCGCGCGTGCGGCAGCGTCCGACGGAGCGGTGGACCCGGGTCACATGGCCCTGACCGTTGGGGCCAGCCCGATGGCAAGTGCGGTTTCCGGCTGTCGCACCCTGTGGGCAGGTTGTCTCCGGCAATCCACCTCTTGCCCTGACCTGGTGCTGCCTTCAAGCAGCTCTGCACACCACCTGCAACACTCAAACGCGTCGGTTCAAGAACCCTCTATGACCTGGCCCATAGCGTCAGCGCTGTCCAACAAAGAAGATAGGTCAGCGTGGTTGCGGACAGCCACGAGCCGGCTTGCCTGACCTGAAAGCGCTGAAGAAGCCACCCAGCCACGGGGAGCAGTTGATGGGCGTGCACCCCCAGGAAATGCGCTGGTCGAGCATCGGCCTGGCCCATGTGCCATCCCACAACAGGCAACCCGACGCCCTGGGGCGGTTGCTGCCCGCCGAGCATGAAGCCGCTCGCCGTCGCCAGAAAGGCAGTCAGCACCAGACCGATCACCGCCGAGCGCGCGAACAGGGTCTCGCGCGTTGGACCATGGCGAGCAATCAGCCATGCGAGCACGCCTTGCGTGGTCGTCAGACAAACGGCCGCGATGGCCATCAGACCGAACAGCGCCGCATGCAAGGGGTCACCAACGTTGTGGTGGGAACCCTCCCCCAACGCAGCCTGCAAGCTGATGTAGCCAACTTCGAAGGACGCAGTGATCACCACCGTCCAGGCCAGCCAGTGAACCCTGGCCGAGGATTGCATGCCTTTCGGCAGCAACCCGACGAACCATGCCGTCGTTGCGGCAAATGCCGCAGTGGACACCATGAACTTGAGAGGCTTCGCCCAGATGGCAACGCCTCGCCACAGCCGTTCATCGACCGCCAGCAACAAGGCCGTAGGCACCGCAATTGCCAACATGAGCCCTGCGAATATCGCCAGCAGCGGTTGCCGCGACATCAACTCGCGGTACACGCTGGCAACACCGAGCTGTAGGAAACTCGATTCACGCGAGATCTCGACGTTCATCTGGGGTGCCGAAAGTTGACATCGTCCACAACTGTGCCTCACAGTTGTTGACATCGTCAACACTTGGCGTTGCTCGACTGATTCGAGCTTTGCCGAAAGCCATCGACCGCAGGCCATGATCGTCGGTGCTTGAGATGGCATCGGCCGCTCTCTTCCCTTGGGGTCCGCTCGGCGGAGCTTGTTGGTGAGCCTGGTTGCGCGACGTCCGGAGAATCCGGATCGACTGGCTCATCAGTTGCCGAACGGGTCGCCACCCACCACGCCATGGGGACACCTGGCTCGCGACTTTTCGGGTGGTAACGCATCCGGCGTCCGTAGTGTGAACAGGCCCCAAGGAGCCAGCCCTCGCGCCAGCTACTTCAGACTAGCCAGGTCGCAGGTGAAGTGGCGGCGAGGCAGTCGCTCCCGGATTTGCTGGAAAAACTCCACTCGGCGCGATTGCATACAGCTGTTGCAGTCGGCGGCGGAGCGGGCCAGATGTCGACCACGCGATCGGCGAGCACTCCCGCCGAAAACACCCCCAAAAATCCCCTTTTAAGCGTAAGAACAGGCCGTTTTTGAGGCATTATTGACGTCTGATCAATCATTTACCTTGGTCCGACCCCGAAGGTGTGGCATGGCTGAGCGTTCTTTCAAGCAGGAAGTGCAGAAACTCCGTCTCGGGGCGGGGCAGGAGTTCCGCGGCGAAGGCATCCTGGCGGTGACCAAGGCCCTGCTGCAGTCCGGTGTGGCCTATGTGGCCGGCTATCAGGGGGCGCCGATCTCCCACCTCATGGACGTGCTGGCCGACGCCAACGACATCCTCGAGGAACTCGGGGTGCGGTTCGAGCACAGCGCCTCGGAGGCCACGGCGGCCGCCACACTGGCGGCGTCGGTGAACTACCCGCTGCGCGGTGCGGTGACCTTCAAGTCCACGGTGGGCACCAACGTCGCCTCGGACGCCTTGGCGAATCTGGCCTCGGGCGGGGTGCGGGGCGGCGCGCTCATCATCGTCGGCGAGGACTACGGCGAGGGCTCCAGCATCATGCAGGAGCGCTCCCACGCCTTCGCCATGAAGTCGCAGATCTGGCTGCTCGACCCGCGTCCCAACCTGCCGTCGATCGTGCGCGCCGTGGAGAAGGGGTTCGAGCTGTCCGAGGCCACCAGCACCCCGGTGATGCTCGAGTTGCGCATCCGCGCCTGCCACGTGCACGGCCACTTCACCGCCTCGGACAACGTGCGCCCGGACTTCACCCTGGCCGACGCTATCGAGCACCCGGTGCGTGACGTCAACCGCATCGTGCTGCCGCCGGCCAGCTACCTGCACGAGAAGGAGAAGATCGAGAAGCGCTGGCCCGCCGCGGTGGATTTCATCCGTCGCGAGGGGCTGAACGAGTTCTTCTCCGAGGATGCGGCGGATTTCGGCATCCTGCTCCAGGGCGGCATGTACAACGGCGTCATCCGCGCGCTGCAGCGTCTCGGGCTGGCCGACGTCTACGGCCGCACCGACATCCCCTTGTACGTCATGAACGTCACCTACCCCATGGTCGACGCGGAGGTGATGCGTTTCTGCGCCGGCAAGCGTGCCGTGCTGATGGTGGAGGAGGGCCAGCCCGACTTCCTCGAGCAGAACCTGCACGCCATCCTGCGCCGCGCCGACCTGCAGACCCGGGTCCACGGCAAGGACGTACTGCCCATGGCCGGCGAATACACCGGCGCCGTGCTCACCGCCGGGCTGCGCGGTTTCCTGGAGAAGGTGTCGCCCGAGCGCCTGCCCGCCACCGCCCCGGCCAGCGCCGCGGTGCCGGCACCGCCGTCGGCGCTGAGCGCCATCCAGGCGGCCATCCACCCCCGCCCGCCCTCGTTCTGCACCGGCTGCCCGGAGCGCCCCATCTTCACCGCGCTCAAGCTGGTGGAACGCGAGCTCGGGCCGCATCACGTCAGCTGCGACATCGGCTGCCACCTGTTCTCCATCCTGCCGCCGTTCAACATCGGCGCCACCACCATGGGCTATGGCCTGGGCTGGGCCGGCGCCTCGGCGCTCAACACCCGCGCCACCGGCAAGCGCACCATCAGCTTCATGGGCGACGGCGGGTTCTGGCACAACGGCCTGACCAGCGGCGTCGGCAACGCCGTGTTCAACAAGAGCGACAACGTGCTGGTGGTGGTGGACAACAGCTACACCGCCGCCACCGGCGGGCAGGACGTGCTCTCCTCCAAGGCGGACAACCCCGACCGCGCCACCCGCAACCCGATCGAGAAGGCCGTACGCGGCGTGGGTGTCGAATGGGTGCGCACCGTCACCCGCACCTACAGCGTGGCGCAGATGCGCGACACGCTCAGGGAAGCGCTGACCACGAAGACGCCCGGCCCCAAGGTGGTCATCGCGCAGAGCGAATGCATGCTCAACCGCCAGCGGCGCGAGAAGCCGCGGGTGCGCCAGGCGATCCGTGAGGGTCGGCGTGTGGTGCGCGAGCGCTTCGGCGTGGATTCCGACACCTGCACCGGCGACCACTCCTGCATCCGACTGTCGGGCTGCCCGTCGCTTTCCATCAAGCCCAACCCCGACCCGCTGCGCACGGACCCAGTCGCCACGGTGCTGGACAGCTGCGTCGGCTGCGGCATGTGCGGCGAGGTGTCCCACGCGGCCGTGCTCTGCCCCTCGTTCTACCGCGCCGAGATCGTGAGCAACCCGACGCGCTGGGACCGCTTCAAGGCCGCCATCCGCAGCCGCGTGATCGGCTTCCTGCAGCAGCGCATCGAGCGTCGCCTCGCGGGCATTGCAGCATGAGGACAGCTGCGGCAACACCCTCGCCCGGAGCCGCACACCCGTGAGTTCGCGTTCCATCAATATCGCCATCCTTGCCATGGGTGGTGAAGGCGGCGGCGTGCTGGCCGACTGGCTGGTCGACCTCGCCGAGCACGCCGGCTGGACCGCCCAGGCCACCTCCGTGCCCGGCGTGGCCCAGCGCACCGGCGCCACCATCTACTACGTCGAACTGCTGCCCGACCCCGAGCCGGGGGCCGTGCCCGTGCTCGCGCTCATGCCCTTCCCGGGGGACGTCGACGTGGTCATCGCGTCCGAGCTGATGGAGGCCGGCCGCGCCGTGCAGCGGGGTTTCGTGACGCCGGACCGCACCACCTTCATCGCCTCCACCCACCGCGTCTACTCCATGACCGAGAAGACGGCCATGGGAGACGGGCGGGTCGATCCGGAAGCCCTGGTGCGCGCCTGTCGCGACAGCGCGCAGCGCTGGATCGCCGGTGACTTCGCGGCCGCCGCCGAGCGCAACGCCAGCGTCATCAGTCCGGCCCTGTTCGGCGCGCTGTGCGCCAGCGGCGCCCTGCCGTTCACGCGCGAGGCTTTCGAGGAGGCCATCCGCCGCGGCGGTGTCGGGGTCGACGCAAGCCTCGCGGCCTTCGCCGCCGGCGCACGGCTGGCTCCGGGCGAACACACCGCCATTGCCGCCGCCGCGCCCGTTGCGCCACCCGCCTCCGAGGCGCCTGCCGCCATCCCGGTCACCGGCCCCCGCCTGCGCCCCCTGGCCGAACGCATCGCGCGCCAGTTCCCGCCCGCGGCGCACGCCACCCTCACCGCCGGCATCGCCCGCCTGGCCGACTATCAGGACGCGGCCTACGCCGCCGACTACCTCGACCGGCTGATGCCCTTGCTCGACATCCCGGACCCGGCGCACCGACTGCTGGACACGACCGCCCGCCATCTCGCACTGTGGATGTCCTACGAGGACCCCATCCGCGTGGCCGATCTCAAGACCCGCCGCACCCGCTTCGACCGTGTGCGGGGCGAGGTACGCGCCCGCGACGACCAGGTGCTGGGCATCGCCGAGTTCATGCACCCGCGCGTGGAGGAAGTCGCCGACACCCTGCCCGAGGGCCTGGGTCGCTGGCTGCTCGCCACGCCCTGGGCACGCCGCCTCGTCGGGCGCTTCTTCGGCCACGCCCGCGTGGTGCGCACCAGCTCGCTGCGCGGCTACCTGCAGCTCTACGCCGTCGCCAGCCTGCGGCCGATGCGTCGGCGCAGCCTGCGTCATCGCGAGGAGATGCGCCGCATCGCGGGCTGGCTTGCCCGCATCCTCGACACCGCCGCGACCGACCGCGAGTTCGCCATCGCCGTGGCGGAGTGCCAGCGGCTGGTCAAGGGCTACGGCGACACCCACGTGCGCGGCTGGCGCAACTTCCAGACGCTGATGGAGGCGGCCGAGCGCCTGCGTGGCCGCTCCGACGCCGCCGTGGCGCTGCGCCGCCTGCGCGATGCCGCCCTGTCCGATGAACACGGGCGCGAACTGGCCGCGGCGCGCCAGCAACTCGCCGCCTGAGGTCCCCCGACACCGACGCCATGTCCCGCTACCGCCACGACCCCGACGCGATCCGCCGCCTCGTGCAGCCCGACCAGGTGCACCGCGACGTCTACCTCGACCAGGAGTTGTTCGAGCTCGAAATGGAGCGCCTCTGGTCCCGCACCTGGGTCTACGTCGGGCACGACAGCCAGGTGCCCAACCCCGGGGACTACATCACCACCGACATCGCCACCCGGCCGGTGATCATGGTGCGCCACGACGACGGCTCGGTGCGTGTGCTCCACAACCGCTGCGCCCACAAGGGCGCGAAGCTGCTCTCCGCCCCCGCCGGCAACACCGGCCGCTTCCTGCGCTGCCCCTATCACGCGTGGTCCTACACCACCGACGGTGCGCTGCTTGCCGTCCCGCGGCAGAAGGGTTACGAGGGCACGCGCCTGCTGGCCTGCGAGGCGGGTCGCGGCCTCGCCCGTGTCGAACACGTCGGGCACTGGCGCGGCTTCGTCTTCGCCCGTCTGTCGGACGACGGCCCGGGCTTTCGCGAGTACTTCGGCGAGTCCCTGTCCTCGATCGACAACATGGCCGACCGCGCGCCCGACGGCGAACTCCAGATCACCGGGGGCGTGCTGCGCTACGAGCACGACTGCAACTGGAAGATGTTCGTCGAGAACCTCAACGACACCATGCACCCCATGGTGGCGCACGAGTCCTCGGCCGGCACCGCGAAACGCCTCTGGGCCAGCAAGCCCGCCGACGCCCCCAAGCCCATGGCCATCGAGCAGTTCGTGCCCTTCGCCTCGAATTACGATTTCTTCGACGACATGGGGGTGCGCGTCTTCGCCAACGGGCACAGCTACACGGGCGTGAACTTCTCCATCCACTCCGCCTACTCCGCCATCCCGGGCTATCAGGAGGCCCTGGAGCGCGCCTGGGGCGCGGAGCGCACGGCCGAGATCCTGCGCGTCGCCCGGCACAACACGGTCTACTACCCGAGCCTCACCATCAAGGGCGCGATCCAGACCATCCGCGTGGCCCGGCCGGTCGCCGCCGACCGCACCATCCTCGAGTCCTGGACCCTGCGCCTCAAGGGTGCGCCCGACGAACTGCTCGCGCGCTCCGTGATGTACAACCGTCTCATCAACTCGCCCTTCTCCGTCGTGGGCCACGAC
>Ga0169931_10003023_pt1 | contig 27020 bp, 30 predicted proteins | sample Kivu_15m_20L_FD_129675 | JGI IMG/M metagenome (GOLD analysis project Ga0169931, IMG submission 129675) | Freshwater microbial communities from Lake Kivu, Western Province, Rwanda to study Microbial Dark Matter (Phase II) - Kivu_15m_20L... | ecosystem: Environmental > Aquatic > Freshwater > Lake...
ATCAGGATGCCGCCGAGGATGTGGCTGGCGGTGTCCTCGGCGTCGCGGAAGCCCTCCCAAAGGAAGCTGCGCGAAGCGAGCGCGTAGGCCGCCGAGCCGGCGATCACGCCGGCGGCCGAGGCGATGCCATAGGTGATGATCTTCGACTTGTCGGTCCACAGCATCAGGTAGTCGAGCGTGAAGGCCATCGGCGAGACGAAGGAGAAGGACTCCATGCGCCCGGTGTTGGTGGCCACGAACGCTTCCTGCAGCGTGTTCGGATCCTCGGCGAGGTAGCCCAGCTTGCCGCTCACGTACCAGCCGCCGACCACCACCAAGCCGGTGACCACGCCGCCCAGCGTGTAGTCGAAATTGGCGCGGAATTCGGCGTTGGCGTAGGCAAACGCAATCAGCGCGAGCCCGATCACGCCGGCAAGGACCGCGATCCAGGTTGTTTTCGCAACGCCGGTGGACGCGGCGAGCAGCGCGGGCAGGTCCTGGCCTGTCGCAAAGGTCACCGATGCCTGCTCCAGCACGTTGACGCGGAAGGCGCCGAAGAGACCGCGCAGCGTCATGTAGGCGGCGATGCCGAGGAACACGAACACCACCAGGGACTTCAGGTTGCCGCCGCCGATGCGGATCAGGGTCTTGGAGCCGCAGCCCGAGCCCAGCGTCATGCCGACACCGAACAGGAACCCGCCCACGATGTAGGACAGCCAGGTGAAGTTGGGCCCCTGGTAGATGGACTTGGACAGGTCCACGATCCCGGCAAGGTGCAGGCCGGAGGACCCCAGCAGCGCCACGGCGATCGCGAGCAGCCACATGCGCATGCGTCCGAGGTCGCCCATGTTCACCCAGTCGGAGACCGCGCCCATGGTGCAGAAGTTGGTCTTGTTGCCGACGGCGCCGAAGATGAAAGCGAGGGCGAACGCGCCCCAGGTGACATAGGGCGCGAGCTGGGCGGGGGTGGTTTCGGTCATGCGTGAATTCTAAGAGTCAATTCGCGCCGCGGCGGCGGCGCGATCCCGCCGGCGCGATGAAATGTTCTGCTGCCAGGATAAATCGCAGCCTCGAAGCCCGGTTGCTGCGCCGCAGCGAGGGCCTAGCGCCCGCGCCGCGCATGGCTCACGATTTCCCGGCGAACGTCGGTAATCTCTCGCGCGCGCGAAGGCTTCACGCCCTCGCAATGCCCGGTAATCGGGCAATGGCTGCTGCGCGGGCAGATGATGCGCGCCGGCCGCTCCAGCGCGTCCTCCACCCAGGCGATGTTGAGCACGCGCGCGACGCGCCGGATCGCCCCGGCGGCATCGGCCGGAATCGCCGCCTCGCCCTGGTGGCGCTGGCAGGCCGCGCTGACGCGCTCGGCGATGTCCTGCGCGTCGTCCCCGTGCGAGCGCAGGGCGGGCGCGAGGTCGATGCCGACCGAGACCACGTGCGGGTTGCGCGCCATGTCCTCGGTGCGCCGCGAGTGGCAGCAGTAGAGGAGCGTGCGTTCGCCGTCGCGCAGCACCGAGATCTGCGAACCGCGGTCCGGACCCCGCGTCTGGTCCAGCATGCGGAACACCGCCCAGTTCGGGCAGGGGTCGCTCGCTTGGACCATGTTGCCCCAGGGCAGCGGGATGCCGTTGCCGCGGTAGACCGCCCGCAGCAGGCCCGGCGGGTAAGCGTCGAAGAAATGCCAGTAGGGGTACGGCGAAACCTTGGTCATGCGCCGCATCATCACCGCCGGCGTGAGATCGAACTTCTCGCCGGCCTCGATCCGGTGCGACTCGCGCGTCAGGAACCTGCGGAACGGCGCCTTGGGGCACAGCAGCGCGCCGGCGAAGAAGCTGCACTCGAAGTCGCGCCAGGCGTGCAGCACGTCCTGGGGGCTCAGGCCGGCAAGCTCGAGTCCGCCTTCCGGCCCATCGCCCATGCCGCCGCCGGTGGCATGGGCCGAGCGCAGACCATCACCGCCATGCAGCACCTTGTGCGCAAGATGCGTGGCGAGGTCGAACTTGAGCCGCGCGGGCTCGTCCTGCAGTTCACGGTTGAGGTAGATGGTGCGCGGCGCCTCGAAGAAGGAGCGCAGCATACTGCGCATCTCGCGTTCGTTGTCGCGCGCAAGAACGGGTTTGCGGTCGAACCAGCGCACCGCGAGTCCGTGCTGCTTGCACAGGCGCAGCAGGTCCTCGATCCCGAGCGGGAACTTGCGCCCGCCCACGCCCTCGGCCGCGCGCTCGAGGTCCGGAAAGTCGTTGCGCGACATCTCCTGGTAGGAGCGGATGAGCAGGTGCGCGAACTGGCGTCCCGTGGTGCCGGTCTGCGACAGCAGCTCCGGGATCGCCGCCTGCAGCACGTCCTTGGAGAAGAGGAACGCCGGCTCCAGCGGCACCGTCGCCGCGCCGCGCGTGCGCTCCGGCACGACTTCGGCGTCGGCCTCCGGGTTGCCGTCCAGGAACCAGTGCGGCTCACGCTGGAACAGCGCGGCGAGCAGCGCCAGCACCTCGGGGGCGGGCACGCGCTTGCCGCTCTCGATCATGCTGAGGTACGACACCGAGGGCGCCACCCTGGAGTCCGCCTGGATGCAGCGCGCCGAGAGCTCCTCCAGCGTCAGCCCGTTCCTCTTGCGCAGGGCGCGCAGCTTGGTGCCCAGGAAGTGGCTGTTACGAGCGCGCAGCGACACGAGGGCCTGAAACGGACTGGAGTGAAATTAACATTGTGAAATTTTTAGTGTGAAATTTGGCAGATATCCCGATCATACTCTGGACGGTACGACACCACGGAGGCCGCAACGCCATGACGACCTGCGTTCTCATCCTCGGAGCCTCCTACGGCTCCCTGCCCTGCACCAAGCTGCTCATGGCGGGGCACGCAGTCACCTTCGCCTGCACGCGCCCGACGGCCGAACTCATCCGCCGCGAGGGCACCCGGGTGCGTTTCCCGCTAAAGGGCCGCGCCGAACTGGTGACGGTGGACTCGCGCGTGCTGCCGGGCCGGCTGCACGCCAGCGCCCCCGCGGACATCGACCCGCAGGCCTTTGACCTCGTGGTGCTCGGAATGCAGGAGGCGCAGTACGGGGCTGCGGGCGTGCGCGAGCTGATGGGCCGCATCGCCCGCGCGCGCAAGCCATGCCTCGCGATCATGAACATGCCGCCGCTGCCCTACCTGCGGCGCATCTCTGGGCTGGACACCCGCGCGCTGGAGGGATGCTACGCGGATCCCGTGGTGTGGGAAGGCTTCGAGCCGGGCCTGGTGACGCTCGCCAGCCCGGACCCCCAGGCCTTCCGGCCGGCCGACGAGCCGAAGAACGTGCTGCAGGTGGGCCTGCCGACCAATTTCAAGGCGGCCCGCTTCGAGGACGAGGCGCACAATGCCCTGCTGCGGCAGCTGGAGGGCGACATCGAGCGCGCCCGCCTCCAACTGGACGGCCAGGCGCTGGAGATCCCGGTCAAGCTCAAGGTGCACGACTCCCTCTTCGTGCCCCTGGCCAAGTGGCCGATGCTGATGGCCGGCAACTACCGCTGCATTCAGCGCGAGCGCATGATCCCGATCCGCGACGCGGTGCATGGCGACGCGGCGCGCTCGCGCGACGTCTACGAATGGGTCGCCGCCCTGTGCGGCCGGCTGGGGGCAAGCGCGGAGGACCTGGTGCCGTTCGAGAAGTACGCGCAGGCCGCCGCCGCGCTGGGCCGGCCCTCCTCGGCCGCGCGCGCCCTGTTCGGCGGCGCGCAGCACATCGAGCGGGTGGACAGCCTGGTGCGGCGGATCGCGCGCCAGTTCGGCCTCGCCTCGGCCGAGCTCGAGGAGATCGTCGCGCTGGTGGACGAACGGCTGGGCCGGAACCGCCGCGCGCAGGAGCCGGTCGCCGCCTAGCGGCGCGGGCCGGGCGCGGGACCGGCGGCGCTCAGCGCAGGTGCTGCCGTGCCCTGCCCGAGTCGATGGCGCCGCGCGCGACTGCGGCCGCCTCCTGCAGCGACGGCGCGCGCCCCAGGTGCCACAGGCACAAGGCTGCTCCGTAGACCAGGCAGTCGCGGGTGGCGCCGGTCGCGCCCTCGAGGGCCGCTACGCCCGCCTCGGCGGCCGCTTTCGCCACGCTGGGGGCGTCCAGCGGCATGTCGCCCCGGTTCTCGTCGCTCGCACCCGGGACCTGCGGCGCACGCACGGTTTGCGCAATGCCCAGGTCCGCCGGCCTGAAATCGATCGCGCGCTCCTCCCCAAAGCGGTGGTACTGGAACACCCTGCCGTTCTGGGCGAGCGAAGGGATGACGCCGCCCTCGACGCCACGCACCAGCAGCGCGGAGTCGAATCCGGCGTGGCGTGCGAGCAGCGCATAGATGCGCGGGTACGGCTTGTGGACGTAACCGGTGACGAGGTGCGTCCTGAGCCGGCCGCGCACCGGCCCGGCCAGGACTTCGGTGGTGGTGATGGCGGGGCGCTTGACGATGAGCGTGCGCAGCCCGGCGAGGGCGTACAGCTTCGGGCAACTGATGCTCTGGTCGACGTAGGCCCAGCCCATGCCGGGTTCACTTAGTCGCGCGGCGGCTTGCGGCGGCGAGAGATCCACCGGCAGCCCGGCGGCGCGCAGCACCTGGCGGTGCGTGACGCCGTACTTGGGTCCCATGCTCTGCACACCGTGGGAGACCGTGGCGACGCCGCAGGCGGCCAGCAGTGGCGGCAGGAACGGCGCGGCAGGCAGGCTGCGGTTGTAGCCATCGTAGGGATCGCCGAGATCCAGAACGTCATCCACCGGCGCGGTGGCGGCCAGGGTCGCCTCGCGGATCGCTTCCAGCACGCCGCGGTTCTCGTCATCGGTCTCGCGCTTCATGCGCAGCGCGATCAGGAACACCCCGGCCTGCACCGGATCGACCTGCCCGTCGAGGATCAGCCGCATGCCCGCGCAGGCTTCCTCGCGCGAGATGTCCTTGCTCAGCTCGGGCCCGGTGGCGATGCGCTTGAGGATGGAGCTCATCAGCTCGCCGCTCATGGCGCCTCCGTCCCGGGCACGTCGACCAGGATGCAACCGCCCTCCACCCGCACCGGATAGGTGCGCAGGTTCTCCTCCGCCGGCTCCTCCAGCGCCTCGCCGGTGCGGACGTTGAAGCGGCTGTTGTGCAGCGGGCACTTGACCAGTTCGCCCTTCAGGACGCCCGTCGAGAGCGAGGCGGCCTCGTGCGTGCAGGTGTCGTCCGCGGCGAACACGCTCCCCTCCACATTGGCGAGCAGGATGCGACGGCCCTTCAGGTCGATGCGCCGCATCGTGCCGGGGGGCAGCTCCGCCGCCCTGCAGGCCGCGAGGAATTCGCGCGTCACCGGCGTCTCACGCCGCAGGCTCGAACCACTGCAGCCGCTCGCGCAGCCGGACCACCTCGCCGACAATGATCAGCGTCGGCGCCTTGACGCCCCCGTCGCGCACGAGGGCGGGCAGCGTATCCAGAGTGCCCGCCAGCACGCGCTGCCGCGGCGTGGTGCCCTGCTGGACGAGCGCTGCCGGCGTCGCCGCCGGCAGGCCGTGCGCGACCAGCTCGCGGCACAGGAGGTCGACGCCGAGCAACCCCATGTAGAACACCACGGTCTGGCGCGGCTGCGCTAGCGCCGCCCAGTTCAGGTTCAGGCCGCCCTCCCGCAGGTGGCCGGTCACGAACACCACCGACTGCGCGTGATCGCGGTGCGTGAGCGGGATGCCGGCGTAGGCGGCGCAGCCCGAGGCCGCGGTGACGCCGGGCACCACCTGGAAGGGGATGCCCTCGGCGGCGAGCGTGTCGATCTCCTCGCCGCCGCGACCGAAGATGAACGGGTCGCCGCCCTTAAGGCGCACCACGCGCTTGCCCGCGCGCGCGAGGCGTACCAGCAAGTGGTTGATGTCCTCCTGAGGCAGCGCGTGCTTCGCGCGCTCCTTACCGGCGTAGATGCGCTCGGCCTCCAGCCGCACCAGGTCCAGGATCGGCTGCGACACTAGCCGGTCGTAAACGACGACGTCCGCCTGCTGCATCAGGCGCAGGGCACGGAACGTGAGCAGGTCCGGATCGCCCGGGCCGGCGCCCACCAGCGACACCTCGCCGCCGGTGAAGGCGAGCCGTCCGTCCTCCAGCGTCGCCTGCAGCGCCTCGCGCGCCTGGGCCTCGCGGCCGTTGAACACCAGCTCCGCGATCGGCCCCTGCAGCGTTCGCTCCCAGAAGCGCCGGCGCTCGGCCGGCCTGAAGCGCGCCTTGACGCGGTCGCGGAACGCACCCGCCAGCCCGGCGAGGCGGCCATAGCCTGCCGGGATGAGGCTCTCCAGGCGCGCGCGCAGCAGCCGCGCCAGCACCGGCGAGGCGCCCCCGCTGGACACCGCCACGACCAGCGGCGCGCGCTCGACGATGGAGGGCAGGATGAACGAACACAGCGCGGGCTGGTCGACCACGTTCACCGGGATGCGCCGCGCCTTCGCGGCGCCGGCAACGGCACGGTTCACGGCATCGTCGCTCGTGGCGGCGATCACGACCGCGATCCCCTCGAGGTCCTCCTCCCGGAAGCGCGCCTGCCGGTGCGCGATGCGGGCCGCGGCCAGGTCGACGGCGAGGCTCGCCTCCAGCGCGGGCGCGAGCACCGTCACGCGGGCACCGGCGCGCAGCAGCAGCCCGCACTTGCGCGCGGCCACCTCGCCGCCGCCCACCACCAGGCAGGGCTGTTCGCGTACATCGAGGAAGATGGGCAGGAAGTCCATGGCACGCCGCGCTTGCGCGCGTTTCGCTATGATAGATTCAAAAGGGAGGGTGCATGTCCCGGCTCCTTACACTGTCGCGCGCCGCGCGCCTGGTCGGCGTCAGGCGCGGCGAGTTGCAGAGCAGGATCCGGAACGGTGAGCTGGCCGCGTTCGAAGGCATGGTGTCGGCGGATGAGCTGCTGCGCGCCTACCCTCACGCCAGGCTGGAGGGCAATGCCGGGCTGGAGCGGTTCGACGCGATCAAGGACACCGCTTTCACGCGCCACATGCGCGAGCGCCTGCTCCCCAGCACCGAGGTCCTGGTCGCGCGCCTGGCTGAACAGGGCCGGGAGCGGGCGCGGGTGCAGGCACAACTCGAGCACTATCGCGGGATCGTGGAGCAGCTGCAGGCAAGGCTGCGCGAGAACCCCGATCCTGCCGGGTTGCAGGCATGGCTGCGGCAGCGACTGGAGCCCGCCGCGCCGGCCGGGCAGGCGCAGCCGTTGCTGGCACAGGAGAGCTTCCTCAGGATCATGACCGCCCACGTACAGGTCCGGCCGAGCGGACACGAGTTCTTCGTCGACGGCAACGACAGCCTGCTGGAGGCGGCGCTGCGCGCGGGCCTGTCCTTCGACTACGGCTGCAGCATCGGCAACTGCGGCAAGTGCAAGGCGAAGGTCGCCTCGGGCCAGGTGCACCGCACGCGCCATTCCGACTACGTCCTGACCGCGGCGGAGAAGAACGCCGGGGTCATGCTGATGTGCTGCCACACTGCCCTCACCGACCTAGTGATCGAGGCGCGCGAAGCCCACGGCGCGGCAGACATGCCGCTGCAGACCCTCGACGCCCGGATCCGGTCGGTGAGCCCGCTCGGCGAGGACGTGCGGCTGCTGCACCTGCAGACGCCGCGCAGCACGCGGCTGCGTTTCCTGGCCGGACAGTCGGTGTCGCTCGCGCTCCCCGACGGCACCGGCTGCTCCTTTCCGGTCGCAAGCTGTCCCTGCGACGAGCGCAACCTGCATTTCCACGTTCGCCGGCGCCGGGGCGAGGCCTTCGCCGAGCGCGTGTTCGCCGGGCTGCAGGGCGTGGACGCGGTGCGCGTCGAGGGGCCGCGCGGCGGCTTCGTGCTGAACGAGGACTCGCATCGCCCGCTGGTGTTCATCGCCGACGAGACCGGGTTCGCGCCCGTCAAGAGCCTGATCGAGCACGCCATGGCGCTCGACGCCGCCGAGTCGCTGCACTTGTATTGGGTGGCCTCCAGCCCCGCCGGACACTACCTCGACAACCTGTGCCGCTCCTGGGCCGACGCCCTGGACAACTTCCGCTACGTTCCGGTTACTGCGCCGGCGGACGCTGCCGTGACGGGGGTACTGCAGGAGGTGATGCGGGATCATCCCCGACTAGGGGACTGCGACGTCTACATCGCGGCGCCCTCGTCGTGGGCGAACGCGGCGGAGTTCCAGCTGCTCGAGCACGGGCTGCCGCGCGCGCAGTTGCTCGTGAGCGCGCTCGAGGCCTGAAGCAGCCGCGGGCAACCGCGCACGTGGCGGATCACGCGCCCGGCGGCGGGCCGGGCTTGCTCCTGTTCCTGCCCAGGCCGCGCTCGACCGCGCTTACCGCGGCCTCCACGCGCGAACGCATGCCCAGCTTGCGCAGCACCGCCTTGACGTGCAGCTTGACCGTGCCCTCGGTGATCTCTAGGGCGCGCCCGATCGCCTTGTTGCTCAAGCCGTCGGCGAGGTGCCCGAGTATCTCCAGCTCGCGGGGCGTGAGCGCGGCGAACGGATCGGCCGGGGGCGGGGCCGCAGGCGACCCGCCGCGCTCGTCGCGCACCAGCCCGGCGAGCCTCCCGACCATCTCCCTCGCCACCACGCTTTCCCCGCGCAGCACCGCTTCCAGGGCCGGCAGCAGCTCCTCCGGCTCCATGTCCTTCAGCAGATAGCCCTGCGCGCCGGCGCGCAGCGCGGCGCCAAGGTCCGTGTCCTCGCGGCTCATGGTCAGCATCACCACCGGGGCGGCGATGCCCGCCGCGCGCAGCCGCTTGACGGTCTCGACGCCGTTCATCTCCGGCATCTTCACGTCCACCATGATGATGTCGGGGCGCAGCTCGAGCGCGCGGCCCACGCCTTCCGCGCCGGAACCGACCGCGGCCGCCACCTGGACGCCGCGGCTCTGCAGCAGCTCGCCGATACCCTTGCGCACCAGGGCATGGTCGTCGATGAGCAGCACGCGCATGTCAGCCCGAGGCGGCGGCCCCGCCTTGGGGCGGCGCGTTGAAGATCAGGACGATGCGCGTGCCTTCCCCCGGCTCGCTTTCGATCACGATCTGGCCCGGCAGGCGCGCGGCGCGCTCGCGCATGATCGCGAGCCCGGCGTGCTCCAGCGGCATCGGCTCCTCCGGCCCGCTCATGCCCAGACCGTCGTCCTCGATCAGCACGGTGTAGAGATCGCCCTCGCTGTTGAGCAGGATGCGAACGGTGCGCGCGCTCGCGTGCTTGCGGATGTTCGCGAGCGCCTCCTGGATGATGTAGTAGACCTGCACTTCCTGCGCCGCGCTCAGTGCGAGCACCCGGCATTCGTTCTGGAAGAACACCGCAATGCCGGTTTCCCGCCGGAAGCGCTCGACCAGCCGGGCGACGGTCTGGGCCAGGCCCGCCTCGTCGATCTTCAGCCGGTAGTCGGTGAGCAGGCCGCGCAGGTCCGCGCTCGCCTGCTTCATGGCGCGCTGCAGCGCCTTGACCTCGTAGCGGGCGGAGCCCAGCTCTTCACGCGCGAGCGATTCGCCCAGCACCTTCAGCTGCAAGCGCATTCCGACCAGCGACTGCGCCAGCGAATCATGCAGCTCGTTGCCGATGATGTTGCGTTCCTCCATGACCGCCAGGCGGCGCGCCTCCCCTTCCAGGCGCGACTTCTCGATGGCGAGGCCCAGATGGCGCCCGACGCTCACCAGCAGCTCGGGCAGGTCCTCCCCCAGCGCCGCGGGCGGGCGGTCCAGGAGCAGGCTGTAGGCGCCGAGGACGCGGTCCTGGTACTGCACCGGGATCTCGACCAGTTCAGGCTCGCCGCGCCCCGCCGCCTCGGGCGCGAGGCCGCGGCTCGCGGCAAGGCGCATCTGGCCGTCCCCGGTCGCAAGCCGTACCGCGCCGCCGCGCGCGTCGAGCAGGTCGATCAGCACCCCCAGGAAGCGATCGACCAGCTGCTGCGGGCTGCCCGCTTGGTTCAGACTGGCCGCGACCTCGTACAGGATGTCGAGCGACTGGGTCTTGCGCGCCAGGCGCGCTGCCTGGGTCGGCGGCAAGGGGACGGCGGAATCGGACATGTCGGTCCAGCCTAGCTGCCCTGCGCGGCGCCGTCCAGTTCGGCCTCGGCGCGCTCAAGCCGTCGTCCTGGGTGCCTTGTGCGACGGATCGTTCGGATTGACGAAGATGAAGCGCCACTCGCCGGGATTGAGCTCGACGTAGTCCAGGGTGGCGCCGGTGAGCAGCTCGACGCTGCCCGGGGAGATGAGCAGCGTGACGCCGCCGGCGGCGACCACGGTGTCGCCTTCGCCCCTGTCGTCGAAGCCCATGCCGTACTCGAGCACGCCCTTGCCGTCCAAGCGCGCCGCCAAACGCAGGCACGCCGCGCCCGCGCTGCCCTGCGGCGCCGACTTCGCGATCTGCTCCGCGGCCTGCGGCGTGACGGTGATCACGGTTTCACTCCGCGTCCAGTCCCAGTGTGGCGCCCTGCACTTCAGGCGGGATGGCGGCAGCTCCTCACGAAGTCCACGAAGCGCCGCGCCCACGGGTTGCCCTCCACGTCGCGCAGGTGGGCATAGGACGCAAGCAGGTTCTTGTGCACGATGCCGTCGTGGCGGCCATCGATGCCGTGGCCCCGCTCCACGTCGTAGGCGAACGCCGCCTTCGGCGCGAGGTTCTCGACGCTCGAATAGTGGAACTCGTGCGCATGGATGACCGGCGCCGCCGCGCGCGGCCACGGTCCGCGCCCGGTCTCGCGCAGGTGCACGTAGCCGCGCCCGACGGGCCGCTGGTGCATGACGATGTCGGCCGGGATCACGCCCGCCATCTGCGCGCGGCGCCCGCTCCACTCGATGCCGCGCGCGAGGTACATCAGGCCGCCGCATTCGGCGTAGGCTGGCAGGCCGGATTCGATCGCGTCATGCAGTTCGCGCCGCAGGCTGGCGTTCGCGGCCAGCGCCTCCATTTGCGTTTCCGGGAAACCGCCGCCGATGAACAGGCCGTCGACCGGGGGCAGATGCGCATCGTGCAGGGCGCTGAATCCGACCAGTTCCGCCCCCGCTGAGCACATCGCTTCCAGATCGCCGGGGTAGTAGAAGCCGAATGCGGCATCGCGCGCGATGCCGATGCGTACCGGCGGACCGCCGCGCGGGGCCGGCGCCGGATCCGCCGCCGGCAGCGGCGCGGCCTGCCGGGCAATGGCCAGCAGCTGGTCCAGATCGACCTGGGCGACGATGCGCGCCGCGATCCCGTCGATGCGGCCGCGCGCCGCCTCCGCCTCGTTGCTGGGCACCAGCCCGAGGTGGCGCTCCGCGATCGTCATGGCTTCGTCGTGCTGCACGGCGCCCAGCACCGGCACGCCGGTGTAGTGACCGATCACGGCGCGCAACTTGGCCTCGTGCCGCGCGCCGCCGAGCTGGTTCAGGATCACGCCGGCGATGCGGATGCCCGGGTCGAAGGCCTGGTAGCCAAGGATGAGCGGCGCGATGCCGCGCGTCATGCCGCGCGCGTCGATCACCAGCACGACTGGCGTGCCCAGCAGCGCGGCCATCGCGGCGTTGCTGTTGCTGCCTTCCAGGTCGAGCCCGTCGTACAGCCCCTTGTTGCCTTCGATGATGCCCAGCGTGGCCCCGTGCATGCGCTGCGCGACCTCGGCGCGGATCTCGTCGGCGCCCATCAGGTAGGCGTCGAGGTTGTAGCAGGGCCGGCCAGCCGCCAGCCCGAGCCACATCGGATCGATGTAATCCGGCCCCTTCTTGAAGGGCTGCACCGTTTCGCCGCGAGCGCGCAGCGCTGCGCACAGGCCGACGCTCACCGTGGTCTTGCCCGAGGACTTGTGCGCGGCCGAAATGAAAAGGCGGCTCATGCGCTGGTCGGGCCGCCGTGGGCGAGGTCGCCATCGGCCAGGCTGCGCGGCAGGAAGGGCAGCAGCTTGAGCGCCACCGTGGTGAGCGCGAGCGCCAGCGCCACGCCGCCCACCCCCAGGGCGATCTCCGGCAGGCTCGGCGCGTAGCTCGCGACCACGCCGTCGAAGAAGCTGCTCACGATCTCCTTTTCCGGGAACATCTGCTGCGGATAGGCCTGCCCGCCGATGATGAGCACGTACAACTGCGCGAAGCCGCCGGCGATCACGCACGCCGCGGCGGCTGCAAGCGCGCCACGCGAGGCGGCGCCGAACAGCAGCGCCAGCGGCAGCACCCCGCCCACCAGGACCTGGCCGAGCCAGAACAGCGCCGTGTACACGCCGCCCTCCAGGAGGAAAAACCGCTCCAGTTCGTGCTGGCGCGCGATGTACAGGTTGCTCAGATGCTGCACCGCCACGAAGTACAGAACCGTCGCGACGAACACGCCGAGCAGGCTGCGCAGCCGGCCAAGCACCGCCTCGCCCAGCCTCCGCCCGGTCCAGCGGCAAGCGGCCATCAGCACCAGCACGAACACCGCCAGCCCCAGGGAGAACGACATGACGATGAACAGCGGCGCCATCAGCGCGCCCGCGAAGGGCTCGCGCGCCACCAGGAAGCCGAAGATCGACCCGGTGCCGGTGGTGAGCACCAGGCGCCAGAGGAACGCGAGCACGCCGGCGCGCCTAGTGTAGCCGTTCATGCGCCGCTCGAGCATAGTCCACAGGTACAGCGCCACCACGGCGAAGAAGCCGGTGTAGAGAAAGATGTTCCAGGCGAACACCGACTTGAAGTTGTAGTGCGTCATCGCCACGATCAGCCGGTCCGGCCGCCCCAGGTCGAGCACGAGCACCGCGAGGCCGCCGGCGAGCAGCGCGACGGCGAGCAGCCCGGAGAGCCGGGCAAGGGGCTTGTACAGCTCGCGGCCGAACACCGAGGCGATCGAGGCGACGTTGAGCGCGCCGGAGGCGGCCACGATCAGGAACACCGCGAACACGTGCGGGGTACCCCACACGATGCGGTTGGTCATGCCGGTGATGTGGTGGCCCTCGTGCTCCATGAGCCAGGCCGCGCCGAGTCCGGCGAGGACCAGCGCGCCGAGCGCCCCGAGCAGCGCCAGGTAGGCGCCACTGCGGCCCTCGATCTCGCGGTACTGGATGCTCGCCACGGCTACAGGCCCTGGTAGCGCACGCCGGTGTTGAGCGCGAGATCGGCCCGGATCTGGCTCGAGGCCTCGCCCTTCAGGCGGCGGTGGATCGCGGAGGAAGCGTCGTTCAGGTCGCCGAACGCCATGGCCTTGCCGCCATCGCGGTTGCAGGCCTCCACGCAGGCCGGCGTCTCGCCCCGGTCGACGCGGTGCACGCACAGGGTGCAGGACTCCACCGTGCCCTTGCCGCGCGGCACGTCCGCCTTCTGGCCGCTCACCGCCTCGTGGATGAAGGAGCGCGCGCCGTACGGACAGGCGAGGACGCAGTAGCGGCAGCCGATGCAGGTGTGCTTGTCGACCAGCACAATGCCGTCGTCGCGCTTGAAGGACGCGCCGGTCGGGCACACATCCACGCATGGCGGATGCTCGCAGTGCTGGCACATGAGCGGCAGCGTCTGCGCGTAGCCGGTGCGCTTGTCGCGGATGCTCAGCTTGCGGATCCACTGCGCGTCCGTCTCGGGGCGGCCGTGGCCGCTGACGCCGTTCTCCGCGTGGCAGGCGGTGACGCAATCGTCGCAGCCGCCGCACTTCGTGACGTCGATGAGCAAGCCCCAGCGCTGCAGCTTGGAGGCGGCTTCCTCGGGCGAGCGCGCCTGCGCGAGCTCGACCAGCCGCAGCCCCGGCGCGAGCGCGCTGCCCGCGGCCGCCGCCGCGCCCCAGGCGAGGAACTGCCGCCGCTCGGGGCTCATGGCCTGCGCGCCGCGGCGGGCGCCTGGCGCAGCGGCGTATGACACTGGAAGCAATCGATCTTCACCGCGGCGTACTCATGGCAGCTCGAGCAGAAGCCTTCCTTGCCGAGCACGCTGCCGGTGTCGCGCGAGGCATGGCACTCGACGCAGCCCTTCAGGCTGTGCCGCGGCTCGCGCAGGCCCTGGCGCATGGTCCGGTCGCGCTGGTGCAGCAGCATCTTCATGTGGTTGCGGCGCATCTCGTCGGCCGGCGCCACGCAGGCCTCTCCCTTCTCGATCTTGATCACCGGCGCGGCGACGCGCGCCGGGCGCGCCTGCTGGGCGCCGGCGGCCGCCGCGAGCGCCAGCGACGCGGCGGCAAGGACTGCGGCGGCGATCCGCATCATTCGCGCATGCCCCCGCTCAGTGGTCCCCCAGCCCCATCTTGATGTAGCCGGTGGGACAGACGTCGGCGCAGATATGGCAGCCGATGCACAGGTCGTAGTCGGTGTAGACGTAGCGGCCCATGGTGGCTTCCGCCTTCGGCGTGCGCTTGACCGCGGTCTGCGGGCAGTAGATGACGCAGTTGTCGCACTCGAAGCACATGCCGCAGCTCATGCAGCGCTTGGCCTCGTCCACCGCCTGCTTGTCGGTGAGGCCCACCATGCGTTCGGCGAAATGCCCCAGCACCTCCTCGGCCGACGGTCCGGTCTCGGTCCGCCTGATGCGCTCCTGATACGGGAAATGGCCGAGGAACAGCTCTTCGGGCTTGCACACCTCGGCGGCGCTGCGATCCTCGTAGTTGTGGACGGCGAAACCGCCCACCGCCTTGCCGTGTTCGGAGGTGCCGCGCAGGCCGCGATCGATCTCGCGCAGCGCGGGCTCCTCCAGCGCCTTGAACGGCGCGGGCTCCAGCTTCACCTCGCGCAGCTTGTCCAGCAGGTTGAAATGGTGCACGTCGACCTTCGGCCGCCTGGCCATTTCCTTGCGGCCGAGGTAGCGGTCGATGCTGTCGGCGGCGATCGACCCCTGGCCGATCACGGTGGTGAGCAGGTGCGGGCGCAGGATGTCGCCGCAGGCGAACACGCCCTGGCGGCCCGGCAACTGGTAGAACTTGTCGGCGGCGATCAGGCCCTTGCCGTTGTCCAGTTCTTCCATGCCGGCGAGGTCGCCCGACTGGCCGATGGCGGAGACGATGAGGTCGGCCTCGAGGTCCATCTCGGTGCCCGGCTTCTCCACTGGCTTGCCCTTGACCCAGTCCACCTCGACCACGCGCAGCGCCTTGGCGCGGCCGCTGCGCTCGTCGAGCAGCACCTTGACCGGCAGCAGCCGGCCGCGGATCTTCACGCCCTCGCGCTGCGCGTCCTCGATCTCGTGCTTGGCCGCGTTCATCTCCTCCACCGGCTGCATCGAGATCAGCATCACGTCGGCGCCCTGGCGCGCGGCCAGCTGCGAGACGTCGTGCGCGGCGTGGCCCATCACCACGAACTCCGGCCGCTCGGTCTCCTTCATGTCCTCGACATAGCCCAGGCGCCGCGCCACCGACACCACGTCGACCGAGGTATCGCCGCCACCGACCACCACCACGCGCCCGGAGACGGTCTTGAGCCGGCCCTGGTTGAAGGCCTCGAGGAACGCGACCCCGCTGATGCAGTTGGACGCATCGGCGCCCGGCACCGGCAACGCGCGTCCCGCCTTGCAGCCGATGGCGAGCAGCACCGCGTCGAAGTCCTTCTCCAGGTCCTTCAACTGGACATCCTTGCCGATGCGCGTGTTGAGCCGCACCTCGACGCCCATAACGGTGATGCGGCCGATCTCGCCGTCCAGGTGCGTGCGCGGCAGCCGGTAGCCCGGCACACCGTACTTCGCCATGCCGCCCAGCTCGGCGTGATCGTCGAACAGCGTCACGCCGTGGCCCTTGCGGCGCAGCTGGTAGGCCGCGGACAGTCCCGCCGGGCCGCCGCCCACGATCGCCACGCGCTTGCCCGTTTCCGGCCCGGCCTGGAAGGTGAATCCCTTCTCCAGCGCGGTGTCGCCGATGTACTGCTCGACCGCGTTGATGCCGACATAGTCCTCGACCTTGTTGCGGTTGCAGCCGGTCTGGCACGGCGCCGGGCACACGCGTCCCATCATCGAGGGAAACGGATTGGCCTGTGTAGAGCGCCGGAAGGCGTACTCCTGCATGGTGATGCCCTTGGGCGCCTTCTCCACGCCGCGCACGATGTTGAGCCAGCCGCGGATGTCCTCGCCCGACGGGCAGCTCGCCTGGCAGGGCGGCGTCTTGTGCACATAGGTGGGGCACTTGTCGGTTTCGTCGCCGGCGAAGATCTGCTCCTGGAACGAGCCCCACTTGTGGTCGCCATCCTTGAACTTCCGGAACGTGTGTCCGGGTTTCGCTTCAGGTTTGCCTGCGGGCGCAGCCATCTGTGCCTCCGGGTTACTTGCTTGATCCAAGAACGATTGCGTTGCTGACGAGCCCATGGACGCTGCCGATCATGTCCATGGGGTGCTTGTAGTAGGGCAGCACCTTGGTGAACTGGCTCTTGCAGATGGCGCAAATGGCGGCGAGATAGTTGACGCCATGTTCCTCGACGACCTGCTGCAGCGCCTGCATGCGCGGCAGCGCGCCCTTGACCCGCAGTTCGACCAGGTCGTCGGTGAGCAGGCCGCCTCCGCCGCCGCAGCAGAAGGTGGCCTCGCCGACGGTCTCGGGCGCCATGTCGACGAACCGCTCCACGCAGGCGCGGATGATCTCGCGCGGGATGGTGAACTGCCCGCCCGGCGCGCCGCCCATGCGCGAGGCGCGCGACACGTTGCAGGAATCGTGGAAGGTCACCACCTTGCCGGCATTGCCGCTCTTGTCCAGCGTGAGGGCGCCGCGCTGAATGAGGTCCCAGGTCACCTCGCAGATGTGCTGCGGCGCCGGGTAGCGCGGGTCAAGGAAGTCGAACGGCCCGATGAGCGTGTTCCAGAAGCTGTAGGCGACGCGCCAGGCGTGGCCGCATTCGCCCACCACGATGCGTTTCACGCCCAGCTCGAGCGCCGCCTCGCGGATGCGCCCGGCCACCTTTTGCAGGTTGTCGTGGTTGCCGATGAAGAGCGAGAAATTCGCCGCTTCCGACGCGTGCGTGGAGAGCGTCCAGGAAATGCCCGCTGCGTGGAACACCTTGGCGTAGCCGATCAGGCCGTCGATGTGCGGCTCGGCGAAGAAGTCGGCGCTCGGCGTGATGAGCAGCACCTCCGCCCCCTTCTCGTCCAGCGGAAAGCGCACGTCCACACCAGTGGCTTCCTTGACGTCTTCCTCCAGGCCGTCCAGCGTGTCGCGCAAAGCGGGCCCTGGCAGGCCGAGGTTGTTGCCGATCTTGTGCACCTTGCCGATGATCTCGTTGGAGTACTTCTGGCCCAGGCCCACGCTGTCCATGACGTCGCGCGCCGCCATCGAGACCTCCGCGGTGTCGATGCCATAGGGACAGAACACCGAGCAGCGCCGGCATTGCGAGCACTGGTGGAAGTAGGCGTACCAGTCGTCCAGCACCTCCCTGGTCATGTCGCGCGCGCCCACCAGCTTCGGGAAGTGCTTGCCCGCGAAGGTGTAGTAGCGCCGGTAGACCGAGCGCAGCAGGTCCTGGCGCGCCACCGGCATGTTCTTGGGATCGCCGGTGCCGAGGTAGTAGTGGCACTTGTCGGTGCAGGCGCCGCACTTGACGCACGAGTCGAGGAACACCTGCAGCCCCCGCGACTGAGACACGAGTTCGCCCAGCCTAGCGACCGCGACCTTCTCCCAGTCCGGCACCAGCTCGCCGGGGAATCCGAGCGGCTTCTGGTGGTCGGCCTTGGCCACGAACGGCTTCGAGTGCGCCATGGCGCCCTGGCGCAGCGGCGGCGTCACCGGATACTCGCCCAGCGGCGGCGTCTCGAACGCAGCCATTCAGCCCCCGCGCGCCCGGCTGACGTGGACGATCTTCGCCGACCAGCCGGCCGCGTGGCGCCGCTCGCGCGCGTCGTCGACCTGATTCAGGCTCGGGCTGAAGAAGACCCCCGGCGCGTGCAGCAGCTTGCTCACCGGAAACACGATCATCAGCGTCGCGACCAGCGCCAGGTGCACGAGCAGCGCCGGGTCGGCCGGCAGCGGCTGCCAGTCGAAGGCCATCAGGCCGAGGAAGAACGCCTTCAGCGCCACCACGTCGGTGTGCGCGAGGTACTTCATGGCGAGGCCGCTCGCGGCGATGGCGGCGAGCAGCGCGAGCATCAGGTGGTCGGACGGGCTACTGATATAGCGTACGCGATCCACCAGCAGGCGCCGCGCCCACAGGCCGGCGAGGCCGGCGAGCATGGCGAACGCGGCGTACAGGCCGAAAGGCTGCACCAGGTCCACCCAGAACCACACCGGCTCGGTGAAGTAGCGCAGGTGGCGCAGCAGCACGAGGAGCAGAGCGACATGGAACATCCACCCGAACAGCCAGGTCCACTTGCTCGAGCGGAACAGCTGGCGGAACAGCGTGACCTCGAGCAGCATGCGCAGCGCGACGCCGCCACGCGTGGTCGGCGCCGGCGGGATCGGGATCTTCAGCGGCTGCGGCGTGCGCGCATAGCGCCAGCAGCGCGCCAGCACGCCGAGCACGAGGATCGCGGTGGCGGCGTAGAACAGCAGCGCGTAGGCGACGGTAAGCGCCGACATCTAGGAAGGGTAACGGGGAAACCTGAGTTTCCCTGTTCCTATACACAGCCGGTGGGCTTGGGCAGTCCGGCGTACTTGCAGGCCTGCTTGGCGGGACCGTAGGGGAACAGTTCATAGAGGTACTTGCTGTTGCCCTTGTCCGCGCCGAGCTTCTTGCCGATGGCCTTGGTGAGCACGCGCACCGCCGGGGCGATCTGGTACTCCTCGTAGTACTCGCGCAGGAAGTTGATCACTTCCCAGTGGCTGTCGGTCAGGTTGCAGTCGTCCAGGCGCGCCATTTCCCTGGCGATGTCCTCGTCCCAGTCGCTGCGGTTGGCGAGATAGCCTTCCTCATCGGTCTCGATGGTCTTGCCGTTCATTTCGATGGGCATTGCGCTGTTCCTCTCGGTATCAAAGCCAGGATTGCACGGCGTTGTGCTCGACCACGAGGTCCACGAACCCCCCGTAGTCCACCAGGCGAATGCCGTCCATCACCCGGTTGTGCATGCCGCGCGCCTCGAGATCGGACTTGAGGGCGTAGATCGACACGCGCTTCAGTGCGTCCTGCACCTGCCCGGAGACCGCCGTGTCCCTGGCGGCCGCGTACACGCCGTCCTCGATCAGCAGCACCGCGCTGCCCTGGCGGGCGAACTTCAGGCAAGCCTCCAGAGCGCGATGCTCGAACGGCGACTTGTTGACCGTGTGCAGCATGCTCGTCGTCCTCAGAAGTCCAGGATCACGTCCTGCGCTTCCATGATCTCGGCCATGCGCTCGGCGCCGACCACCTGCACCGGCACGACCAGGTCGGCCTCGCTCAGCCCGCGCGCCTCGAGCGCCTCTTTCTCCGCGTAGAGCTTGGTGACGTCGTAATCCTCCAGCGCGCGAAACGCGGGCGAGAAATTCTTCACTTCCAGCACCTTGGTGTCCTGTCCCTTCACCAGCTGGTAGACGCCGTCGCCGATGAACGCGAGGCTGACGTCCTGCTCGAAGGCCGCCCCGATCAGCACCACTTCGAGCGACTCCAGCGCATAGATGCTGCCGTAGGGCGCCCTGCGGTTCACGTAGAGGAACCGCTTGGCGGCGCCGCCCGCGCCTTCCTCAGTCACCGAACACCACCAGCCGGTCGGCCTGGATGCCGGCCTCGATGAGCTGCCCGAGGCCCGAGATGCGGAAGCCCGGCGCGATATTGTCGGCGTCCTTGGCGTTCCTCTTGGCCTCGCTCTTGTCCATCAAGCCGCGCCGCTGCGCGGCGGCGATGCAGACCACCAGGTCCAGCTTGTGCGCCGCGGCGAGCTCGCTCCAGCGCTTGACGATGTTGCGGTCGTCCTGCGGCGGCACGGTGAGGCGCGTCGCGTTGTTCACGCCATCGTGGTAGAAGAACACGCGGTAGATCTCGTGCCCCTTCGCCAGCGCGGCCTTGGCGAACTGGTAGGCGGTGTCCGACGCCTGATGCGTGTACGGACCTTCGTTGACCAGGATACCGAACTTCATGGTCAGAAGCGGATGTGCGCCGAGGCGTTGAGGCTGTTGCGCGCCCCGCGCCAGTTGTCGATGTGGAACTTGGTGAACGGCAGCCCGGTCAGCTCGAAGAAGCGCGGCCAGCCGATGCGCTCCACCCAGTCGCCGACGCGCTCCCAGTCGCGCGCATCCTTCTTGTAGGTATAGAGGATCTTCTTCACCACCGCGGCCACTTCCGGCCAGCGCGGCGGGTTGTTGGGCAGACCGGCGGCCACCAGCTTCTGGAACATGGGCTTGGAGCGGGCGTTGGAGTTCTTGCCTCCCACCCAGATCGCCAGCTTGGAGTGCTCCGGATCGTTGATCTGCATCGGCGGGCACGGCGGATAGCAGGCGCCGCAGCAGATGCATTTCTTCTCGTCGACCTCGACGGAGGGCTTGCCGTTGACCATCGCCGGGCGGATGGCCGCCACCGGGCAGCGCGCCACCACCGAGGGCCGCTCGCAGACGTTGGCCACTAGGTCGTGGTTGATCTTGGGCGGCTTGGTGTGCTGCACGTTGATGGCGATGTCGCCCTGGCCGCCGCAGTTGATCTGGCAGCACGAGGTGGTGATGTGCACGCGATTGGGCATCTCCTCCTTGATGAACTCCTCGTAGAGCTCGTCCATCAGGGACTTCACCACGCCGGAGGCATCCGTCCCCGGAATGTCGCAGTGCAGCCAGCCCTGCGTGTGCGAGATCATGGTCACCGAGTTGCCGGTGCCGCCGACCGGGTAGCCGGCGTCGTTGAAGGCCTGGATCAGCGGCCCCACCTTGTCCCAGCTGGAGACCATGACCTCGAGGTTCGAGCGGATCGTGAAGCGCACGAACCCTTCGCCGTACTTGTCGACGATGTCGCACAGCAGGTTGATCTCGTAGGGCCCGAGCTGGCGCTGGGTGCCGACGCGCACCGTCCAGATCTCGTCGCCCGAGTAGGCGACGTGATGCAGCACGCCCGGCCGCGGCCGGTCGTGGTACATCCAGTTGCCGAAATTCTTCACCATCAGCGGGTGCATGTACTGCATGCCGTCGGGACACCCGCTCTCGATCGGCGTGCGCATCTGCTTCTTCTCTACCGCCTGTACTTGTGCCACTGCGACCTCCTCGCGTTGCCGGTCAGGCTGCCGGCGCTTCCGGCGCCCGGTCCTGCTTGTGCTTCTGGACCCATTTCTGCGCTTCCTGGTCCCAGTCGTCCAGGCGCACGTAGGAACTGGTGCGCGGATGCGTGATCATGTTGGGATCCACCTCGACGCCGATGCCCTCGAGGAAGCTCGCCAGGCCGATGCGCTCGATCATCTCGCCGCAGCGCTCGTGCTCCAGGCCGTTCTCGGCCCAGAAATCGATCACCGTGGCGGCAAGCTGGCGCAGCTTCTCGTAGTCCTCGTCGCTGTCCATCTTCATGAACGGCACGATCACCGTGCCCATGGTGTCGCCGATCTTGAGCGTGCGCTTGCCCCCGATCAGCAGCGTGATGCCGCGGTCCTTGCCGGGCTTGAGCGCCTTGGTCATGACGTTGATGCAGTGCATGCAGCGCACGCAGCTCTTGTTGTCGACCTCGAGCGTGTCGTCATCGTTCAGCGACAGCGCCCTGGTCGGGCAGCGCGCGATGACGTTGTCGATGGTGTACTTCCGGCCGTGGCCCTGGACGTACTTCTTCACCTCCTTCTGGTCCACCTGCATGTCGTCGCGCCAGGTGCCGATGACGGCGAAATCGGCGCGCTGGATGGAGTTCATGCAGTCGTTCGGGCAGCCCGAGACCTTGAACTTGAACTTGTAGGGTAGCGCCGGGCGGTGCATGTCGTCGATGAAGTTGTTCACCAGCGTACGGTGGATGCGGTGCTCGTTGGCGCAGGACTGCTCGCAGCGCGCCGCGCCGACGCAGGACATCGCGGTGCGCACGCAGGGGCCGGCGCCGCCCAGGTCGAAGCCGTACTCGTTGATCTCGTCGAAGAAGTGCTGCGTGTTCTCGCTGGTCGAGCCGATGAACATGATGTTGCCGGTCTGGCCGTGAAACGCGATCAGCCCCGAGCCCCACTTGTTCCAGGAGTCGGAGAGCTGGCGCAGCATCTTGGTGGTGTAGTGGTTGCCCGCCGGCGGCTGCACGCGCAGCGTATGGAACTCCTTGGACTCCGGGAACATGCTGGCCACTTCCGAGAAGCGCGGGATGATGCCGCCGCCATAGCCGAAGACCGAGACGGTGCCGCCCTTCCAGTAGCCCAGGCGGGTCTTGTAGGAATGCTCCAGCTGGCCGAGCAGATCGACCATCATGTTGTTCTCGTGCGCCAGGCGCTTCAGCCCGGTGACGAAACTCGGCCACGGCCCGCTTTCGAGCTGGTCGAGCATGGGCGTCGCATGGAAGGCCTTGATGGACTTCTTCTCCGCGGGCAGGTAGGTGCTGTGCCGCTGCGGATCCTTGGGCTGCTTGGTGGCGTCGGACATCTCGCTCCCTCCTGATAGGTGCGAACAAGCCGGCCAAGTGTAAGGATACCGAAGCGAGCCGGCGCCGGTCATTGGGGATAGGCACCCCCCCTCCCTTTGGGGATATACAGCCGGTGAATGCCCAAGTTGGCCGCAAATGCGTAAGCTTCTCATCCCGCTCTTTTGCCTCGTACCCTCCGCCTGCGCGCCTTGAACGCCGTACCCAGACCCGTCCCCGACGACCCGTTCGATCTCGAGCGGCCGCAGGCGTACCTGCGCTGGCGGGAGCGCAAGCTGACACGCTATCCAAGGCGCGCCGATGACCTCGTCGTCGAGGTGCGCGACCCGCGCCGCCCGAGCGACAGCGAGTCGGGGGAACTGCGGCGCCTGTGCGCCGTGGCGAACATGGCCGTCTACGCCAGCCCGCTTGCCGGCCTGGCCGACAAGGACCTCCCGCGCCGCCTGGGCGAGCAGCTTGGCCTCCGGCGCCTGCACGCCAATCCGCTCGCGGACGGGGACGGCGTCAGCTCGCTCGAGGTGACGCCGGAGAAATCGGGCCGCGGCTACATCCCGTACTCGAACCAGCGCCTGCTCTGGCACACCGACGGCTATTACAACGCGCCGGCGCAGCGCATCCGCGCGTTCGTGCTGCACTGCGTGCGGCCGGCTGCCGCGGGCGGCGAGAGCCGCCTGCTCGATCCCGAGATCGCCTACCTCCTGCTGCGCGATGCCGACCCGCGCTACGTCGCGGCGCTGTCCGCGCCCGACGCCATGACCGTTCCGGCCAACGAAGAGGATCCCTCGGCGCAGCGCGGGGCGCAGGCGGGCCCGGTGTTCTCGGACGCCGACGGCGCGCTGGACATGCGCTACACCGCGCGCACTCGCAGCATCGTGTGGCGCGCGGATGCGGCTACGCAGGCGGCGGTGCGGCGCCTGCGCGAGATCCTGGATTCCGACTCGCCGTATGTGTTCCGGCTCAAGCTCTCGGGGGGGCAGGGCCTGGTGTGCAACAACGTGCTGCACGACCGCAGCGCGTTCACCGACGACCCCGCCCCCGCGCCGGGCCGCCTGGTCTATCGCGCGCGGTATTCCGATCGCGTCGCCGCGCCATGAAGTACATCCCCCTCAAGTACATCAGGGAAGACCCCGGCGTCGGTAACGCCGACGACAGCACCGACGCCGCCGAGGAAACCGGCAAGCTGAAGCGCCTGGTGGCGCGGGTGCGCGAAGAGCTGGACGCGCTGTCGCCGGGCGCCGCGCCGCTGCGCCGCGCGGATCTCCTCCTGCAGCTGGGCCGTGCGCTGGTTCGGCTGCAGCAGGGCGCGGACGCCTGGGCGGCGGCGCGCCAGGCTTTCGATCTGTACATGGCCGAACAGGCGCGCGAGGGCGCGGCGCAGGCCTGCGACATCCTGTTTCTCGCCGACCAGCCGGAGTCGCTCGCCGCCCTCGGCCACGGGATCTGGCTCGCCGTGACCTACCCGGTGGACCCCGAACTGAGCGTCGCGCTGCTGCAGCACGTGGTGGAGGAAACGCCGCCCGATTCGGATGGCGCCGCGGTGGCGGCGATCACCGCGTATTACCTGGTCGACCGGCGCGCGCGCGATCCGCAGCGCGAGCACCTGCTGCTGTACACCAACCAGGTGCTGGCGACGGTGGCGCGCCGGCACAGCGGCGCGGACGGCCAGGAAGCGTTCAACAAGTGGATCGAGGACATGGAGCTGAACGACCCGGCCCTCTTCCTGCCGCGCTTGCGCAACGTGGTGGACGTGCTGGTGCAGGAGGATTGGTGGTTCGACCGCGCCGCGCTGCAGGCGGCCCTGCCCGCGGACTGAGCCCGTGGACGAGATAGTGGACGCGGTGTTCGCGATCCAGTGCCGCAGCCTGCCGGTGGACCACGCCTTCGCGCTGTCGGCCGCGATCCAGGCTGCGCTGCCCTGGTTCGCCGGCGAGCCACAGGCCGGTCTGCACACCGTGCACGGCGCGGCATCCGGCGCCGGCTGGCAGCGGCCCAAAGGCGAAGGTGCGCTGCTGCAGCTGTCGCACCGCACCCGGCTGGTACTGCGGATACCGGAGCATAGCCTGCAGGACGCGGCGGCGCTCACAGGGCGCACGCTGGATGTCGCGGGATTTCCCTTGCGCGTGGGCCGGCTCGCGCCGCGGCAGCTGGCGCGCATTGCGTCGCTGTTTTCGCGCGGCGTGCTGTTCGAAGGCGCCGCGGACGAAAGCGCGTTCCTCGCCGCCGCCGCCGCTGCGATGCGCGCACTGGAGGTGGAAGCCTCGACCGTGCTGTGCGGGCGGGACACGACCCTCGCCACACCGCAGCGCAGCTACCGGGTGCGCAGCCTGATGGTGAAGGTGGCGACGCCGGCGCAGTCGCTGGCGCTGCAGCGCCACGGCCTGGGCGAGGAACGCAAGCTGGGCTGCGGCCTGTTCATCCCGCACAAGGACGTAGCCGACCTGCGCGGCGCGTCGCGCGCGGGCTGGGAGGACTAGCCTTGGCCCTCCGGCTCGCCCTGCCAGAGCATGTCGTAGCCGAGCTCCCTGGTCTCGGAGCACATCGCCGCCAGCGCCTCGAACTTGTTGGTGAAGACGGCGTTGGCGTGCGAGCGCTCATGCTCCTCGAACGAGCGCCAGTACGTGACGATGACGTAATGCTCGTCGGCGCCGCGCGTGGCGTTGAGCGAGCCCTCCGCGGACACGAAGCCGGAGAACTTGAACACCTGCCCGGCGAGGAAGCCGCCCTTGTCGCCGCCGTAGGTCTCCTTGACGACGTTGCACATCTCCCCCACCGCCAGCTCGACGTCCTCGAACTTGACGCCGGGCTTGAGCTTCACGGTGTTGAACAGCATCTTGGCGCCGAACGGCAGCGTGATCGGATGGAACATCGCCTTGCTCCCTTGAAAACTTCTTGGACAACACGGATTCTGCATTGGTTTCAGGAGAAACGACCATGAGCTACGAAGTGAACGGCAAGACCCTCGAGGCCACCGAGACCGGCTACCTCGTCAACCAGGACGACTGGGACCGGGATGTCGCGCAAGCGATCGCCGCCGCAGAAGGCCTCACGCTCACGCAGGACCACTGGGACGTGATCGACTACCTGCGCGACGCCTTCTTCAACCACAACGGCGAGCAGCCGAATAACCGCGCCATCCTCAAGGCCATGCAGGAGAAGTGGGCGGGGCGCAAGGTGGACAACAAGACCCTGTTCGATCTGTTTCCGGGCAATCCCTCCAAGCAGGCCGGCATGGTCGCGGGGCTGCCCGAGAGCATGAGGAAGGGTGGGTACTGAGCGCGCCGCTCAGTCGTAGTGCTTGCGCTGCGCCCGCCTCCTGCCCACCCTTTGCACCACGCCCCCGCGAATCGTGTAGGGCGGCGTGAGCTCGAAGCCACCGTACTTCGGGTTGAGCGGCTTGAGGAAGCGGCGTTCCCCGTCGAACACCAGCTGGCGGAAGAAGACGTCGCCCGCGAACTCGACCACCACGTAGGAGCCGTCGCGCGGCGCGTGGCCCGGGTCGACGATGATGACGCAGCCGTCGGCGAACTCGGGCTCCATGCTGTCGCCCAGCACGCGCAGGGCGTAGGGCTCGAGCGCGCTGCAGCTGCCTTCGACCATCGCCACGGCTAGCGGTCCTCACCCTTGGGCTTGCGCGGGTGCAGCCGCACCACGGACTTGGCGGGCGGCTCGTCAGCATAGCGCGGCTGCCCGCCGACCGGCCGGCCGGCGGCCTGCGCGAGCTCGCGCTCGCGCGCGCTGATAAGGGCCAGGCACTGGCGCAGGTCCTCGATGGTGGTCTCCGACAGCGGGTGGCGCATGCCGTGCGGCGTGGCGGTGTCCTTGATCACGGCGGCGAGGGTCATCTTCACCGCCTGCAGGATGCGCTCTTCGGTGGATGGCTGCGTTTCGCTCATGGCGCGCCTCAAATGTCGGACCACATGCGGATCAGGTTCAGGTAGGCCGCGTTCACCTGCGCGGTTTCTTCTGCCTCGGGCGCGCCGGCGAGCAGCTTCTCGCGCGCCGCGTTCAGCCCGTAGAGCAGCTCTCGCCGCACCGGGTCCCGCACCAGGCTCTGCACCCAGGTCACCGCCACCAGCCGTTCGCCGCGCGTGACCGGGCTGACACGGTGGATGGTGGTCGCCGGATAGAGCACCGCATCGCCCGCCGCGCACTTCACCGCCTGCTCGCCCGTCACGGTGCCGACCACCAGTTCGCCGCCATCGTACTCCCCGGGCGCGTTCAGGAAGACCGTGATCGCGACATCCGAACGGAACCTAACGCCTTCGGCGCCCATGATCGGATCATCCAGGTGATCGCCATAGGCCATGCCCGCGCGGTAGCGCGCGTAGAACGGACTGGCCACGTGCAGCGGCAGGGCGCCGGCGCGATACCCCGGATGCCGCACCAGGCTCCCCATGACGACGCGGTTGAGCCGTTCCAGGTCGGCCGCGCCGCTCTCGAGCTCTTCGTTGTTCTTAACGCGCCTTGCCGCCAGGCCGGCCGAGAGCTTACCGTCCGCGAAGGGCGCGGCCGCGAGCAGGGCGCGCGCGAGCGCAAGCTCGTCGGGCTTGAGGACGCCGGCAAGCCTAAGCAGCACGCGCCCGCCGCCTCATGCGAAGCAGACCCAGGTGGTAGCGATGTACTTCACGCCCTGCTGCAACGTGACGCCGCGATGCACGTGCGTCCAGAACGGCGGGAACAGCACCAGCTTGCCCTGCTCCGGCCGGATCGCGACTTCCTGCAGCGGAAACTCGGTCTCGCCGCCCGGCCCCGGAACGTCGTTGAGGTACCAGATCGC
>Ga0169931_10003024_pt1 | contig 27007 bp, 21 predicted proteins | sample Kivu_15m_20L_FD_129675 | JGI IMG/M metagenome (GOLD analysis project Ga0169931, IMG submission 129675) | Freshwater microbial communities from Lake Kivu, Western Province, Rwanda to study Microbial Dark Matter (Phase II) - Kivu_15m_20L... | ecosystem: Environmental > Aquatic > Freshwater > Lake...
CTCAATCCATCGATCTGTATTGAGTACAAAGAGCGTCCCTTCAGATATGGCAATCCGATCAACAACTCGAACTGTATCCAGTAAATTAAACTCAGTATCGTGGTAAACCCAGTAGTTTCCTATTTCCAAAGGAATAAAATTTTTGGTATACTGACAGGATACACAGAAAAATAGAATCAGAACAAAGATGAAGTTCTTCATGAAAATGTAAATAATTTGATGTAAAAATTGCCTTTTTATTTCAAAAGGAGTAATATTGTAAACAAATTAAGTGCATTTTTGATTATTTTTAAATGTTCTTGCAAATAATTATAAACCGATGGTAGAACTACATGAATACGACGAGAGTGCGATTAAATCCTTGGATTGGAGAGAACATATACGCCTGAGACCCGGAATGTATATTGGAAAACTGGGGAATGGTAGTTCTCCGGACGATGGTATTTATATATTATTTAAAGAAGTTTGTGATAATTCTATTGATGAATTTGCGATGGGTGTGGGAAAGAAAATTGAAATCAAGCTTTCTGATTCCGGAAAAATGATAATCAGAGACTTTGGTAGAGGTATCCCATTAGGTAAAGTAATTGATTGCGTTTCAAAGATCAATACAGGAGGAAAATATGATTCTAAGGCCTTTCAGAAATCTGTAGGTCTCAACGGAGTGGGAACCAAGGCTGTAAATGCCCTGTCAACTTATTTTAGAGTTCAGTCTTTTCGTGATGGACAAACAAAGACTGCCGAATTTAAAGAGGGTGAAATTACACAGGACCATCCCCAAATAAGCTCAGACCAGCCCAATGGGACTTTAGTTGAATTTATCCCGGATCAAAATATTTTTAAAGGATTCAAATTTAATGATGAATTTCTCATTGAGCGAATTTGGGATTATGCCTACTTAAATACGGGGCTCACCATTCATTTTAATGGAGAAAAGTATCAGTCAAAAAATGGACTTCTCGATTTACTTTCCAATCGAGTAGATGTAGAACGTTTGAGATACCCCATTATACATCTAAAGGGAGAAGATATTGAAATTGCAATGTCTCATGGAAATCATTACGGAGAGCAGTATGTTAGTTTTGTAAATGGACAAAATACAACCCAGGGCGGTACGCACCTGAATGCCTTTAAAGCGGCCTTGGTTAAAACGATTCGTGATTTTTATGGAAAAAATTACGATCCTCAGGATATTCGTACTGCTATTGTAGCCGCCATTAGTGTAAAAGTGCAAGAACCAGTTTTTGAATCACAAACCAAAACTAAACTAGGCTCTTTGAATGTAGCCCCGGACGGACCTTCAATTAATACTTTTGTAGGAGATTTTATCAAAAAGGAACTCGACAACTATCTACATAAAAATCCTGAAGCTGCAAAAGAAATTCAACATCGTATCGTTCAATCAGAAAGAGAAAGAAAAGAGATAGCAGACATTCGAAAATTGGCAAATAAAACAGCAAAAAGAGCGAATCTGCACAACAAAAAATTAAGGGATTGTAGAGTGCATCTGAATTCGAATAATAAGGAAAAAGAGCGCTCAATGATTTTTATTACTGAAGGTGATTCGGCCAGCGGATCTATAACGAAATCAAGAGATGTAAATTTACAAGCAGTTTTTAGTTTGAGGGGAAAACCACTCAATTGCTTTAATCTTACCAAAAAAGTTGTGTATGAGAACGAAGAATTTAATCTGCTGCAACATGCCCTTGATATAGAAAACGGGATGGAAGATCTGAGATACAATAAAATAATTATTGCAACAGATGCAGACGTTGATGGTATGCATATTCGTTTGTTACTACTTACTTTTTTTCTTCAGTTTTTCCCAGAACTGGTTTCTAACGGACATTTATTTATTTTAGACACGCCATTGTTCAGAGTGAGAAATAAAAAATCGACACAATACTGTTACAGTGAAGAGGAAAAGTTAGATGCTATGAAAAAACTGGGTAAAGATTGTGAAGTGACCCGATTTAAAGGATTGGGAGAGATTTCCCCTGACGAATTTAAGCAGTTTATAGGGGAGGATATTCGTCTAACACCAGTCAGGATGTCGAGCACAACGAATATTGATGACCTACTTTCCTATTATATGGGAAAAAATACACCTTCCCGACAAGATTTTATAATCGATAATCTCAGAGTAGAACTCGATGAGGTAGAATCTGTTGCTTAAATGATCTTAGAAACTAAACCTATCTATTTATGATAACTGCATTGAATTTGTTATCATTGCATTGTTATTTATAATCATTGAACTATGGTATCGAAAGGTAAAAACAATCCCAAATCATCCGGTAAATCTCAACCCAGTACGGGTCAAACGCTCAAAACCAATAAATTGAGCCAATTGCCAATGGAGTTGATTCATCAATTAGAAGGTTTTTCCTTTTGGAAAAATTATCAGTTACATAAAATGCTGATTTTTTTGTTTGCGTTCTTACTCTATGCAAATACTGTAAATTTACAATATGCTGTTGACGATAGTATCGTAATCCAGAGGAATATGTTTACAAAAAAAGGATGGAAAGGTATGTTGGGAATCTGGTCTAAGGATACCTTTGTGGGCTTCTTTGGAGATGATAGAAACCTCGTCTCGGGGGGCAGATACCGTCCTTTTACTGTTGCGATGTTTGCGATGGAAAATCAAATATTTGGAAAAAAAATTACGAATGAATCCAAAGCCCCGGTAAATCGTGTCATAACTGTAAAAGAAAAAGATAAGGCTTCTGTTCTTGCTCAATTGGGCAATCCCAAGTATGCTGAGATTAGCAAGAGCAACGATACCCTAAATCTAAATCTTACTTTAGAGCCGGGAGCGCCGATTCCCGACAAGGATGGTGATATAAATTATCTTGGTAAACCAGGTATCAGTCATGCAATCAATGCCATTCTTTTTGGTCTTCTATGTCTTATGCTTTACATGTGGATTCTCTCACTATTTGATCCGCAAAATGAAGGTAAAACCAAAGTTGTGTTTATTGCCCTGGCAACAGCTCTTTTGTATGCAGCGCATCCATTACATACAGAAGCGGTAGCAAATATTAAGGGTAGAGACGAAATAATGGTCACCCTATTCTCCGTATTAGCTTCATACTGGGTGTTAAAGTCAATCGGTTCTAAGTGGAATTTATTATATATGTCGGCTGCAGTCATTTCTTTTATTTTAGGATTGTTTTCCAAAGAAAGTGCCATTCCTTTTCTGGTAGTGATACCTGCAAGCCTTTATTTTTTTATAAAAGACATCAAAGTAAATACGATTGTATTGAAGACCATACCATTTATGGCGGTTGTCTTGTTTTTTTGGTTTGGAATCAGAAATCCGATTTTAAATTTTAAAGATAAAAATCCACCAGCCCCAGAGCTAATGAATGATCCTTTTATGAAGATGGTACCAACGGGTAATGGCATGGAAAGAAAATATATTCCTTTTGAGACAGATGAAAAAATGGGGATGATTTTATATACCTGGCTGGATTATGTTAGATTGCTTGTGCTACCTCATCCATTGACAAATGATTATTATCCCAAGCATATCGGGGGTAAAAAGGATAATTTTCCAACTACAAAAGATCCAAGGGTTTTGTTATCTATTATTTTACATTTGGGTCTGGGCTATTTAGCCATTCGGGGTATTTTGAAAAAAGATCCGATTGCTTTTGCGCTTATTTTTTATGCGGCTACCTTCTCTGTTGTATCTAATTTGTTCTTTCCCATTGGAACTACGATGGCTGAACGCTTTATGTTTATGCCTTCAATAGCTTTCAGTCTTTTATCGGCTATTGGTTTGGCTCAATTGGCTACAGTAAAGGGAAGTTTTTCATTACAGAATACAAAAATACCGCTCGTCATTATGGGAGTGGTTTTGGGTCTGTATAGCTTTAAAACGATTACGAGAAATGCAGATTGGTATGATGACTATTCCTTGTTCACCCGAGATATTATGATTTCGCCCAGCAGTGCTAAATTAAATAATGCAGTGTCTGGTGTACTTCAAGATTCAGCCAACCGGATCCCGCTGAATGACCCGGAAAAATTAAATCATTATGTGCGTGCTTTGTATCATTCTAAAGAAGCAGTAGAATTACACCCAACATACAACAATGCCTGGCTATTATTGGGTAATGCCCATGTTTTTATTTCCAATATTAAAGAATCAATGGCAGATTCAGCCAAAGCTAAACTCGATTTCCAGAAATCAAATGAATTGTACGTTGAATCTAAATACAGACTTGATTCTGCCATAACCGCTTACCAGGAAGTTAAAAGATTAAGACCTGATCATCCGGATGTGCCAATTAATCTTACTGCGGCACACAGGAGCAGAGGGAAGCTATTGGGCGAAAAATTGGGTAAAGTGAGTGAAGCCTTAGCCGATTTGGAAGAAGCCAACAAATATAGTAAAGGGAATGATCTTGAAGTTTTACGGCTTTTGGGCGTAGCTTATGGCATTACTGGTATGACCTACCAAAACCAGGGTTTAATTGCACCGGCCATTCAAAATCATCAAAGAGCTATTCAGGCATTGGAGAAAGCCTTAGTACTCTCACCCAATTATGCACCAACCTGGTATAATATGGAAATTGCTTACAGGCAGTTATTGCTTCTTGATGCGGCAAATGCAAATATTTATACGCAGAAAGTAATAGAGTGTAATGAAAAATGGAAATCGATTGATCCCAATTACAGTCCCATGTAACAAGAATACTGATGCATTTTAAGCAAATCCTGAGAAGTAAACCTCAGATTTTACCCGTTCAATTGAATCTGAATTTCTCTCCTGTCAAAATTCTGTTGGATAACGGACTTACTTTTCATGAAATCTTTCAGGAAAATCAAAAGATTTCTAAAATGGAATGGGTTTTTCCCTCAGGTAGAATTTTTGAAAAAAAGAAATTGATTGCTCGTTGCACAGCTGATCTTTTAAGAGCAGGAAATGCACATTGTAGTTCTCAATTATTTGCTGAGAAAATTGACTTTTGGGGCGCCCACCTAAGAATCAATGAAGAATTTGACCAGGTCAGAATTACATGTTTTTGTCTATATAAGTATACCTGGGACTTATTTGATTTCATCATGTTTGCGATCAAAAAACCAATCATTGAAATCAAAGAATTTGAAAATTATATCCGTAGAAAAAAGCAGGCCTTGGAAGCGGATCTGCAAAAATCAGATAATATTTCCTACAGGACCTTAACCGAAAAAATATTCGGAGCTGAACATCCTTATGGTTATAATAGCTTTCCAGCTGATTATGATTTTGTTGAAAGAGATGATCTTTTTGAGCATCATAGTAATTATTTTCACGGAACAGAAGCTCATTTCTTTTTAGTAGGAAGTTTCAATGAAGAACTCTCTACCAGAATGAAAGGTTGCCTCAACCAATTATCCCAATCCAGTATTGACAATAAAAAACATATTGTTGATTTCCCGCTTCAACCCGTCAAGCTACAGCTGAGAAAACCACAAAAATCAGAGCAGGCATCTATTCGTTTGGGTCGAATCTTAGTACCCAAAAATCATGCTGATTATCCGGCTCTTTTCTTTGTAAATTTGATCTTGGGTGGTTATTTTGGCTCACGTTTGATGCAAAATATAAGAGAACAAAATGCGTTGACTTACAATATTTATTCAACGGTGGAAACTGTTTTACATGCGGGCTATTTTCAGTTAAGTACAGAGGTTCATCATAAAAAAGTTCATATAGCATTAAAAGAAATTTATGCAGAAATTGAGAAAATATATTTGGAGAAAGTAACTGAATCTGAATTGAAAATGGTGAAAAATTATTACCTGGGTCAAGTTTTATCTGCTACCGATGGTATTTTTAATCTTTCCAAATTATACAGGGAATGGACCTGCGCTCAACTTGATTTTGAACATTTTTATCAGTTCTTGGATGAAATAATTAACATAAATTCCGAACTTGTGGCAAATATTTCAGAAAAATATCTGAAAATTGAATATCTTTCAGAAATTGTTGTTGATTAGGTACTTATTTATACTGATATGAGAAATATCATCTGCTATATACTTTTTTTATCTGCTCTGGTAAATGTAAAAGCCCAGCTTGTAGAGAGACCTTGTGCTAGAATTTTATCCGGCTCCGGGCAGGATTCGATTACTTGGAGTGCTACGATATGTTCCAATTTTGATGGCTTTATCATTTTTGCAAGTTCAGATACCAACTCTGCATTGGTTCCAATTGACACCATAACAAATCCGGCTCAGTTGGGATTCCTAGCCTCCAATCCACAAGAAACTCCAAGATTTTACAGGATTTCAATTTTGTGCGGAAATGCAATCAGCACTTCAACTTTCATCGTTAGAAATACAAAACCAATTACACCTAACATTCGTTCTGTAAACATCATCAACAACAGACCTGTGTTAAATTGGTATGCTAGTCCAAGTCCCGAGGTTACAGGGTATAAAATTTACAAGGAGGATCCCTATGGTTCTGGAAATTTTTTCCCTTATCCCAATAATAGTACCATCATAAATGGATTGAGTTTTACGGATGTCTCCAGCAGTTCATTGCTGGTTCGCTATGCTATTGTCGCTGTAAGTGATTGCAATGAGGGTTTACTGGGAGAGGGTAATCCATTAGATGGAACTACCGGTCCACATACATCCATGTCTTTATCCTATAATCTGAATCGTTGTTCCCGTCAAATTCGAATCAATTGGAATCGTTATGAAAATTGGGAGGATGGTGTTGATTTTTACACCTTGTATGTTTCCAGAAATGGAATTCTTATTCAGACCATAGATAGCATCTTCAACAATGCTTATAACTACAATGCCGCTCAAGCGAATGAATTGTTGCAATTTTGGGTTGAAGCAAAAGAAAAAAACAGTAATAATATTGCAGTTAGTAACAGACAAGAGGTATTAGTTGATATTTCTAATCCGATGGAATATGTATATTTTACAGGGGCTACTATTGATGCAAATACGCAAAAACCATTCTTATCATGGAGATGGGATGCCGATGCAGATATTCAATTTGCAGAAATACAAAGAAGGACAGATTCAATCCTTCCTTGGCAAACAGTTGCTACTTTAAATACGATAAGTTCTACTGTACAAAATTATCTCGATACAACCGCAGATGCATCTGCTGATAGGTATTATTACCAAATACTTGTAACAGACTCTTGCGGAGTTAAATCTTCAAGTAATGTCGTAGGTACCATTCTTCTCGAGGGTACATCTATTTATGGAATTAGAAATAGATTATTTTGGAATCCATTTTACTTCCAATACGGCACAACTACCAATTTTCAGATTTGGCAAATTGACGCTGATACAAATGTCACACAAACGGGAACTGCATCCAACACCGAATTTATCTATGAAGATGTACTCAATGAGCAAAATGAAGCAGATAGGTATAGTTGTTATTATATAACGGCTGAAGCTACCCTAAGCTTACCTGGTGAGCCACTTAGGGTTCTGCGTTCCAGGTCAAATACCATTTGTGTTGAAAAAAGTGCTGTCTTATGGTTTCCCAATGCCTTATATCCAGATGCCAATAATGCAGTAAACAGAAAATTTAGACCTTTGGTAGCTTTTGGAACAAACTTAAAAGCATACGAACTTTATGTATACGATAGATACGGAAGCCTCGTATTTACATCAACTGATGTGTATGAGGGTTGGGACGGAACGCTAAAAAATGAACTTCTTCCAGCAGGAGTGTATGTTTTTATATGTAAATATATTGGAACAAACGACAAAACTGTGGAAGAAAAAGGCACAGTAACATTAATAAGATAGAAATGAAAAGAATTTTTTTTGTAACAGTTTTCTTCCTATTGATACCTTTATTTCTTTTTGCAAATGATGGAGTAGAGAAGCATGTTTCTATTCTTGAAACATTTAAACCCGCATTTCATATAATTGAATCAATTTCAGACCTGACTGGAATTTTTATTCTGCTTATCGGATTCCTCAAAGGTATTTTTATGTTTGTTCGATTAGAATTTGACAGATTGTTAGGAAAAAGAGATTACGAAGAAATATTCAGTCTACGCAATATTTTAGGTAGCTATATCATTATTTCTCTGGATTTTTTAATCGTATCTGATATCATTCACAGTGTTTTAAGTCCTACAGTAGAAGAGTTGACAGAATTAGGTATTATTGTTGTCATAAGAACTGCCATCGGATTTTTCCTGGGAAAAGAGCTCCACGAATTAAGAAAAGAACTTAAAGAGGTAGCAAAAGACGAACTAAAGGAATTACATTAGTTTTCCTTGTTGGCTAATTGCCCGCAAGCGGCATCAATATCTTTGCCTCTTGATTTTCTCAGCGTTACAGCAATTTTATTTTTACTAAGGAAATTCATAAATTGATCGAGTTGATTTTCTCTTGATTTTTGAAATACTACCCCTTCAACCCGATTGTATTCAATGATATTTACCTTTACATTATCAACTTTTTTACAAAGTTTGACTAAATTTCTGGCATCCTCCAAGCTATCATTAAATGCATCAAAGCTAATATACTCGAAGGTCATCTTGCTATCCGGACAATGCTCTCTGTAGTATTGCAATGCTTCAGTCAAGATTTCAAGATTGTTTTGCTCATTGATAGGCATGATTTGATTTCTTTTTTCGTCATCAGCGGCATGAAGAGATAACGCCAAGTTGGTTTTCAATCCTTCATCAGCTAGTTTTTTAATCATTTTAGCAATTCCGGCAGTAGATATGGTTATTCTTCTGGGTGAAATCCCTAATCCATCGGGAGAGCTTATCATTCTAACACTATCTACCACACTTGCATAGGAGAGAAGAGGCTCCCCCATTCCCATGTAAACTATATTGGTAATGGGATGATTGTATTCCGACAAGCATAATTGATTTACCATTCGAACCTGATCAACAATCTCGGGCATATCTAAATTTCGAATTCTTTTCATTTGGCCTGTAGCGCAAAAACTACAGGTTAGAGAACAACCAACCTGACAGGAGATACAAACTGTAAATCGCTCCTGGTCTGTGACAGGAATTAAAACAGATTCTATAAAATGACCATCATGCAGTTTGAATCTGATTTTTATTGTTCCATCCTTACTGATTTGTTGTAGGTCATTTACTATTGGACGAATACAGAATTTATCCTGCAGTTTTTCCCTTAATGATCTGGGCAAATTAGTCATTTCATCAAAAGTGTAAACCCCTATCTTCCAAAGCCACTCCAGGATTTGTTTGGCTCGGAATTTAGGTTCCTGAACAGATTCAAGATAAGTAATAATTTCTTCTTTATTTAAAAGTCTGATATCCAATAACTGGTTCATTGGTTTGGGTTTGCTGGAATTTGAATTCCAAACCAGACAAAGGGCATTGTAACCTGTCTAGGTCTGTTTTCTGTAAATTGTTGCTGGTTGGGACTGGGCCCTAACATCGGGTTACTTTGTGTAAGTGTATTTTGATTTCTGTCATTGAATAAACCGGCGTCATTTTGTAAATCTGCATCTGTTTTGGGTTCGTTTATTTTAATTCCAACCTGTATTATCTTACCGTCAAAACCAGTATTATTCTTATAGATTTGTTTCAATGAAAATCTGTATTCCAAACAAATATGCTTTAGCGCATCAAAACCTAAAACTGCTTTGGTTTCTCTTGATGTTAGGTTAGAAGCTCTGATTTTATCTCTTGTGAGACCAATTAATTCAAACTCCTCAAAAGCTTTACCGTACAGGGAGAAAAATTTTTGCTCATCTCCCCTTGATTCGACGTTGAGGTTTTCCAAGGTGGCGCTTTGTAGTGGAAGGGGAAATTCGACACCAAATTTTTCCTGCTTTTTACCCAATGTATCTATGTAAACTGTTAAACCTTGTTGTAAAACAAAAACTTTTAGCGGTTCATCCGTTATGTGAAGGGCTAGGTATAAGTATGTAGAATCACTTACTGTTCTATATTTGATACCTAATTGAGATGATACGGAATAAAAAGGTGTTTTCCACTCTGAAAAATGACCATCTAAAAGCATGGGTACTGATTTCGGGTCCACAGGGGTGAAATTCATTTTCTCAAGAGGCTTGCAAGATTGAAAGCATTGCATGATGATTAAAATAAAAAGGAATTTTAACTTGTAATCCATTTTAAAGATTTTTACAAAATTAAGACTTTATAATCTAAACTTATGACCTTACTCTATAATAAATATTGTGAAAACCTTACTCAATTTGAAGAAATAGCCGAGTTGGTGATTTCTCAAATTCAAAATGGTGTTCGTATTTTTTTTGTTCAAGGTAAAATGGGTAGCGGAAAAACAACTCTGATTCATTTTATTCTGAAGAAAATAGGTATAAATCAATTATTATCAAGCCCTACTTATGGATATTTGAATACCTATAACAGCCCATGGGGTGATTTAATACATGCTGATTTGTACCGGATTGATGACATAGATCAATTGTTTGATATTGGTTTTTTTGAATATGTTGATAAGAATAATATTATGTTTATTGAATGGCCCAACCTCGTGGAGGAAGTTGATTTTGGAACAAAACTTTACATCAATTTATATATAGAATCTGATCAAAGAAGAGTTGAATTGCGATTAATAATATAAATTAAGAGGATTATTTTCAATTTATTTTGAGAATCAACGCATCTATTTTATATTTGTGCCCGCTTGACTATGGCCCATGGTGTAACGGTAACACAACAGATTTTGGTTCTGTCTTTCTTGGTTCGAATCCAGGTGGGCCAACAAAATTAAGCCAAGTCAAGTCAATGGCCCATGGTGTAACGGTAACACAACAGATTTTGGTTCTGTCTTTCTTGGTTCGAATCCAGGTGGGCCAACAAAAGTACCTCTTGAGGTACTTTTTTGTTTTACAAGGTTTTCCAACTCCAGTTGCGTATTTTTCTCATATTAGAAAGAAAAAAAATCTATTTGCTTGATTTTTTGGTTAAAACATTTGGAAATGTGATGAAACACAATAATTTTGTAACTGCATCAACTATTTTTTGATATCACTAAACTAAACTGTCATGAACAAAGGAGATTTAATTGACAAAATTGCTGAGAAGTCAGGTATGACTAAGGCAGATTCTGCTAAAGCATTAAATTCTACATTAGAAGCTATCAACGAAGCTTTAACTGCAGGGGATAAAATTACTCTTGTTGGTTTTGGAACTTTCGGTGTTACTTATCGTAAAGAAAGAAACGGTATTGATCCTAAGAAAAAAACGGCTATTAAAATTGCTGACAAAGTATCAGTTAAATTCAAAGCAGGTAAAGAGCTTTCTACAGCTGTAGATAACAAAGATTTGAAAGGTAAATTATCTAAATAAGAGTTTCGACTTATTTTTGTACCTTTGTAAAATTACCAAGCCATTGATTTTTCAATGGCTTTTTTATTGAATTTTATGAGAATTTTTTTTGCTCTATCTCTTATTTGTTCTTTACTCTGCCTTGATACCAATGCGCAAGGCATTGATTCAGATTCTCTGAATCGGCTAAAACCATTGGGAGATACCACATCAGTTTTTTATCGCTATATACAGGATGATCTAAGTGGCAATGTTTCTCCTTACAGTTCCAACTATTTTGAACAGATAAATCTTCATTTTTTTGGATTGAATTTCAGAAATCAAAATTTAGGAAATACAGGTTCACCCGTATATGCAACTGAATTTGAAATGCAGGAAAAACAAGGAATTAGAATCGGACGTAGTACCCTCGACCCTTACAGGATAACTGCCAGTAAATTAAAGAGATTTTATTTGTCAAGGAACCAGATTCCTTACACAGAGGTAAATTACAGTCAGTTAAATTTTCAAAATATTTTCTTGAATGCACAATTTGCACATCAAATCACCCCATCTTTTTACTACAGCATTTACTATGATATTTCCAATTTTGATGGATTTTTTCAAGGGCAAAAAAATCGCCATCAAAATTTTGCATTCTATGCGGAATGGAATCATAAAAAATATTCAAATCGAACCGTCTTTACACATAACTCAATGAATCATTTTGAAAACGGGGGAATTCTGAATGATAGCTTATCCGGAACGAATCTTGAATTTTTAAATACGCTCGATGTCCGTTTGAACATACAAAAAGATGTAGGGCCCGCTCATCTGAACAAACATTACAATCTAAGTAATACCTCCGATTTTAAATTAAATGCCAATATTAATCTCGCCCTTTGTATTGATTATACTCAAGATGAATATAAATTTTTTGACAAAAACCCAGGTTCTGACACTAGTTTTTATACTTTCTTTCTTACAAATCAAAGAGGGTTAAGAAATTATCTGAAATACACGAACTTAAACCTTAAACCTAAGCTGGTATTTAAAAATAAGAATTTGGCAGCCTCTTTAGAGGCAGGTTATCAGTATCATGTGATTGATTATGAAATAGAAGATTATTACTTTAATAATTTTTTTGTTCAAGCACAAGGCAACTACAAGAAAGATAGTTCTTTAACAGTTTTTTGGAAAGGAAGAATTCAAAATAGCAGAACTGGCTGGGATTATAACTCATCAGCTCAATTAAATGCAAACCTTAGTCCCTGGTTCGGACTTCAATTTTATGCTAGCTTTCAATCTTTCGAGCCATCAGAATTAACAAATCGTATTTATGTATCTCAAGAAAAGTTATGGGAGAATAATTTTAAATCGCAAAAAGAAATATCCGGATTCTTATCAATCAGTATTCCCCGCTTATCACTACAAGTTAAAGGGTTTGGCCACTACCTTACAGATTATATTTACTTTGATAAAATACAAAGACCCGTACAATCAGCTCAACCTGCCTTTATTTTAGGGGCTGTTTTGTCGCATCATTTGAAAATTTGGAAATTGAATTGGACAAATGAATTATTTTGGCAAAAAACGCTCAATGGAAATCAATTTTTATGGTTACCAGAATGGCAGATTCAGTCAAGGTTCACCTTCCAAAGTTCTCTGTTTAAAACAGTCGAGTTAGAAACAGGTATCCAGTTTGTATTTACAAGTTCTTTCTTTGCACCAGATTATAATCCAGTAGCCGCTGTTTTTTTTGAACAAAATCAAATGTTGATGTCCTATTATCCTCGGTTCGATTATTTTGTTCAGATAAAGCTATGGCAATTTCGCTTTTTTATTAATGCTGAGAATCTCTCTTATTTTATCTTTGGACAAAAAAATTATTACAATTTACCCCATTATCCTACAGCCAATTGGCAATTAAGGTTAGGTATTAAATGGCAACTTTTTAATTAGAATGAAATGTTGTTAAGCATTGAAGAGTTATTTCATAACTATGATATAGATTTTACGAAGCCATTTGCTTCCTCTCATGCGCAAATTTACAGTGCAGTTGACAAACAAAACCAACAACAGAAAGTATTAAAAGTAATTGAAGTCCACTCCAATTTTGACCATTTTCAGTTCAATACCTGGCCTTCGAGGTCTTCAGCCATACAATCTGTTTATTTTATTTCCTATGAGGCAGTGGCCCGTATGGAAGAAGAGACATTTGTCAAGTATTATGTAATTATGCCTTTTTTTGCAACGCAAACATTACGACAATTAATTCGATCGACCACTACATTTGATAAATTGAGATGTTTACAACAAATTTTGGATGCAATTAATCATTTACATCATTTAGGCTTGTACATGCAGAATTTGAATCCTGAAAATATACTAGTGAATCAAGACAATGAAATTAAAATTATAAATTATCTACATTACGACAAATTAGGAGCCAACCAGTTTTCTAACTTTGAGTATATAGCGCCAGAACAATTAGATTTTCAGCCGGATCTTATTTCTGCAAAAACAGATTTATGGTCATTAGCTATTTTAATTTCAGAAATATTTGCAGGGGTTCCGGTTTTTGGATTTAAGTCAATGACAAATTCCAATCAACAAATTGCAAATAAGATCAGACAAGGACATGTTACTTTGTCAAATCACCTGCACGAAAACCTAAAAGAGCTTGTTTTAGGTATTTTAGTGGCTGAACCTGAGCAAAGATTTTTAGACTTTTCTGCATGTAAAAATTTATTTGTCAAGGAAAATAAATCAACAGAACAAAATCAAATAGTCCCTGTTCTTATTGAAATGGGTAAAAATGAGACCATTAGTGAACAATCAAATAGAAAGATTCTAAGAGTGCCGACAACTTACCCAAATCTAAGGGAAGCCTTATTGTGGATTATTCTTGCTTTTACCTTAGGCTACTTACTTTCTAAATTCACTTAATTTCTTTGAATTGCTTTGAAATCTTATTATCTTCAAGCAGGAAATGATTCGCTGATGAGACTTTTTAAAATATTATTTTTAATTTTTTCTGCCATTCAAGCTTTTGGACAACAAACTGTACAGTATTCAATGTACATGTTAAATCCATATCATTACAATACAGCTTACAGCGGATTAGATGAATCACTAAGCTTAACAGCAGTATTCAGAAAGCAATGGACTGGATTTAACGGAAGTCCAATCGGAGGAAATTTTAACGTTCATCTACCCATCGAGTATTTGAACAGTGGGTTTGGATTGGCAATTGAGTTTGACAAAATTGGTGCCTATGAAAATCTGCAGGGAAAATTTTCATACAATTACATAATTGATTTAAATACAAACTACAAATTGTCTTTGGGTGGAGCTTTTCGATATTTACAGAGAAGTGTAAACGGAGAATTATTGAGAGCGCCCGATGGAGATTATGAAAATGGGGCCATCTTGAGTCATAATGATAATTTGATCCCATTTAGTAAAGTTAGTAGCAACGCCTTCACTTGTGATGCAGGAATTTATCTCAAGAGTAATAATTTAGACCTGGGTATGGCCGTACAACATTTAACCAATCCAACAATCAAATTGGATGCTAATGTTTTTATGCAGCAGTTTTTTATCAGAAATTTTATATTCAATTTTTCTTATTTAATTGAAATCAATGAACTGTTTTCTCTAAAACCAACTTTACTACTAAAAACAGATTTTATTAAAGTTCAACCCGAGTTGGGAATTATTTTTGATTATCGGAACAATATTTTTGGTGGTATATCGTTAAGAGGTTATGACGAAAAGAGTTTAGATGCTTTTATGATAATGGCAGGTTTAAAAATAGCTAATAAATTTACCCTGGCTTATGCTTACGACATCGGTATATCTGGTTTAAATAATTTTCATTCGGGATCTCATGAGATAATATTGAATTATAATTTAAGAGAACCAATAGGGAAAGAATTGCCTTCTAAGGTGATTTACAATCCAAGATTTTTTTAAAACAGATAATAAGTAAGGATAATTTTTAAAAAATTACAGATTAATGATTTAAATTTAGCTTTTAATTTTTATCTTACGACGCAATTTTTATTCTTAATTGTAAACAAAGAAAGACTACCATTTTTTAACAAACATGTTGTATTAATGTTTTTACTCACTTGCCAATTGATTTAATACATTAAACAACGAAAACTATCAAAAGAAAAACACGGGTGCGAGTATGAAAAAAAATCTGATTTTATCCGTATTCACAGGAACCTTACTCATGGTTTCATGTGCACCGAAAGATGGAGGTGGCCAATTGGTTGGTATTTTGGAAAGACCATCCTGGGAACCGATCAATCCTTATGGTATGCAATACGTCCCTTCGGGAGCCTTACATATTGGTCCAAGTGATCAAGATGTTGCGTCTTCTTTAGTCGCCAGACCTAAACAAGTTTCGATCCAGGGATTCTTCATGGATGATACTGAAATTACAAACAACGAATACAGACAGTTTGTATTTTGGGTAAGAGACTCTCTCGCTCACGTTGAGTTAGGACATACAGTTGATTATCCTAATGGGATAGTGGGTGTAGACTGGTCTCAACCATTGGATTGGGCTGCAGGTGGTGAGCTTGATGGATTTTTCTATTCTGGTGATGAAGCATTGGGTGGAAGAAGAAATCTGGACATAAGAAAATTGTGGTATGATTACCAATGGTATGACTGGAAAACAGCTGCAAGAGAATTTGATTGGAAAAGTGATAACAACAGATTTTCCTTGAATAAGCATGATAGAACAGATTATATCAAAAGAGATGCATTAAGAATTTATCCTGACACTCTTGTATGGGTAAGAGATTTCTCTTGGTCTTACAATGAGCCAATGGCTAGAAATTATTTTTGGCATCCAGCCTTTGATGATTATCCTGTTGTTGGAATTGCTTGGAAACAAGCTATGGCTTTCTGCTACTGGAGAACAAATCTTTGGAATGGTTTCGAGGAATCTCAAAATCCGGATAACTTCATAAATACTGAAGATTTCAGATTGCCGACGGAGCATGAGTGGGAGTATGCTTCTAGAGGTGGCCACGAATTAGCACCCTACCCTTGGGGTGGATATTATGTAAGAAATGCCAAAGGTTGTTTGTTGGCTAACTTCAAGCCCGGCAGAGGAGATTATCCTGCAGATGGTGGATTTTACACTGTACGTGCTGATGGCTATTTCCCTAATGACTATGGTTTATATTGTATGTCTGGTAATGTAGCTGAATGGACTTCCTCTGCTTACTACGAAAATGCATATTCATTCTTGCACGATTTACAACCTGATGTACGTTTTGACGCTAAGGAAGACGATGCCAACACTTGGAAAAGAAAGGTAATCAGAGGAGGTTCTTGGAAAGATATCTCTTACTTCATACAAACTGGTACAAGACATTACGAGTATCAGGATACAACAAAATCATACATTGGTTTCAGATGTGTTCTTACCTTCCTTGGTAGATCTATCAATGATTTTAAATAAAATTGTTTTAACCCTATTTTTATTACTAACCTTTTAAAATTTTTGTAATTATGAGTTTTATTCATTCTAGCGGTTTTGCTTATGCTAAAAACTTGGTTATCGGAGCTGGTGCAGCTGTAGTACTTATTGGTGCTCTATTTAAAATCATGAGCTGGCCTGGTGCTAATGAAGCTTTGATGGCGGGTCTTTTTACAGAAGCTGGATTATTTTTGATGTTAGGTATTTTACCTCCTCACAAAGACTATTACTGGGAAAAGCTATATCCAGGTCTTGATCAGCATGGTGGAGAGATTTCTGCAGGCGCTCCAATTGATGGTAATGCACTTACAAAATCTTTGGATGGTGTGAATAATGCAATCAGCAAAGTTAAATTAGACACAACTGGTTTGGAAGGTCAACAACAGAAAATGGTTGCTGAACTACAGAGCATGGCTAAATCTATGTCTTCATTAAAGGCTTTGCAAGAAGTTAATTTTGAAGAAATTAAAAACGTAACTCAAGGTGCAGGTAAATTTGTAGCTCAGTTAAATGAGGCTGTTTCAACTATTGCTGGTTCTTTAGAGGATACAAAAGTATACAGAGAGCAAATGTCTGCTATGGCTACCAACTTAAAGACAATCAATGCAGCTTATGCTGGTGTAGTTGAGTCTGCAAATAATATAGGAGCAACTGTAGAAGATTCTAAAGTTTACAAAGATCAAATGGCTCAAGTGAGTACAAACCTTCAAAAAATGAATGGTGTGTATGGTAATTTGTTAGCTGCAATGGGTCAGAAGTAATAATGACCTATTGAATTTAATTTCTATTTGTTAAACTTTAAAATTTAAACGATATGTCAATTCCAAAGGAGCCCAGGCAGTTGATGATCAATCTGATGTATCTGGTTCTAACAGCGATGTTAGCTCTAAATGTATCAGCTGAAATTATCAATGCCTTCTTTATGCTCGAAAAAGGTATACATCATACCAATGATATTATAGATGCAACGAATGAAAAAGTAATTGCATCCATGGAAGAAATCTCTAAAACAAAGACTCAATATCAGCCTCTTGTAGATGAATCAAAAAGAGCTTCATCTGCAATTCAGCCTCTAGTTAAGTTGATTGAAGAAGTTAGAGAGCAGGTTGTAAAGGAATCTGGTGGAAGATTTCCAAATGATGGTTCCAAAGATGCAGGAAAACCAATAGGTAAAAAAGATAAAGATACGCCACAACGTATTTTGGTTGACCAAAAGAAAGGAGCTCAAATTAAAGCTGCCGTTGTAAAAGCTAAGGCTGAGTTAATTCAATTCATTAGAGATGTTAAAGCTAAAAACATTAAAGGAGTTGTTATAACTGATGCTGAGATTGCTGATTTGGAAAAGAATTTCTTACTTGAAATCGATGATGAAAGTTGGAAAAAGAATCAGAAACCTACATGGGAAGCACACGTATTTGGATATTTGCCTGTAGCTGCTTGTTATCCTTTGTTTACAAAATTTGAGAATGACGCTAAAGCTTCTGTTTCTCAGGTAATCAATTTCTTAGCAGCAAAAATGGGTGCTACCGAGGTAACTTATGATAAGTTTGCTGTATTTTCTTCTCCTAAATCACCTTACATTCTATTAGGTGAAACATTTGAAACCGAAATTGCTTTGGGAGCATTTTCTTCACAAGCACAATTTTCAGTAAATGTTAATGGACAGAACATTCCTGTTAAAGATGGTAAAGCCGAATTTAAATCTAAACCAGGATCTTTAGGTCAGCAAAAATATAAGGCTACAATCACAGTTAAAAATCCATTAACTGGCGAGGTTGAATCTGTTAATAAAGAATTTAGTTATGAAGTAGGTTCACCTTCAGTAACAGTTTCTGCTGATGCAATGAATGTGTTTTATATTGGTGTTGAAAATCCTCTTTCTGTTTCAGCAAGTGGTGTTTCTTCCAATGATGTTCAGGTTACCTTATCTGGTCCTGGTGGTGGAGTTTTGAAACCTGGTTCTGGAAAAGGAAAGTACGTGGTTACAGTAACTGAACCAACAGCTAAAGGTAGTTTCTGTAGTGTAGTTATCACCAACAAAAAAGATAACAAATCTATAGGAAAATTTGACTATCGTGTAAAAAGGATTCCAAATCCTGTAGCTAAGATGAACCAAAAAACTGGTGGTAATATCCCTGCAGGTGAACTTCGTTCAATGTCTGGTATTTATGCCGAGTTGGAAAACTTTGACTTTGATGCAAAGTGTACAATATCCGGATATAATGCTACAGTACAAGAGCCTAGAAAAGATCCGTACAATTCACCACGCGTAAGTTCTGGAGCTTTCAGTCCTGATATCGTAAAAGCATTGGCTACGGCAAAAGCTGGTACTGTATTAACTATTTATGATGTAAGTGCAAGATGTCCTGGTGACCCTGCTCCAAGAGCTATTAATTCTTTAGTTTTTAACGCAAAATAAAATATATCGCGAGGGATATCAGATATAGTTATCCCTCGCTCTTAAAGAGATTAGACCTTAATTTTTAAATTCTTTAGACTTATGTTTCACAAAACAATTAATTTAATCTACTTAGTCTTAGTTACCTTTGTATGTGTTGGAGGCTTACAAGCGCAAGTAGAAAATATGAACGTCACTGAATCCGGGCAACCTACTAATAAAAAGTCGCCAAGAGATGATGTTTATGACAGAAAACAAATGACAGAACGCAAGATTTTAGAATATGATTTTCTGGATGAAAAGGATGTAATGTGGGAAAAAAGAATTTGGAGGTTAATAGATTTCAGAGAAAAAAGAAATCAGCACTTCAAATACAAAGTTGCTGGAAAATCTTTTATTGAAATCTTATTGAAAGGTTTAAATCAAGGTAAGTTGTTGGCTTATAAAGAGCAAGATTTTGCCTATGAATTTACTAATGAAGAAATTCAGAAAAAGTTGAATAGTGTTGATACTATCGAGGTATTCGATTATGATAACAATACATATGAAACTAAGATAATACCTAAAGAATTTGACCCTAATAATGCTAAACAATTGCGTATCAAGGAAGTATGGTTTTTTGATGAGGAAGCATCTGATTTAGATGTAAGAATTCTAGGTCTAGCACCTATAGTAGATAATACTGACAGAAATGGAAATGTTGTTTCTACTGGACCTTTGTTTTGGTTTTACTATCCTGATATGAGAGAGTTCCTTGCTGTAAATGCAAGTTTTAACGAAGGCAGCGATGTAGATATGTTCAGCTGGGAAGATGTTTTCGAAAACAGATTATTCTCTAGCTACATAATTCAAGATTCAAATGTATATGACAGAAGAATACAAGATTATAAAACAGTTCCACTAGATGCATTATTCGAAGCAGAAAAAATCAAAGATGGAATCTTCCACATGGAGCATGATGTTTGGGATTATTAAAATTCTAAAATAAAAAAAGCAGACTATTGGGTCTGCTTTTTTTTTGTAATTAGTTAGCATGATCTGAGAGAAATTTTAATCGTACCAACCTTATTTCATCAATAGTAATATCGTCATCTTTTAGTGCTTTATAAGCTAAGTCAATAGAGTCTGAATCAGCGCTCATATAATAGTCAATAATCTCATCAACTATTGTATCATCTACATTTTCTTCAATGATATAGTTTAAGTTCAATTTAGTGCCGGATATGATAATTTGATATAACTCATCTATCAATTCTTCCTCCTTCATACCAGCGCTCGAAGAAATATCTTCAATGGGTAATTTTCTATCAATATTTTGAATAATCTGAATTCTAGTTTTTGATTTATTGGCAACAGATTTTATCACCAAATCAAAATGCCTTTCAATTTCATTGTCATCAACGTAATTTTGAATTAAGTCAAGAAATTCTATACCAAATTTCCTTGCTTTACCCTCGCTCACACCTACAATAGTCTTTAATTCATCCATTGTAAGTGGATATCTTGTAGCCATTTCTTCTAGGGAAGGATCCTGAAAAACAACAAAAGGGGGAAGATTTTTTTTCTTAGCAACCTGTTTGCGTAAGTCTTTCAATAAATTAAATAAGGTAGGGTCAAGAACAGTCTGGATGTCATCAACAAGCTCATCATCAGACAATTCTTCTAAATAATTATGGTGTAAGGTAATGAAAAATGAAAAGGAATCATTTTCAAAGTTTTTCCATTGTGACGAAATTTTTAAGATGCCGTAGTCTTCAATATCTTTTATAAGTATATTCTCTAATACAGCTTGTCGAATAATTGAAGACCAATAAATTTTGTCTTTATCTTTGCCTTCACCAAAGATTTCATTTTCATGATAATTAAAACTGCTTATCTGTTGAGATTTAATTCCGGTAATAAAATCAATCAAAGATTTAATATCTACCTGTTCTTTTAAAGTAACAATACTTTCCAGAACCAATTTTAAATCTTCACCTACATCAATTTTTTGTTTTGGATTTTTGCAGTTATCACACATTCTTTTTGTTGAACAATCTGAAGACGAATAATTTTCTCCAAAATAGTGTAATAAAAATTTACGCCTGCAAGTGCTAGTTTCTGCATAGGAAGCTACTTCTTGGATAAGTTGATTTCCCATTTCTCTTTCTGAAACTGATTTGTCTCTCAAGAATTTTTCAAGTTTCAGAATATCATTTGGAGCATAGTAAGCCAAACAATAACCTTCCAGACCGTCTCTGCCCGCACGCCCTGTTTCCTGATAGTAATTTTCAATGCTTTTAGGGATATCATAATGCACAACAAAACGCACATCTGGTTTGTCTATACCCATTCCAAAAGCAATCGTAGCAACAATTACATCAATTTTTTCATGTAAAAAATCATCTTGTGTGTCACTTCTTAGTTTTGGATCTAAACCTGCATGATAAGGTGCAGACTTAATTCCATTCACCTGTAATATTTTTGATAGATCTTCAGTAGTTTTTCTATTTTGTACATAAATGATGCCCGATGAATCTTTTTTACTGTAGATAAATTGAATTAGCTGTTTAATCAATTCATCTTGTTTTGGTTTTTGTCTAATTTCATAAAAAAGATTATCTCGATTAAACGAAGAAACATATTCGTTAGCTTGGTTTAATTTAAGTGTCTTAATGATATCTTGTCTAACTTTTGGCGTAGCGGTAGCAGTAAGAGCAATGATGGGTATTTTATGCTGAATAGAATCGAGAATGTTTCTAATTTTTCGATATTCTGGCCTAAAATCATGTCCCCATTCAGAAATGCAATGTGCCTCATCAACAGCAATAAAAGAAATGTGAATCTGTTGTAAAAATTCGATTGTTTCATTTTTGGTCAATGTTTCAGGAGCAACATAAAGAAGCTTAGTCTTCCCTTCTATAATATCATTTTTAACTTCTTTAACCTGTGTTCTTGTTAGAGATGAATTTAAGAAATGAGCAGTTCTTTGAGAGTCAGAAAATGATCGCACAGAATCTACCTGATTTTTCATCAAGGCTATAAGTGGCGATATGACAATTGCAGTGCCGTCTAGGATTAAAGCGGGCAATTGGTAACAAAGTGACTTACCACCTCCTGTTGGCATGATAACAAAAGTATCATTTCCACTTAAAATATTATTGATGATTTCTTCTTGAGCTCCTTTAAATTGATCAAATCCAAAATATAATTTTAATTTTTCTTTCAACACAATTTTTTCACCAACCATAATATGTAGAGGAACATTTATTTGAATAATATGGATATAAATGTAATAAATTTCGAGTGGATTAGCACTGAATTGTTTTAAATTTACAGAAATTAGATACAGATTATTTTATTGATGTTTTCATGATTGTACGAATTGTTAAATTGACTTTTCAAGAGAAAGAAATTGAAACATTTTTGGATTTGTTTAATTCTTACTCTGGCCAGATTTTATCGCAAAATGGATGCAGCAGACTCGATTTACTGCGATGTGAAAATCCAAAGAATATTTTTTTTACTTATAGTATTTGGGATTCGGAGGAGAGTTTAAATCTGTATAGAAATTCTACCTTATTTAAAACCATTTGGCCTCAGACTAAAATTTTATTTGAAAAAGATGCTGAAGCCTGGACCCTGTTACAGGATAAAACTTTTGAAATTTGAGTAAGGGAAAATTGCTTTTCAAAAATATATCATCTGAAGAAGTGATGATCATGCCCGGCGGCTCGAAAAGTATCAGTAACAGACTTTTAATTCTTTGTTTCCTGTACAATTTTAAAACTAAGATTATTAATGTCTCCAACGCAGATGACACCGTTTTACTATCAAGATTATTGTCAAATAATCGGTTTGATTTGGTTGATTGTAACAACGCAGGAACTGTTTTTAGATTTTTGTTGGGAATACTCCCCTTTGTTAAGGGAAAAAAAATCATTACAGGATCGAAAAGGATGTTACAGCGACCGATCAAACCCTTAGTAAATGCATTGGTGCAGTTAGGTACACCTATACAGTATCTAGCTAAAAATGATTTTCCACCGCTTTTAGTTGGTCATATCGATTTACAGAATAAAACTAATACAGTAAATGTAGATGCTACTATGAGCAGTCAATTTACGAGTGCATTGTTGTTAAGTTTTCCCAAATTTGGAAGATCAATGACAGTTCAATTAGAAGGAAATGTGGTCTCAAGGCCTTATTTGGAAATGACAATTAAGCTATTGCAAGAATTCGGTGCATCCGTTTTACAGTCAGATAACAGGATAGAAGTTTTCCCACAATTGAAGGGAAGGGAGCAATATTTTGTAGAATCCGATTGGAGTTCAGCCTCATATTTTTACGCTCATTTCTTATTGAATAAAAAGATTAATAGCTTAAAATTGTATGGATTAAGTGAAAAATCATTGCAAGGGGATTCTGTCATCAGTCAGATAATGCAATTATTTGGAATTCAGACTATTTATAATGAAGATCATGTACAGCTTTTTCGAATTGATAATCATATTTTGCCTAAGCATTTCGAATTTGATTTAACGAACTATCCTGATTTGGCTCCTACGTTGGCAGTTGTATTAGCTGTATTAGAAATACCATCTGTGTTAATTGGTATTCAAACATTGAAATATAAAGAATCGGATCGGGCAATAGTATTGATGAATGAGTTAAATAAATTGGATAGTGGCATAGCAATAATTGATGATCAATTTATACTGAAGGGTAATGTATTAAAATACGAGCCCAACAAAGAATTACAATTTGAAACTTATGATGACCATAGAATGGCTATGGCTTTTAGTTTGCTTTGTTATCGGGTAAAAAACCTGAGAATTCTGAATACGGAAGTTGTATCTAAATCTTGTCCAAATTTTTGGAATGAATTAAAGAAAATAGGTGTGTATCTGGAATAAAAAAAGTCGGTTTTCAAACCGAATTTTTTTATTTTATCACTTGAAAAATTAGGACTGAGCGTTACTATGCATTTCCTCCATTATTTTCTTAACGGCTTTAGAAGTTAGAGATTTAGGTCTCTCAAGTGGCATTCCCAATGCTCTTGACCATACACCAGCAGCTAATACACCAAGTGCTCTTGATACACCGAATAAAACTGTATAGTAACTAAACTCTTTCATTCCATAATGCATGAGTAAAGCACCGGAATGTGCATCTACATTGGGCCATGGATTTTTTACCTTGCCCAAATCTTGTAGGATAGGGGGAACAATAGTAAATAGTTTCCAAACGATATTTACTATAGGATCATCTTGTATATATTCCTCAGCGAAATGTCTTTGTGCAATATACCTTGGATCTGGTTGTCTAAGTACTGCATGACCATAGCCTGGGATTACTTTTCCTTCTTCCAGTGTTTTGTGAATATAATCAGCTAACTCGTCGTTAGTAGGAGTATTGGTTCCTAAATCATCAATCATTTCAAGAATCCATTTAATCACTTCTTGGTTGGCTAGACCGTGTAAGGGGCCAGCCAGTGCATTGATACCAGCAGACAAGGAGTAATACGGATCGCTCAAGGTTGAGCCAACCAAATGTGTAGCATGAGCTGAGGCGTTACCACCTTCATGGTCAGCATGAATGGTTAGATACAATCTCATAAGAGTTTTGAAGAATGGATCTTCAGAAACACCCAACATGTGGGCATAGTTGCCGCCCCAATCCAAGTTTTGATCTGGTGCAATATGTTTGCCATCATGAAAAGATCTTCTATAAATGTAGGCAGCAATTCTGGGTAATTTGGCAATCAGATTCATTGAATCTTCATAATAGGCATCCCAATATTCGTCTTTACCCATACCCTCGTCATATTTTCTTGCAAAAATACTTTCAGTTTGCAGTGATAGGATAGCCATACTGAATTGAGTCATAGGGTGAGTATTCATAGGCATAGACTCTAACATATCAAATACATGTTGCGGAACCTCTGCTCTTTTTCTCCATTCATCAGAAAGCCAATAAGCCTCTTCATTTGTAGGAATATCACCAGTCATCATTAACCAAAATAATCCTTCCGGCATAGGCTCTCTACCACCTGGAACTTTGGGAAGTAATTTTCTCAATTGTATAATGGAATGACCTCTGAAACGAATACCCTCGTTAGCATCCAATTCGGAAGGTTCCCAAATCATACACTTGATATCTCGCATTCCTTTAAAAGCTTGATCAACTGTTACATCACACAATTTTACATTTCCATATTGCTTTAAAAGCTCCTTGTTCTCTTGGAAAACCTGTACTGCTTTTTCTGCAAATCTTTGTTTTAATATATCCATAAAAGAGTTATAATAAATTTTGAACGAATGTTTAATCAAAAAAATATTAACAAAAATACAAAAAATTCGATTATAATGAAATTAACAATTGAACTTTAGAATGGTTTTTATCACATTTTCAAAAGTCTTAATAAATATTCACCATATCCACTTTTTTTAAATTTATTCCCCAAATACTCTAGTTGTTTCGCATCAATGAATCCCATTTGATAAGCTACTTCCTCTATACATCCAATTTTTAAGCCTTGTCTTTGTTCAATAACTTCAATAAATTGGCTGGCTTGCATAAGTGAACTTATTGTGCCGGTATCTAACCAGGCAACTCCTCTTCCCATGGGCATAACCTTTAATTTCTGTTCTTTTAAATAAATCAGATTAACATCTGTAATTTCAAGCTCACCTCTCGGGCTGGGTTTGAGGGCCTTGGAGATTTCAACAACAGAGTTGTCATAAAAATAAATTCCGGGAACTGCAAAACTGGATTTAGGGGCAAGCGGTTTTTCCTCAATTGAAAGTGCCATTCCGTCTTTACCAAATTCAACTACTCCGTATCTTTCAGGATCAGAAACCTGATATGCAAAAATAACACCACCACTCGGATTGATGGAAGCTTGCAATTGTTCTTCTAGACCATTTCCATAAAAAATGTTATCGCCTAAAATCAATGCAACGGAATCATTGCCAATAAATGATTCTCCAATAATGAATGCCTGAGCTATTCCTTCAGGATTAGGTTGTTCTATGTAACTAAAGGAGCAACCTATCTCTGAACCATCACCCAAAAGTTTTTGAAAATGAGGTAAATCGTGCGGGGTACTAATGATAAGAATTTCAGTGATTCCCGCAGACATCAAAGTAGAAAGCGGATAATAAATCATTGGCTTATCGTAGATAGGCATAAGCTGTTTGCTGACAGCCAAGGTTAAAGGATGAAGTCTGGTTCCTTGACCTCCAGCTAAAATGATTCCTTTCATAGCGATTTATTGATAAAGTGTTTGGTTAATTACAACACTAAAATAACCATTATTCAGAGATCTGAAACTATTAGAGATATATTTTTTGATTAGCTTTGACTGCCCATTGATCTTTCAAATTCAAGAATGATTCAGTTATGAAATACAATAAGATAGAAAAAAGCTTATTAGCTATTTTTTCGATTACAAAATTTACGCATATTCTTGATTTTATGATCATGATGCCATTGGGCCCAAGGCTAATGAAAGAATTTGAAATTAGTCCGGCTGAATTTAGTTGGTTGATAGCCTCATATACAATTAGTGCGGGTATTGCTGTTCTCATTTCAAGTTTGTTTGTAGATGGATTTAAGAGAAAGCCATTATTGTTGTTCGTTTATGGAGGCTTCATTTTAGGTACTCTGGGCTGTGGTTTAGCGATAAATTTTTATACTTTATTAATTGCCAGAATGATTGCAGGTGTGTTTGGTGGTATTTTAAATGCTTTGATTCTTTCAACAGTAGGTGATTTTTTTCCTTTGGAGAAAAGAGCAGGTGCCATGGGAATTGTACTGAGTGCCTTTTCATTGGCTTCGGCTTTGGGAGTA
>Ga0169931_10003025_pt1 | contig 27007 bp, 9 predicted proteins | sample Kivu_15m_20L_FD_129675 | JGI IMG/M metagenome (GOLD analysis project Ga0169931, IMG submission 129675) | Freshwater microbial communities from Lake Kivu, Western Province, Rwanda to study Microbial Dark Matter (Phase II) - Kivu_15m_20L... | ecosystem: Environmental > Aquatic > Freshwater > Lake ...
CGAAGACGGCGCGGTGGTGCCCGCCACGGTGTATCTCGGGCAGAGCGCCAGCATCAGCGTCACCCGCACCAACACCATCGGGGCCACCTCCTACCTCAACGGCTGGCTGGATTTCAACCGCAATAACGGCCTGACCGAAGCGAACGAAAAGATCATCAACAACGTCAGCGTGGCCAACGGCACGAGCAATTCCACCGTCAATTACACCTTCACCGTGCCGACCAACGCCAGCTTGGGGCTGGCGGGTTTGCGGCTGCGGCTGGCACGCACCAGCGGCCTGGGGCCGACCGGGGACGACAGCAGCAACGGGGAAATCGAAGACTACCGCGTAACCATCGCATGCCCGACGATCACCCTGAGTCCGACCAGCCTGGCCAACGGCATCTTGGGAGCCTCCTACAGCCAGACGGTGACCGCCAGCGGCGTCAGCACTACCTGGACCTACACCAGAAGCAGCGGCACCCTGCCCACCGGATTGAGCCTCAACAGCAGCACCGGGGTGCTCAGTGGCACCCCTACCAGCGCAGGCAGCTTCAATTTCACGATTGCTGCCACTGGAGCCAATGGATGCTCCGCATCACAAGCCTACACGGTGATCATTTCCAGCGTGGACTATGGTGACTACTCCGGCTTCCCCTCCGCCAGCAGCACGGTGAACGCCAATCTCAAACTAGGGACTCTGACCGATGCGGAAGCCTCGGCCACGACCAACAGCACGGCGACGGGTGACGACATCACCGGCAGCGATGACGAGGATGGTGCCTCCACCATGCCACGCACCCTGCTCCAGCGTGCCAACCGCGTGCTGCGTGTGCGGGCCACCAACCACACCGGTGCTACTGCGTATATCAACGCCTGGATCGACTTCAACCGTAACGGCGTGTTGACGGACGCGGGTGAGCAGGTGGCTACCAACGTCGCTGTGCCCACCGCTAGCGTCAATGTGACCTTCCAGCTCCCATTTAGCGTCCCTGCAAACGCTTCTGTCGGTGAAGCTGGTGTGCGCATTCGGCTGACCAACTCCACCTCGCCCGCACCCACCGGCCTAGTCGGCATAGGAGAGGTGGAGGATTATCTGACGAACATCACTGCCTGCTCCCTCGTGGGCTGGGACTTCGAGCGGGACACGGTGGATGATGTGCCGAGGACAGGCGTCGTTGGGAATACTTGCATTCTAAATGTACCCACGCTCACGGGGAACAAAACCGGCGGCATCACCAACAGCAGCAGCGCTGACCAAGGCAAATTCCAGTCCCAAAACCGCTGCTGGGCCACCTGGGACACTTCCAGCACCTACACCACGACCAATAAGACCTGGAGCACCTATGCTCCAGCAGGCCACGGCCGCACCATCGCTTTCCAGGTGGACTTGGACCCCAATACCAGCGGCAGCATCGACGCACTGAGCTTCTATGCCATCCGCGTGGATGATGGCAGCGCCTCCACCACGGCCTCCCCCACCACGTTGACTGTCCATGTGTGGAAGCAGGTGGGCACCAGCGCCGTGTGGCAGGAGAGTAAGACGCTCACCCCCATCAACCGCGCCGGTGCCTCCATGGACAGCCTGCCTTGGGGTAGTGCTCTGCTCACAGCGAACTTCACCGGCTCCTGGCGTAACACCAGCCTCGGTGGCGCCAAGCTCCTGTTTGAAATCCATGCGGTGGCCCCCGGCTCCAACGGCTCCCTCAACGACCGCATCGACTTCGATTGCTTCTGTCTGGCGGGCAGTCTGAACTGCATCCCCACCGACTACGGTGACTACTCCGGCTTCCCCTCCGCCAGCAGCACGGTGAACAGCGCTCTCAAGATTGGCCCCACGACCGATGCCGAAGCTACTGCAACGACCAACACTACCGCCACCGGCGATGACATCACCGGCAGCGATGACGAGGATGGTGTGACGCTGCCCGCCTCATTGATGCCGGGGAGCGCCAGCAGCATGACCGTGAACGTGACGAACACCACAGGCTCGACCGCATATCTCAACGCCTGGATTGACTTCAACGGCAATGGCGCATTCGACACTGGGGAGCAGGTTGCGTCCAACATGGTCATCGCCACAGGCTCCGCAAACGTGAACCGTGTGATCAATTTCACCCCGCCGACATCATTGTCTGGGGCGCCACGAGGGGTGCGCGTGCGCCTGACGAGCACGAGCAGTCCTGGCCCAACCGGCCATTCGGGCAACGGTGAGGTGGAGGATTACACACTGCGTGTGTGCCCGTTGATGGTGGTCTGCCCGGCGGTGACCTACCTGCCCACAGCCACGCAAAATGCCGCCTACAGCCTGAAGGTGTCCGCGCTGGGCGGCAGCGGCCCCTATCTGTTCAGTGTTTCAGGCGTCCTGCCTGCCGGCATCAGCCTGAACACCAGCACGGGTGTCTTGAGCGGCACACCGACCTCGTTGGAGAACCGCACCTTCACCGTGACGGCCACAGACGCCAATGGCTGCCCAGTTTCGCGAAGTTACACGCTGCAGGTGGTCGCGCCGGGTCAGGTGATCCATGTGGTAGGAGGCAGCAGCACTAACAACGTCCCGATCCAGGCGGCTCAATACCTCGTCAATGGATCGACGCGCAACCAGACTTCTGATTTGAGCGGCACCTCTGTGTTTGCTCAGACGAACTCGGTCATTGATCTGAAGACGCTCACCATCAATGACAACGGCACGCTCAAAACACTCGATGTTGCCAATCTCAATGGTGGCACGGTCACCAATGTCACTGTGCCGGCTAACTCCACCAACTTCGGCGTGCATCTCAACGGGACGCACACCAGCATCGCCAGCAGCGGGCTGTCGAACTTCCAAAACTCAGCGGCGCAGATCGCCACCAACACAAACCTCAACCACTACATCGTGGATGACCGGGGGGAGGGGGAGCCGGACAACATCGGAGAGTATGACATCCGCTTCAATTACGCCTTCACTGGTGAGGACTACATCGTGCTCCAGGAGCGTTTTGGGAACTCTCACATCCAGCTGCAGCCGCTTGACGCCTCCGGCAACATCATCGCCGGGTCTCGCACCGTGCAGGTGCGCGGCACCCACGACTGGAACACCGGTTATGTGTCATCCTACAACACATCCCAGCCCTACTTCCTCACGGTCATCCGCCAGACGATCTTCGGCACCACGAGCCCGGTCTTCGGCTTCCGGCTGAGCATCAACGGGGCAGACTGCAAGTTTTTCGGCATGAGCGACAAGCCTTTCTCAGACAACCCGACCTCGGCCGGGCTGGTGGGGGACCTTGTCTGGAATGATGTGAACCGCAATGGCATCCAGGACGAGGGGGAGCCGGGAGTGGGCGGTGTCACGGTGCGCCTGCTCAACGCCCTAACCCTGGCGACGGTTGCCACCACGACCACGGGTTCGAACGGCATCTACAACTTCACAGCCGTGGCTCCAGGTGACTACTATGTCGAGTTCGTGCTGCCTTCCGGCTATGTTTTCACCTCCCAACACCAGGGTGAAAACGGTGGCAGGGACAGTGATGCCGACCCAACCCTTGGATTGTCACCCCCGTTCACAATGACGCCATGTGACTCGATCAGCTACCTGGATGCGGGCATCTACATCCCCGCCACGACGGATTTTGGCGACTTCAGCGGTTTTGCCGAAGCCAGCAGCACGGTGGTCAGCGGACTGCGCATCGGCGCCATCACAGACACGGAGCACAGCGCCACGGCCAACATCACGGCGACTGGGGACGATGACACCTACCTGGATGACGAGGACGGGGTGACGCTGCCTGCCACAATCACCCAAGGCGGGGCGGGTTCTCTCACGGTCAATGTCACGAACACCACAGGGGCGGCCGCGTATCTTAACGTGTGGATCGATTTCAACCGCAACGGCGTGCTTTCTGACAACGGTGAGCAGATTGCCGTGAACACGCTTGTCGGCAGCGGCACCAGCAATTCCAACCGAACAGTGAATTTCACAGTGCCCGCCAACGCGAGTCCGGGCGTGGCCGGTGTGCGTGTGCGTCTTTCATCCACCAGCAGCCCCGGCCCTGTGGGGGCCAGCGGCAACGGCGAGGTGGAGGACTATGTGACAACCATTGCCTGCCAGCCCATCGTCTTGAATCCAAGCTCCATGTCGAACGGCACCGTTGGAACGCCTTATTCTGAGAATCTAAGTGTCTCAGGGGGAACCTCGCCTTACACCTTCTCTGTGGCGAGCGGCGCCCTTCCAGCCGGGCTGAGCCTCAACGCGCAGAGCGGCGTGATCAGCGGAACGCCCGCTTCGCCTGCCGCAGCCTCATTCACACTCGCGGTGACTGACTCGACAGGCTGCGCAGCCACCCGCTCCTACACCATGACGCCCGCGCCGAACACGGACTTCGGCGACTTCTCCGGCTTTGCCACGGCGAGCAACACGGTGAACAACGCGCTGAGAATCGGCGCGCAGATCGACGCGGAGGTCAGCGCCACGACGAACAGCGGCGCCACGGGCGATGACATCACCGGCATTGATGACGAGGACGGGGTGGTCATGCCCGCAAGTGTCACGGCGGGCGGCGTGGTGACGATTCCTGTGACGGTCACGAACACCACCGGCGCGCCCGCCTATCTGAATGTGTGGCTGGACTTCAACCACAACGGCAATCCTTCAGACGCGGGCGAGCATGTGGCGGTGAACGTGCTCATCCCCCACGGCACGGTCTCCCAGGTGCGGAGCATCGAGGTGCAGATCCCGGCCAACGCCTCGGTGGGCGCCGGGCGCGGCGCGCGCTTCCGCCTCACCAGCGCGCAGAACCCCGGCCCCGGCGGCGCAGGCGGTGCGGGGGAGGTGGAGGATTATGTCTTCAGCATCGTGGCTCCGACGCTGGACTTCGGCGACCACAGCCTGTTCCAGAACGCCAGCAGCACGATGAACAGCCGCCTGCGCATGGGCGCGAGCGTGGACGCTGAGGGCCAGGCGATGACGAACGGCACAGCCTCCGGTGACGACCTGCATGGCAGCGATGATGAGGACGGCGTGACCGTGCCCGCCGCCATCACCCAGGGCACGAACTCGACGCTGACGATCAACGTCACCAACACCCGCGGCTCGACCGCCTATCTGAACGTGTGGATTGACTTCAACGGCAATGGCGAGCTCACCGATCCGGGAGAGCAGATCGCCAGCAACCTGACCGTCAGCAACAGCACGTCCAACTCCAACCGCAACATCACCTTCACCGTGCCTGCGGTGGTGAAAACCGGCCTGGTGGGCCTGCGCGCGCGCCTTACCAGCACCAGCAGCCCCGGCCCGTATGGGCAGAAGGGCATTGGCGAGGTGGAGGACCACATGGTGAACATCGTGGCGAACACGGACTTCGGTGATTATTCGCTCTTCCCCAGCGCCAGCAGCAAGGTGAACAGCAAGCTGAGGATCGGCGCCCTGGTGGATGCCGAGGGCGGTCTGGAGACCAACGCGGAGGCCACCGCCGACGACATCGACGGTGTGGACGACGAGGACGGGGTCATTGTGCCCGTCGAGGTGGCGCAGGGCTCCGCCAGCAGCATCACCGTCAATGTGACGAACACCTCGGGCAGCACGGCCTACCTGAACGCGTGGATCGACTTCAACGGCAACGGCTCGCTCAGTGACGCAGGGGAGCAGATCGCCGGCAACATCGCCATCTCCAACAACACGAACAACAGCAACCGGGTGCTCAATTTCAACGTGCCGGCGAACGCCAGCCTCGGCCAGGCGGGCATTCGTGTGCGCCTGACCTCCGTGAGCAGTCCCGGACCAGACGGGCTGGACGGCAATGGCGAGGTGGAGGACCATTTGACGAGCATCATCGTGCCCAACACCGACTTTGGCGACTTCAGCGGCTTTGCCGACGCCAGCAGCATGGTGAACACCAGCCTGCGCCTCGGGGCGCTGGTGGACAAGGAGGGCATGGCCATGAAAACTCCAGACGCCGACGGGGACGACCTGCATGGCACCGATGACGAGGACGGCGTGAGCTTCCCGCCGCTCACCGCCGGGCAGCCCGTGGTGCTGCCCGTCTCCGTGACCAATCTCACGGCCGCGAACGGCTATCTCAACGCGTGGATCGACTTCAACAACAACGGCATGCTCACCGATGCGGGAGAGCAGATCGCGAACAACGTCCTGGTGCCGCCTGGAACCAGCAACGGGGTGGTCAACCTGTCGTTCAACGTGCCAACCAACGCGGTGACGGCCGCCACCATTCTGGGCACGCGCTTCCGCATCACCGATGTGATGAGTCCCGGCCCGACGGGGCATGTCGGAACCGGGGAGGTGGAGGATCATCCGGTGGTCATCCTGGCCCCGCTCACGGACTTTGGCGATTTCAGCGGCGCGCCGGAGGTTTCCAACACCGCCAGCACGAACCTGCGCCTCGGCGCCCTGGTGGACACCGAGTATGCCTCCACCCGCAACGCCACGGCCACCGGGGATGACGTCACCGGCGTGGATGATGAGGACGGTGTGACCGTGCCTTCGATGATCGCGGGAGCGCCCGTCACCATGAACACGGTGGTCACCAACCTCACCGGAGCCTCCGCCTACCTGAACGCGTGGATTGACTTCAACAACAACGGCGTGCTCACCGACGCGGGCGAGCAGATCGCCACGAACACGCTCATCTCCACCAGCACCACCAACGCCACCCGCGCCCTCAATTTCACCGTGCCTGCGACTGCGGTCACCGGCGTGAACGTCGGCGTGCGCGTGCGCCTCTCCAGCGACTTCTCCCCTGGCTCGGCAGGGGCCGGCGGCGTGGGCGAGGTGGAGGACTATGTGGCCACCATCGCCGTGCCGACGACGGATTTTGGAGATTTCTCCGGTTTCGCCCACGCGAGCAGCATCGCCAACACGAACCTCAGGCTCGGCGCCCTGGTGGACACCGAATTCTCCCCCACCACCAACGTCACGGCCACCGGAGACGACAACACCGGCGTGGATGACGAGGACGGCGTGGTCTTCCCCTCCCTCACCGCAGGTGCTCCGGCGGTCATTCCAGTCACGGTCACCAACACCACCGGCGCGGCGGCCTATCTGAACGCGTGGATTGACTTCAATGGCAACGGCGTGCTCACCGATCCAGGCGAGCAGATCGCCACGAACGTGCTGATTGCCTCCGGCACGGCCAATGCCACGCAAAATCTCAACCTCACCGTGGCTCCTTCCGCGCTGACCGGGGTCAGCCTGGGCACGCGCTTCCGGCTCACCAGCACCAGCAATCCTGGGCCGACGGGGGCGAGCGGCACTGGCGAGGTGGAGGACCATGTGGTCGTCATCCAGCCGCCGACCACGGACTTTGGCGACTTCAGCGGCTTTGCCGACGCCTCCCAGGGCGTGAACCCGGCGCTGCGCATGGGCGCGCTGCTGGACGCGGAGTTCACCTCCACCCGGAATGACACGGCCACCGGGGACGACATCACCGGTGTGGATGACGAGGACGGCGTGGTGCTGCCTTCCATGACTGCCGGGCAGACCGTGGTCATCCCGGTGACGATCAGCAATGAAACCGGGGCCAACGGCTACCTCAACGCGTGGATCGACTTCAACAACAACGGCGTGCTGACCGACGCGGGAGAACAGGTCGCCGCCAACATTGTGATTCCAAGCGGCACACTGGATGGAGTGACAGAACTGACCGTCGTGGTGCCAACCAACGCCGTCACCGGCAGGAACATCGGGGCGCGCTTCCGTTTGTCCGCGCCGAGCGGCCTCGGTCCCACCGGCAGCAATCCGCTGGCGGGCGAGATCGAGGATTATGTCATCAACATCGCCGCGCCGACGACGGATTTTGGCGACCACTCCGGCCTCGCCTCCGCCAGCAGCACCGTGAATCCGGGCCTGCTCATGGGGACGCTGGTGGACGCCGAATTTGCCCCCACCACCAATGCCAGCGCCACGGGCGACGACATCACCGGTGTCGATGACGAGGACGGCGTCATCCTGCCGTCGAGCCTTGATCCAGGAACCCTCGTGACCCTGCCGGTGACAGTGAAAAACACCACCGGCTCCAACGCCTGGCTGCACGCGTGGATCGACTTCAACAACGACGGCGTCCTCAACGACACGCTGGTGAGCAGCGGCGGCGAACGTCTTGAGGCGGCACGCCTCATCCCAAGCAGCAACACCGGCAGCATCCTGCGTGAATTCTGGACGGGCATCGCCGGCTCCAACATCTCCAACCTCACCAGCAACGCCGCCTACCCCAACAGCCCCACGGGCTCCGACTTCCGCACCAGCTTCACCGCGCCGGTCGATTGGGCGGACAACATGGGCCAGCGCATGCGCGGCTGGGTGTATCCGCCTGTGAGCGGCCAGTACACCTTCTGGATTTCAGGCGATGACGAATCCCAGCTCTTCCTCAGCACGGATGAAACGCCCGCCAATGCCTCGATGATCGCCAACGTGCCCACATGGACGCCTTCGCTGAACTGGACCACTTTCACGAGCCAAAGGTCCGTCAACCTCACGCTGGAGGCTGGCAAGCCCTACTACATCGAGGCCTTGATGAAGGAAGGCGGCGGCGGCGACAACCTCGCGGTGGCCTGGCAGCTTCCCGGCACCAGCACCGGCCCGGTGGTCATCGCCGGGCAGTATCTCGCGCCTTGGGTCAGCGGCGGCCAGGTCTTCAAGCCCTCGCATCAGATCAATCTCACCGTGCCGTTGACCGTCAGCGCCGGTCCGAATCGCGCCGTGCGCTTCCGCCTGACAAATTCATCGTCATCCGGCCCGACGGGAGCCTCCGGCACCGGTGAAGTCGAGGACTATGCCGTCCTCATTACCTCCCCAAGCAATGATTTCAGCGACTGGAGCGGCGCCGCGACCGCCTCCAACGGCGTGGACACCAATCTCTTCATGGGAGCCGGGGTGGACGCGGAATACGTGGTCACCGCCAACACCTCCGCCACGGGTGACGACCTCAACGGCACCGACGACGAGGATGGCGTGACGCTTCCCTCGCTCGTCGCGGGCGGCACCTTCAACACGCCGGTCACGGTGACCAATCTCACAGGTTCTCAGTCCTACCTGAACGCGTGGATCGACTTCAACAACAACGGCAGCTTCACCGACGCAGGCGAGCAGGTCGTCACCAACCTCACCGTGGCCAATGGCAGCAACAACCTCGCGATCACGCCTCCTGTCACCGTGCCCGTCACCGCGGTCACAGGCACGAATGTCGGAGTGCGTTTCCGCCTCACAGCCGGCACATCACCGGGTTCCACCGGAACCGGCGGCGGCATCGGCGAGGTGGAGGATTATGTCGTCACCATCGCCGCGCCGACCACCGATTTCGGCGACTTCTCGCGGTTTGCCACCGCCAGCAGCACCGCCAGCACGTCCTTGCGCATCGGAGCGCTGGTGGACGCTGAATTCGCCGCCACCACCAACCTCAGCGCCAACGGAGACGACACCCACGGCAGCGATGACGAGGACGGCGTCACCGTTCCGTCGATGATGGCAGGCGCTCCGGTCACACTGCCTGTCACCGTCACGAACGCCACGGGGGCCAACGGCTTCCTCAACGTCTGGATCGACTTCAACAACAACGGTGTGCTCACGGACGCGGGCGAGCAGGTCGCCTCGAACGTGGTTGTCGCCACGGGATCGACGAACAGCGTGCGCAATCTCAACTTCACCGTGCCGCCGACGGCCGTGACCGGCGCCTCCCTCGGCATGCGTGTGCGTCTGACGTCGGTTTCCTCTCCCGGAGCCACCGGAGCGGCCGGAACAGGCGAGGTGGAGGATTATGTCGTCACCATTGCGTCACCGCCCTTGGACTACGGCGACTGGAGCGGCCTCGCCGACGCTGCCTCCACGGTCGTCAGCGGCCTGCGCCTCGGTGCACTCACGGACACGGAGTTCGCTTCCACACGCAACTCCTCCGCCTCCGGTGACGATAACGCGGGGGTGGACGACGAGGACGGCGTGACCCTGCCTGCGATGACCGCCGGCGCGCCCGCCACCATCCCTGTCATCGTCACGAACACCACCGGCGCGCCCGCCTACCTGAACGCGTGGTTCGACTTCAACAACAACGGCTCCGTCGCAGACGCAGGCGAGCAGATCGCCACGAACACGCTCGTCGCCACTGGCACGACCAATGCCACGGTCAATCTCAACCTCACCATCCCCGCCAGCACGGTCACAGGCGCGAGCCTCGGCCTGCGTTTCCGCCTCACCAGCGTGATCTCGCCCGGCGTCACTGGAAACGTCGGCAACGGCGAGGTGGAGGACTACACCGCCAACGTCGCCGTGCCCGTCACCGACTTCGGCGACTGGAGCGGCGCGGCGGAAGCCTCGAACATCGCCAGCTCCGACCTGCGCATGGGCGCGCTCGCGGACACCGAGTTCGTCTCCACCCGCAACTCCGCCGCCACCGGAGATGACACCACCGCCAGTGATGACGAAGACGGCGTCACCCTTCCGACGCTGACACCGGGCACCAGCGGCAGCGCCACCGTGGTCGTCACCAACAACACCGCCGCTCCCGCTTATCTCAACGCGTGGATCGACTTCAACAACAACGGCTCGTTTGCCGACGCGGGCGAGCAGATCGCCACTAACACCGTCGTCGCCAGCGGCACCAACGGCGTCAGCCAGAATCTCTCCTTCCTCGTGCCGGTAAACACCGTGCCGGGCACGCGCGGCGCGCGCTTCCGCCTCACCAGCGCCCAAAACCCGACACCCACCGGCACCGGCGGCCTGGGCGAGGTGGAGGACCACATGGCGCTCGTCAGTTGCCTGCCGTTCAGCGTCAATCCCGCCACGCTCTCCACCGCCGCCGTCGGCACGGCTTACTCGCAGACGCTCACGGCCAACGGCATCAGTCCACCGTTCACCTTCAACGTCACCAGCGGTGCGCTGCCCGCCGGGCTGAGCCTCGACAGCACCACCGGCGTGATCAGCGGCACACCCACCAGCTCTGCCACCGCGAATTTTACCATCACTGCCTCGGACATCTATGCCTGCACCGCTTCGCGCGCCTACACGCTCGCACCGGCCTGTCCGACCGTCAGCATCACACCTTCGTCTCTCGCCCAGGGAACCGTCGGCACGGCCTACTCACGCACCTTGACCGCCAGCGGCGGCACAGCGCCCTACGGCTCGTGGACGATCACCGCCGGATCGCTACCCGCGGGCCTCACCTTGAATCCCAGCACCGGCGTGATCAGCGGCACCCCCACCGCGGCAGCCAGCCCGGCGACGACTGTGACCGTGCGCGTCAGCGACACCTATGGCTGCCAGGGAACGCAGGTGGTCACTCTGCAAATCTGCCCGGTGGTCACGCTGAATCCGGCCTCTCTCCCGAACAGCGTGGTGGGCACCGCTTACAGCCAGACACCGACCGCCTCGGGCGGAACCGCGCCCTACACCTATGCGGTCAGCAGCGGCAGCCTTCCGGCTGGTCTCACGCTCACGCCCTCCACCGGCGTGATCAGCGGCACTCCGACCACCGCCGCCACCGCGAATTTCACCCTCCGCGCCACGGATGCGAACGGCTGCGCCGGCACCCGCGCCTACACCATCGTCTCTGGATGCCCGACGCTCGCCATCAGTCCTTCGACACTTCCGGCCGCGTATTTCGGCGGTCCTTACTCGCAGACGCTCACGACGTCGAATGGCACTGCACCTTACACCTACACCATCCAAACCGGCGCGCTGCCCACCGGCCTCTTCCTCGCCACCAACGGCGTCATCTCCGGCGTGCCGTCGGTAACCGGCCTCTTCACCTTCAATGTCCGTGTCACCGACACCTACGGCTGCTCCACCGCCTTTGACTACACGCTGAACGTGCGCTCGCTCTCCCTCGGCAATCTCGTCTTTGAAGACTCGAACAACAATGGATTGAAGGATGCCGGGGAACCGGGTGTCGGCGGTGCGCTCGTGCAGCTCTTTGCCACCGGCGATGACAATGCCATCGGCGGAACCGGCACGGCGGCCGATAGCCAGACCGGAGCGAACATCACGACAACCTCCACGGGTGCATACCTGTTCACCAACATCACTCCCGGCAGATACTACGTCAAAGTCACCCCGCCTGCGGATTACCTCAGCACCGGTGGCACCGCCGTCACAGCGGATAACGACATCGACAATAACAACGACGGCTCGCAGCCCGGCGGCGAGGGCACGCCGCTCTTCAGCCCGGTCATCCTGCTCACGGGCGGCGCGGAATCCGTCACCGATGGCGATACCGATGCGGACACCAATCTGACCGTCGATTTCGGCCTCTGGGCCAGTGTTGCTGTCGGCAACTTCGTCTTCCTCGACATCAATGGCGACGGCGTCCGCAACGAGGGCGAAAGCCTCGGCAACATCTTCGTCGAAATCTATGCCCACGGGGCCACTCCGGGCGTCGATGAGCCCGTCAGCGTCGGCTCCTCCGGCTGCAGTTGCAAAGGCCGCTACTACATCGAGGGGCTGAATCCCGGAAACTACTTCCTCCACATCCCTGCCTCGCAATTCGCCGTCGGCATGCCGCTGGAAGGCTTGCTGCCCATGTCCGCCGTCGTCGCAGGCGATGACGATGTCGGCCAGGATCTCCTCTACAACAGTGATCCCGCCGTCAACGGCGCCAGCACCGCCGTCTTCACCCTGCGCCCCGGCCAGTGCCCTGTCGGTGCGGCCGAATCGGGGGGTGAGGGAACCATCGACGACGCCATCGACGCCCGTGTGGACCTCACACGCGATCTTGGCGTCATCGCCCCTGCCGGATCCGGCTTTGCCTCCTCCGAGCGCGCCCGCCGTCACCTCATCACGGACGAACTCACCGCCAGCGTGCTGCCTGGCGCCCCCACCTTCGCCACTTGGATTCAGGACGGATCGATCGGTGGCCCCGGAGACGATCCGGATGAAGATGGCATCCCCAACCTGCTCGAATACGCCCTCGGCACCGATCCCGCCAACCCGCTTCACGCGCAACGCTTCGCCCTCACCTCGGACGAGCAGGGCCGCGTCATCGCCCACATCACGCAGGAGCTCATCAGCCACGACGACATCGCCATCCGCATCGAATCACTCACCGATCTCACGCAGGCCGCCGATCCAGCCGCATGGAAGCGCGTCAACGTCTCGCCGACCACGACGATCAACGGCGACAGCACGATGACGCGTCACCACGCCAACCTTCAGCAGCTCCTCGTCTTCCAGGGCCTCAACACCGGTTTCCTCCGCCTCAAAATCGAACTCGATGCGAACCGCGATGGCATCGCTGAAGCCGCCGTCACCTCCTCGGTCCACGCCTGGAGCCGCCAGACCTTCGCCACCGGCGCGCGCACCTTCAGCATGCCGCTGCTGCCTTCCTCCGTCTTCACCGGTCGAGTCAGCTCCGTCAGCGGCCGGGAGGTCGTGCTGCCGCACATGATCACCCTGCCCTCCGGCTCGCACTACCTGGAGGCCCTCAGCGGCCCGCTCACCGGCCAGCGCTTCGAAATCGACGCCGCCGCAAGCTATGGCAACACCCTCGCGCTGCAAAGCACCGCCCCATCCGCCCTCTCCTCTGCCCGCATCGTCATCCGTGCGCACCACACGCTCGCCGGACTGCTGCCACCCGCTGCCTTCGGCACGGAAGACCGCGCCCTGCTCTTCGACACCGCCGCAAACACCTTCACCACACTCACTCATGGCAGTGACTCCTGGCTGCACGATGTGCTCAGCATGAACGCACGTCCCTTCGCCGCCCACGAAGCGGCCCTCGTTCAGGTTCGCGGCCCCGGCGCATGGTTGATCTTCACCGGCGAAGTTCGCGCCAACGACTTCGTCACGCCTCTCGCCTCCGGCACGCAGTTGATCGCCCCCGGCTGGCCTGTTTCGACTCCCGCGCCCGTCACCGCCCTCCGCTCCGGCCCCGCACCCGAAACCGCCGACCGCCTCCGCCTCTGGAACGGTGACACCTCACCAGAGATCAGCGGCTACACGAGCTACTTCCTCGACAACAGCACCGCCACACCCACCTGGAAGCTGCAAGAGACTCCTGATTCGTCCCTCATCACTCCGCCCTCGGCCTTCTCTCCCTTCCACGGCCTCTTCCTCATCCGCGAACAACCGCTCCTGCTCAACCAGCAGCCTCCGTGGTGATCACGAAATGAAAAAAGGCGGAAGGAACAACCTTCCGCCCTTCAGGATGACGTTTACCAGGCCTACTTCGCCAAAAACTCGTCCATCGCCGCCTTGGTGATGCGATACTGGGTGCCAATCTTCTTCGCTTTGATGTCTCCGGCTTCAATCGTGGCGATCACATCCGCCTCGGTGACGCCAAGGGTCTGCGCGACCTGCGCAGGCGTCAAAATGTCAGCGGCAGGAGCCGCGCCCGGCAGCGGCGGCGGAGTAACGGCACCGGCGGCAGGATTCATGTTGAACGCACCCTGCGCCATCATCTGCTGTGCCATGCCAAAACCCATCGCGATCTCCGCAGCCGATCCGGCGGGTCCACCGCCGCCTTTGGCCATGCCTTCAGCCATCTGAAACTTCACGTAATCGTTGAGATTGCCGATCGCGCTCATGCTGCTGCGCTTGTCGATGGCGGCCTCGACCTCAGGCGGCACGCTGGCATTTTCGAGGATGAAGCTGGCGATCTCGATACCGTATTTGCCCGTGGTGATCGGATTGATGATCGGTAGCAGAGCGTCCCCCAGCTCTGAGTAACGGGTGGCGAGATCGAGCACGGGCACCTTCGCCGTGGCGAGTGCATCCGTAAACACGCTCACGATGCGGCTGCGCATCGTGTCGGCGAATTCATCGAGGCGGAAATGATGGTCCGAACCGGCAACCTCCTTCAAAAAGAGCTTCGGCTCGACAATCTTGAAATCGAAGGTGCCGAAGGCGCGCACACGCACGATGCCGAAGTCCTGGTCGCGCATCATGATGGGGTTGCTGGTGCCCCACTTGTTGCCGGTGAAGAGTCGGGTAGTGACGTAATACACGTCCGCCTTGAAGGGAGACTCGAAACCGTATTTCCAGCCCTTGAGCGTGGAGAGAATCGGAATGTTGTCCGTGCTCAGCGTGTGCTTGCCGGGACCGAAGGTGTCGCCGAACTCGCCGAGATAGACGAACTGCGCGATCTGCGACTCCCGCACGATGAGCTGCGCGCCGCGCTTGATTTCCTTGTCCTCGTCGGGAAAACGCCAGGAGAGCGTGTCGCGTGAGTCGTCTGTCCACTGGATGATTTCCAGGAACTGTCCTTTGAGGTAATCCATGAGGCCCATAGTCGTGTGCGGTGAGTGGTTTGGTGTTTTCCGAAGCGGGCCGACTTTAGGGACATCGCCATGATTTGGCGAGTCCAATTCTCGCCACGCATTTATAACGCCACGTCCTCGCCTGCGCGGGTGCTTTGGCGGTTGCGTCCTTCCTTTGCTGGGTAACATCCCACGCCTCCTATGTCCCTCGCCGATCAACTCCAAGCCGCCGCCAACTCCGGCGATCTCCTCGCCGCCAGCCACGACAACATCCGCGCCCTGCTCGCCGCGAGCGACAATCCGCTTTATCGCGCCAGCATCGAGGAGCTTGCCGCCGCGGGACAATGGGCAGAGCTGAACGATCGCTTCTTCCAGGCATTGAAATTTGGCACCGGCGGCCTTCGCGGACGTACAGTCGGGAAAATCGTCACCAAAGCGGAGCGCGGCGCCGCGCCGGAGGACCAGCGCCCGGAAAATCCCTGCGTCGGCACGAACGCGATGAACTTTTACAACGTGAGCCGCGCCACCCGCGGTCTCGTGACCTACATCAAGAACTACCGCGCCAACGCGAAGCTCAGCGCCAAGCCGAGCATCGTCTTCGCGCACGACACGCGGCATTTCTCGCCCGAGTTCGCGAAGTTCTGCGCGAAGATCGCGATGGATCACGGCGCGAATGTTTACCTCTTCGACGGCTGCCGTGCCACGCCTGAGATGTCCTTTGCCGTGCGCCAGCTTCGCGCGGACGCGGGCGTGATGCTGACCGCCTCTCACAACCCGCCGCATGACAACGGCTACAAGGTGAACTTCAACGATGGCGCGGGCATCGTGGAGCCGCACGCCAGCGGCATCATCAAGGAGGTGAACGCGATCAAGGGCGAGGAATACACGCCGCTTCCCGAGGCTCAGCGCGGCAAGCTGACCACGCTCGGCAACGAGATGGACCAGAAGTACCTCTCCCGCGTCGAAACGATGATGCTGCAGCCCGAGCTGTTGCAAAAAGAAGAGGCGAAGAAGCTCAAGATCGTCTTCACCGCGCTGCACGGCACCGGCGGCGTCCTGGTTCCCGTGCTGCTGAAAAAACTCGGCTTCAACTTCCTCACCGTCCCGGAACAGGACGTGCGCGACGGCCGCTTCCCCACCGTGAAGTCGCCGAATCCCGAAAACGCGCCCGCGCTGAAGATGGCGGTCGATCTCGCCAACAAAGAAGGCGCGGATATCGTGATCGGCACCGATCCTGACTGCGACCGCATGGGCGTGGGCGTGCGCGACGCCAAAGGAGACATGGTGCTGCTCACCGGCAATCAAACCGGCTCACTGATGGGCTGGTATCGCATCAAGACGATGTTCGACCTCGGCATCCTCAATGATTCGAACAAGAAGAACGCCGTCTTCCTCAAGACCTATGTCACCAGCCCGCTGCAAGACGCCATCGCCGCCAAATTCGGCATCAGTTGCGTCAACACGCTCACCGGCTTCAAGTGGATCAGCTCCAAGCTGGCCAAATACGAAGCCGCGCTGCCGTCGGACATTCTGAATCGCTACCGCGACCTCAACGCCGTCGAGAGCCGCACCGCACGCCTGAAGCACAGCAAGTTCCTCGTCTTCGGCGGCGAGGAAAGCTACGGCTACATGGGCGATGACTTCAGCCGCGACAAGGATGGCAACGGCGCAGTCGTGATGTTCGCCGAACTCGCCGCCTACGCCGCCAGCCGCGGACTCACCGTGGCCGGTTTGCTCGACGAGGTGTATGCGGAGATCGGCTACTTCCTCGAAGTGAACCAGAGCAAGGTCTTTGAAGGCGCGACCGGTGCCGCGCAGATCGCGAAGCTGGCCGACAGCTACGGCAGCAATCCGCCGAAGGAGGTGGACGGCTCCGCCGTTGTCAACGTGCGCGATTTCCGCAAGGACGAGATTAAGGACGAGGAAGGCGAGGTCGTGTCGAAGGAAAAAATGCTCTTCGTCGATCTGGCCGACGGCCGTAGCTTCGCTGTGCGTCCCTCCGGCACCGAGCCGAAGATCAAATACTACATGTTCGGCCGCAGCGTCCCCGCCGCAGGCCAGAAACTCAGCACCGACGAGCTCAACGCCGCCAAGGTCAAGGTCACCGACGCGCTCGTCAGCATGTGGGCCTGGCTGGAGAAGGACATCGAAGCCCGGCTGGCTGCGTAGAAGCGGCGCCAGCATTCAAGTGACCATGAAAACCTGGTTGGTAGCACTCGTCATGACGACAGTTGCTGCCTTCGCAGCAACACGAGAAAACAAGCTGCCTGCGGATGCTGAGGCTGCGTTGCAGCATGGTTCGTCGCCTGTCTTGTACTCTTTGTTGCCTGAGCTGGCACCAGGAATCGGGTTTGATGATGACATTTTCGCACCGCCCGAGAAGAAAAAGAAGCAGAGTGACGCCTCCAACCCCGCACTCGAACGACTGCACGATTTCCCCATTCTTGGAAGAACCGATCTCGCGAATCTTGCCGACCGAAACACGACCGTCACATCCATTCTCGACTCGATGAAGGCATGGAACGGTGTCTCTGCGGGTTGTTTCCATCCACGGCATGCGCTGCGCGTAACTCATCAAGGCGTCGTCTTCGATTTCGTGATCTGCTTCGAGTGCTTCACCATCAAGCTCTATCGCGGAGACGAGCCTTACGGTTATGTGAATGTCATCGGTAAACCGGACAAACTGGATCAGATTTTGAAGAAAGCCGGAGTGCCGCTGCCGAAGCCTGCGCCCGCGAAGCCCTGACATGAACTCGGCTGAACAAACTTCAGCCGCCTTCGTCTATCTGCTCGCTTCCACCCTCCAGGCACCTGCCTGCGCAAAATGCGCCTTGAATAACCGAGAAATTTAAGAACTATTAACAACTATGAACACTCGAACCACTCCCACGGGGCCGCGAATCGCCCTTTGGCTGAGTTTGTCCCTCGCACTGCTCGCCACGACGGACGTCTCCGCGCAGAACCAGCGCTATTACCCGCAGCAGCAGCCGCAAAACACCCAGCCACCGCCCAATTACCAGCAGCCCCCGCCCGGCTACGGCGCTCCGGCTTACGGCTACCCGCAACAGCCGCAGAAGCAGTATGAGAATCCCATCCAGTTTCTGCCGAAGTTCGGCAAACGCATGAGCGAGGTCGTCCGCCGCATTTTCTACGGACAGGACCCCACCGGCTGGGACAATCCCCCGGCCGGCTACGGTCCAAACGGCAATTACAACCTCGAATCCACGCCTCGTCAGCCCCAGGCCCCTGGCTATCCACAGCAGCCTCCGTCTGGTTACTACCAGCCGCGGCAGCCCGGTTATCAATACCCGCCGCAGCAAGGTCAGGCGCAGCCTTCAGCCCAAGCTCCGCGCACGCAGCAAACGGTGCCGCAAAGCAAAACCACCTCCCCTGCCCCAGCCTCGCAAAGTAAATCCAGCACGCGCACCTATTCACCGCCCAAGGTGAGCAGTTCCACATCCAAGACGCAGAGCAAGCCCTCCACCATCACTCCACCCAAGGAGCCGGTGAAGGAAACTCCGCCACCACCCACAACAACCACCCGCCGCTCCGAATCCACGCCTCCGCGTGAGCAGCCGTCCAGCACCGCCTCCAGCGGCTCCGGCTCGTTCCTGAAAGGCCGAAAAACGGCCAAAGCAGGCCGCGTCATCAGCCCTTATCCGCCTTACAAGGAACTCGACGTCACCGGACTCGAAAGCGGCTCGCTCGCGCTCGATCCGACGACGCAAAAGGTGTTTGAGGTGCCCTGACACACCCAACCCCGCGCTTGTCCTGACCACGAAGCCCGGCCAACCGCCGGGCTTCTCGTTTTTATGCCAGCAATGGCTCAATTTTCGATTTTGAAAAGAAATCGTCCGCTGGCCTGATGTTTGCTTGCAGATGGATCGAGGCCGCGCTTCGCTGCCTTCCAACCATTCATGGCCGACCAGGGACTCTACCAGACTCAGACACAGAAGCTCGCCATCGGGCCGCAGATGCAGCAGAGCCTGCAGATTTTGCAGGCACCCACCCTAGAGTTGCGGCAGATCATCCAGCAAGAAATCGAGGTGAATCCGGTGCTGGAACTCGAAGCGCCCGAAACCTCCATCGAGGACGCCATTCCCGATGATCCCGACGACCGCAGCGTCGATGAGGGCGACATCGACGCGCTCACCCAGATGGACGAGGAATGGCGCGAATACTGGCAGCAAAGCCGCCAGCAGACCGCTGCTCGCCGCAGCGATGACCAGGAGCGCTGGCAGTTCATCATGGACTCCATCGTGGCCCCCACCACGCTGCAGGAGCACCTGCTCTCCCAGCTCCACACCGCAGAGGTGAAGCCTGAGATCGCCACGCAGGTCGAGTTCCTCATCGGCAATCTCGACGATCGCGGCTTCCTCAACACGAAGATCGACGACCTCAGCCTGCAGCACGCTATTCCCATCGAGGATCTGCAAAAGGCCAAGAAGCTCCTCCAGAGCTTCGACCCGGTCGGTGTCGGTTCCGAGGACTTGCGCGAGTGCCTGCTCGTGCAGCTCGAGCGTCTCGGCAAAAAACAGAGCCTCGCCTGGCGTCTCGTCGATCAGTACATCGACGACCTCGCCAACAAGCGTTACCCCATTCTCGCCCGCAGGCTTGGCGTGCCTTTGGAGCAAATCTCCCGTGCCGCCGACTTCATCAGCACGCTCGACCCCCGCCCCGCGCAGCGTTTCGCCGTCTCCAACAACAACTACGTCACGCCCGACGTCGTCGTCGAACGCCAGGGGGGCGAATGGATCGCCGTGATGACCAACGACGACCTGCCGCACCTCCGCATCAGCAACACCTACAAGGACCTGCTCGCCCAGCCGGGCAACAACGGCGAAGTGCGCACCTATGTCCGCGACAAGATCCGCAGCGGCAAATTCCTCATCCGTTCGATCCATCAGCGACAGCAGACGATCCACCGCATCGCCACGCAGATTCTCAAATACCAGCGCGAATTCCTCGAGAAGGGCACCAGCTTCCTCCGCCCGCTGAACATGGCCACCGTCGCCGACGAGGTCGGCGTCCACGAGACCACCGTCAGCCGCGCCATCGCCGGCAAATACATCGCCACGCCGCATGGCGTGTTCGACATGAAGTTCTTCTTCTCCCACGGCGTGAAGACCGAGTCCGGTGACGACTTGAGCAACACCAGCGTCAAAAACGCCATCGCCGACCTCATCAAGACCGAGCCGAAGCACAAACCGCTTAGCGACGACAAGCTCGCCAAGCTCCTCGACAAGCAGGGCATCAAGGTCGCGCGTCGCACCGTCGCGAAATACCGCGAGGCGCTCAGCATCCTGCCCAGCCACCTGCGCAAATCCTTCTCCTGAATGCTTTTTGAGTTTGGCGGAAGGATTTCAGTCCGGTTTTCTGCCGCCGCGTGAGATAGTGGCTGCCGCATAAACTCCACCGAAATGCCACTGTGGCGGGAGCGAACGTGGTGTAAAAGCTCGCCGATCACACCCGCCAGCTCACCTGGTATTCCGACAAAGCCCCCACCATGCTGAAGGCCCTCGGCGAATCGCCATCCATGATAGGAGCAGCGCTATTGATCGTTCGCAGATGGCCCAGCCATCCATGAAACCGATCGCCACCACCTTTTTAGCGCTCCTTGCGTTGTCTTGCGGCCATTCGCCCGCCGCTGAGAAGCCCAACATCGTCTTCGTGCTCTTCGACGACCTTGGTTACGGGCAGCCGAAGTGCTATCGCGAGGATACGACTCTCAAGACGCCGAACATCGACCGACTCGCCGCCGAGGGCATGCGCTTCACGGATGCGCATTCCGCCTCTTCGGTCTGCACACCTACTCGCTACGGGGTGCTCACGGGCCGCTATCCTTCACGCATCGGGCAGTTTGGCGTGCTCACGACCTTCAATCCGCCCATCATTCCGAAATCGCGCCTCACCGTGGCCTCGCTGCTGAAGCAACACGGCTACGAAACGGCCTGCATCGGCAAATGGCATCTGGGCATGGAATGGGACGGCAAACCGGGAGATGAAAAGACGATCCCGGTCGGTGCCAAAATTCTCTCCAGCCCGAATGCCGTCGGCTTCGATTACTTCTACGGCTTCACCCATGCGCGGAACATCGGCACCATCATCGAGCAGGATCGCGTGGTCGAAAATGTCATCGAGGAGGAGAACCAGCCGCGCATGATCGCGAAGGCGGCGCAGTGGATCGAACAGCGAAAGGCGGACCAGCCGTTCTTCCTCTACTTCCCCATGTGCCCTCCGCACACGCCGATCGCGCCTTCCCCGGAGTTCATAGGCAAGAGCGGTGCCGAGGACGAAGTCAAAAAGGATCCGAAATACGGCGATTGGGTCTATCAGGGCGACCACATGCTCGGGCAGTTGCTGGATGCGCTGAATAAGCAGGGGCTCGACGAAAACACCCTCGTCATCGCCACAGCGGACAATGGAGCCTCAGGACGTGCTTATGCACCTTTGCGGGCCTCGAAAACCAGCATCTACGAAGGCGGGCACCGCGTGCCCTTCCTCGCCCGGTGGCCGGGAAGAATCAAACCCGGCAGCGTTTGCGATGATACGATCTGTCTCAACGACCTCATGGCCACCTGCGCCGAGATCGTGGAAGCAAAACTGCCCGCTCAAGCCGGCGAGGATAGCGTGAGCATCCTGCCCGATCTGCTCGGCACCGCGAAGTCACCGCTGCGTGAGGCCACCCTTCATCAGTCAATGGGTGGCGATCTCGCCATTCGCCAAGGCCCGTGGAAGCTCATCTTTAGCAAAACAGGCACCCGCGAGCTTTACAACCTTCAAACCGACCTCGGAGAGACGAAGAACGTGCTCGCAGAACAGGCCGAGGTGGCCGCGCAACTGACCGCACTCATGCAACGCTACATCGAAACCGGCCGCAGCACCCCCGGTGAAGCTCAGAAGAACGAGTTTGCGCTGAGCCTGCCTGATGGCTCTCCCAAGAAAAAGAAGAAGAACAAGCCAAAGGCATGAATGCTTCGAGATCTGAACGCTCAATGATCCGTTTCCATTTCCAAACCTACTTTCTATGAAAAAAGCCCTCACCCTGCTGTGCACCCTTGGCTTCCTCGGTGGTTTATCATCCGCCGCTGACAAGCCCAACATCATCTTCCTGCTCGCCGACGATCTCGCCGCCAATGCGGTCGGCTACAACGGCAACAAGGATGTGATCACGCCGAACATTGACAAGCTTGCGCACGACGGCGTGCGCTTCATGAATCACTACGATACCTCCTCCATCTGCATGGCGAGCCGCTGCACGATGCTGACGGGACTCTACGAATACCGGCACGGGTGCAACTTCAGTCACGGCGATCTGGAACGGCGCTTCATCGAAAAATCGTATCCGGTGCTGCTGCGCAAGGCTGGATACTTTACCGGATTCGCAGGAAAGATCGGCTTTGTGCTGCAAGACGAAAAGTTCGAAGCGCTTGGACCCTTGTTCGATGAATGGGCCGGTGGTCCAGGGCAGACTTACTATGAAACGGCGAAGAACGAGGGCATCGCCAAGTATGCTGACAGGTATCCGCATTGCTCGCGTGCCTACGGCGCTTGGGCGCTGGATTTTCTCAAGTCGGCAAAGTCGAGCGGCAAACCCTTCTGCCTGAGCATCAGCTTCAAGGCACCGCACATGCCCCATACCCCTGATCCGATTGACATGAAGCTCTACGAGGGAAAAACCTTCACGCGCCCACCAAACTATGGCGTCGCGAAGGGCGAGCATTTGTCGCCCCAGGTCCACACAAGCCGGGCTGCAACGGGTTATCGCGAGTGGGTAACCGATTTCGATGACACAGTGGCCAAGTATTATGCGCTCATTACCGGCGTGGATGCCGCCGTGGGCATGATCCGCGAGGGATTGGCGCAGGAAGGCCTCGACAAGAACACCGTGATCATCCTCACCTCCGACAACGGTTACAACGCCGGTTCACACGGCTTCGGCGACAAAGTCATCCCCTATGAAGAAGGCTCCAAAGCACCGCTCATCATCTACGACCCTCGTCTGCCTGCCGAAAGCAACGGCAAAGCCTGCCAGGCCCTGACGGGCAACATCGACATGGCCCCCACCATTTTCGCGCTCGCTGGCGAACCCGCGCCCGCGATGGATGGAAAGAACCTGTTGTCCCTGCTCTCGAATCCGGCAGACAAGGTGCGTGACTTTCTCCCACTCTTCAATTTCTGGGGCACCGCCTCCGCCCAATCCATGGCCATCGCCACCCCCGAGTGGAAGTACATTCACTGGTATTACGGCGAAGGCATGAAACCGACCGAGGAGCTCTTTCACCTCGCGACAGATTCCATCGAGATGACGAACCTCATCACCGACCCGAAATACGCCGCCACGCTCGCTGCGATGCGCTCCCACTATGACACCGAACTCGCAGCCATCGCCCCCAACCTCGCGCCGGGTCACGATTATGAGAACTATCCCACCCTCTTCAGCCGCACGATCCCCTGGGAGCAAAAAGCCGCTTTGAAGGGAGCCAAGAAGGAAAAAAGAAAGAGAAGAAGAAACGGAAGGACGAGCAATGATCCCCCGGCTGCGGGTCACCCGCTGAAAAATCCTGTCCGGTTTGTCGGACTCATGCGAGATACTTCCTCCCGCATGAACATCGCCGAAACGCACGCCGCGCAGGTTTTCCTCGCCCATCACGACTTTGTGAAGGGCGTGGCGCTCAAGTATGCCCCATGGCCGGGGCTGATGGAGGACATCACGCAGCAGGTCTTCCTCGAATTCATGGCGAAAGAGTCGAAGTGGGACCTCAGCAGCGATGCGAGGCCGCTTTTGGCCACGATGACGCGTCACATCGCGATGCGGCTGTGGCGGGAGCGCACCCGACAGCAGCCGGACGTGGTCCAAAAGCTCGCTGATCACATCCGCCTGCTCGCGGAGGAGCGCGAGACGCCGCCGCGCTACGAGGACGAGGTGCGCGTGCTGCGCACCTGCCTGCAAAAACTGCCGCAGAAGAGCCGCGAGCTCGTGGAGCTCTATTATTACGACGACGTCGGCACACCGCAGATCGCCGAGCAGATCCAGATGAAGGCCGACACCGTCTGCCGCGCCCTCTCCCGCGTGCGGGAAAAACTGCGCGAGTGCATCGAACAAAACATGAATCAAGGAGGCCACGCCCATGCCTGACGCCGACACGCTCATCCAGCACTACCTCGAAGGCACACTCACCGATGCCGAGGCGGAGGAATTGCACACGCTGCTGCAAAACGAGCCTCAACTCGGCTCCAAACTGCTCCAGCACTTCGAAATGGACGCGATGCTCCGCGCCACGAAGCCGCTCGCCGTGCCCGGAAAGGTCATCCAGGCCGCTTTAGTGCCGCGACGCCGTTTCACCTTCGCCACCGTCACCACCGTCGCGGCGATGGCGGCCTGCCTCGCGCTCGCAGGCACGTGGCTCGTGCTTTCACTGCCAAAACCGGCCACCGAGGACACCACGGCCTCCGTCGCCGTCCTCACACGCGGTGTGAATCTCGAATGGGAATCCGCCGCCATCGCGCCGGGCACGCCACTTTCGCCCGGATTGCTCAAATTGAAGTCCGGCATCGCGCAGATCGAGTTTTATCAAGGCGCCCGCGTTTTGATCGAAGGCCCCGCCGAGCTCCAACTCATCTCCAGCGGCGAGGCCACCTGCACCCGCGGCAAACTCAGCGCCAACGTGCCGCCACAGGCCAAAGGTTTCCGCATCAACACCCCCAAAGGCACCATCGTCGATCTCGGCACCGAATTCGGCCTCGATGTGAGCGATGCGAGCGCCGAGGTCCACGTCTTCAAAGGCGAGGTTGAGCTGCATCAGGCCGCCGAGTCGATGAAATCGCTCAAAGAAGGCCAGGCCATGGCCTTCGCCTCCGCATCCCAGATGCTTCCGGCCAATCTGTCGAACTTCGCCTCGCTCAGCGATCTCGATTCGCGCACCGCCTTGTCGGATCGCACCCAATTCGACCGCTGGCGTGCCGCGAGCGACCAACTCAACACCGATCCAGCTCTGAAGCTCCACTTCAACTTCCAGGACGACGACAGCTCCCGCTCGTTGCGCAATCAGGCCTCGCACAGCGAGGACGGCAGCATCGTCGGTGCCGCTTGGACCACGGGCCGCTGGCCGGGCAAAGGCGCGCTGGAGTTCCGCAACGTCAGTGACCGCGTGCGTCTCAGCGCTCCGAGCGAGGTCCAAGCGCTCACCATGGCCATGTGGGTGCGCATCAACGGCCTCGACCGCGCCTTCAACTCGCTCTTCATGTCCGAAAGCTGGGGCGAGCGCCGCATTCACTGGCAGATCGTGCGCGACGGCCGCATCCGCCTCGGCATCGCCGGAACGCCCGGCCACTCTCATCAGGACTGCGACACCGAAGTCTTCTTCACCCCCGAACGCTTCGGCCGCTGGATGCACCTCGCCGTCGTCTTCGATCTGCAAACCAAGGAAGTGCGCCACTACGCCAACGGCTCTCTTTTGGCCAAAATCCCCCTCAAAGACCCATCCCCCGTCAAACCCGGCATCGCCGAACTCGGCAACTGGAACGACCTCCGCACCACCGGCGTCGCCATCCGCCACCTCAGCGGCACCATGGATGAGTTTGCCCTTTGGGATCGCGTGCTCAGCGATGCAGAAATCACCGCGCTGAGTCGCTGAATCTGCAACATCCCTCTTTTCATCAACGACTTAGAAGCCTCCCAACCGCATGAAACGCATCCTCCTCTCCCTGTTCACGTTTGTCTCGTTCGCAACCGCCGCGCCGCTGGTGTTTGAAGGCACCGACGGGCCAAGCAAAGGCAAGCACATTGTCTTCATGGCGGATGACCATGAGTATCGCTCGGAGGAGTCGCTGCCGGGGCTGGCGCGGCTGCTGGCGAAGCATCAGGGCTTCAAGTGCACCGTGCTGTTTGGGATCGATCCGGCGTCAGGTGAAATCGTGGCCGGTGATGCGTCGAACATGCCGGGGATCGAGGTGCTGGACACCGCCGATCTCGCGGTGGTGTTCCTGCGCTTCCAAAACTTCCCGCCGGAGCAGATGAAGCACTTCGATGACTACCTGAAGCGCGGCGGACCGGTCGTTGGCCTGCGCACGGCGACGCATGGCTTCAAGATTCCGAAGGACGCGCCTTACGCGAAGTATTCCTTCGACTACAAGGGCAGCGATTACGAGCTCGGCTTTGGCCATCAGGTGCTCGGGCAGACCTGGGTGGGCCACTACGGCAGAAATCACGCTCAGAGCACACGCATCGCCCTCGTGCCGGACAAGGCGTCACATCCGGTCCTGCGCGGCGTGAAGGACGTGTGGGTGCAGGTAGGCGGTTACGTCGGCAAACCGACCTCCGGCGAGATTTTAACGATGGCGCAGCCGCTGAACGGCATGACGCCCGATTCGCCCGCCGACACCACGAAGCCCCCGATGCCGAGCGAGTGGACGCGCAGCTACAAATCCGCGTCGGGCAAAGAGGGCCGCGTTTTCACGTCGCTGTATGGCACGTCGGAGGACATCACGAATGAGGGTTATCGCCGCCTGCTCGTGAACGGCATCTTCTGGACGCTCGGTTTGGAGGAGCAGATCAAAGCGGACCTCAACATCGCCTTCGTCGGCCCCTTCAAGCCGAACACCTTCGCTGGCGGTGCTTACGCCCGTGGCATCAAACCGGAAATGTATGCCGGTTGGGACTCGCCGATCCCAGCGAATGCGAACACGAAGAAGCCTGAGAAGCCGAAGAAGAAGTGATGACGGTTCCGAGGTGGGATGATAAATAGGGTTCTTCGGGCAAAAAGCTGGGAATGAAAAGGGCGAAGCAGCAGTGTAAGACAGCCGGGTGAAAGACACCGACCTCTATCAACAGGTGCTGGGCTTGGACAAG
>Ga0169931_10003027_pt1 | contig 27002 bp, 28 predicted proteins | sample Kivu_15m_20L_FD_129675 | JGI IMG/M metagenome (GOLD analysis project Ga0169931, IMG submission 129675) | Freshwater microbial communities from Lake Kivu, Western Province, Rwanda to study Microbial Dark Matter (Phase II) - Kivu_15m_20L... | ecosystem: Environmental > Aquatic > Freshwater > Lake...
CCTATGCTTATATGTAATATATTTTAAATTTATTTATTTTATATATAATATATTATAAATAATTATATATTTAAAAATAACTGGGGATATTGATGGAAGAAAATACTATTTTACAAGAAAAACTAAAAAAGGTGTTGGAAGAATACGCAGAACAAACTACCTATTACCTGAATTTAGAAATGGAGAAAGAAGTTGATGATATATATGTTCTTCTAAATAACGAAACACCCGAAGAATTACAAGACAGAGGTCTAATTATTCCTTGTCTATACTTTAATGAAAGTAAACTCACTTGTTATGGACAATACGAAGTGATATTCAAGAGAAGTATTTATTATATTGAATGATTTATTCTAGTGAGTTCAAAAAGGCAACAGAAGGTTTTCGTTCAAGGAGATTTAGTAGAGCTTTATTTAAAAGACAACAAAAACTGCAAAATCAGAGGTTGGATAAATTACATAAATGAATACGAACTATCGATTATAATGAAAGAAGATTTCGATGAGAAAATAACAAAAGAAAAACAATTTAATCAATTCATATTACTTAAATTATACGATTCTTCCTTTAAAGCGGTATTTGATGTTTTGGAAAAATTTAAAAATTTGTAAAAAATAAATTTTCATCACAATTAGTGAAATTCCGGATCATTGCATGGATCTTATAAGTGTTATATTTAATTGTCTCAAGCCAGAGAAATTAATAGGAAATCGGAATCCCTCCTCTGCATTAGTAGATGATGATTTAATATCAGTAGATGTAAATTTCATAAATGAAAAATTAAATGAAGAACAAAGAAATTGTGTTAGAAATGCTTTAGGGTGCAAGAATCTAGCTATAATTCATGGACCTCCAGGAACAGGAAAAACTTCAACTCTCACTGAGATCATACTTCAATTTTTAGAACAAAATAAAAAAATACTTGTTGTTTCTCCAAGTAATATTGCTGTGGATACTATAGCCGAAAGACTTTTAGAATTTATAGATGAGACGTCTGAGTTCGTATGTAGAATCGGGCATCCAACAAGAATGCTAGAACAGGTCACAAATATAGCTGTAGATTCAATCATAGAAAGAAAAACAAATATAATGGAAAAAATTAATTCTATCATGAACTCATTAAAGAAAAATAAAGAAGACGTTTTAGCAAAAAAAGAAAAAATAGAGGAATTAAGAAAAATTAGGATGGCCGAGGTTCAAGCATTATTCGAAAGAGTAAAAATAATTATGGCTACAACCATAGGATGTGGTTCAAAAGATTTACAAACCTATTTGTCTAATAACGATACATACTTCGATGTAGTAATAATAGATGAGTCTTCTCAAGCAAAGGAATGTGAATGTTTTGTTCCAATCCTATTAGGAAAGAAGTAATGAATTATTATTTATTTTACACAATTTTAGACTAATACTAGCGGGTGATCATCATCAGCTACCGCCCGTGGTTAAAGACAAAGTTGCAAAAGATTTTTTAAAGCTATCACTTTTTGAAAAATTATATAAGAATAGGAAGAAATATGTAAATACTCTAGACGTTCAATATAGAATGAACGAAAAAATACAAAATTTTTCTTCTTATTACTTTTATGAAAATAAGTTGAAAGCTCATCCAAGTGTAAAAACTCAGACTCTTAAAGAAATAATATCTTCTAAGAATAAAACAAATCAACAAAACATGAAGTTCTTTACATCACCATTGATTTTAGTTGACACCAGCACATTTAATTTCTTCGAACAAAAAGACAAATTAAATTCTATTTTCAATTTAGGGGAGATCGAAATATGTAAAAAAATAACAAATTATTATCTTAAGTATGTTGATTCTGAAAATATAGGAATAATAACCCCTTATAAAAATAATGTTACTAAATTATTAAATGAATTTGAAGAACATAAAGATTTAGAAATAGAGACTGTAGATGCATTCCAGGGAAGAGAAAAAGAAGTTATTATAATTTCCACAGCCAGATCTAATACGGAAGGTAGTGTTGGTTTTTTGTCAGATAAAGAGAGAATGAATGTAGCAATTACTAGAGCAAAGAGATTAATTATTTTAATAACAGATGTGAGAACAATGTCTTGCGATAATTTTCTTAAGAAATTATGTGAGTACTTTAAAACCCACGCTCTTGTGGTACCCCCTAATTTATTTTTAACACAATCTGATATTATGATGATCCAAAGTAAACTTATGTGTAATCCTAACAACATGCAGATTCAGTATCCTTTAAATTATAATCCTAATTTTAATCAATATTCAATTTTACAAAATTTACATAATGCGAATCTAAAAAATTATCAGAATAATTTTACTACTAACGGTAACCAAATATATCTCAATACAGCAAATAATTATACAAATGTAAATCATAACATATTTCGAAATGAATTTGAAAATTACATAAATAACTATTCTTTTGGAAATTCGAACTATAAGGTGTTTTACGATCACCAACTAAAGCATTTTATGTATAAAGATTTAGGCCAAAACGGAGTAAAAATTCCAAAATCAGCGGAATGCCAAATTCAGAATTTTAATACAAAACCTCAAGAATCAAACGAAGAGGCAAAGAAAGAAAAATATACTCTAAATCATACAAATATTTTAAATAAAAATTCTGTTTTTATTCCTAAAACTAAAAAGGGTATTAATACACTAAATAATGATTATGATAATTTCCAACTTAAGAGTGGTGAAAATAAAAAATTCGATAATTCAAATTCCTTGGTATCTAATGAAAATAAAAGTGAAACATTTTCACATAATACAAACAATAAATATATGGATAAACAATCGTCGCAAGAATCTATAAACAAACTCTCAAAAATTTTTGATGAAAAAATAAAAATTAACGAAGTCCCAAAATTTATTAATTGTAATACTAATAATGATTCTAAAAATTTCCAAAACCCAACTAAGAAAAACAGTAAGAAAAAGGGTAACTGGGTAGATTTAAATAATATCAATCTAAATTATGAAAGAGAGGATTGTATAGAAGTAATTACTTGGACAAGGAAAAATATGATGGATGCAAATAAGAAAAAACAAATCAACAAAGAAAGAAATCTAAAGGCTAATAGGAAATTAAAAGAGGATTATGAAAAATTTATTAAAAGTAACAAGACTAAAAATGATATTGCCAATAAAGAAGACGATAAAATTAATACATCGAATAGTACTAGCTTTACACCTATGAAAATGGAAAATGTTAAACAGAATATTATGCCTGTTTTTGAAAACAATAAAAAACTCGCGAGTATATTTGAATCAACAAATATAAAAGAAAAAGACGAAGAAAATATAAAAGAACTAGAGGAGAGAGATTTAAATAATAAATTAGAACAATCAGAAATCGTAAAATTAATAAATAAGACTTTTACTGAAAGAAATAAATACTTGGAACTTTCAGATTTTTATTACAACTTTAAAAACATTATATTCCTTAACAATTCAGAGCAATTCGCTTCGATTCTTAAAATTTTATTAAAAGAACCTTACTTAGGGTTAGATTCTGAGTGGCACATAGAGAAAACTTCTCTTTTCCAAATATCTACTAGTAATCATACGTATGTATTCGACTTACACATTGATGAAAATAATGCAGATCAATGTAATAAACGTAATGATATATTTATAAAAGGCATAAGTAAATTATTTCTCAACTCGAAGATAGTAAAAATTTCTTGGGACTTTGGAAATGATATTGATCAATTAATATTACGTTTTCCTAATCATTCTCAAGAATTTATAAAAATTCATAATTTTGTTGATTTATTGGAATATTCAGCTAAAAATAATAAAGGTTACTCGACATTTTGTAAATTGGTATTAGGTAAAGGACTTGACAAATCTCTACAAAAGAGTAACTGGAGCTTAAGACCATTGAAGACAGAGCAGCTTATATATGCTGCTATGGATTCAATTTCCACTGTTAGGATTTATGAGTTATTGATCGAAAAAGGAATTCCAATTGTGCCTATTGTATTTCATTACAAAGTTGATTATAAAAGAAAATTGAGAGATGTTCAAGAAAAATTATTATTAAGTTTAATATGATTGATATTCAAATCTTTTATTTAACAACACGAAATAAAATTATTCACTGAATTACTTTTAATGAATAATATTAATCATCATAAAATAATGAAAAACGTGTATGAGGTGAAATAATTTTCATTTCTATTTATAATTTATTAAAAATTTAATTCTAACTTTCTTTGATTTCTATTAAATTTCTTCTGTTCTTCTATCTAGATTATCTTCAGACTTAATATACTCTTCTTTACTATCAGGCAAGATATTTTTTTTCTTTATTTTTAAATTAGAGGGGTCTAATGAAATATCATTTTTCTCATAGACATAAACTAGCAAAGGATGTTCTTGTCCGAAACCAGAAAGTGCAACTATATTATATTCCTTATTCCAGCTAACATCACTCAGAATGTCTAAAAATTTGCACTCAAACTGATCGGTTGAAAGTGGGATTCCAGAATCTAATGACCACAGGTATGGTTGTCCTTCTTCTGATCCAGCAAGAATATATTGACCATCCGGAGACAAACAAGATTTAATATTTGTTTTATTGCATTTTAATCCGAAATATCTCACAATCACTTTTGGTTTATCTTTCGAGATATCCAAGAGCCTAATACAATTGTCTCTCGAATGGATGATAAGTCTCCTTTTGTCAGAAGGCTCAATCATTATCTTGTTTATATTATCTCCCTCTATTTCTTTATGAGTGATCACCTTCAATTTGTTTATCAAAGGCTTACCTGAGACTAAATTGACTTCCCATATATGAATACTTCCTTGAGAATCACCAATTATAAGTCTACCAAAGTCATCGAAGATTAGACTATTAGGATGTCTATGGTCTAAGACTGTTTTTTCTAAGAGTAGTTGTTTTTCATCATTGTTCTTAATTCTCTTAAAAAAATTTATGTCTGAATCATTTTCTGTATTAGATTTTACGTCTTTATTTTGCAGTTCCTCGAATATAAATATTTGATATATAAGAACATGATTCATGTAATTGTATTTTTTCTTTACCCTATCAAAAAGGAAATTTATTGAGAAGATTCTGACTATACCATCGAAACAAGCACTAGCAATTACTAAATTTTCTTTACTTAATTCAGGGTAGATGGCTACTGAATAAACATAAGATGGGTGAGGGATCGTCAGCAATTTAAAATTCCTCTCGTTGTCCATAAATTCTAAATTTTCTGGATCGTTACTTTCTTCTGAAGGAATATTCCATAGCGATACTGTATTGTCTGAACTCGAGGTAATCAAAATTAGGTCGTCAGGAGACCATGTTAAGCTATGAATGAGCTGTTGATTTCCTTTAAAATGATATTTTAGATTTCCTTCCTCTATGTTAAAAATTTTAATAGTAGTGATAGAATTTATATCAGTACAAGCAGCAGCTAAATATTTACCGTCATTACTAAACTCGTGTGTAAGGCATCCTAATTTTGCCGTGGAGAATTTGTAAAGAAGTTTATCAGGTAAATAACAATCTTCATTGGTTCCTCTTTTTCTTTTTAATAAGGTTAGTCTTTTCAAATGAGCTATGTGGTCTAACTCTTCGAATTTTAACTTTTTTTCTCTTTCAACCTTGGCTTTTAGTAATTCTTTATCGATGTCTTCTCCCTCAAGATTAAACACAGAAGTTTTATATCGCTTCTGCGACATTATCAGATCAATATCTTCCATTCGAGGTTTCAATTCAGCTCTCAATTCTATCTGAATAAATGTTTGATATTTTTCCTTTTTAATCCAATTAAATTCATACAACACATCGGGTGTTCTTAAAACATCCTGGTTAGTTTTACGCAGATGCTTCATTCCTTCTGTAGGCTTGTATTTGTATTTATATAATTGGATTTTGTATTTCCCTAGGTAGGTTTGAGAAAATCCAACAAGTTTTAGATAACCCCAAGCGATACGATGAATAAAATCATTTTCGTTTTTAGAATATAAATTGAAATCTTGCAATTCAAAAAACATCAAATTATTAGAATCAAAAATATTCATTGCCTCGTCATTTATCACAAATTCCTCATTCCATTCTGCAAAAGATTCCCCCTTCGCTCTTAAATCATACGGAGCTGTTGAAAATGGAGGAATGAAATCCAAGGAACTTTCGTTAAATTCGAGAATATTTTGAGTGCGGTTGTGATTTATTTTTAGATACTTTTCCTTAAGAAGAAACGCTGGCGCATCGAAATATTTTTTTTGTAAATATTTGCAAGTTTTCAAATTAATTATTGAAACTTTTACAAATGGATGAATGATTCGAGGTTCCATATCGAGTGTCCCAGACTTCAAAATAATCAAACTAGCACAGTGATTTACCAAGTTTATTTTGTTATCAATACGACAAGGATTTGCGAGCATCCAGTCTATCGGAAAAAGATTTTTGTAAGTTCGACTGCTAAAGGGGTTCCTGCAACATAGATTATACCATATTCTTTCGGATAGGGGAAACCCTCTCCATATGTTAGGATCATGCATATTAAATTTTGTCTCTTGATCTTTAATAGGTGTAAAAATAATTTTCACAAAGTCATTTTTCTTATCATGAATAACTTGTCGGTCGTCTTTGTTGATTTGTGCTAATTCCATAAATTTTTATTAAATTTAATTACATTTAAATTTTAGTTTCTAAAATATTTATTTATTTTTTAATTATTTTATAAACTCAAATGAATCAAAGTTTAGGCGTAGTTGAAAGCCAATTACTTGAAATAAGCAAGAATAACAATATTAAGCTTCCTTATGTTCTTACTGCTTTCTCTTATATTAACGAGGCAAAAGTTAATTGTATGGAAATTTTCGAATCGAGAAAGGAAGAATATGATTTACAAAAATTGAAAAATTGTGTTTATAAGACTCTAAGTGCGACTGATATCTTAAAGGAAATAGACACAAAAATTATTAAGAACTAATTTAAACTAGCTAGGCAATCACCTCATTAAATAAGTTTATCTAAGATTGAATAAATAAAATATAATAAAGAAGGAATATAATTTATCTCTAATTTATTTTTAAATTTTTTTATACAAAATTAAAATCAAGTATATTAAATTTTAATTAAATTAATTATTCATAAAATGGAAAATAATTCAGCACAAAGCTATCTGACATTTGGGGACTATCTTAGCAGTTATTTAAACGAAGCAACTTCCGAATGCTTCAAACATTGTGTTAAGGACTTTACAAAAGACAGTCACTCTGAAAATGAACTAAATTGTTTAAATAGCTGCTTTGGGAAATATTTGTTATCTTATGCGAATATGGGAGATTTGCTGGAAATAAAAAATATTCCGAAATAGGTAGACTAAATTTGATGAAATTCAAATGTGATATTAAAGCATCGATATATATTTATATATATGACTAAATTTTAATCAATAAAAATCAAAAATTTGTCAAAAAATTTAAAAGAAAACTTATCTTATTTAATTAATATTCCAAACAATCATTTCAGAATGCGATGTTGTAAAAAGCTTTCTGGTGCTATTATTAAATTTGACAGTTTTAACAATGTCGAAATGTCCTGAATATATGTCTAAATTAAATCCTGATTTAGTGGAATCATCCATCCTAGTTATGAAGAGGAGTAGTCCCTCTTTAGTTCCTATCGCGATGTATGTGTCGTCATTTGAAAGGGAAATGGAGGAAGGGAAATAATCCAAAGGAATTCTTCTATGAATCTCGTTGTTTTTGAAATTTCTGATGTATAAAAATTGCAAACATTCATGAAAACTGAAGAGACAATCATCAAACTTATTAGAAAATTTTGCTTGGGAAATATAGTTGGTCTAAGAGATGAGTAAATAAATAAGGAATTCTTACTCTAAGATTTTTCAAGTTTTTGTACATTTCTCCAACAAACGTATCATCTGATTTACTTATATGATATTCAAACATGTTAAAAGTATCCAAAATCGAGGTGTCTATCTTTCCAGAATTCTTTTCAATCGTAATCACACAGCAGGTGCCATCACTAAATGTGAAAGCTGCTATACTTTTATTAAGATTTATGTTTCTTGAATCTATCGATTTGTAGAAATGATTTTTAGGTAAAAAAGTGTTGTTGATTTCTGTATAGAGTATGTTTAGAGGATCCCAGTTTTGAACATCCATAACATACAGTTTATCTTGCTGAGTCGCTACTAAAATTGCTTGGTTGTTTAATATGAAGCTCATGTGGCTTATATCGTTTTCAGGAATTTTTATTTTACCCAAGGATTTCAAGGAGTCGATATTATAAATTCTTAAGAAAGAGCTGTCATAAATAACAGAACAAATATTTTCAGATTGGTTTAATAATACTTCATCACATTTTACTTGACCAAGTTTAATTATTTGATATTTCTGATCTAATGTGTCTTGGGTCCAGCATCTGACTGTTCCATCATCCCCGCAAGAGAGTACTTGGGTATCGTTGTTATCACAAGAGATAGAATTAATAAAACAGTTCCTGTGTGCAGAAATAATCTTAATTGTCGAGTTTGAAGAGAAATTTGTATAAAAAATCGAACCTATGTCTGTGCCGATCAAACCCTAAAGATTAAAAAGTTTTATATCTCTATATTAATTTACCTCAAGACCACCTACTTGATAATCTGTAGCAGTTATATTACTATCAACGAAAATTAAATTAGGTTTTTCCTTTTCAAAAAATTCGAATAGAGAATCATAATTTAATTCATTTGGATTAAATTTCCACAAATAAACGATAGGAGAATCCGCAGAGCAGATAAGTCTATCATCGAAAAAATTAATTTTTGTTATTGGAGATCTTGAAATGTAGTATTTCCTTAGCAGAATTTTTTTTTCTTTGTCTAGGACCACAAGAGCCCCTGTGTTCGTTCCCACTAAAACAAAAGAGGTGTGTATTTTAGTGTAATAGGGGGTGATATCAATTGAAGTCATTACTTCACCCTCTTCACGGTCAGATACAAGATTCTCATATTTCACATGGAACCCTTCCAATCTACATTTAGAATCCATATGCCAGAAAGAAATGACTTTGAACGAGATTGTTACAAAATAAAGAAAGGGGTCATTAGTATTTTTTTCACAAACTAAATCAATCACAGGAAATTTCAAACTTTTGGAATCGATGACAGTTAAATTTGAGAAATTCCAAACACAAATAGATTTTTCTTCCTTGTTTCCTATAGTTATCATATATTTCCCGTTGTATGAGAATTTTATTGTTTGAATTCCTTTATAATGGAAATTTAGTCTTTTTTTCAAAGTCCAATCTGTGACATCCCAAACACAAATCGGAGCGGTTTCTTCTTTATGAACAACTCCGGATCCGGATATAAGATAGCGTCCATCTTTAGAAAGAACAAGGCACTAATATAAATTTATGTATCTATTTATAATCTTACAGAAATTTCATCAAGATGTTCTTCTAGAATTGTCTGTCGTCTGTTTTCCTCTAAATGCTCAACTACGACTTTGTTATTTACAGTAAAAGCAAACCAGGACTTATCTTTGTTATAAATTAAATTTTTGAGGGAGTTTGTTGAGTATCCTATTACTAATTGTTTATTCAATTTTTCAGAAGATTGCTTTGGGATAACGCTTTAGATTTATAAATTAAATATTAAATAAATTTACAACTTTTCTAGCTTAGTAGGTAAATATTTAGGAGAGAACAAAATTTTATTTGACAATTCTTCTTCATTGGTAAAAGACTCATTTGTTGAATACAATTTTTTAGAAGCCTCTGAGCCTAAAAATTGCGAAGATTGTGAATTGCTAAGATCAACACAATGATCTCTATCTTCAAATTCAACAGGTAGCATTGTGAACGTTTGCCTATTCTCATTTTCTTTATTCTCTGTGTTAAATCTCTTATCTGCTGCACTATGTTCATTATGTTCTATTTTATAAACTTTTCCTAAATGACTCGTTTTTATGTTCTTCATAGTGTTCATTTGTGTATTGTTTGAATTTAGTGCTCCTTTTTTCAATTTCTGATTGTAATTTATTACGAATTCCTTCATTTCTTTGGGGTTCCCGAATTTTTCGAATTCTTGATTGATCTCAGTCTCAGTAAAAGTCAAATCACCCAAAAAATTCCAGAAGTAAATCCCAGAATTTTCGCTAACTGTAATAACAAGTGATTTATTCTCTAAACAAATGACTGATCTGACACCATTAGAGTGACCAATATATTGTTGGAAAGATAATAAATTCTTATAAAGAATTTTGCTGTCCCATATTTTTATCATACCCTCTTCCCCTCCGGAAATGAAATATTTAGAGTTCCTACTTATCAAGAAATCGTTAATTTTTGCTAGATGAATATTCGGCATTTCTTTAATGAATATCCCTTCGTAGGCAGCTAAGGAGTAAAATTGAATACTGCAGTTTTCTAGAATCACCACCAGTATATTTTTGTTTATTAGATATACCTTGTTTACAAAGTAGTTGCTTATCGGAATTCTATTTTTAATTCCGAAAGATTTTGAATTCCAAACAATTACACAATTTGATTCAGGACCTATCGTTGCGAAATAATCTTCTTCAGGACATAGGCTAATATCAGTAAATGCTGTAGGTTCATCTATTTTAATGAGCTTAATTTGTATGAAATTGTTGTTGCAATCGTGAATACTCATGTTACCTTGAGAATTCATTGAGATAAGTAAAGAATCTTTTTGAATAAACTTGAGATGTTTAATAGAAGAATTAAAAGCTTTTCCCTCGTATATAATAGTCGTCTTATCTAAATCAAAAACTTTTATTAATCCTGAGGTAAACCCACATGCAAATATCATTTTATTAGGAACTCCTATCGCAGTAGGGGGATCTTTCGTAGAAATAAATTGGAAAGCTTCGTTTTTATTATCTATGTCCCAAACTCTCACGGATTTGTCATCTTCAATGGTAAAAAGAAAATTTCCAGATGGATGAGCAGCCATAGAAATGACATTACCAGGAGGAGAGCGTAAAATAGTTTTATATTGTTTACTTTCTATGTTTAGAATTCCTATGCTACCATTTAAAGTCCCACATACTATCTCTAAACCATCGAACGAGATATCAACAGAACAAACTCCTGAATCATGTTTAGCCTCTATTAAAAATTCTTTAAAATCAATTGGCCAAACTCGCAAATGTCCGTCTTGTGATCCTGTAACACAAAAAGCGTCATTCACACAAATAGATAAAATAGGAGAATCTTGAATTTTGAATATCGCTTCTAGTTCTTGTGTGTTACATGATACTTGATATATGCAGCCTTTATTTGATCCTACAAAAACTCTTCCTTTGTTGAATTCTTCGCCTATGAAAGGATTATCATAATCTAAGCATAAGAAAACACTTTCTCTTGCGTATTGGTTGAGGACAACAGCTTTTCCCCCCAAATGGTCATTTTTGATTCTCCAAAATTTAATGTTCTCTTTTCCGCATGATACCAAAACATTTTGTTCAAAAGGCGAAAATTTTATCTGATTAATTGAAAAATGAGAACTTTGTCTTATCTGTACTTTTATGTTATCAATGTCTGATATGTCCCAAAGGATTATCAACTCTTTATTATAGGACTCAATTCCAACAGTGCATAATATTCTACTGTCTTTACTCAAACTAAGAGAAGATATTTTTTCATAAGGAGTGGTTAAAATTTTTATACATCTTCCTGTTTCAGTTCGCCATACTCTTATAATTGCATTTTTACCTTCTTGACAAGAAAATAAAATTTCCCCTTCACAAGCGATTAAATAATTTGTGATCGGTTTAGAATGTCCGAAAAAAAATTTCTGCTTTAATTCTGAAAAATCAAATTTGATTACATTATTACCAGAGGAAAAGAAAATATCCTTTTTCCCTTGAGGGTTTGAATCTGCTTCTTTTGCAAAGAATTTTAAATTAGGACAGTTAGGGGCGGTATACCCAAGGATAAATTTTAAATTCATAATTGGATCTGGAAGAAGTGGCTTCTTTTTATTTTCTTCATTTTTGAAAATATTTTTTATAATTTCCTTTTTAGTATTGGCATACTCTTTGTTTATGATTTCCATATTTTTCTTCAATTCTTCATTGTTGATTTCTTTGAGCTCATTGTTGTATTTTTCATTTTTATCAGATTTTATATCACTCAGGTTAAAAGAATTCGCAGAATTAGTCATTTCTAATTTTTTTATGGTAGATTTGGAATTATTTTCTTTCATTCGCTTGTTAATTTCTTTAGAGTTTTTTTGAATCTCATTTTCAGATCTTTCATAATCCTCATTGAAATTTTTTTTTTGAATACTTCTTTCCTTGAGATCATTTTCTAAAAGACCAGCTTCATCCTCGCCTTCGTTTTCTTCGACGGTTTTTCCAGCTTCAGAAATCAAATCGATCAAAGACAAATTTGAATTAGGATTAGATTGGTCGACAATTTTCACAGCCATATCTTTGGGGAGGGTATTCAAATTAAGAGATGAATTCGAGATATAAACACCCCTTACAGAAACTGTAGAATAAAAGATAATAGATTTCAAGATAGTATTTTCAAAAGTAATTCCTCCTATACTTGCAAATTCTTTGTGTTTGTTTAGTAAATTTGAGTTTATGTAATCGACAGGATCGAATTTGATTATCTGCCATCCTGTAGTTTGTATGTTTAAGGGAACGTCTATGTTGTAAGTGCTGGATCTTGTAAACTTTAGTTCTTTCAAAGGATATTTGAAGTTAAATTTCATTTGGTGGTCGCTGTTGAGAGTGTAACATAGCTGAAAGGAAAATTTAGAATCTGTAAAGGCTTTTATAAAGATGTAATAGTATTTCCCACAGAAATTTAGAGATTTTATATGTTTGTTATTTGGAATTTCCAGAAAATTTCCTGCTGATAGAGTCCCTGTTATTTTTACAATTTTTTTTCCAATCTCTTGATCCTTTAAATTTGATTTTATAAAAGTAATTAATAAAATTTAAAATAAATCGCTTACCATGATACAGGAAACCTCTCCCTTATGATTAACATTAAGAATATTTAATTCGGTAACTTTAAACTGCTTGAAGATGTCTATTATCCCGTTTGGAAAGACATACGGAGATTTAATTGTAGAATTCATATTCGTATTCATATTTGATTTGGCTAATTAAATTAATATAAAATGTTAAAAATTTTAAATATTAAAACACCTTTGAATAAATATCAAACGGGCATAAAATTTTTGTTAGAAATTAACAATTTATGTTTAAACCTATGAATCTTATAATTTACTTATTATAAGTACAATTATATATAAAACTTAATTTATATTATTATTTAAAGATGTTTTTATTTCTAATTAATATAAATAAAAATTTATTTACAGTAATCTCTTGCTTATTCTTTAAGATTAAAATAGAAAATTTAAAATAATCTTAAATAAAAATCAATCATATATCAAAAGGTGTATTATTTTTCATGTTGTAATTAGGAGTCATGTTGCTATTGTGGTAACTAAAAAAGTTGGGATCATAATTGTTATGGTATAAATTAATATTATTATTATTATTTTTATTCATGTTTGTGTTATTAAAATTTTGAAAATTTTCATGATGTCCAGTTCCATTCACATCATGAGGATTAAAATTTCCTGTGAAGAAATTCGAATTGTTTAAATTATTGTTCCTATGAGGGAAAAAAATAAATCAGAAATTTTATATTTACTTTTGACTAGAGAAATTGTCGGAAGTGTTAATAGCCGGACGATTGGTAAAAGTAAAATCATACTTCGAATTGTCGTAATACATTGAAGTTGTGTTTTTATTTTTTTCTTCTAAAATATTGTCTGGATTGAATAGATTTGCTTGTAATAATTGTTTCTAGAATTTAAATTTATTTTACCTTAAAATTGTTCATGTTTTCGACATTACCCGAGATATTCGTTCTTTCAGATGTTTTTGGAGAGAAAGTAAGTGATGAATTTCCATTATTATTATCTGAGTTGTTTACATTAGTTACAGGTGAATAAGGATATTTGTTATTATAAGGCATTTGATTTTCGAACATTATTTGATTAGGATTGAAATAAGGACTATTGTTATAATTTTGATTAGTCGGTTGACCTTTCGCAAGATTTTGCATCGATAGGAAAACATTCTGATTATCCTGATTGAAAGTATCAAAATCATTTATATTATTTTTAGGTAGTAAACTATAATCCATCCCTTGATAGTTATTAGCAAAGAACATCTGATTATTTGGATTGTAATTAATCTGATTGTTAATATTCCTTCCTTGGGTATTTATTGTAGGACTTGAAGTTTGAGTATTCTTAAACTGATTGGAAAAATCTTTACTACTGTTTTTATTTGATTTTACGAAATCCGAGTCGTTAGCGATTCCGTCTAGATTTAAATTATTCAAAATATTTCTGTTATGATTAAAGACATTCATATTAATCTGGTTATTTCCTGCATTTTCTCTATTAAACTCAAATGCTATATCCTTTAAAACATCTTTATTGTCTAACTTTATGTCAGCCTTAGGTACGATGTCGCTGATGTCAAATAAGTTGTTTTTTGTTTTAGAAGAATCACGATTTCTTTGAATGTTCGTTTTTAAATTATTAGTACTAGAATTACGACCGAAATTATTACCGGAATTACTAAACTGATTTGTAAACTGTGAAAAAGACCCAGCATTCAAATCATTTTTATTGCCATTATAAATTTTATCATTCACCGTTAAATCCTTAACTTTATTATGAAAGTTACCAGTTTCAAAATTAAAATCTGCATCGTTGAAAAATTCATCGTTTGAATTTTTTGCTTTAGAACGATATTGCCTATCATTGACTTGCGAAAAGGACCTTTTCTGATCGATTTTATTATTTCTTTGATTAGAATTATTTGCGACAATTGCGCTTCTGTCCAAATTTTTCGAAGAAGTTTTTAATTTCCCAGAGCGCTCGTCTTTCATCCAATCATCAAAGGAACGGTTATCGATTCTCAAATCAAATTTATCTGTGACCTGAACTACATTTAAATAATGTTTGTCGAGTTTGAAAGAGTAGATAAAATTTCCTCTATATGATTTGTCTTGGACGACAACAATTCTGTCAACGCATAATTTCTTCTTTCCGCTTAATTTTGAATGATACATTTCTACTCTATGATCCACAGAATTCAACTCGAATTGCCATAAATAATATTTTTTAGTTCTATTTAATAAATGAGGTAATTTCTTTTAAAATAAATACATTTTTATTGTCTTTCCTACATCTTTGAATTCATGATGGAGGTTCCTGATAGATATTGACATTAAATTAAAATTTATTGTAAAATATTAAATTATATTATCATATTAAAGAAGATTATATAGGTATATAGATTATATAAAGTTGTAATATTTCTAAAGAAATTTTTTTATTGTAATTACCTCAGTGTTTAAAACTTAAAATCGTTGATATTTTATAAATTAATAAAACCCTCATAATTTTTAATTCTATCACTTGCCCAGGTATAAAATTTAAATTAGATTATATATATTGACATATTATTATGCTTAATCAATATAGGAAATATTCTAATAAGAATAATTACAATTAAAAGAATATTATCAAAATAAAATTTAAAAGTTTATAATTTAAATACATTTGCATCCATGTTATTCAAACTATTTGATACTAATATCATGGTGAAGATCAAATAGCAATATACTAATTGTTTATAAATTAAATAAAACCAGTATAAATATAACAAAATTATTTTTAACTAAATATATAAAAATTATAATAATCGGCGAATGACTCTCATCTTTCTAATTACAAAATACATTTTCCGTACTATACACATGGGATCCTACGCAATGATTTTCGGAAACATGGCCTTAGATTTCTTTTTCGGACAAAGATCGAAATCATTAGAATCCTCTGAGAAATCTAAATTTCTTCTACTTCACATTGCATCTTCGATTTTATTACTTTTGTCAGGATTAATAAACATGATCATTTTAGTTGTAGAAAATAAGTACTCTAAAAATAAGGCATACGCTGTTTGGAAGTATCTACTAATGACAAAATTTTTTTTTACTCTTGTCTTAACTCCACTTTTAGAAAAATTCCTTCCTCTAAACTTTTTCACAAGCAAAAATTTGAATTCTATAACATTCGAAGAGAAATCTCAAATATACTTCAAAGTTAGATTCGGGACAACATTAGTGTTATTCTTAATTAGTCCCTTTTTAAGATTCCTTCGTGAATACAGCATGAATCCAACTAAGAAAATAGTAAAAACAGAATAATAAAAACATGCAATTATTCAATATTAATTATGGTCATTCTCTTTATTAAAATTGAAAAATTTATTAAAAAATTCATAAATTTAAATTTAATTGATTGATATCGTTTTAAAAACAACATTAAATAGGCATATAAATAAATTAATTTAGTAATGGATCACCAAACAGAATATTTTTCTGCTTATAGAACTTTAAACCCTCTAACAGAAATAAAAGAATTACAAGACTTGCTGAAGGTAGATTAATTCTATTTTACAATTAGATTCTTTATAATGATGTTGAATTCCAAGCCTTATTTAACGAAATCAGGGATACCCAAGGGATATTTGAAGAATACAAAAATCTCGATACTTCGAAAAAGTTAGAAATTATGATTAGATCTTATTATCAAGTAATAATTAAATCTAATTATTTTTAGGCACGCGCAGTGAGAGATCAGCTGTTTCAAATCTGTGAAGAGTTCAAAGCAGAAAAGGATGAAACTAAGATTCGACATGAGGCTGCAATAAAGGAAAAATCAGATAAATTTAAAGCAGAAGTAACTTATCATTATTATTATCATAATTACTAAATAGAGTCAAAAGTTAAGGTTGGAAATTGAAGTGCACAAAAACGAATTGTCTAGTATAAAGAAAACAAATGAGATCTATCAAGCAGAAATTACAAGATTAAAACAGAAACCCGAACAGTCTAAAAAAGAGAAAGAAGAACAAAAGAAATCAAAGCTAGAGGATCTACTGGCTAAAAAGGAATACGAGATTGAAAATGTAAAATAATATGAGAGATTGTTATTTACCCTTAGCTTCATGATGAAGTTACTCAACTAAAAGTTAAATTTGAATCCGTCACAAAACTCAAAGACAAATTTGAAATTTCTTCTAAGGAATATTGGAACAGATTCCAGGATTTCGAAGGCCAAAACGAGCAATTAATAAAAAAGAATAAAGCCCATGCAGAGAAAATCAAAAAGCTCGAAAATTTCATAAAAGATAAATATCCTGGGCAATTTGATTCCTGTACAAACAGCAAAGGAGTTTCCTTGGATGCTCTTTATATCTCAGTAGCAGATCACAAAGAGAAGGAAAATAAAAAATTGCCACCTGAAAGATATCTCGGTTATATGAATGTAAATCTAAAACCTACAAAGATTATTGCTTCAATCAACAAACAAAAAGTAGTTCCACAAATACAAGAGAAAAAATCTGATGTAAAAGTAAATTTTGAATATTAAAGAATTATCTCTTTTTAATTAGATTGACATAAAACAGATAGCCACAAATGAATTAAGAAATTTCAACGGAGTCTCGAATTACGCTTCAGACATTAATCCCGATGAATCTAATCTCTCTGATAATTCCTTAATAAATAATGAATCAGACAATGAAGGCAATAAAAGTAAAGATTTCACCTCTCAGTCTTATGGAGTTAGTAATAACACTGTTGATTTCAATTTCAATACAGTGAAATCTGATTTAAACTTCAGCACAGTCACAGGGGAGAAAAAATTCGAATCAAATAATTTAACTCATGAGAGTAATGAAAACTTCGCATCTATGGAAAATCTAACTGACTATTATAACAGTGGAAATAATCCTATATAAGAACACTTGGAAAAAATTAAAATCTTGAATTTTCGTAGTATTAGATGATAGTATGATTAGAAAAATTATTTAAAAATTGATTTAAAAATTGAAAAATTTAAAATTATTTATGACTTGGGAATAGAAAATACCGTAGTAGTAAAATTTATTGTCATTTATATAAAAATAAGATGAAGTACACATACATAAATATATATCATTCTTTTTTTATGATATATAAACTACTATATCAGACTCCTTTAATAGCCTATAAAATATATTATTTATGTAAATTATTAATTAAATGTCATTAAGTAGTGAGAAATTATCTCAGAAAAACAATGATATTAACACTTTTCCGATAGAATTAGAAAAAAAATTTGCAATCATAAAAGAAGACGAAGTAAATGTAATACATAAGGATAATATCACAGATTTGAATTCAGAGATAAAATTTGGAGACCCTGGTGAATGCAACACTACTATAAATCATACCAATAATCGACAAATAAAAGATAATGATTATCTAAAAAACAATTTTATAAAAAGTTTCAATTTAGACAAGAGAGACAAGTCATTAGTTTATATAGATAAAGATCAAGAGAAAGAGCCTATAAAGGAATCTCAAATTGATTTGAATTTCCAGCATGAGCAGAATCTCAATAAATCTTTAGAAGAACAGAAGTAAATTAATAAATTTAATAATCAAAATTACTAATCAATTAAATATTGCGATAGCATAAGCCCTACTAAAGCTGCAACAAAGTGGAAAAAATTAAGAAATGTTTTAAAAATAATTACAAATATTCGTAATATAGATGCAAGAAATCTTGATAATGATAGTGAATTAGAAAATACTCTTAATAAAAAGAGGGACAATAAAATTGAGAAGCAATCATCTATTGCCCGAATAATAGGGCATGGACATCCCTCACAAACTAGTTTTGAACAGAACATACAAATGCTAGCTAGGCAGACAGAATTATTTGAAATTTGTGAAAGTGGGTTAGATTCTAATTTGAATAAAATTATAAAATTTTTGAAAGAAGATCCCAAACGAAATTTTTTCGATGAAGCGCAAAAAAATAAATTTTTTGTTAATCAAAAAAATTATGACGGCTTGACGCCCCTGTACATAGCGTGTCTAAATGGGCATCTCAAGGTTGCCGAAATTTTGATGAAATATGGAGCTGATCATTTGTTAAAATGTGGAGAAAAAAAAGAAGAACAGTCTGTCCTCGACGTCTCAATCAGATGGGGACACATTAAATTAGTTGAATATTTGTTGAATTTAGAATGGCCAATGCCGTATTTGAAATCTGGATTAAAAGAAGCCTCGCTTTTAAAAAATCCTGGATTAACTAATCTAATGAAAAAAGCCATTTCCTCTCATAAACTAAAACATAAAAGTAATTACTTTTGCTGTTTTTAAATTAATATTATTTTCTCATGTTAATAATGTTAAATAATATATATTAATTTATCTTCTTAATTTAATTAAAATATTTAAAATTTATTTCAAATATTATGAGACCTAACGAAATCTTTTAAAGATCTAGCCTAGAAACAATCATTAATTTTAAAATCTAATTTTTGTTTTCACGGATAATTTATTCAATTTTCAAATTACCTTCGTCCTTCGTAATTATCTCTTACTTAATTATTAAAAATTGAGAGTTAAAAAATAATTTTTAAAAACTTTTCGAAAGTAAAAAGGAAAATAAAAAATTTTCTGATTTATTATCAATTCCCTTTTAATGAAATTCATGTGAGAGTTAAATATCAAATAATTTATTTTATTTTTCAATGAGTAACTGAAAATAATTAAATTTGATAAAATTGTTGAATGTGCATCAAAAACATTTTTTGGATTTATTAATGACTTTTAATATAAAATATGAATTAATTTAAAATTATAAAATACACGAATGAATCTAAAATCATTAAAATTACCAAAGAATGTTTTCCTGTTAGGTTACGGGGCGATTGGAAAATGTTTCACAAAAATAGCCCTAAATAATCTAAGTGGATTGAATTTGACCGTATGCGACATTTACGATTTACCTTCTCAACCGAAAGGCTTCAAATATATTAATAAAAAATTAAATGGGAAAAACTTAAATGAACTTGGAAATATTGTACAGAAAGGAGACGTGATAGTAGACTTAAGTACCAATGTTGATGTTGTCTCAATGTGGGAATATTGTATGAAGAATGGAGTAAATTATATGAATACAGCAATGGAAGAAAGCGATGAATCTATAAATCCGAAATCCTTTCCTACGAATTTAGACGAGATGCATAAAACATCACTAGGTCACCGTCACGAAATGGTTGAACAAAACCCCCTCTTTAACTCCAAGCAAGGAACTACTTCTGTTTTCGAACACGGGATGAACCCAGGTCTTATCAGTCACTTCGCAAAGAAAGGTATAATTGATGCTGCTGAATACTTCTTGAAGAGAAAAGATTGGACTGACCTCAACCATAAAAATATAGAGAAGTACTTGAAGGAAAGAAATTTCCCTAAATTGGCACAAGAGATGGGACTACACACAATTCATTGTAGTGAAACCGACGATCAGACTATTGAAAATCCTCCGAAGGATTTGAAAACAAAATTCTACAACACATGGAGTTGTAGGGGGTTCTTGACGGAGGGACTGGTTCCTATACAAGTTGCAAGAGGTTCTCATGAAGATGAAAAATCAGAGAATTTGCCCAGACTCAAAGACGGAAAAACAATAATGTCATGGGCTCCCTCTTGCCATTACTGGGGTAAATTTAATATTTTTATTTTTAATTTTTAAATAGCAAAATCATGGGTGCCTTTTGAAAATATAGAAGGAGCTCTGATTCCACATGGAGAAGCCTACACTATTAGAGAATTCTTTTTAGACAAAGAGACAGGATATGCCCCTAGTCAGTATTATGTGTATAATTTTAATAAATATGCCCAAGAGTTTATTAAAAATTTACCTAAGGATGCTACTTTACAAAGCTGCAACCCAGAGATGGAAGTGATCCATCCTTCAAAATACAAAATCTACGGCTATGACAAAGTTGGTGCTATGTTAATTTTCAAAAACAACAGAGGATGGTGGAGTGGAACAATTATGGACGACATTGATTCAAGTATGCTGTTGGATAATGAGTTTGGTCCAACAGTTATTCAAGTAGGTGGAGGTGTGTATTCTGCTTTCGTATGGATGATTAACAACCCAAATGTAGGTAATAAGTGGGCTGAGCAATTAGACTCTGATTTCATTCTTGACATGGCCAAACCCTACCTTGGAAGAATATGGTCAAATTATGTAGATTTGAACAAAACTCATATCAAAGACTGTTACAAGTTAGAGAGTTTTTTAACAAAAACTTTTTAATTATTAAAATAGGTTAAACTAATTACAAAGTATAAAAAATCAAAATTAATAATATTTTAAATAGTATAATTTATATGAGCACTAAAAATTTAGAAATGTATTATCCTGAAGGTATTCAATAATTAATTTAATTAAGAAAATCTTTACAATTCTTATATAATTGATTGGATTGCAGGAAGCTTAGGAGGTGCTGCCTACACAGTAACAGGTCATCCCTTAGAGTAAAAATTAGTGTTATTCATATTCAGCACAATAAAGATAAGAATGCAATCTGATAGAAAACAAAGATCCATTTTAAACATAATTCAATCCTGCTATAAATATGAAGGAGTAACAGGGTTCTATAAAGGAATGGGATTTCCATTAGCTACCGTGTCCTTAATTAACGCAGTTGTTTTTTCTACTAATGAAGTGACAAAGATATTTTTTGGGTTCCATAAGGAGAATAATTTTATAGAGGGTACTTAATTATATTTTCTAATAATCAGGATGTATTACAGGTGGAATAGCAGGTATGTTTAGCACTGTCGTCGCTACTCCGGTAGAATTAGTAAAAACAAGATTACAAGTGCAAATAGACTCAAAATCAAATTCATACTATAAAGGAATTTTCGATTGTTTGAGAAAAACTTACAACTCCAAAGGAATCAGAGGAATATACAAAGGAAATTTAATTACTAATTTGAGAGAAATTCCAGCTATTGCAGGTAAAGTAAAGCATATTCTAACAAAAATTTAGCCCAATTCGGTTCTTATTATTATTCAAAATATTTAATAAGTACTAAACTAAACATAGAGCAAAACGATTTACCTGTTTGGACTCTATTGATTGCAGGAGCTATTTCAGGTATTTTTTGTTGGACATTTTCCTATCCACAAGTATGTTATAGATACAATAATTTAGGATGTCATAAAAACAAATTTACAATTAGATTTAGACGGATCGAAATTTAGAAATCATAAATATTTTAGAGATGGAGGAACCTTAGAATGTACAAAATTTGTTTGGAGAAATGAAGGTATACAATATATAATTAATTTCAGGATTTAGAGGATTTTGGGTAGGTTTTCTACCTCAGACTATTCATGCTATTATAACAAATACTGCTCTCTTTATTTGTTACGAAACAATTAAAGCGCATTTGAAAAGTATTTAGAATGGTTTTTTTTAATGGTACTAAAGTTTTTTGTTAAAATATAAGTAAAATTATTTTATAATTAGAATTATTAATAAGATTTAATAATCTAGTAGATATCCATGTATTTTATTGGTAGTCTTGAATGATTATATGTATTGCATGTAAAGTTTAATTTTGGGTTTTATGAAAAGTATAATTTATAAAACAATATTTTATAATTTCATAAAGGGGTTATATTATTTAAATAATATTAATGCTTTTAATTAACAATCAATATTAGATTATGTTTTAATATTTGTTTATTAAGATTTTATATTTTCTTTAAAAAAATTGGGAATATTCGCTTTATAATAATCAGTAATTTCAGTAATGTCTGCAATATTTTAAGTTGCGTACTTTAAATTAATTGATGTCTATTTATATATTAAGTAATAATCAATATTAATTTCTAAAAAAATGCTAAAAGGAGATGAAAATAATTCAGACGATTCTTATAATGACTTTAAAAGTGAAGATACATCAGTAAAATATCTTAATTTATAAAACAATATAAAGTATCAAAATCAAGGCCAAATTAAGACTACTACAAATATTACAAAACATACAAAATCTCCGTCTAATTGGAAATTCGTTTCCGAAACTATTTTAAACAATCAACCTAGAAATATTCCTATTACAAAAAATAATCTATTAATTTATGCTGTCACATGGAATATGAAAGGCAAAAAGCCATCAAAAGAAGAAATTAAATTACTACTAAATAGAAATTCAGGAAAACTTTATCACTTATATGTAATAGGAACTCAAGAGTGTATGCGTAGTATTTTTAGTTCTTTGTTTTATTCTAATAAATCAGATTGGGTAAATATGATACAGTAAATTTATTCTAATTATTTTATTAAACATATCAAAAGAGAAGAATTAGGGGAAGATTATATCCTATTAAAAGATGAATGTCTTTCTGCTCTTCACTTGTCAATTTTTGTTAATTATTCAATTATCACAGAAATAAATAATATTTCTTCATCGAAAATTAAAACTGGAGTCGGAAATTTAGTTGGTAATAAAGGAGCCACAGCAATATGCTTTAATATTAGGGATAAAAACTTTTTATTTATTAATTCTCATCTTGCAGCTGGACAAAGCTCAACTGAAAAACGTAACAGAGATTTTCAAAGGATTAATAAAAGCATGAACATAAAAAATTTCACTTCACATGGAGGTAAATCTATCACAGATTTGTTCAATGTATCTATTTGGATGGGGGATTTCAATTACCGAGTTGACTGTAATACTGAAGAGGCCTTAAAATTAATAAAACAGGAAGAAACCTATAAACTATTCGACTATGACCAGATGTATAAAGAAATGAAAAATAATAGAGAAATTTTTAATAATTTTGCAGAGGGAATTATCGAATTCCGCCCCACTTATAAATATCACATTGGTGAAGCTAACATAAATAATTATGATCTAGAAAAACGAAATCCGAGTTGGACAGATCGCATACTTTACAAATGCGAAGATTACAATCTAGTTCTTTGCAAATATAATTGTATTAATGACACATATGTTTCGGACCATAAACCAGTATTTGCTGTGTTTCGATACGATTTTATTGAAGAAAATCAATCACTAATTGAAAATGTAAAAATTAATCATAAAAGCCAATTGTGTAATATTTTTTAAAGAAGGGAACTAAATAGAAATTAGTACACATTTAAAAATATTTATTATATTATTTATTAAATAAAATAAACATTTGTATTTAAATTAATATTTTGTCAGAATAATTCTTTAAAGAGAGTTCCAAGTAGTTATTAGGATCCATCGATTTCACCTGATCTTCCCAAATCTCTTTTATTCCAGGGTAATTGGTTTCTTTTAAATATTTATTGACAGAAATAGGATGTGGATGCTTCGACTGTTTGAAAAGGTTAGAATTCTCTAAAAGTGTATGTTTAGTGTATTCAGGGATAGGTAGGAGACCATGGAAGATAGTAGGTCCTAAGACATAGTAAAAATTTGCCAGAAATCCTTTATTATATACATTATTCTAGCAAGTTTATAAACAAATATAATGGATAATTTTCTTAAGTTATTCTTACCCATCTTTTTTCGGAATCGGCATTAACCCAGCAAAGAAAATGCATCTCAGTAAAGGTAGCCTTTAATTTTTCTAAATATGTAAAATCATTGAAAATATAATGTATCTGCTTAAAAACTATCGAACCGACTCCCAAAAATACACTTAAAAGAACGAAAGACATTGCTAACATCGTAATTCCAACAAAATATCCCATTTTCAATTCTTCATATTTAGAGGTAATTTTGTCGTAGTTTAAATAAAATTTTACAGCATCATATAAGAATTCAATAAATCCACACTAATCATTAATTAAGTACACGCTTACCGAAACCCAAAAACAAAAAATGAAAAAATATCTATTATTTCCTGCTCCTACACAATTCACTATCCAACCACAATGATGATCCCTACGCATCACACAAACCTTACACGTTCTGCAGTGACTAGAGCGAATGAATTTCTTTTTATTACAAAATTCACAGTTAGAATAATTCTCGGATTCGACGTATGTGATCTCCTTATAGTCTGATGAGTTGTTATAAAAGTACTTGTTGGCTTTTGAAACACCGCAGCTTGTAAGAGAAGCCTTGAAATAGCTATACATAATTATAATAACAAAAATAGTTCCTAAACGAAGGCGATTTTCAATGTCGATCTTGTTCTTGTAATGATATCTGAAATACTCAAAGTTATTAATTTTTCACTTACAATATAATCCATTAAAAAGGCGGTAAGAATCAATCCATTAACTGAAATATAAAAAATTGCTCTCTGTTTGTAAAGATTTATGTCAAAAGAAGATTTTTCGGTGACATCTTTAGAAATTACTCTCTGTGATTCTAATTCCATTTTTTATATAAATAAAATTTTTATTACTACTTTAGTATAGTCTGTCTTATTTTTAATAAGGTTAAATATAAAATAAAATTATTTATAAATATCTATTCAACATCTAATGAGCATAAAATCCTGGACAATATATTGTCATAATTAACAGTTTTTTTCTAACATTTTCTGAATAAGGGTTGATAGAATTTCGTAATTGGCAAAATTAAAATTATTGTTATTATTATTTACAAATGATTTAACATTATATTTAAAATTATTATTAGTAATGCTCATTTTTTGTAAGAAGTCGGTTATGGCCAGTTGATAGCAGTCAATCTTATTTAAAAGGTTGTTAATATTAATAGTTAATAAAATAAAAATAAAAGAATCAAATTCATACAAATTTTCATAAAGAAACTTGAAATTGTAATAAGTTTGTGATAAATTTTGAATACTTCCTCCATCTATACATGAAGCATTCAAATTAAATTCATCAACACTTTTAACCATGTCACTATTATTCATTCTACAATGATCTACATTAATGTCATTTGCTAGAGTCATAATACTATTACTAGGGGAAACCAAAAAATTATCTTCCTTGTTATTATTAACAGAATGTTTATTAGCGGAGTTGTCCCTAGTTTGAGCTTTTACAGAATCTTCTGTGCTGAGTTTGTTTTCGGTTTTTTTAGTTTGACTTTCCAAATTGCAGAAGTCTCTGTTATAATAACTAAAAATATAAAGGATGTTTCTGTCATATACGTTCATGTCTCTGATATTCAGCTTACTTCTGTTCTGGTTGTCTTTTTTATTCCATTTGAGATGCTCAGACTTCTTATTTAAAAATTTTTTTTTAGAAAGTTTGATCGAAAACTTTTTACATACTTTAATCAAATATTTCTGTGCGTGGGATCTTATCTGGACGATATTCCTCGTCTTAACTTCTTCTTCTATCTAAATTGTTAAAAATTATTTTACTTTCTTCCAATCATCGCCGTAGTTATAACAGGCTTTCATAAACCTTTCGTGCTCATCTTTCTCCCACCTTCCTATATGCATACCTGTTTCGGGATCAACTGATACTACACTTGCATTCGAAATTCTTCTTTTTCCTAATTGCCATTTATTTATGCAATTTTTACTATTTAATAAATTTTCTTTATTCATTTTTAATTCATTTTTGTCATTTTTATTCTGAGATTCGCCTTTCCAACAAAGAAACTTCAGATTTTTTATATGCTTCTCATTGATCATTTGTAAATAAAAATATTTTCTTAGATAAAATAAGAATAATAGAATAATTAAATTAAATCATAAAATTTAACAAATTTAATTTGTTATAGGCTTGGATAGAATAATACTAAATTTGTATTGAATAATTTTATTAATCTGATAGATATTGTTATTCCCATAAAAGAGCGTAAATAATCAACTATAATTTTACAAATTTGTTTGAGAGTTTGTTTAGAATGTTTTAAACAGATAGTATTTTTAATTTTGAATTAAATTAATGAATACTTAATCATTTTTAAGATTATATCATAATAATTTTTAATTAAAAATTTATTTAATTTAAACTTTGTAAATTTCGAAATTAAAAGAATAAGAAAAAATAAATACAAAGAAAGAATGCATAATACTCTTATATCAGTAATGGGGATTGGGGATTGGGGATTGGGGATTGGGCCCAATCCCCAATCCCCAATCCCCAATCCCCAATC
>Ga0169931_10003028_pt1 | contig 26994 bp, 21 predicted proteins | sample Kivu_15m_20L_FD_129675 | JGI IMG/M metagenome (GOLD analysis project Ga0169931, IMG submission 129675) | Freshwater microbial communities from Lake Kivu, Western Province, Rwanda to study Microbial Dark Matter (Phase II) - Kivu_15m_20L... | ecosystem: Environmental > Aquatic > Freshwater > Lake...
AATGAGTTACGCATCGATGGCCATTGGGTTTGCAGCAAATTGGCTGTCGGTACGATTTGGTCCGCCGGCCTCCACGGGCGCTGGCGGGCGCCTTGCGGTCATCCCGCGCCCCCCCTTCCCGCCAATAGGCCCGGCCATTGGCTTGTCGCGCGATGCACGGCCTGCCTCGCAATGCGCCTCGCCATCATCCCGTGGCCTGATGAAATATCCGGGCTAAACGGCCCGTGCGGGTGGCGATCCTGCCGCCCTCCCGCGGCGCGGCGACGGATCCGGGTTAGCATCGCCGCATCGAGGCCCGGCCGGCGTCATCCGGCCGCACGGCGATCTCGTGCCGTGTCTGCCGGGGTTGCGGCACGCCCGCCGGTCGGTGCGTGTGCCGTCGATGTCAGCGAGAGGAGAGCGAGCGATGGACTCGGAAGCACTGCGCAGCCTTCAGGCCCCCCTCAAGGCCCGTTATCGCGAGGAACCCGCGGCGGCCGTCGTCACCCTGCGAGCCCAGGGCGAGGTCGGCGGAGGCGGGCTCAGCTGCCGGGTGGAGACGGGCGGGGCACTGGTCGAGGCCGGATTGCATCCGGTCACCGGTGGGGACGGGACCCTGGCCTGCTCGGGCGACATGCTGCTCGAGGCATTGGTGGCGTGCGCCGGTGTGACGCTGGCCGCCGTGGCTACCGCGCTGGGCATCAGGATCGAGCGCGGGACGGTGTCCGCGCAAGCCGAGTTCGACGCTCGCGGCACCTTGGGTGTCGACCGGGAGGCTCCGGTCGGCTTGCGCGACATCTGCCTGGGCTTCGATCTGGTGAGCGACGCCTCGCCGGAGCAGCAGGACTCCCTGCTGAAGCTGACCGAGCGCTACTGCGTCGTACTGCAGACCCTGAAGTCCAGCCCTGCCGTGACCACCAACCTCCGCGTCACCCCGCCCTGAGGCCGCCGTCTCGCAGCTGGCATAAGCAGATGCGAAAGCGTTATTGCGGTGCCCTCCGCCTGCACCGACAATTCGGCGCGTGGACCATGGTGACATGAGCCGGTGGTCCGATTCCCGCAGCCAGTCGGGCCAGGGCATGCGATGGCCAGGCGGACCGACGAAGCGGAACACAACTGCGATGGGGCAGACGATGACATTCCAGGAAAACCGAACAACACTGGCACGCCGCTGCCGCCCGGGCCTTGTCGGGCTGCTGAGCCTGCTCCTTGCCGCATCCGGTCCGGCCGCGGCCGGCGCCGACTCGGTGAAGGCGCGGGACCTCGCTGCCAGTTGTGCCGCCTGCCATGGCACCAACGGCCATGCGAAAGGCGATTTCCCCAAGCTGGCCGGGCTCGAGCGATCGGCGTTCATCGCGGCGTTCAACGCCTTCCGTACCGGTGAGCGCGCGGCCACGGTGATGCACCAGCATGCCCGCGGTTACAGCGATTCCGAGATCGCGCTACTGGCGGACTGGTTCGCCGCCCAGGACGCCGACGGCGGGAGGCACTGAATCATGGATCGTCGCAGCTTCACACGTTTCGTTGCCGCAGGGGCCGGCACCGCGCTGGCCGGCGGGGCACCGGCGGTGCTGGCCGGGCCGCGTCCCCGCGTGGTCATCATCGGCGGAGGGTTCGGTGGCGCTACGGTTGCTCGTTACCTGCGCCTCTGGGACCCGGGCATCGAGGTGGTGATGATCGAGCGCCAACGCCACTTCGTGTCCTGCCCGATGAGCAATCTGGTGCTCAGCGGCGATCGGAATCTGGAGCAGAACATCCATGGCTACGAGGCCCTGTCCCGCCGTGGCGTGACGCTGCTCCGGGGCGAAGTGGAGACGGTGGATCATGCCCGCCATGAGGTCGTGCTCGCAGGCGCCCAGCGCGTCTTCTACGATCGACTGGTGCTGTCGCCGGGCATCGACTTCCTCTGGGACACCGTGGCCGGGATGAACGAGACGGTGGCCGGCAGCCGCGTGCCGCACGCATGGAAGGCCGGGCCGCAGACCACGCTGTTGCGCAGCCAGCTCGAGGCCATGGAGGACGGCGGGACCTACATCCTGTCCATTCCCAAGGCGCCTTACCGCTGCCCGCCCGGACCCTACGAGCGGGTCAGCCTGGTGGCGTCCTACTTCAAGCGTGTCAAGCCGCGTTCCCGTGTGCTGGTGCTCGATGCCAACCCCGAGATCGTGTCCAAGAAGGGTCTGTTCATGAAGGCCTGGGCGGAGCTCTATCCGGGCATCGTCGACTATCAGGCCAATGCCGCCGTGGTCGAGGTCGATGCCGCAGCCGGCGTCGTCAGGACCGATTTCGACAGCCACCAGGGCCAGGTGCTCAATGTGATTGTGCCCCACGGGGCAGGCCGGATCGCCCACCAGGCCGGTGTGGTGAACGTCGACAAGCGCTGGGCGGGCATCGACTTCCGCACCTACGAGTCGACCGCTGTGCCCGGCATCCACGTGATCGGCGACGCCACCTCCGCCGCGCCCACGCCCAAGTCGGCACACACCGCCAACAACCAGGCGAAGATCTGCGCCTCGGCACTCATCGCGGCACTGCGCGGCAGCGAGCCCACCGAGGTGCCGGTATCGGCCAATACCTGCTACAGCTTCGTGTCGCCGACCGAGGCCGTGCACGTCGCCGCGGTCTATCGCTACGATCCGGGCAAGCGCGCCCTGGTCACGGCCGAGGGCACGGCGGGCGTGTCGGCTGCCCGCAGCGAGGCCGAGGCGGCCTACGCCCGCGCCTGGGCGGAGAACATCTGGGCCGACGCGCTGTCTTGAGCAGCGGGCCGTCGGTGCCCCGGCGGTGCCGCCCCGGCCCGTTTCGGGACGGGAGCGCCCGCTGATCCTGGAGAAGTCATGAACCGATTGAAACTCGTGGCCGTGTCCGGCAACCCGGCCTCGCCCTCGCGTACCCGCGTCCTGGTGGACCTGATCGCCGACGCCGTGGAGCAGCGGGTGCCGGTGGAGCGCCACGTCGTCGAAATGTCCGACACCGGGCCGCTGCTCGCCCAGTCCCATTTCCGCTCCCAGCTGCCGCCCGTCGCGGAGGCACGGGTGGCGCTGGTGGAGAGCGCCGACCTGCTGATCGTCGCCTCGCCGGTGTACCGGGGCAGCTACACCGGCCTGTTCAAGCACCTGTTCGACCTGGTGGCCATGAACGCGCTGGCGGGAAAGCCGGTCATCCTGGCGGCGTCCGGGGGCAGCGAGCGCCACACCCTGGTGATCGACCACCAGTTGCGTCCGCTGTTCAGCTTCTTCATGTGCGTGACCATCCCCACGGGCGTCTACGCCACCGAGGACGACTTCCGGGACTATCGGCTGGTGTCGGCGCCGGTGGCGGCGCGCATCGAGGCGGCCGCGGATGAGACCGTGCGCATCCTGGGTGTCCCCCCGGCTGCGCAGACCGCGGGCCGTCTGGCGGTGGCGGGCGTTTAGCCGGCAAGGCCAGACGCAGGAGCCCGCCTCACCGGCCTCAGGGCGGGTGAACGGGCGCTTCCCCGCCAGCGGGCAGGACTTCCCCGTGCTCGCGCCCCTTCAGCTGTTGCAATTCCACCAGCCTGCGATACAGGCCGGCGGGCTGTTCCATGAGTTCCTCGTGGGTGCCTGATTCGGCCACGCGCCCGTGTTGCAGCACGACGATGCGGTCGGCCGTGCGGATGGTGGAAAGGCGGTGCGCGACGGAGACGATGGTGATGCGTCCCCGCAGCGATTCCAGCGCGCGCTGCACCATCTGTTCCGTGCCCGTGTCGATGTGGGCGGTGGCCTCGTCCAGCACCAGCAGGCGCGGTTCGCCGGCGAGGGCCCGGGCGACGGCGATGAGCTGCCGTTCGCCGGCGGCGAGGCGTGCACCGCCTTCCCCGACCAGGGTGTCGTAGCCCAGCGGCAGGCGCGAGATGAAGTCGTGCGCGCCGGCGTCCTGCGCCGCCCGGACCACGCGGGACTCGTCCAGATCACGGTCCATGACGATGTTGTCGCGGATCGATGCGGCCAGCAGGAAGGGCTCCTGGGGCACGAAGGCGACGCGCTCGCGGAAGCGGCGCTCGTCGAGCCGCGCGATGTCGTGGCCGTCGACCCGAATGCTCCCGGCCGGTGCCTCGTAGAAGCGCAGCAGCAGCGACAGCAGGGTGCTCTTGCCGCTGCCGGTGGCACCGACGATCCCGACGAAGGTCCCGGCCGGTACGTCGAGGCTGATGCGGTCGAGCACTTGCGACCCCTGCGAATAGCCGAAGCTGAGGTCGCGGATCTCCAGCCGCCCCTCGACCACGTCGCCATCGGCCACCGGGCGCTGGGCCTCGGCCTCGTCGAGCAGGGTGTTGACCCGGGCCGCGGCGACGATGGCCTGCTGCAGCTGGGAGAACTGCATGGTGACCTGGATCAGGGGCTCGGTGACGCGGCCGATGTAGCTGACGAAGGCGTAGATCAGCCCGACCTCGAGCGCGGACAGGCTCCCCAGTTCGGCCCGCAGGCCGAAGGCGAGCAGGACCACGGCGAGCATCAGCGTGTTGAGCAGGTCCAGTGCCGGCCGCAGCAGCCAGGCGTTGGCGCGCAACTCCGCCACGCGCGACGCGAAGTGGGCCTCGTTCACCGCGGCGTAGCGCCGGGCCCAGCGGCTGGCCGCGTCGTGGGCCTGGAGGACCGCCATGCCGGCGATGGACTCGGCGGTGTGGGCGTTGAGCTGGCTGCGCAGTTCGCGGGTGCGTGCCACGGCCGGGGCCGACAGCCGGCGGTACAGTCCGACCACCAGCACCACGGCGGGCACCATGGTGGCGACGATGGCCATCAGACGCCAGTCGAGCAGGGCCATGGTCAGCAGCAGCATCGAGATCATCACCGCGCAGTCCAGCATGGCGAACAGCACCTGCACATAGAGCAGCTTCACCGCCTCGGTGTCATTGGTGACGCGGCTCACCAGCTGGCCGGTGATGGCGCGGTCGAACCAGGCGATGGGCAGGCGCAGCACGTGGCCGTAGACGGACTCGCGGATCCTCAGCACCGAGCGCATCGCGAGGCCCGCCAGGCGCGACATCTGGCGGTAGCGGATCCAGCTCGCGGCCGCGCCGGCCACCAGGGCGCCGAGCAGCAGGGCCGCCATGGTTCCGAGGGCCGGATCGCGCGGCATGAGATGACGGTCGATGAAGATCTTGCCCAGCGCCGGGCCGAGGGCATCCAGTGCGCCCGCCACCACGAGCCAGATCAGACCCAGCCACAGGTGACGGGACTCGGGGCGGGCGGCCCGCCAGAGCAGTGCCGCGGCCCGGCGCGCGGCAGCGTCAGTGCGCATCGAGCGAGGCCTCCAGCTGCTGGATGCGCCACTGCTGGGCATACCACCCGGCCTCCACGCCCAGGGCCAGCAGTTCGGCGTGGGTACCGCTCTCGTCGACCCGGCCGTGCCGCAGCACCACGATGTGGTCGGCGTCGGCGAGGGTCGACAGCCGGTGGCTCACCACCACCACGGTACGTCCGCTGCGCTGGCTGCGCAGTTGCGCGAGGATGCGCTGCTGGGTGTCGGCATCGACCGCGGACAGCGCGTCGTCGAGCAGCAGCAGCGGCGCGTCGGCGAGCAGGGCGCGCGCGATCGCCACCCGCTGGCGCTGTCCGCCCGACAGGGTCAGGCCGCGCTCGCCCACGAGGGTGTCGTAGCCCTGCGGAAAGCGCAGGATGTCCTCGTGCACCGCAGCCAGCCGCGCCGCCCACTCGATGCGGTCGCGGCCCGCGTCGGGACTGCCGAGCGCGATGTTCTCTGCGACGCTGGTGGAGAACAGCATCGGCTCCTGGGGCACCCAGGCGATGGCGGCGCGCAGTGCCGACAGGCGGTAGTCGCCGAGGGGAACGCCGTTCCACAGGATCTGCCCGCCGGCCGGGGTCCACTGGCGCAGCAGCAGACGCAGCAGCGAACTCTTGCCGCTGCCGGTGGGGCCGACCAGACCGAGGGTGTGCCCGGCCGGGATGCTGAGCGACACCCCGTCCAGGGCCGGTGCGCCCGCGCCCGGATACACCAGACGGACGTCGCGCAGCACCAGTTCGCCAGGCACGACCTGTCCGACCTGCCCGGTATCGCCGACCTCGAGCGGCTCTTCCAGCACGGCGGACAGCCGCGTCCAGGCCGCGCGTCCGCGCACCCACAGGGCAAGGACCCAGCCGGCGGCGAACATCGGCCACACCAGCTGGGCCAGGTACAGGCCGAAACTGGTCAGCTGGCCGATGCTCAGTTCGTCCCGCCACACCAGCCAGCCGCCGTAGGAGAGGGACAGGGCGGCCGCCGCAGACAGGGCGATGCCGATGGCCGGATCGTAGGCCGCCTCCCAGCGCTGGGCACGCAGCGCGGCGTCGCCGGCCGCTCGGGCGAGCGCGGAGAAACGGCGGGCACTGACACCCTCGAGCCCGAGGGCCCGCAGGGTGCGGATGCCCGTGATGGTCTCCTGGACGTGGTCGTTGAGTCCGGCGAAGCCGTCGAGCGCACGGCGCGAGTGCTCGTGCACCCGGGTGGAGATGCGCCAGAAGGCGAAGGCCATGAAGGGGAAGGGCAGCATGGCCACTGCGGCGAGCCGGGCGTCCACGCCCGCCACCATGGCGAACAGGACGAGGACGAAGGTCAGACTGCCATCGAAGCCCGCGAGCACCGCCTCGCCGGCGGCCATCTCGATGGCGTCGACGTCATTGGTGGCCAGCGCCATGAGCTCGCCGGTGCGACGTCCCTGGTAGAACCGGGGGCTTTGCAGCGACAGGCGCCCCTGCAGCGCCGCACGCAGATCCACGCCCATGCGGTAGGACGCCGAGTACAGGCGGATGCGCCACGCGACGCGCAGGCCGTAGACCGCGAGTCCCGCAGCCACCAGCCATCCCACCCCGGCCAGCAGCTGGGGGCCGTGCAGGTCGCGCGACACCAGCCCGTCGACCAGCCGACCGACCTGACGCGGCATCCAGACAATGGTGGTGGCGATGAGCCCGAGCATCACCGCCGCCGCAGCGTAGTCGCCGGCGTGGCTGCGCATGAAGTCGCGCACCAGGGTGCCCAGTCCGCGGTCGTGGGGCGCGCGTGCGGGCCTGGGGTCGGTCTCGGCTGCGCGAGCGCCGGTGCTCATCGGTGTGCGGCGTGGTACGCGAGGCGAAAGCGTTGGCGGGGGGCGGCTGCGGCTGGCGCGGTGATCGGCAGGCGGAGGTGGTGGGTCACGTGGCGGGGGCGGGACGGTCGCGGTCGGGGGTGTGTCCCCAAGCCTGTGCGATGATAGCCGAACCCACCCGTCGGGCGTTCTCCGGAGGTGCCACCCGTGGTTTCCGATCCGTTTGCCTTCGCGCCGGCGACCCAGTTGGCCCGGATGATCCGAGCGCGCGAGATCTCGCCCGTGGAACTGATGCGCGCCACCATCGCGCGGGCGGAGGCGCTCGATCCGGTCCTGAATGCCATCTGCACGCCGACCTACGAGACGGCGATGGCGCAGGCCCGGGAGGCGGAGGCCGCCGTGATGCGTGGCGACCCGCTCGGTCCGCTGCACGGCCTGCCCCTCACGATCAAGGACCTCGCCATGACGCGCGGGGTCCGGACCATGGGCGGCTCGGCCATCCATGCCGGACGCGTGCCTGCAGTCGACCACGTGCACGTCGAGCGGCTGCGCGCGGCGGGAGGCATTTCCATCGGCAAGACCACGGTTCCCGAACTGGGGTGGAAGGGCAACGGCGACAGCCCGGTGACCGGCATCACCCACAACCCCTGGAAGGCGGGCATGAACGCCGGCGGTTCGAGCGCCGGGGCGGCGGTGTGCGCCGCAGCCGGCATCGGCGCCCTGCACCAGGGGTCGGACGGTGCCGGTTCGGTGCGCATGCCGGCGGCGTTCTGCGGGGTCTACGGCCTCAAGCCCTCCTTCGGCCGCATTCCCTACTGGCCCATGCCCAACAACGGTCTGATCTCTCACGTCGGGCCGATCACCCGCAACGTTGCGGATGCGGCCCTGATGCTGCAGGCCATGGCCGGCCCGGACGACCGCGACGGCTGGAGCCTCGAGGCCGCGCCCGAGGATTTCGTCAGGGGGTTGTCGGCGGGCATCGCAGGGCTCAGGGTGGGCTACAGCCCGGACCTGGGCTATCTGTGTGTCGACGAGGAAGTGGCGGTGCCGGTGCGCGAGGCGGCCCGGGTGTTCGAGGACCTCGGCTGCCACGTGGAGGAGATGCGCCCGGGCTGGGCGGACCCCGCGCCCATGGTGCACTGCCTGTTCGCGGTCGGATTCGCCGGCATGATCGGCCACCTGCTGGACGAATGGCAGGACCGCATGGACCCGGGGCTGGTCGCGCTGACCCGGCACGGACTGGGCTACTCGGGTGCCGACTATGTTCGCGCTCAGGGGGAGCGGCTGGCCTTCCATGACCGCATGACGGCCTTGTTCCAGCGCTACGACCTGGTGCTGACGCCGGCGTTGTCGGTGGCGGCCTTCGATGCCACCCGGCTGATCCCTGCCCACTGGGATCAGCATCCCTGGGACTGGCTGCGCTGGGCGGGATTCAGCTATCCGTTCAACCTGACCGGTTTTCCGGCGGCCACCTGCCCCTGCGGTCTGACGCCCGGGGGACTGCCGGTGGGGCTTCAGATCGCCGCAGGGCGGTTCCGTGATCTCCGGGTACTGCAGGCCTCCCGGGCCTTCGAGCAGGTCCGGCCCTGGGCACACCTGATTCCGCCGCTGGCGGCCGGCGTCGCACCTGACGGCAGCCCGGAGAATCTGCTCCGATGATTCATCGACCCGCGGCCTGCCGAAACGTCCGGGCTGCCGGATCACCACGCAAGACATGAGGGAGGACGCCGCACCATGAAGGAACTTCTCGCCATGCTGGCGCTGGCTGGTCTGGTCGCTCAGGCGTCCGCCGCCGAACCGATCCGCATCGGGGTCGTCAACGAGATCAGCGGCCCTCAGGCCGAGGCCGGCCGCTTCACCCTCAACGGCATACGCCTCGCGCTGGACGAGGTGAACAAGGCCGGCGGGGTGCTGGGGCGCAGCATCGAGTTGCGGGTCGAGGACAATGGCAGCACCAATCCGGGAACAGTGCTGGCCTTGTCCAAGCTGGCGAGCGATACCAACCGGGTGGCCGGCATCCCGACGATGATTGACGGCATCGAGCCGGTGCTGCTGCAGGGCTACACCGCCAACTCCCAGGATTTCACCCCCATCGTGCTGGCGGTCAAGAAATCTGGTTCCGATATCCTGGGCAGTTACTTCACCACAGCGCCCGACCAGGGGATCTTCGCCAAGCAGATGCGACAGCTCGGGGTGAACATCGCCTGGGTGGGCTCACCGGCGCTGATCGCCGTATCGGCCCTGTCCCTGGCCGGGGAGGCCTTGCACGGGACCTACGCCATCGCCGATTTCACCCTCGGTGCCAGCGATCTGACCCGCAGCTTTGGCCAGAAGTACCGCGAGCGCTACGGCATCAACCCGGATACCTACGCCTCCTGGGCCTACGACGCCGCGCATGTCCTTGCCAATGCCATGCGCAACGCCGGCAGCACCGATGCGGAGGCGGTGCGTTCCGCCATTCCGGGCCTGAAGGGCTTTCGAGGCGTGGAGGGCGCCTACGAATTCGACGAGTCGGGCGACGGCCTGCACGGCTACAACGTGGTGCGCAACGACAAGGGCGCCATCACCTTCATGAAGCGGGTGGACTTCCCGGCGCGCTGATGCGGTCCGGACCCGTCGGCGTGCCGTGCACGCGGCGGCGGGCGCGCCTCAATCGGGCTGAAGAAGCGCTGCCGGCAGGTCGTTATTGGACAACGCGGTCCTGCCAGGGGGGTCGCCTGCCCAGTCGAGGACCACCGCTCCATGCCCGAATCCAGCCTACCCAAAATCGGCCGCTTCCAGGTCGTCAAGGCGCTCGGCCGCGGCGGTCAGGGGGCGGTCTATCTGGCGCACGATCCGGGGCTGGACCGGCTGGTGGCCATCAAGGTGGTGGGCAGCGCCCCGGGCTTCTCCGGTGAGGAGGACGTGTCACCGCAGGCGCGCAACCTGGCCCAGCTGCGCCACCCCAACATCATTGCCCTCTACGAGGCGGGTCGTTTTCACGGGCTGTGGTACTTCGTGTTCGAGCATCTCGAGGGCGACACCCTGTTCCGGGAAATCGACCGTGGGGTGCTCACCGCCGACGCGGCCTGCAGCATGATGCTGCAGGTTGTGGATGCGATGGCCTATGCGCACGGCAAGGGTATCCTGCATCTGGACCTGAGCCCGGCCAACATCATGCGCGATGCCGAGGGCAAGCCGCGCATCATGGATTTCGATCTGTCGCGCGCCGTCGGACCGTCGAGCAGGCCTTCACCTCATCTGTCCGGCACGCTGCCGTACATGGCGCCGGAATGCGTCGACAGCGGCGAGGTGGATGCGCGCACCGACGTCTATGCCCTGGGGCTGGTGTTCTATGAGGTGCTGACCGGCCGGCGTGCGGCCCCCGCCCTGTCGGAGCCGTCGATGTTGCGCTGGATCGCCACCGGCGAGCCCGACCTGGGCAAGTTGCGCGGCATCGATCCCGAGGGGGAACTGGCGGCCGTGATCGGCAAGGCCACGCGCAAGCTGCCCGCCGAGCGCTACGCCGATGCCGCGCAGATGCGCACCGCCCTGCGCCAGGCCTGGGAACGCTGGCGCCTGTCGCGCGACGAGACGCAGTTGCTGCACGGCACGCGTGCGTTCGTGCTCAAGCGCATCGAGCGGCGCGGCGAGTTTCCCGCCATCTCCCGCACCCTGGCGGACGTCAACCACCTGACCTCGGACGACAACCAGTCGCCGCTGTCGCGGCTCGCAACCGTGGTGCTGCGCGACTACGCGCTCACCAGCCGGCTCCTGAAGATCTCCAACTCGGCTGCTTACGCCCGGGTCTCGGGCAACGTCAAGACGGTCACCGAGGCGATCAACCTGCTGGGCGTGAACCAGGTGCGGCAGATCTGCAACGGGCTGGCCTGCTTCTCCCACTTCGGGCAGCGCGAATCGGATCGCCGCCTGCGGGAGGGCAGCATCGCCGCCTTCATTTCCGGGCTGATCGCGCGCCACCTGGCGGTCATGCTCCGGCGCCAGGATCCGGAGGAGGCCTTCCTGGCCGGCATGCTGCTGGATCTGGGCGGGATGCTCGCGCTGTTCTATTTCCCCGAGGAATTCGGCGAGATGGACGACCTGGTGTCCGCCGGTGCTTCCATGGAGGAGGCATCGCGCACCGTGCTCGGTGTGTCGTTGCCACAACTGGGGGCGGCCGTGGGCCGCATCTGGTGCCTGCCCGAGGCAGTGCTCGAATGCATGAGCCCGACGCTCGAGCCCGACCGCAGCCGCAGACGGCTGCGCGCTCTGGCCCAGGTGGCCAACCTGCTGGCGACGGCCGATTCCACGGGGGATCCGGACCATCTGGTATTGCTCGATGCCGTCCAGGCGCTGAGGCCGGAGATCACCCTGGAACTGGATGATCTGGTGCGCCTGCTGGCCGCCGCGCTGGACAAATTCAGGGCCTTCGCGCCGGTGCTGGAGGTCGACGCGTCACGCAGCGAGACGGTGAAGCGCGCCGAGGCCTGGATGGAGGGGGTACGTCTGCAGATCGAGGCGAGCCGTGCCGCCGGTACCGGCACGGATGCACTGAGCACGGGTGATGTCGGCGCCACCTGGGACCACTGGTCCGCCCGGGCCACGCCCGAGGCTGCGATGACGCGCGTCTCGGTCTGATCGCCCGCCTGATCCGGCCGCTCAATCCCTGTCTGCAGGCGACCGGCCACGGCCCCGGCAGCCCCGCGGATGCGGCCTGCCCCGGGACCGGTCGGGCCGGGTCGCCGGCCGACCCCGTGGGTGATCACCTGCCAAGGTAGTCGTGGTTGTAGTCCACATAATGGCGCGCGCCATAGGCGATGACGTCGCGCTTGGCATCGTCCAGCGCAGTCAGGCGGCGCGCGGGGCGGCCAGCCCAGAGGGCCCCGCCGGTCAGGCGCTGGCCCGGCAGGGTGACCGCACCCGCGGCGAGCAGCACGTCATCCTCCACCACCGTTCCCGCAGCGAGCACACTGCCGATGCCGATGAGCGCCTGATTGCCGATGTCGGCGCTCTGGATCAGCACGTTGTGGCCGACCGTCACGCCTTCGCCGATGCGCACCGGACCATGGTTGGCGAGGATCACGGTGTTGTCCTGGATGTTGGTGCCGGCGCCGGCCGAGATCGCGTGGCTGCCGGCGCGCAACTCGCACCCGAACCAGACGCTGGCGTCGCGGCCGAGTGCGATGGCGCCTTCGAGCACGGCGGTCGGTGCGACGTAGTTGGTCTCGCCGTGCGCGGGCGGGTGCAGCGGGGCGTCGACGCGCGCGGCGAGACTCAGGCCCTGGACCCGGGCGCGAGCGGCGGCGAGCTGCTCGGGCGTGAGTTCGCGCACCGGTTTGGCCGGGCTGCCCTCGCAATAGTGCCCCGCCGGCAGGGTGGCACGCGGGAACACCACCGATCCGGCCGCCAGCACGCAGCCTTCACCCACGACAGCACCGTCCAGGATGACGCAGTTGTCCTCGATCACGCAGTGGTCTCCCACGGTGCAGGCATGGACCGTGGTGTTGTAGCCCACGGTGACGTCGCTGCCGACCACCGCAGGCAGCACCGCGTGAGCGATGTGGATGGTGGCCCGCGCAGCCATCCAGAAGTCGTCCCCCACGGTGACGTCGTGGCCGTCGGCCCGCAGGGTGGCCAGGGCACCGAAGCGCGACCGCCGGCCCAGCCGGGTGCGGCCGATGATGGCCACACCGCCACCCAGGGCCACAGGGGGCTCGGCGCAGTCGGGCTCATGGTGGAGGTAGGGCAGCAACAGGGCGGTTCGGGTCATCGTCGGGTTCTCGAGAGATTCGGGGTGGTGGCAGGTCGGTGCAGGCGGCGGGGCGGCCCGCGACCGCGGTCCGGACGCGGATGCGGCGGCCATCCGGTGCGAATTTTAGCCTGCCGATCCCTGCCGGCCACGCCCCGCCCGGTGGCCGGGCCCGGGAGACCGGTCAGATCGTGGTGGCCTTGACTACAATCCGGGGTCTCGACAACTGACCAGGGTGGCAGCGCATGGCGTCTCGGGTGACGGTGACGGTGGAGGCGGACGGCATTGCCTGCGTCCGGCTGGCGCGGGCGGAGAAGATGAACGCGCTGGATGCCGACATGTTCGACGGTCTGCGTGCTGCCGGCGAGCGGCTGTGCGACGAGCCCGGTGTCCGGGCCGTTGTCCTGCACGGCGAAGGGCGGGCGTTCTGCGCCGGTCTGGACATGGCGAGCTTCGAGCAGATGCAGTCGGGCGGAGCGCTCGCCCAGGTCGGGGCGAGCGGCGGCCTGGCGCACCGAACCCACGGCGCGGCCAATGCCCCGCAGCACGCGGTGATGGTGTGGCGGCAGGTCCCGGTGCCGGTGATCGCGGCCGTGCACGGCGTGGCTTTCGGCGGCGGCCTGCAACTGGCCCTGGCAGCGGACCTGCGTTTCGTCGCGCCCGACACCCGTCTTTCCGTGATGGAGATCAAATGGGGCCTGGTGCCGGACATGGGGGGCATGGTGCTCATGCGCGAACTGACTCGCGGTGACGTGGTGCGCGATCTGGTGCTCAGCGGCCGGGTGTTTTCCGGGGACGAGGCTCTGGCGCTGGGTTTCGCGACCCGGGTCACGACGGATCCCCTGGGCGAAGCCATGCACTATGCCCGCGAGATCTGCGGGCGCAGTCCGGCCGCCATCCGCGCGTCGAAGCGGCTGCTCAATGCCGCCGCCAGCCTGGACGATGCCGCGCTGCTGCTCGCGGAGTCGGTGGAGCAGGAGGCACTCATGGGCGGGGCGGACCAGGTGGAGGCGGTGCGCGCCAACCTGGAGAGGCGTGCCCCGCGATTCGCCCCATCCTGAGCATTGCCAAGGCGCCCGCCGCCGCGGGCGGCGCCTCGCACACACACCTTTCTCAAGGAGTCTGCCCGATGAAGACCCGCATCACCGAACTGCTCGGCATCCGTTACCCCATCATCCAGGGAGGCATGCAGTGGGTGGGGCGGGCGGAACTGGCGGCCGCCGTGTCGAACGCCGGCGGCCTGGGCATCCTCACCGCGCTGACCCAACCCACTCCCGATGCCCTGCGCGAGGAGATCGCCCGCTGCCAGGCGCTCACCGACCAGCCTTTCGGCGTGAATCTCACCATCCTGCCGGCCGCCAGCCCGCCGCCCTACGAGGCGTATCTGGACGCCGTGATCGACAGCGGCGTGCGCATTCTCGAGACCGCGGGCAACAACCCGAAGGAGTTCATCCGCAAGGCCAAGGATGCCGGCGTGAAGATCATCCACAAGTGCACGGCGGTGCGGCATGCCCTGTCGGCGGAGCGCAACGGGGTGGACGCCATTTCCATCGACGGCTTCGAATGTGCCGGTCACCCGGGCGAGGACGGGGTCGGCGGGCTCGTGCTGTTCCCCGCGGCGGCCGACCGGGTGAAGATTCCGCTGATCGCCTCCGGTGGCATCGGCGACGGCCGCGGGCTCGCGGCGGCGCTGGTGCTCGGCGCCGATGGCGTCAACATGGGCACGCGCTTCTGCGCCGTGCGCGAGGCGCCGATCCACGACAACATCAAGCAGGCCCTCATCAACGCGACCGAGCGCGAGACCAATCTGATCTTCCGCACGCTGCGCAACACCGGCCGGGTGCTGAAGAACGCCGTGTCGGACGAGGTGATCTCCATGGAGAACCGCCCGGGCGGTGTGGCCTTCGAGGACATCCACCACCTCGTGGCGGGACGGCGCGGGCGCGCGGCCCTGGACAGCGGCGAAGTCAACGACGGCCTGGTGTGGGCTGGCCAGGTGGTTGGCCTCATGAACGACATCCCGACCTGTGCCGAGCTGATCGAGCGCATGGTCGCGGAGTGTCGTGGCATCCTCCAGGCGCGCCTGAGCGCCTGTCTTGCCTGATCCTTCCGCGGAGATTCAATCCATGGCCATCGACTTCACCCCCTCCTGGACCACGCCGGAGCTGGACACCTGGCGGGATTCCGTGCGCCGCTTCGTCGAGACGGAGGTGCTGCCGGGCGACGAGGCCGCCCGCAAGCGCGGTCACGTCGGGCACGAACTCTGGCGCCGGGCCGGCGAACTGGGGTTCCTGTGCACCGACATCCCGCCCGAGTACGGCGGCGGAGGCGGGGACTTCCGCCACGAGGCCGTGATCCACGAGGAACTCGGCCGCCTGAGCCTGACCGGCATGAGCACCGGCGTCCATTCCATCGTCGCCCACTATTTCGTCAACCACGGTACCGAGGACCAGCGGCAGCGCTACCTCCCCGCCATGGCGCGCGGCGAGCGGGTCGGGGCGATCGCCATGACCGAGCCCGGCGGTGGCTCCGACCTGCAGGCCATCCGCACGCGGGCCGAGCTGCGTGATGGGCACTACGTGGTCAGCGGCTCCAAGACCTTCATCACCAACGGCTACCTTGCCCAGGTGCTGCTGCTGGTGGTGAAGACCGATCCGACCCAGGGCGCGAAGGGCACGTCCATCCTGATCGTCGATACCGAGGGCTGTGCCGGCTTCCGCGTCGGGCGTGTGCTCGACAAGGTCGGTCTCAAGGCCCAGGACACCTCGGAGCTGTTCTTCGACGACGTGCGGGTGCCGGCGGCGAACCTGCTCGGCGGGGTGGAGGGCCGCGGCTTCTACCAGCTCATGGGGGATCTTCCCTACGAGCGCTGCATCATCGGCGTGTCGGCAGTGGCGGCGATGGAGGGTGCCTACCGGGCGACGCTGGACTACGTGCGCGAGCGCACGGCCTTCGGCAAGCCGCTGGCCGAGTTCCAGAACACCCGCTTCAGGCTGGCCGAGATCGCCACCACGGTGAAGGTGGCGCGGGTGTTCGTCGACCGCTGCATCGAGGATCTGGTCGCCGGGCGGCTGGACACCGTCACGGCCTCGATGGTCAAGATGTGGGCGTCGGACCAGCAGTGCCGCGTGGTGGACGAGTGCGTGCAGCTGTTCGGCGGCTACGGCTACATGAACGAGTACCTGATCGCCCGAATGTACGCCGACGCCCGGGTGCAGCGCATCTACGGCGGCACCAACGAGATCATGAAGGAGGTGATCGCGCGCGGGCTGTGAGCGTCCGGCGCGGCGAACCGGCCTCAGTCGAAGGACAGGGTGTAGAGCAGGTCGACCGCGTCGGTGGTGCTGCTCTCGGTGCGCACCGACCAGTTGCGGGTCAGCTGGTAGCTCACCCGCACGAGATCCTCGGCGGTGGACAGGCTCTTTTCGTAGGTGAGGTAGATGCGGTTGCCGATGCGCTTGCCAGCGGCGATCACACCGGAGGCGTCGGTGCTTCCTGCGGCGGCCCGGGTCCCCAGACGTACCTCGTCCAGGCCGACGGCGCGCGCCAGCTGTTGCTGGAAGGGCGCCGTGCCGAGACCGGCGGCCAGGGCCACAGCCGCCGCCTGAACCCGCTCGGCTTCGCTGGTGCCGGTGGTGGGCACGGGCTGGCCCAGGACCAGCCAGGACAGTTTCTCGCTGTCGGGCACCTCCGGTACCGACACCAGCCGCGCCCGCGGGGCGCGCGCCGTGCCGCTGACCTCCACACCGGCCTGCACCGGCAGATTGCGGCGCAGCGCGCGGATCTCCAGACCGGGATTGTCCACCGGGCCGAGGAAGTGCAGGATCCCCTTGTCGATGTCCAGGCGCTGGCCGTAGGCCTCGAATCTGCCGCGCGCCACCTCGATGGCCCCCCGCGCTGCGACCGAGGCGTCGCCGGGGCCGGCGAGGGTGAGCCGGCCGGTGAGCCGGGCGTCCAGTCCCCGGCCGTGCACCTGGAAGTCGGGCCCGAGGTCGAGGCTGAAGTCGACGCGCGAACGGATATCCCGGCTGGCGATGCCGGGACCGCCCCGGCGCGCACCCGCCACGACGACGTCGCTGTCGAGGCCGGGTGCCGAGGCCGGGCGCAGTTCGACCCGTCCCTGGTCGCAGGTCAGGGCCCCCGAGAGTTCGGCGCGGCCGTCCCGGGCGGCGATGCGCCCCTGGCCGGACACGACTAGTCGCAGGTCCGGGTGCTGCACGGCAGCGAGTTGTCTGGCCTCCCACGCAAGGTCGAGCACCGGCTTGCCCTCGATGCGGCTGGCGGACCCTTTGGCCGCGAACACGCCTGCGCCGGCCGCCATGCGCAAGGCGTCCAGGACGATGGATCGTCCGTCGAAGCGGGCCTGCAGGCTGCCGTCGCGCAGCAGGACACCGGACTCGAAATGCTCCAGGCGCAGCGCGCTGCCCTGCAGTGATCCCGTCAGCCGCGGGTCGGCGATGCTGCCGTCGCCGCGCACGGACAGCTCCAGGGCGCCATCCGCCAGCACCGCGCGGTTGAAGAACGCCACCAGCGCGGCAATGCTGGTGACCCGACCGTCGGCCCGCACCGAGAGCGGCGCATCGGCGGGCAGAGCCCAGCCCGCGCTCGTTCGACGCAGGGCGGTGGAGGCCCGTGCGTCCAGCTGCGCATCACGGGCGCGCAGCACGGCGCTGCCATCGAGCTGGCCTCGTGTTGCCGTGACGCGCGCGCCCAGGGTGTTCACTCCCAGCCACAGCGGGGCATCCTGTCCGAGGATGGCGAGATCGCCGCCCTCGCGCGCGACCTCGGCCTGACCCTCCAGCGCATCGCCGAGGCGCAGATCCCAGCGGCCCCCGAGACGCAGCGTCGACTGCAGCTGCGGCTGTCCGGCGAGCCAGCGCCCGGGCTGGAGGCCGGCGAAGCTGCCACGCGTGAGCCACCGGCCGTCCTCCCACTGCGTATCCTCGAGGCGGAGTGTGCCGCCCCCGATGGCGAACTCGGCGCGGCCCAGACGCAACCGGTCGGCGCCGGCCTGCACCGTCACCGGCTGCGCGAGCGAGATTTCGTGAGGTCCGCGGTTACCGAATTCGCGCACCGTGCCGGTCCACGACCTGGCCTGGGCATCGAGTCCGCCTTCGGCGACGAGGTGCAGGTCCACGTCGGGGCCGCGGGCTGCCGCGCGCAGGCTGTGCCGTCCGCGGGTGCCGTCGGCCGCAAGGGTGATCGCATCGAGGTTCCGGCCGGCCATTGAGACACGTCCGGCCCGCGCGTCGAGCGCGACGGCGGGATCAGGGCCGGGCGTGAGCGCCACGCGGGCGCTCAGTGTGCCGGCCTTCAGCGGGCCGATGCCAAGGTTCGTCGCCTCGGCCATGCCTTCGACCAGCGGTTGAGCCAGCGTGCCACCCACCGTGCCGGCGGCGCGCAGCCGACCCGACAGGTCCGCGGCGACGCGCTGGAGCACGGGCGCGTCGAGATCGAAGGACAGGCGGTCCTGGGGCAGACCCAGGGCGCCCCGCAGGTGCAGCCGGTTGCCGCCCAGGCGCAGGCTCACATCGGCCCGCTCGAGGCGCCGGGCCGAGACCGCCAGAGTGCCTGTGCCGTCGAGAGGCTGGTCGCGGAAGCGGCTGCCCGCGATGCGGAAGTCCAGCCGCGCCTGCCATTCGGGGCTCAGGGAACCCCGGGCCGACGCCTCGCCCTCGAGGCGCGCCGGCGGGAAGCGCCCGAAGCGCGCGGGATCGAATCCACGCAGGCGGCCGGAGAGCCCGAAGTCTCTGGCCCCGTCGAGACGCAGGGTGCCCGCCCCCTCGAAGAGGGCGTCGCGGGCCTGCAGCGCCAGACTGTCCAGGGACAGCAGGCCGCCGGTCAGTGAGCCGTCGGCGCGCGCCGACAGGTCCTTCTGCGCGAGCGCGAGTCGGAAGCTCTGCCGTTGTTGCTCCAGACGCACCGCCACCTTGCCCGCCAGTCGGGTGGGGCGCAACGTCGAATGCAGGCCCGCGAGGTCAAGGGCGGAGGTGGTCAGGTCGAGGTCGATGCCCGCCGCCGTGAGGCGAGCGGAACCCTCCAGTGACCCGGCCGGGTCGAGCGCAGCCCTGATCCGGTCGAGCACCAGCGTTCCCGAGGGCTCCAGCCGGACTTCGGCATCGACGCCTGCGACCGGCAGACCGCCCTTGTCCCACGGCGCCGGGCCGGGATTACCGGCCTTGAGCGTGCTGGCCAGCGTGCCATCGGCGAGGCCGCTTCCGGCCAGTTCGAGATCGAGGGTAGTCGCGGGTAGAGCGGGCGATAGGGCGCGAAGGTCCAGGCGGGCCGCGGCGATCCGGAAAGCGCGCAGAGGCGTTGGACCGAAAGGTGCGAGCGAGGCGCCTGCCCGCAGCGCCACCGGGCCGACGCTTCCCGACAAAGCGACCTGGAGGTCCTCGAGAGGGCCGGTCACGGTGCCGTCGGCTTGCGCCGGCCAGCCTGGCAGCGCCGTACTCGTCGCATGTGCATCGGCCCGCAGTTCGAACGGGGCCCCGGTGCCCAGTTCGGCGCTGCCGGTCAGCTCGCCCCATGGCGAGGTGAGCCGCTGCAGTGTGATGCGATGCTTGTCCCCGTCTGCCTGGAGCCCGGCGATGACCGGTCCCAGTGCCACGGCACGGCCGCCTGCCGTCCAGCGGACGCGGTCGAGCTCCAGCCGTGCCACCTCTGCCGTGATCGGCAGCGCCAGAGATGCCGGCAGGGTGGGAGGACGCTCCGAGGGTTTGAGAACGCTGATCGACAGGGCTGCGACACGGACGCGTTCGACACGCAGGTGCCGCCGCAGAAGATCGAGCGGCGACCAGACCAGCTCGACCCCCTCGGCAACGACGAGGAACTCGGCGTTGCCGCACTCGAGGTGCCCGACCCGGATCGGTCCGGCCAGCGGGCCGCTCACCGCATCCGTTTGCAACCGGCAGGGCAGGTGGGGTGCCGCCTGGTCGATACCCCAGCGTAGCACGGTCTCCGAGCGCAGCAGGGCAAGCACGCCAACGCCCGTGGCGAGCAGCAGGACACCCGCCGCGGCCAGCAGCGACAGCAGCGCAATGCGGCCGCGGCTCATCTCAGGACGATGCCGGCACCGAAGTGCAGGCGCCAGTCGCGCACGGCCTCGCCGTAGGCGACGTCGAGATTCAGGGAGCCGACCGGGCTGCTCCACCGGGCGCCGACGCCGACGCTGTGCACCGCCTTGTAAGCGCTGATGTCATCCACGGCGTTACCCGCGTCGGTGAATACCGCGGCGCCCCATTCCTTCTTCAGCCAGCGGATCAGCTCGAGGCTCGCAACGGCCAGGTAGCGACCGCCCACGATGGCGCCGCCCTCTTCGACACCCAGGCTGTCCAGCGCATACCCGCGCAGGCTGGCATCACCGCCGGTACGGTAGAGATAGGCGGCGGGAATGTTGTCGCGGGAATCTGCGAACACCGCGCCGACCTGTGTCCGGAACACCAGCGTGGTCTTCGCGGAGAATGACTTCAGGAAGGTTGCCCGGCCCTCGGTGCGGTAGAACGACCGCGTGGACAGCAGGCCGCGGCTGGCGCCCCCGACCTGCAGCGTGAGGTGGCGGCCGTTGCGGGGGGCCAGGATGTCGTCGAGGTCGTTCCAGCGCCAGGTCTGCATCAGGAACAGGGCCTGACGATTGTCCTGTTCGCCGCTGGCCAGCACCCGGCGCTCGGTGAGGAACTGCAGCGACTGCTGGCTCTCCTCGGTCTCGACGGTGTAGGTGCGCGCGAGGGTCGCGCTCCAGTTGCTGCGCTGCTCGCCCTGGATGTCCTGGAAGTTCGATTTGCCCTCCAGGCCCCAGACGCGGCCGGCCGCATTGCGCGGCATCGACAGTCCGCCGACTGCTTCCTGACTGAGCCTGTCGACGCGCAGGCCGCCGCTGAAGCGCAGCGCGCGGTCGAAGGTGTTCTTGTCCGTGTACTGGATCTGGGCGCGCGGACCACGGTCGGTGCTCAGCCCGGCCCCGGCTTCCAGGCGGCGCGCCGCCCCCTCGACCACGGTGACGTCGATCGGGCTGGCCTCCGCCAGGGCCGGGTCGGCCGGGGAGGAGACGATGACGCTGGCGAAATAGCCGCTGAGCTGCAGGCGGCGCTGGAAGCGCAGCAACTCCGCCTCGTCGTAGGGCGTGCCAGGGGCGATGGGATTGAGGTTGGCCACGGCGTGCGGCGGGTAGCGGCGCAGGCCCGTGACCCGCAGTGCGCCGAAGCGGAAGGGGGGGCCGACGTCGAAGGTGGCCTTGAGCCGCGCCGAGCGGGAGGGTGGATCGACTTCCGCTTCGGACGAGGCCAGTCGGGCGGCCGCGTAGCGGCGACGCTGCAGCGATCGCAGCGGTGCGGCCTTGGCCGCAGCCCAGTCGGGCTGACGGAACACACTGCCGAGCTTCAGTCCGAAGCCGTCCCGGGCCTCGGCCTCCCGCGCCGCCTCGAGCTCACCGGTGAATCGGAGCTGGACGTCGGTGACGCGTGTGGGGTCCCCCGGAGTGACCTGGAGGCGTGCCACCAGTCCATCCTTGTCCATGCCGAGTTGGGAATCCACCGCCGGGCTGAAATAGCCCTCGGTGGCGAGCAGCTCGCGCACCTGGCGCGGCGCGGTCTTGAACAACTGGCGGATCTGATCCTCGTCCACCGTCTCGCGGGTGCTCCAGCGCACCAGATCGAGGTTGGCTTCGAGCAGGCTTCTGAGCGCCGCTGGTGCCTCGATCTCCACCCGGTACGCCTGCGTCGGGGCTGCCCGGCTGTGCGGACAGGCGCCGAGGCTGGCCAGCCATGCCAGGCCGGCGACCACGCCCGTGCGCAGGGCGACGCCACCGCGGCAGACCCCGGGGCGCGCGGCGCGGGCGGTCACGTCCGGTTACGGTTGCGCAGCAGTCGCTGCTGCTCCACCTTCCACTCCCGCTCCTTCACCGCTTCGCGCTTGTCGTGCTGCTTCTTGCCCTTGGCCAGGCCGATCTCCAGCTTGATGCGACCGCGGGTAAAATGCATGTTGAGCGGCACCAGCGTGTAGCCGGCCCGTTCCACCTTGCCGATCAGGTGGCTGATCTCCTCGGCCTTGAGCAGCAGCTTGCGGGTGCGCGTGGGGTCGGGGTGAATGTGGGTCGAGGCGGTGGGCAGCGGGCTGATGTGCGCCCCGATGAGGAACACCTCCTCGTTCTTGAGCACGACGTAGGACTCCGCGAGCTGGATGCGGCCTGCGCGGATGGATTTGACCTCCCAGCCCTCGAGAGCCATGCCGGCTTCGAGGCGTTCCTCGATGAAGTAATCGTGGAAGGCCTTCTTGTTCTGGGTGATGCTGCCGCTCATCGTGCCACGTCGTCGTATTTGATCGAGGATTCTAACAGTCGCCATCCGGCGGGGAGCACCGGCAGCCGTTTATGCATCAGATCGATCGTTCCGTGCTGGTCGGCTATTCCGCCGCCCAGATCTACGCCCTGGTGGACCACGTGGAGGCCTACCCGCAGTTCCTGCCCTGGTGCGGGGGCACGGTGGTGGAGGCCCGTGACGACGCGCTGACCCGCGCGGCCATCGTCATCGACTTTCGCGGCATCAAGCAGCGCTTCACCACGGCGAACACCAAGACGCCACCGCATCGCATCGACATGCGGCTGGTGAGCGGCCCGTTCCGCAGTCTGGAGGGGGCATGGCAGTTCCACCCCCTCGCCGACGAAGCCTGCAAGGTGCAGCTGGTGCTGCGTTACGAGTTCGCCAGCCGCCTGCTGGAGAAGCTCGTGGGGCCGGTGTTCGAACAGATCGCGGGGAGCTTCGTCGATGCCTTCGTCGGCCGGGCCGCCCAGGTCTACGGGGCCCGATGAGCGTGGCCAGCCTGCACGCCGAGGTGGTGTTCGCCCTGCCGCTGCGTCAGACGGTCCGGGCAGTGGAGGTGCCCGACGGGGCGCGGCTGCAGGACGCCATCGACGCCTCCGGTATCCTCGTGGAACACCCGGAGGCTGTCGGATTGCCCGCAGGCGTGGCGGTCTGGGGGCGCCGCGCCGATCCGGCGGATCCGGTCAGGGAAGGCGACCGCATCGAGATCCAGCGGCCGCTGGTGGCCGACCCGAAGGACTCCCGACGTGCCCGGGCGGACCGGAAGCGGCGTCTGGCCGCGCAGCCGCCCGGAGAGTGATGCCGCGGACGTTCGAAGCGCGCCTGCCGCCCCTCAGCGGCACAGGTCCTTGACGGTGCGCTCAGCCTCGGCTGCCTCGCGCTTGATGTCCTCATCGCCGAGATAGACCATCTGACCGCTGGCGTCGTAACGCGCGATGCGGCCGCCGGCCTTGAGGCCCGCGAGCCGGCTGCGGGCGGCATCGCAGGCGGATTTTTTCTGCGTTGCCTCGTCGCGCTCCTGTTGCGCCTTGCGTTCGGCTTCCTGCTTGTCCTGCCGGCGTTTCTTGAACTCCATGTCCAGTTCCTGGACGCTCTTGGCCGACTTCGAGGCGTCTCCGGACGCAGGTGCGGGCGACGGGGCCGGCTTTGGCACCTTCAACTGGCCGATGCAGGTCACGCCGGGGGGCGGGCTGTCCGAATACTGCGTCCGGCCCTGCGAGTCTTTCCAGCGACAGATCTCCGCCTGGACGCCGAACGAGGTCAGCAGCAGCACGGCTGCGGTCGCGGCGGGAATGCGTGGCTTCATCGGGTTCTCCGTGTGTTGGCAGCCGGCATCAGTGCCGGTCCGTCCGGTTGTCGGCGTCCTGTCGCTGGCGCAGGCCGAGCTCGGCGAGTTCACCCACCCGGCGGCTCCAGGTGACCGCGGCCGCATGGTCGCCTCGGGCGAGCGCCGCACGGGCCTCGCGCAGAGCGCTGACGGCGGTGGTCCACAGAGCCTGCCGCTGGCGCGCCGCCTCGACTGCGGCCTCGGCTGCGGCCAGTTCCGCCGCGGGCGACGTCGGGGCATCGGTCACCGTGTCGGCGGCACGGGCGCCAGCGCACAGGGCGAGAAGCAGGGGCAGGGCGGCAAGGCGGGAACGGATGCGGGTCATGGCGAGGGACGGCGATTCGTGGGGAATCCCGTTGGCCTATAATCGCGCCTTTGCGCAAGGTCATTCAACATGCAAGTGATCCAGAAGGCCCTGACCTTCGACGATGTACTGCTGGTGCCCGCTCATTCCAACGTTCTGCCCAGGGACGTGGTCCTGAAGACCCGCCTGACGCGCACCATCGAACTGAACATTCCCATCGTGTCCGCCGCCATGGACACGGTCACCGAGGCGCGGCTCGCCATCGCGCTCGCCCAGGAAGGCGGGATCGGCATCGTTCACAAGAACTTGACCCCGGCAGCCCAGGCGGCCGAGGTCGCGAAGGTCAAGCGCTTCGAGAGCGGCGTGGTCAAGGACCCGATCACCATCCCCCCCGAGATGACCGTGCGCCAGGTCGACGCCCTCACCCGGCAGCACCGCATCTCCGGTCTGCCGGTGGTGGAGCAGGGCAGGGTGGTGGGCATCGTGACCAACCGAGACCTGCGTTTCGAGACCAATCTCGACCAGCCGGTGCGCAACATCATGACCCCGAAGGACCGCCTGGTCACGGTGAAGGAGGGCGCCAGCCTGGAGGAGGCCATGGAGCTCCTGCACCGGTACCGGCTGGAGCGCGTGCTCGTGGTCAACGGCGACAACGAGCTGAAGGGCCTGATCACCGTCAAAGACATCCTGAAGTCGTCCGAGCATCCCAATGCCTGCAAGGACCAGTTCGGTCGACTGCGCGTCGGCGCCGCCATCGGCGTCGGTGAAGGCACCGAGGAGCGGACGGCAGCGCTGGTCGACGCCGGCGTGGACGTCATCGTGGTCGACACGGCGCATGGCCACTCGCAAGGCGTTCTGGACCGCGTGGCCTGGGTCAAGCGCACCTTCCCGCAGGTGCAGGTGATCGGCGGCAACATTGCCACCGCAGCTGCGGCCCGGGCCCTGATGGACGCCGGCGCCGACGGCGTGAAGGTGGGCATCGGCCCCGGCTCCATCTGTACCACGCGCATCGTGGCCGGTGTCGGGGTTCCGCAGATCACCGCCATACAGCACGTCTCCGACGCCCTCGCCGGCAGCGGCGTGCCGATGATCGCTGACGGCGGCATCCGCTTCTCGGGCGACGTCGCCAAGGCCATCGCCGCAGGCGCAGATTCCGTCATGCTCGGCGGTCTTTTCGCCGGCACGGAGGAAGCGCCGGGCGAGATCGAGCTGTTCCAGGGCCGATCCTACAAGTCCTACCGCGGGATGGGGTCGATCGGCGCCATGCAGCAGGGCTCCAGCGACCGCTACTTCCAGGACTCGACCGCCAACACCAACAAGCTCGTGCCGGAAGGCGTCGAGGGCCGTGTGCCATACAAGGGGCCGGTGACCAGTGTCATCGACCAGCTCGTGGGCGGTCTGCGTGCCGCCATGGGCTACATCGGCTGCCCGACCATCGACGAGGTGCGACGGCGCGCGCAGTTCGTCGAGATCACGGCCGCCGGGGTGAAGGAATCGCACGTCCACGACGTGCAGATCGTCAAGGAAGCCCCGAACTACCGGGTGGATTGAGCGAGACGCCGGGAGCCACTGGCGGGCTCCCGGGCGATGCGCCGGTCCGGATGACTCCACCGTCGGCGGCGACTCGCGTTCAGCACTGCACCCGCACATTCACCGTTCCAGCCCATCGCTTATTGCCCATCGCCCATCCCCCATCGCCCATCGCCCATCGCCTATCGCCTATCGCCTATCGCCTATCGCCTATCGCCTATCACCTATCACCTATCACCTATCGCCTATCGCCTATCACCTATCGCCTATCGCCTATCGCCTATCACCTATCACCTATCACCTATCACCCATCCCCTGTTCCCTATCCCCCACCCCCTTGCCCCCACAATGATCCACGCCCGCATCCTCATCCTCGACTTCGGTTCCCAGTACACCCAGCTCATCGCGCGCCGTGTGCGCGAGACCAACGTCTACTGTGAGATCCACCCCTGGGATGTCGCGGACGATTTCGTCCGCGGTTTCGGCGCCGCCGGCGTCATCCTCTCCGGCGGGCCCGCGTCGGTCACCGAGGGGGAGTCGCCGCGCGCACCCGACGCGGTGTTCGGTCTCGGCGTTCCGGTGCTGGGCATCTGCTATGGCATGCAGACCATGGCTGCCCAGTTGGGCGGTCAGGTCGAGAACGGGCTGGTACGGGAGTTCGGCTATGCCGAGATACGTGCCCGCGGCCACTCCCGGCTGCTGAACGGCATCGACGATCGCGTCAACGCCGAGGGTCACGGCCTGCTGGACGTGTGGATGAGCCACGGCGACAAGGTCACGATGCTGCCGCCGGGTTTCAAGACCATCGCCTCGAATGCCGCAACGCCCTTCGCCGGCATGGCCGACGAGACGCGGCGCTTCTATGCGCTGCAGTTCCACCCCGAGGTCACCCACACCCTGCAGGGCAAGGCCATCATCGAGCGCTTCGTGTATGAGATCTGTGGCATCGGCTACGACTGGACCATGCCCGGCTACGTCGAGGAAGCCGTCGGCCGGATCCGCTCCGAGGTGGGCGACGACCAGGTGCTGCTCGGACTGTCCGGAGGGGTGGATTCCTCGGTGGCGGCCGCGCTCATCCACCGCGCCATCGGCGACCGTCTCACCTGCGTGTTCGTGGACAACGGCCTCCTGCGTCTCAACGAGGCGGAGCAGGTGATGGAGACCTTCGCCCGCAACCTCGGCGTGCGCGTCATCCATGTCGATGCGTCGGAGGAGTTCCTTGGCCAGCTCGCCGGCGTGTCCGACCCGGAGGCCAAGCGCAAGATCATCGGCCGGGTGTTCGTCGACGTCTTCCAGCGCGAGTCGGCGAGGCTGGAAGGTGTGAAGTGGCTGGCCCAGGGCACAATCTACCCGGATGTCATCGAGTCGGCCGGCAGCAAGACCAAGAAGGCTCACACCATCAAGTCGCACCACAACGTCGGCGGTCTGCCCGAAACGCTGCACCTCAAGCTGCTGGAGCCCCTGCGGGAGTTGTTCAAGGACGAGGTACGGGAACTCGGTCTCGCTCTTGGCCTGCCGCGCGACATGGTGTTCCGCCATCCCTTCCCCGGACCAGGCCTCGGGGTGCGCATCCTGGGCGAGGTGAGGCGCGATTACGCGGACCTGCTGCGGCGCGCCGACGCCATCTTCATCGAGGAACTGCGCAATCACGACTGGTACGACAAGACCTCGCAGGCCTTCGCCGTGTTCCTGCCGGTGCGCTCGGTTGGCGTAATGGGCGACGGGCGCACCTACGAGCACGTGGTGGCGTTGCGCGCCGTGCAGACC
>Ga0169931_10003029_pt1 | contig 26994 bp, 20 predicted proteins | sample Kivu_15m_20L_FD_129675 | JGI IMG/M metagenome (GOLD analysis project Ga0169931, IMG submission 129675) | Freshwater microbial communities from Lake Kivu, Western Province, Rwanda to study Microbial Dark Matter (Phase II) - Kivu_15m_20L... | ecosystem: Environmental > Aquatic > Freshwater > Lake...
CGGAATGGACCGCACGGGTGTGGCTCTCAATAAAGCGGCGATTGAATTGTATGAGTTGATTGCCAGCACAGGTGGACTGCGCCCTGCGGGGCTGCACTGGTACGACGGCCATCATCGCCAACCGCACGCGGACGAGCGCCGCGCGATGGTCCTGCTCGGCTGGGAACAATGTCTCAGGTTTCGTGACAAGCTGCTGATGTCAGGTTTGCCTGTTCCCAAAATTGTCGCCGCCGGAACCGGTTCGTTTCCAATCCTGGCAGAGACGGGCGAGCCGTATCTGGAGCTGAGTCCGGGAACGACAGTCTTCTTCGATGCGGATTTGGCCGAGCGATTTCCGGAGATGCCATTTCGCTGTGCACTGGGGATCTTAACGCGAGTGATCAGCACGAATGGAGTCGATCGCTTGACGCTGGATGTTGGTCATAAGGCATGCGCCGCCGACCAACCGGCTGGAAAGCGACTTTGGTTTCCGGAGCTACCGGACGCAAAAGAATTACAACACTCGGAAGAGCATCTCGTCGTGGAGACTTCAGCCGCTGGTCGGTATCGACTTGGCTCTAGCTTGTTGGCGATTCCTCGGCACGCTTGTCCCTGTTCCGCGGTGCATCAGTCGGCGACGGTGGTTGCAGGCGGCGAGATTGTTGAACGCTGGACGGTCGCCGCTCGCGACCGACACCTGAGTTATTAGCCCCAGAAGACTTCAGATTAATCCGCACCCCCCGTTTTTCCGGCAGCCAGTTGGTAGGGAAACCACGGCAGACGCAATCTGCCTGGCTGGAACCGTTCTCTTTAAGTCCTGTTAAACTACAATTGTCTCTGGCGGGTGTTTCCCGCCATCCGGGTCCTGTCACGTCTCTTTTGCTTCAATCACGACTTGAACCATGCCTTTGCAAGCCGCCTGTCCCAAGTGCAAAAAACAGTACCAACTGCCAGACCAGTTGGCAGGCAAGTCCGTGAAATGCAACGCTTGTGGAAACGCGTTCTCTGCGGGAGCCCCTTCCGCTGCCCCGGCAATGGCGACCGCAGGCAAGACGCCCCAAGTGGCCGCCGGAGTTTCTGGCAACAGTGAACTGGCAAAGTTTGGCATTGAGGGACCGATTGTGCGACCTTCGACGGATATTTTTGCCGACGCACCACAACCGCCGCGCCAAGGCGATGCACTCGGGAATTTCGCAGCCGAGGACCCCGGTTTTGGAGGCGCTGCAGCTGCCAAGTCAAAAACGAAAAATCCTGCACCTGCCCCTCCTCCGAAAGCTCACGGCGGTCACGGGGCTGCCGAAAAGCCGTCTGCCATGCCGTTTGACAATCCCTATGCCGCGGCGGCTGCTACTTTCGCCAAGCAGCCGAAAATGAAAGCCTCGGAACTGCAAAAGGAATTCGATCGGCTGGATAAAGCAGGCAACAATCTTCGCTCGATGATGCTTGGCTTTCTCGCCTCAGTCCCACTCGCTCCGGCGATCATGGGTTTACTCTATCTGATCATTTGGATTAACGATTACGCGTTCGATTTCAGCAATTTTAGCAAGGAACAGTGGGGTCTTTCGCCGGAGCTGTATTACACGGCGATTGGAATGACGGCATTTGCAGCGATCATGTTTTTGACGACCTATTTCGTGTTCGCTAACGGCGCCGTTCGTTTGGCCGGCAATCTCAACCCTGAATCGAAATCTTGGCTGTTGCACCTAATCCTCTGCGTGACCCTCGTCGGTGGAATCATCTCGTTCATTATGCTGAACCTCTCCGGGCGAGACCAGCTGAAGAAAGCCGGTTTCAAACTTGGGTTTCTCGGCGTGACGCGGTCGCCCGGCTCCAATTAGCCCCGCCTGCGAATTTGCCCACGGCGTCCTGCTCTCTTCACGCCCATTAATGGCGCTCTTGATGCGTCTCACTCAGCAGAGTGCAGCCGCCAGACCAGACAGTCGAGAAAAAGCGATCTGCGGCGAGGCGACATAAGCCTCCGAGACTACTTGTATTCCGCCGCAATCAAAGTGATGTTCTGGCCGCCGAAGCCAAAACTGTTGTTAAGTGCGTAACGCACATTGGCTTCGCGAGCCACATTCGGAACATAGTCGAGATCGCAGTCAGGGTCAGGATTCTCGTAGTTGATTGTAGGCGGAAGAATCTTGTCGCGAATTGCCAGCAGGCAAACGATCAGTTCGGTTGCTCCTGCGGCGGCAATTAAATGCCCCATCATGCTCTTGGTGCTGGAAACAGGAACCTGCATGGCATGACTGCCAAATACCTCTTTGCAAGCTCGAGTTTCAACTCGGTCATTGACTGAGGTGCTGGTTCCGTGGGCGTTGACATAATTGATTTGCTCCGGGTTTAAGTTTGCATCGGCCAGAGCGGCCCGCATACATCCCACAGCCCCGCGTCCCTCGGGGTGAATATCGGTGATGCGGTAAGCATCGGCAGTTGACCCGTAGCCGACAATTTCGCCCCAAATCTTTGCGCCCCGCTTTTTGGCGTGTTCAAGCTCCTCCAGCACGACCATTGCCGCGCCTTCACCAAGCACGAAGCCGTCACGGAGCCGGTCGAAGGGGCGTGAAGCGCCCGTTGGATTGTCATTGTTTTCTGAAAGCGCCGTAAGGAGATTGAAGCCGGTAACTCCAAACGGATGAATCATGCTGTGAGTTCCACCAGAGAGCATCACATCCGCTTCACCGCGGCGAATAATTTCGGTTGCTTCACCGACAGCTTGGCTACTTGCCGCGCATGCCGTCAGACAGTTGGCATTCGGGCCTTGGGCATCAAACATCGCAGCCAAATGCCCCGGAGGCATGTTGGGCTCTTGCTCCAACTCCACTAGTGGGTTGAGCGTCTCCAAACCTTTGCGTGTGAACTTGACCAGGTCTAATTGGCCGTTCGCATCCAAAGAATCAGCCATCATCATGGCAAAGGTCTGGAAGTCCTGGTTTCCCTCGCCGCTGCCGAGATAGACGCCGAATCGCCTGCGGTCCTGAATACTATCGAGAGCGCCGGAACTGCGCATGGCTTGAATTGCGGCGCCGGCCGCAAAGCGAGTGTGCCGCCCCCGATGCTTCCACTTTTCAGGGTCTTCTCCCTGTTGGCCAATGTCCCAATTTTTAATCTCAGCCGAGATTCTTGTGCGGAAATTGGTAGCATCGAAAATCGAGGTATAACCAACGCCAGACTTACTGGCTTTCAAGCCCGCCCACATGGTCTCGACATCGTTCCCCATGGGATTGATTACGCCGACACCCGTTACAACCACGCGACGTCTCATGAAAACCGGCCCTCTCTCGCTAATCCGCTTGATGTTCTCTGAACACCTTGAAGTTTTTCATCGTGCATAACTTCCTGAGAAAGCAACTCAGCTTTGCTCAACGTGTTGCCAGACCTCGCTCTAAAGCCAGCCCCCTCTCTTGAGGAAGCGTCCCTCCTAAGGAATCGGGGAGGCTAATAAAGTCTTCTCGGCTTCCAACATGTGTGGCGGGATGCGCACTGGCTCACCGGACTCGGTCACCGCCACGTCAAACAGGCGAAGCAAACGCAGCATTCGCAAGAATGCCGCGGGCTCAAACTGCTCGACCTTGGCGAACTTATCGTCGTCCAAGAAAGCAAACATCAATTCCATTTCACAGAACAATTCGCCGTCCCGCTCAATCCGGCCGACGACATAGGCACCATTGGGTTGAAGATTCGTGATCTCGGCTAAAAAGTGGAGTCGTTGTCCCGGCCGAGGAATGTCCACAAACTTGCAGTGGCCAATTTTCGCCAGAACGACCCGCTCCCGAAAATCGCTTAGCTGACCGACCAACAACCCACCTGTCTGCGCCATTCCCTCAATCACGACCGAGGAGGGGAGGCAGGGATACCCGGGGCAGTACTCGTCCACAGCCTCTTCCGTGAGGCTGACACATTTAACTGCCCGAGCGTACTTGCCGCTGACGAATTCCGTGAAGCGGTCGATCCAAAACCAACGCATGACATGTTTCCCAACCGGCGAAAATCGAAGCCGCTGGGATCAAACCTCCGAAAGGAACTCTGGACTAGCTGCCGACCTTCATCGCAACATAGTTGCAGAGATCTTGAACCGTCAGCAAATTGTTGAACTCTTGAACTGCTGGGTTTTGTTCGAACCGAGTCAGATCGGCGAAAGGCATCCGTTGCTTCAGCGCTGCCAACCCTTCAGCCGTCATTCGCCCGCCTTGAACGTATTGCGAGTTGGTCAAAATGTCTTCGGGGTAGAGGTCTTCCCGCTTGAACTGGAAGCCGAATGCTTTCTCCAGTTTGAAGATGATATCGAGAAAATCGATCGACTCGGCGCCGAGATCGCCGACCATCGTCGCCTCAGGCTGGACTTCGTCTTCGTCGACTCCCAACGCGTCCACGAGTGCCTCTTGGACTTTGGCGAAAACTTCATCTTGATTCGGCATTCCCTTCTTACTCCTTTGTCAAATTGTGGAGATCAGTTCGCCGGGACGGACGCGGGATTCGCGGCGACCTGCTCGGGCGAGACTAACTGATTGAACAGTAAACGGTATTTTCTCTTGAACTCCCGGATCAAGTATTGGTCAGTAGCAGTACTGGCCAAACCACGGTCCGCCAAATTGTATCGCTCGATCAAAATCACGCCGGTTACGGCAGTTCGACCATCGATAGCTCCTTCGACCTTCAACTTGACCTGTTGACCTTGCTCAGAATGCCATTTGGCCGTCACGACCAATTGATCACCCGGTTGGACAAATCCCTGGAACTTTACGTTCCGGGCTTCTACCAATTTGACCATTGAATACCTGAAGTCGTCGGTCGCTCGAGCGAGGTATGCCGAGGCCTGAAAAATGGCCTCCAACATCAAAACACCCGGCATCACCGGAAACCGTGGGAAATGGTCCTGCAGATATTCCTCTGAAAGTGCCAATCCCTTGACCGCCCGAACCGAGTCACCGGGTATCAATGAAACGATTCGATCGATTTGGGCAAAACGCATAATCAGTCAGCTAAACGAACAATCCGTCCGTCGCGTGACTGCTAAGGCAACCACACCACGGCCGTTTTCAAAGTTAAAGGAGTGCTAAATATAGCATTTGCCCCATTTTGCCTCAACAACAGCTTTCGCCCCTTTTCCGCAGGTCGAAACAGCGTTCTGAGACTGAGTGCTATCGTTTTTCGCTGTTTGCCAAAGGGACCAAGGCTTTCGGGTTCATCGCCTCCCTACATCCACTCTCCGCTCCGTGGTAAAGTTGTGCCATGCGCAAAGGAATCGCTGTATCCCCGGGAGTCGCGATCGGCACCGCCTATGTGGTCCGCGAGATCTTCGTCAATCCAAACACGAAAAAGCTCGAAGGATCCGAGATCACGGCTGAACTGGCCAGCTACGAGACGGCTCGCGATAAAACGGCAGCCGATTTGAGAAGCTTGGAAAAGAAAGTCGCCGTCCAAGTGGGGCGCGACCAAGCAAATATCTTTGCTGTGCACCAGCAGATCCTCCGGGATGGAGCCTTCACGAACAAGATCCGGAACTGGATTGTTCAGGAGCAGATGACGGCCGATGCGGCACTGCACCGACTTCTAGGCGAATACACAACGCTCTTCGCTAAAACCCGCGACGAGTACATTCGCCAACGACTGGACGACGTTCGCGATGTGATCGTCCGCATCTGCAGCCACCTCCTCGAAGCTGAACGCATCGACCAAAACTTACTCAAAGGTCCACTAATCGTCGTCGCTGACGAGCTGCTACCCTCGCAAGCAGTCGCCTTGGGCGAAATCGAAGTCCGGGGAATCGTGACCCAAGCCGGCAGCCAAACCAGCCATGCGGCGATCATTGCACGCAGCCGCGGTATTCCCGCCGTCTCAGGCCTCAAAGGGATCCTCCGCAGCGTCAAAACGGGCGACACGATCGTAGTCGATGGCCGAGACGGCCATGTGGAGGTTAACCCCAACCCGGAAACTCTGGCAGCATTCCGCAAACTGGAACGCGAGTTTTTTCACCTTAAAGACCAGCTCGCTGAAAATCGCAACTTGCCGGCGATGACCTCAGATGGAACCGAAATTCGCCTTCAAGCAAACATTAACGGAGTCAATGATGCGGTCGCTGCTCACGCGATGGGCGCGTCCGGAGTGGGACTCTACCGCACAGAGTATCTCTATCTCACGCACTCCGATGTCCCAGACGAGGAAGAACAGTACAACGCCTATCGCGATATTATCGAGGCCAGCCCCAACCATAACGTAACCGTTCGCACACTCGACATCGGCGGCGACAAAACCGTTTCTTACCTCGGCCACGACCACCAGGAAGCCAACCCTTTCATGGGCTGGCGCAGCATCCGCATCTCGTTCGAGCACCCGGAGTTTTTTAATACCCAGATCCGGGCAATTCTCCGAGCCGCAGCCGACTTCCCAAACGGCAACGTCCGGATCATGTTCCCGATGGTTACTACCGTCGAGGAAATTCGCAAACTGCGAGGGTTTGTTCGCAAAGCCTACAAGGCGCTCATCACGCGAAAACAAAAGGTTCGCGAGATTCCGCTAGGGATGATGCTCGAAGTCCCTGCCGCCGCGATTTCGATCGTTAACATGCTCGAACTCGTCGACTTCGTCTCGATCGGCTCCAACGACCTCGTCCAGTACTTGATGGCTGCCGACCGGGATAACCCCAAAGTCAATCACCTCTGCGAGCCACTCGCGCCCCCCGTCCTGACGCTTTTGCACAACGTCATTGGCGCCTGCAATCGAGCCAACGTTCCGGTCACTCTCTGCGGCGAGATGGCCGGCCAGCCGAAAGCCTTCCTCCTGCTGCTCGGCATGGGGCTGAGGCGTTTTAGTATGAGCCCCGCCTTCATCCCCTCGATCAAGCAACTCGCCAGCCAAGTCTCCGTGGCCGAAGCAGAGCAAATCCTCCAGTCCGCGCTCAAGCTCAAAGAAACGGCCCAAGTCAAAAAGTACATGGCCCGGCAAGTCGAACAGCTAGCCCCCAATCTGGCCCTGCTCGACATTTAGGTTCATCCCGGCAGCGGGCTCCAATTAAACTGGACCTGCCCCCGTTTTCTTTTCAGGGAATTCAAATGTTCTTTCCGATCAGCGATGACGATCGACACATCGATTCACCGGCTTGGGTTACTTGGACTCTGCTGGCGATCAACATCGTCTTATTTCTGGTCCAAGTCACCAATCCAGATTTCACCTACGGCTGGAGCGTGATCCCCAAGGAGATCACTACGGGCGTAGACCTGACAACTCCCCAGCGAGTTTCGATTCCTGGTGAAGGGGTTCAGGAGATCCCCCAAGCTCCCGGGCCGCCGATCATCTGGCTGACTCTACTCAGCTCAATGTTTATGCACGGCGGCATCGGGCACCTCGCTGGGAACATGCTCTACCTCTGGATCTTCGGCAACAACGTAGAACATCGCTTTGGCCACCTCTGGTTTTTGCTCTTCTACCTCGCTGCAGGACTGGTCGGCAGTCTCGCTCAGGTTTTCCTGATTCCCGACAGTGTGATCCCTAACCTCGGTGCATCAGGCGCCATCGCAGGTGTGATGGGTGCCTACCTCGTACTCTTCCCTCGGAACCTCGTAAACGCCGTTTTCCTCTACCACATCGTGACCGTTCCAGCGCTGGTCGTGCTGGGGATGTGGATCGTGATGCAACTGTTCAGTACCGTTGGCTCGATCGCATCGACCTCGGTCGAGAGCGGCGGCGTTGCCTACCTCGCTCACGTCGGCGGCTTCCTCACCGGAGTGCTCGCCGCACTGCCTTACCGCCTGAGCATCCAGTCCGAGCCCGATTCAATGCTTCGCAGGCAGTACCAAAGCGACCCGCGAGCCAAGAGACTCTGGTAAAACCGATTAGCCAGCGCACGTAGATTAACAATTAGCTCAATCCTGGTGTTATTGATGAGAGCCGCAACCATTGCTTTTTTCTTCTTACTTATGTCCCCGGCACTCTCATGCAAATTATTGCTCGGGCAAGTGATAACTCCATCAGAAAAGCAGATACCGAGTGAAGCGCCGTCACGTGCAGAACTTACCTTTGACTTCGACCTTGACAGCCTGAACTTCGAGCTCGAACTCGTACCGGCTCGACCTCCAACCTCAAGGTCGGCCCGCCAAATCCCGGACGTCGAACCAGCTGTCGAAACGGGACTTTTTATTGTCGAAGAAATGCATCCACTGCAGTTCCAATACGAAGACTTGCTATTCAAATTGCACTCCAAGACGGCCAAACAACTAAAAGAAATCGCACTTGCACGATACTCCCAAATCGGTGAACTGGAGTCTGAGAAAAATCGGCTCGAGAGAGAAATCGCCGCGAAGAGATTCGAGCTCGCCAAAGAGATCGAGAGTCAATTAACCCCAATCCAATTGCGGAAGCTGACTGAAGCCAGATTGAATGTACCCGAAGAGGAGCTGCGTCAACGACAACTTGAGTCATTGTTGAGGTCAGCGCTCAAAAAAATCCAAGCCAGTGAGTCAGTGACTTTTCGAGAGGGAATCAGCCGAGAGCTGAACAAGCTCGATCTTGAAAAGCAAATTGCCGACGGACAGTTCAAAAAAACCGGTCAGTACTGGTTTTACAAGGATCCGCTCATGCCCTCGGCAGATATAGAGGCACAGCTCTTGGCGGTCTGCTTGAATCCGAAATCGTACGAGCCCAACGGGGGAGGCAAATTTTGCGGTGGATTTCATCCCGACCTGGCGATCACTACTGAAGCAAGCTATGACCAGTACGGCTTGCTGATTTGCCTCGGCTGCCGAGAGATCCTCCTTATCGACCAGAGCATCAATCTTTCGTTCGATCTATCCGAGAACGCATTTGAGCGGATCGAGGAGCTCGCTCTGAAAATTTTCGAGCGGCGAGCCACGAAGCGGGCACCTAAAGAAAAATAGCTGGAAGCAGAACAACCTGCCCCCAGCCATAAAATTTTCGGGCTCTCATCTCGAGAACGACAACTCCCGAATTAATCGTGGATTTGCTGTTTCAATCCTCACTCAATTAAGCAATCCCGCCACGGTGGCGGTCCAGCATTGCCTGCAACTGGCTCTTGGGAACAGCACCCAAGACGGAGTCGACAACCTTGCCATCCTTGAAAACGGCAATGAAAGGGATGCTTTGCACGTTATAGCGCATTGCCAAATCCTGATTTGAATCGACGTCGACCTTGCCGATCTTCAGGTCGGCGTTCTCTTTCGCCAACTCATCAATCACCGGACCGATTCGCTTGCAAGGTCCACACCAAGCAGCCCAGAAGTCCACCAACACTGGACCATTGGCTTGCAATACTTCCGATTGAAAATTTGAACTGTTGAACTCCAACGCCATTTCGCTGTTCTCCCTATTTGCTGTGAGCTCCCCAACGCGAGGAGTTTAGTGTCTCGGTTTCGATTCGGTTCCGAATCACGTCCGCCGGAACCCGCTTTTATCCTTGAATTGGCTTCCGCCAAGCGACCACGTCAGCAAAGACTGCAATCCGCGTTCCGAATTATCGACGTACCAGCCAGTTCCTGCAATCGACCGCAAGAAATCTCGGGTTTCAGCGGTAATTCTTCCCTTCCTGCCCCGCAAGACATTTGTCCGAGGACCGGCAAACGCACAAGCCAAACCCCCTGAGCCTGACAGATTGGCGTCGAGGAATGAGACGAATCGGCATACCGATGCAACTCGCTCGACTAGACGGCAGGGAATCACATCGCGAAAGACTGAGCCACCTCAGTCGGCGCGACTTCATAGGCGTACGGTTCCATCGAACTCCCCGCCCTGCCCTGGCTGAGACTGCGCATGGCGTTGGAGTAGCCAAACAGTTCAGCCAGCGGCGTCTGGGACTCGATCACCGTAATTCCATTAAACGACTCGGTCTTGGAAATCCGACCGCGACGCTGCGCGATGTCCCCAACGAACTCACCATAAAACTCGTCGGGCGTGGTGATGGTCAGCTTCATGATCGGTTCCAGCAACACAGGGCCCGCCGCGTTGAGCGCTTGCTCGAAGGCATGAGCCGCTGCAATCGTCATCGCAATCGGAGTCGTCTGCTCGTTGACCTCAGCCGCAGTAATCGTCGCTCGCAACTGGGTGAGCGGGAAGCTCCCGATCGGTCCACCACCCTCGCCCCGTGCTCGCAGTTCTTCCATCAGCGCCTGATGCTGCTCCGCGGACAGCAAGCCCGGGGTCAGCCGATTGAAGACCTGCAACTGCTGTTCGCTGTTCGGATTCGGCTCTAACTTCAGCGTCACCTTGGCAAACAACTGCTGGCCATTGACCATCCGGTGGCATTCACCCGTGACTTCCACTTTCTTACTGACGGTCTCACGGTAAGAGACCCGAGGCTTGTGAACCTTTACGTTCAGATTGAAGTCGCGCAGCAGCCGGTTGCGAATCACTTCGAGATGCAACTCACCCATTCCGGCAATCAGTGTCTGGCCAGTCTCTTCGTTCTCTTGTCCGCGGAACGTCGGGTCCTGCCGCTTAAGCATGTCGAGCACCTCGGCCAACTTCTTGCGGTCAGCGGTTGTCTCCGGCTCGATCGCCATTTCGATAACGGTCTGCGGGAATTCGATTTTCTCAAGCAAAATCGGCGCTTTCGCATCGCAGAGCGTATCGCCAGTGACGGCATCGCGAGGTCCGATCACGCCGACGATCTCTCCCGGACCGGCTGATTCAATTTGCCCCTCTTTATCCTTCTTGGTGGCGTGAATCTGCCAGAGCTGCGCGACATTTTCTTTCTTGCCATTACTTGGACAGAGTGCTCGGCTGTTTTGCTTCAGTTCACCCGAGTAAATCCGTACCCAGTAAAAATCGCCCGTCTTGGCCGGCAGGATTTTGAAAACCAAACCGCAAAATGGTTCCTTCGCGTCCGGCTTGCGGAGCAGAACCTTGTCTGCCTTTTCCGGGTCCGCACCTTGTACAGGTGGACGGTCGATCGGGCTGGGGAGATATTCCCGCACCGCATCAAGCACGCACTGCACGCCGATCCCATGCAGGGCCGAACCACAAACCACCGGCTGGATCTGCCGAGCCAGCGTTGCTTGGCGAATCGCCCGCCGGAGTAGCTCCTCCGGAATCGGCTGCTCTGCCAACGCCAACTCCGCCATCTCATCATTGAACTCGTAGAGGCTTTCAAGCAACTGCACGCGACTGAACTCAGCCACATCCTGCCAGTCCTCGGGAATCGGGTGCTCGGTAACCGTTCGGCCTTCATCGGCGAACGTCAACATCCGCATCGCAATTAAGTCGATCACCCCGCGAAACGGATTTGAAGTGTGCGGCGGGCCTTCGCCGACCGGTACAAACAGTGGCACTGGGTTGCCCTTGAGCCGCTGCCGAATTTCATTGAGGACGCGTTCGAATTCAGCTCCCTCGCGATCGAGCTTGTTGATAAACGCGATCCGAGGCACCTCGTACTTGTTCGCCTGACGCCAGACCGTCTCGCTTTGTGCTTCGACTCCTTCGCGGGCACTGAAAACGACAACAGCACCGTCGAGAACCCGCAGACTTCGCTCGACCTCGGCAGTGAAATCGACATGCCCCGGCGTATCGAGCAGGTTGACGTGCACATCACGCCAATCGAAAGTCACGCAGGCAGCATAAATCGTGATGCCGCGTTCCTGCTCCTCGGGATCGTCATCGGTCGTCGTGGTCCCTTTATCGACCATCCCAACCCGATGTTTGGCGCCGCTAAGGAAAAGCATCCGCTCAGTGACCGTCGTCTTACCGGCGTCAATGTGAGCGATGATTCCGATGTTTCGAAGGTTTTGAATTTTCCGCGACATCTGTTCAGCATCCCCGGTCTGGAACTCGCCCCGCCAGCGAGCCGGCACAAATTCAGCGCACAAAAAGTTGGCGCACAAAAAATCGGCGCATAAAAAAACCGTCTTGCAGCGATGCAAAACGGTTGGATTTGATTGAGGTCCTTACCACGCAAAGTGGGCGAAAGCCTTGTTGGCTTCGGCCATGCGGTGCGTGTTTTCGCGTCGGGTAACTGCCACACCTTCGCGGTTGTATGCGGCGACCAGTTCGTCCGCCAATTTCATCGCGGTTGGGCGACCCTTCTTTTCGCGAACGGCCATCAGCAACCAGCGAATCGCCAGCGACTGCTGACGCTGCCGATTGACTTGCATTGGAACTTGGTACGAAGCACCACCAACCCGCTTGCTGCGGACTTCGATGTGCGGCTTGACGTTCTCAACCGCCTGCAGAAAAACCTCGATCGGTTCTTTCTCAGGCAATCGAGATTTGACTTCATCCAAGGCATCGTAAAAAATCCGCTGAGCGGTGGCCTTCTTGCCGTCCCACATCATGCAGTTGATGAACTTGCCGGCCAGCTCCGAACCGTACTTCGGGTCGGGCTTGAGGTGCGAACGACTGGCGGTAATGCGTCCCATGTTTCTCTACTGTCTCTAACGCTTGCTTGTAAAAACTGTTTTCAATTACTGTCTCGCGTTCGCAAGACTCAATCGGGCGAGGTCCCTCGGGAACCAAGCCGCTAATGAAAGGACGACCAACTCGGTTGAATGAGTCAGCAATCCCAACACTCTGACTTGAATTACTTCTTGCCGCCAGCAGCTTTGCCGGCTTTGCCAGCCGCTGGACGCTTCGAACCGTACTTACTGCGAGCCTGTCGGCGCTTTTCAACACCCAACGTGTCGCGAGTACCACGGATAATGTGGTAACGAACACCCGGAAGGTCACGGACGCGGCCGCCGCGAACAAGGACGATCGAGTGTTCTTGAAGGTTGTGCCCTTCGCCCGGGATGTAAACGGTGACTTCTTTGCCATTCGACAAACGGACACGAGCGATCTTCCGCAGAGCCGAGTTTGGCTTCTTCGGCGTCATCGTACGAACTTGCAAGCAGACACCCTGCTTGAAAGCGCACTTGTCCAACACGGGGCTTTTCGAAAAGACCCGCTTGTCACGGCGTTTTTTCCGGATCAACTGGTTAATTGTGGGCATGCTATCGTCGCTATTTCTGGTCTTGATTCCGCCCCCGCCCGGGAGCGAACTCATAAAGGTAATGGTTTTTACTCAATCGTCAACTCAAAACGAAAAAAAGGCCAAATTCGCCATTTTTTCGGCTGAGCACGGGGCTGGACTCCCCTAGGGAAGGCCTAACCCCGGCAAATTCTACGGAGCTTACTCAACTTCGTCTTCGGAACCGACCGAGTCGTCACCCTCAGCCTCTTCGACCTCGTCTTGAGTCACGAAGTGAGAACTCTCACCTGCATCGGCTCCAAAATCGAGGTCCGGAGCAGCCGTTGCCGAACCGCTGTTGGCCGAATCGAGCAGCGGGAAGCTTGCTTCCAGCGGCTGAGTCGGTGCAGCCGACATCTGCCGCATCGCTTCGAGGTTGTACTGAATCTCGGAGTCTTGGAAGGTTCGGAAGCCCGTGCCTGCTGGAATCAAGTGACCAAGGATCACGTTTTCTTTCAGACCAACCAAGTGGTCGACCTTGCCAGCCAAAGCGGCTTCGGTCAACACCTTCGTCGTTTCCTGGAAGCTCGCGGCAGAGATAAAGCTGCTGCTTTGTACCGACGCCTTGGTGATCCCGAGCAGCTGAGCCTTCGATTCAGCCGGACGGGGCCGAGAACCCTTGGCGAGCTTGCCGCCTTGGGATTCGATTTTGGCGTTCTCTTCGTCGACGTGAGTTTTGAGAATGATCGCGCCCTTCTCAAACGAGCTATCACCCGGGTCCGTGATCTTGAGGCACTTCTCCAGTTCACCGTTCACGCGGCGGAGGTCAAAGCGGTCGAGGACAACGCCTTCAAGCAAGTTGGTATCGCCGGGCTTTTCAACCCGAACCTTACGCAACATTCTTGCGACAATGACTTCAATGTGCTTGTCGTTGATTTCCACACGTTGGCTGCGATAAACCTGCTGAACTTCCTGCAGCAAGTAACGCTGAACCTCTTCTTCGCCGGAGACATCGAGGATGTCGTGCGGTACGAGCGGCCCGTCAACCAACTGTTGGCCAGCGGTCACGTAATCACCAGAGTGAACACGGAATCGCTTGCCTGGCGGCACGAGATGTTCCTTCTCGATACCGGCTTCGTTGCGAACGATGATCGTACGCTTGTTCCGCTTCTTCTCGTTCTTGATTTCAACCACGCCGTCGATCTCCGACAACACGGCTGGATCTTTCGGCTTGCGAGCTTCGAAGATTTCGGTAACGCGAGGCAAACCACCCGTGATGTCCGAAACACCGCCAGCCTCGCGAGGCGTTTCTGCCACCGCAGCACCAGCCGAAATCATATCGCCTGCCTGAACGATGATGTGGGCCCGTTCTGGCAAGTAGTAGACGTCCAGCGTCTTGCCCGACTCGTCTTCAACCACGATTTGCGGATGGAGGTCACCCTTGAAGTCGATGATCGTACGACGCAGCGTGCCGCTGGAGTCGCGTTCTTCCTTCATCGTTTCGCCTTCGACGATATCCTCGTAGCGGGCGCGGCCAGAGACTTCCGAAAGAACCGGAATCGAGTGCGGATTCCACTGGCAAAGCACTGAGTTCGGCTCGACCGTCTGGTCTTCTTTGACCAAGAGCACGGCACCGGCCGGAACCTTGTGATTCTCCAGTTCGCGACCCTTCGAATCGATAATCGAGATTTCGCCCGTCCGGTTCAGGACGACGCTGTCTCCCTTATCGTTGGTCACGTAACGCATCCGAGTCAGCTTGATGATACCAGCCTTCTTGCAACGCTTTTCGCTTTCTTCAGCGACCCGACCTGCGACACCACCAAAGTGGAACGTACGCATGGTCAACTGAGTACCGGGTTCGCCGATACTTTGAGCAGCGATGATACCGACCGCCATACCTTCTTCGACCATCGCACCGGTCGACATGTCCATGCCGTAGCAGTGCTGGCAAACGCCGAGCGCCGCTTCGCAAGTCATCGGGCTGCGGACTTGGATCTTTTCCAAGCCCATCTCCTCAATCTTGCGGGCCTTCTCGAGCGTGATCATTTCGTTTTCCTTCACGATCTGCTCGTCGGTAATCGGATTGACGATGTTGTGCCGCGAGACGCGACCATTGATCGCCGTCGCCAAGCGAACTTCAACCTGCTCACCGCGGTAAATAACTCCCTTGGTGATCCCACGCGAAGTACCGCAGTCTTGGCAAGTGACCACGACATTTTGAGCAACGTCAGCCAACTTACGAGTCAAGTAACCCGAGTCAGCCGTCTTCAACGCCGTGTCTGCCAGACCCTTGCGGGCACCGTGCGTCGAACTGAAATACTCGAGCACCGTCAGACCTTCGCGGAAGTTCGCCTTGATCGGTTGCTCGATAATTTCGCCAGTCGGCTTGGCCATCAAACCACGCATACCCGCCAACTGCCGAATCTGCTCGACACCACCCCGAGCACCGGAGTGCGCCATGAGGAACACGGGATTGACGTAACCGCCAGTGCGGTCGTCATGCTCCATCGCCTTCATCATCGTCTTGGTGATCTGCTCCCGGGCGTGCGTCCAGGTCTCAAGCACCTTGTTGTAACGCTCCTGCTCCGTAATCGCACCGCGTTCAAAGTGCTTCCGCAGTTTGAAGACCTCTTTCTCGGCTTCGCCAATGAACTGAGACTTGGAATCTGGAGTGACCAAGTCGTCCGTAGCAAAGGAAAGACCGCTGCGGGTGCTCTCGCGGAAGCCCAACTGATTCATGTCGTCGAGCAACTTAATCGTTGCGCGGCGTCCCAGAACCTGGTAGCAGTCCGAAATCACAACCGAGAGATCGCTGCTCTTGAGATTGTGGTTGTAGAAATCCATTCCCGGAGGCAGCATCTGGTTGAACAGAATACGACCGTAGGAAGTCGTGATGATTCGGCTTTCCGAGCGTTCGTCTTCGTTCAAGCGATTCTTCCGCCCGTGTGGCAGACGAACCTTGATCTTTGCGTGTATGGTGATCGCGTGCTGCGAGTAAGCCAGTTCGGCTTCCTCAAACGAGGCGAAAGTCATCCCTTCGCCCTTTTGTCCGGGCAGCATCAGCGAGATGTAATAGCAACCCATCACCGTGTCCTGAGACGGACTCATAATCGGCTTGCCATTGGACGGGGCGAAGATGTTGTTCGTCGACATCATCAACGTGTGCGCTTCAACCTGCGCTTCGATCGACAGCGGCAAGTGGACGGCCATCTGGTCGCCGTCGAAGTCTGCGTTGAAGCCTTTGCAAACCAGCGGATGCAAATGGATCGCATTTCCTTCGACCAAGACTGGTTCAAAAGCCTGAATGCCCATGCGGTGCAGAGTCGGTGCACGATTCAGCAGAACCGGGTGATTCTGGATGACTTGTTCGAGAATATCCCAAACCTCTTCATCCTTCCGTTCGAGCATCTTCTTGGCGCTCTTGATCGTGTCCGCATGACCCAATTCCTTGAGCTTGCGAATGATGAACGGCTGATACAGCTCCAAAGCGATCTTTTTGGGCAAACCGCACTGATGCAATTTCAGGCGAGGACCAACGACGATCACGCTACGAGCCGAGTAGTCCACCCGCTTGCCGAGGAGGTTTTCGCGGAAACGACCTTGCTTACCCTTGATCATGTCGGTCAACGACTTGAGCGGGCGGTTGCTCGATCCGAGCACTGGTCGCTTGCAGCGATTGTTGTCGAACAGCGCGTCGACCGATTGCTGCAACATTCGCTTTTCATTGCGAATGATCACTTCCGGAGCGTTCAAGTCGACCAGTTTCCGCAGTCGGTTGTTGCGGTTGATGATGCGGCGATAGAGGTCGTTCAAATCGCTAGTCGCAAAGTTACCGGATTCCAGCAAAACCAACGGTCGCAGGTCTGGTGGAATGACCGGAATCACATCGAGGACCATCCACTCAGGCTTGTTGTCGCTGTCGCGAATGGCTTCAACGATCTTCAGCCGATTGGTGAGGTCCTTCTTTTTCTGCTTCGCATTGGAAACCGCCAACTCGCCGCGCAACTCTTCGCTCAGCTTGACCAGGTCGAGACTGGCCAACAGATCGCGGATCGCCTCGGCGCCCATTGCGGCCTTGAAGCTACCGTCGCCGTACTTGGAGCGGGCTTCGCGGTATTGCTCTTCGGTCAGGAGTTGCTGCTTCTCCAAGTCCGTCGAACCTGGATCGGTCACGACGTAATCCTGGAAGTAAATGACCTTTTCCAAGCTGGTGGTCTTCATGTCGAGGAGATTGCCCAAGCGGCTGGGCATCGCCTTGAAGAACCAGATATGAACGACTGGCGCCGCCAACTCGATGTGGCCCATTCGTTTGCGGCGGACGCGGGAGTGTGTGACCTTGACGCCGCAGCGGTCGCAGATCATTCCCTTGTACTTCATCCCCTTGTACTTGCCGCAGGCGCACTCCCAGTCCTTTTCCGGGCCGAAAATTCGCTCGCAGAACAAGCCATCCTTTTCCGGACGGTAGGTTCGATAATTGATCGTTTCTGGCTTTTTGACCTCGCCCATCGACCAGCTGCGAATGTCGTGGGGACGCGCCAGACTGATCTTCACAGAGGCGTAGTCATTGATGCGGTCATAAGAGGTGTCGGCAATGGCCATCTTCACCTGCTCCTTTTTAAAAACCGAATGGTGCACTGTTGTGCGTAGTGTACGGAAGCGAATCCTCGGCCAGCTCTCACGTCGTCTGCTTGAGACGGGCGTCAGGCTGGCCGCTCGGCAAATCCATTAGCTGGTCCGCCGCTTCTCCAATTGCATGTTCAGCGCCAAGCCTCGAATCTCGTTGGTCAACACGTCAAAGCTGGCGGGCGTTCCGGCCTCGAGCGTGTTCTCGCCCTTGACCATCGATTCGTAAATCTTGGTCCGGCCTTCGACATCGTCGCTCTTGACCGTCAACAGTTCTTGCAGGATGTAGGCAGCGCCGTAGGCCTCCAAAGCCCAGACTTCCATTTCCCCGAACCGCTGACCGCCGAACCGCGCCTTGCCACCCAGAGGTTGCTGAGTGATGAGCGAGTAAGGACCCGTGCTGCGAGCATGGACCTTGTCGTCCACCAAGTGGTGAAGTTTCAACATGTACAAGTAACCAACTGTCGTCTCTTGCCCCAGCGCGTCGCCGGTTCGACCGTCGAACAGCCGAGTCTTGCCGTGGCTGGGCAAACCAGCCTCCGCCAAGCAAGCGTTGATGTCTGATTCCGAAGCTCCGTCGAACACCGGAGTGACCGCTTGGAAACCCAACTTCGCACCAGCCCAACCGAGGTGGGTCTCGAGAATCTGACCGACGTTCATACGGCTAGGAACGCCCAGCGGATTTAGCAGGATGTCCAGCGGCGTACCATCTTCAAGGAACGGCATGTCTTCGACTGGCAAAATCTTGGCAATCACACCCTTGTTACCGTGCCGGCCAGCCATCTTGTCGCCGACCGAGATCACTCGCTTGGTCGCGATGTAAACCTTGACCATCTGCATCACGCCGCTGCGGAGTTCATCACCCCGCTTCATGCTATTGAGCTTGCGGTCGCGAGCGTCGATCGCCGCTTCCACCGCCGGCCAAAGCTCTTGGTGAATCTGCTGCAACTGAGCAATTCGCTCTTCGCTCCGCATGCCCCCCACAATCGTGGCCAAGCGGAAGATACAGGCCTTTTCCGCAATAAACTTGGAACTTTGATCCCGAGTCAGCGGAGTTTGATCTTCGTCGGTCAACGGTTTGCCGATGACCTTTTCCATCGCCGCCACCAGTTCGGTGAACGCGTGGGCAATCTGGTCGTTGCCTTCGGTTTCGGCTGCCTTCAGGTCCTTTTCGAAAACCTTACGTTCCTCATCCGACAAACTCATCCGGCGGGAGAAGCGTTGTGCTTCGATCACAATTCCTTCGATACCCGATGGAACCTCCAGCGAGTCGTTTTTCACGTCTTCGCCGGCGCGACCGAAAATCGCGTGCAGCAGCTTTTCTTCCGGAGTCAACTCGGTCTTTGACTTGGGCGAAACCTTACCAACGAGGACATCGCCCGGCTTGACGTAAGTTCCGACTCGAACGATGCCGTTCTCGTCGAGATTCTTCAGCATCTTTTCGCTGACGTTGGGGATATCCCGAGTGAATTCTTCAGGGCCGAGTTTCGTCTCGCGAATTTCAACATCGAAGTCTTCGATGTGCAGCGAGGTGTAAACATCGCGCTTCACCAAGTCTTCGTTGATGATGATTGCATCTTCGAAGTTGTAACCATCGAAGGACATAAAGCCGACGAGAACGTTTCGCCCCAGAGCAAGTTCGCCTTGGAACGTCGCAGCGCCATCGGCGATCACGTCGCCCTTGTTCACCTTTTGTCCAAGGTCAACCAGCGGGCGTTGGTTCAAACAGGTTCGTTCGTTCAACCCAGTAAATTTCTTCAGTGGGTAAACATCGCCGCCGATTTCAATTCGGCTGGCGTCAACGTAGGTAACTTTGCCAGCACGGCGGGCCTTAACGACCATCGCCGAATTCTCAGCGACCGCCTTCTCGATTCCCGTCGCCACAATCGGCGGCTCGGTGACCAACAGAGGAACAGCTTGTCGCTGCATGTTGGAACCCATCAACGCGCGGTTGGCATCGTCGTGCTCAAGGAACGGAATCAAACCGGCCGAGACACCGAGCATTTGGTTCGGGGCAATATCGATGTACTGCACCTGACCGGGATTGACCAACTCGAAGTCTTCGCGGTAACGGGCCAGAACATTGCCACCCATCACCTTGTTGCCTTCGATGGTTCCACTGACAACCGGGGTGTCCGCTGGACAGATGTAGGCATTGGTCTCTTCGTCAGCCCGCAACCAGCAAATCGTCTCGGTAACTTTGCCCTTCTTCACTTCGTAGTAAGGCGATACCAAGAAGCCGTACGAGTCGACGCTGGCATAAATCGCCAAGCTCGAGATCAAGCCGATGTTCGTACCTTCAGGCGTCTCAATCGGGCAAATACGGCCGTAGTGCGAGATGTGCACGTCGCGAACTTCGAAACCGGCTCGCTTTCGATTCAAACCACCAGGCCCCAGAGCCGACAGACGTCGCTCATGCGTCAATTGGCTGAGCGGATTCGTCTGGTCGACGACCTGAGATAACTCACCGCGACCGAAGAAATAATCGATTGCGGCGGAGATGCTCTTCGGATTGACGAGACTGCGCGGGGTAAGGTCTGCCTGCTCTCGCAGCGTCATCCGCTCCTGAACAGTTCGCCGTAGTTTCAGGAAGCCCTTTCGCAACTCGTCCGAAGCCAATTCGTCGATCGTGCGAAGGCGCCGATTGCCGAGATGATCGATGTCGTCGATTCGCGCCTGTCCACCCGTGGTGCTCAGGTCCAGCAAATACTTGATCGACTCCAGAATGTCCTCGGGACGGAGACACATTTCGGATTCAGCCACATTCAATCCGAGTTTGCGGTTGATGCGAAAACGACCGACGCGACCCAAGCGGTAGCGATTGGCGTCATAGAACTTCTCATCGAACAAAGCCTTCGCTTTCTCCAATGCTGCAGGATTTCCCGGACGAAGCCGCTGGTAAATTCGCAGCAAAGCTTCCTGATGGCTCGATGAATTATCTTCGGCCAGCGAATTGAAGATGACTGGGTTCTTGGTTGGGCTCATCACTTCCAGCGCTTTTACGCCGGCAGTGCAAATCAACTCGGCCGCATTCTTCGAGACCTTCTCGCCAGCTTGAACAATGATTTCACCAGCCCGATCGGAACCGACCGGATAGACAACGTCATCGACGGCAATCTTACCTTCGAGTTTGCCGGCACTGCGTCCGTCAACCACCTTGACCTTGGTCGATTCATAGAAAGCCCGAAGGATGTCAGCGTTTTCGCTGTACTTCGGAGACATCGCTCTCAACAACGTCATCGCCGAGAACTTGCCGCTTTGGTCAATTCGAACCGAGAGCGTGTCCTTTTTGGTCACGTTCATTTCGATCCAGCTACCACGTTCCGGAATCACGCGGCAACTTGGCATCTCGCGGTCCGAGGCGCCTTCAGCCTCCATCACAAAGTCGATACCGGGACTGCGGTGCAACTGGTTGACCACCACGCGTTCCGCACCGTTGATGATGAACTCGCCACCGCCAAGCATGATCGGAATGTCACCGAGGAATACCTCCTCCTCGATCGGCTGCTCCTTGACCAATCGCAGCCAGACCTTGAACGGCCGACCGTAGGTCAAACGCAATTGCCGGCACTCTTCCGGAGTGTAACGCGGCTTGCCAAGCTCGTATCGCAGGTACTCTAGGCGGACCTGCTTGTCATAACTCTCGATCGGGAAAATCTCCCGCAAAACGGCTTCAATACCCTGATCTTTTCGCTTCTCCGGATCGATGTCGGTCTGCAGAAAAGCTTCGTAGCTGTCCGTCTGAATGCGAGTCAGATCAGGCGGCAAGGGAAACTCGCGTCCTGTCCCGAACCGGCGGACCGAGTGTGTTGAAAGCCGTCGTTGAGAATTAACTGCCATCGTGCGGAAATCTCCCTATCGTGTACCAGCCACTAAACGTCGCCAGACGCAAACTTATCAGTCAAGGCGATCGGACCAGTTTCTGCGCATGAACACCTGTGATGCCACCAAAATCTCAGCGCTCGATTTATGAAGCGAGACATTCGGAAACAGAACGCAGGAAAGGCGCGGCAAGTTGCCTTCGCCTCAGAAACAGCTCGGGTCCAAACAATTAGAGAACGCCGCCGCCCGATCCTTTCGAACGTCGCGTGAGTAAATCCGGATTGCATCAAGCCCAAATCCAAGTTTCGCACCGCTTAGATTCACCGCCCCAATTTGGAGTGGGCCGGCAGCAAATCAATTGCCACCGCCCAGGTTGCGCGGATCGTAGCCAATCAACCCCTCAAGCCACCTTGAGAAAAATGTGAGAAACTCGCAGGTCCTACGCCGCCCAGTTGAACTGGAAACCTCTAGGCGGACGCGGCATCAACAAGAAGCCTTCGCATTCGCGAATCAACTTCTCATCAAGACCCAATGAATCGAATTCGTTTCGAAATCAACTTGGACCGGACAAAACCTACCGATTGTTCCGAGCCGAAACCGAATCACAGCCTCTCCTACTTGCGTATACAAGCAACGTCTCGCACCGTGCGCGCGAACGCTTGCCTTGCATAGCTTTGCAACACCGCCTGCTTCGCGATCGTCGAAGTTGGAGGTGCTCGAAGGAAGTTGCCGAAATTCGAAACCGACAATCGGAAAGTAAGGCAGATCTCAGTCGTCACTCACAAACCGAAAAGCCCTCGCCGCTTCAGCGCCGTTTGAATAAATTCGCGAACAGTTTTGAGCCAAGACGAACTCCCAAGTCAGGGGTTCCTCCGGTTCGGAACTGGTGTTCGAGAAAGTTCATCCAGCCATCGCTAGCCCGTGGTCTGAAAACCCTCTGCAGCGCCCAGCCTGCCTGATCGTACCAAACAACCAGAGGGAACTGAACTGGACTGCATTCGGGATGGTCAAAACCATGGAAGCGGCGTCACTGCCAGGGCGCCACCGGGGTGGCGCCACAGTGACTCTCTGGACTACTTCACTTCGACGACGCCGCCGGCGCCTTCGATTTCGGTCTTGATCTTGGCTGCTTCGTCCTTCGAAACGCCAGTCTTGACCGTGACCGGTGCGCTCTCGACCATCTTCTTGGCGTCCATCAGCGAAGCGCCAGTGATGTTCTTCACGACCTTCACGACTTCCAGCTTCTTGTCGCCGGCGTTGGCCAACACGACATCGAATTCGGTCTTTTCAGCAGCAGCGGCTGCGCCGCCACCTGCTCCACCGCCCGGTGCAGCCATTACCACGGCACCGCCAGCAGCCGGTTCAATACCGTACTGGGCCTTGAGGTAATCGCTCAATTCTTTCGCCTGCTTCAGGGTCAAACCGGCAATCTGATCGCCGATTGTCTTGGTTTCTGCAGAAAATTCCATGGTTGCGCTGTCAGACATTTACTCGTCACCCTTTCTTCGATTCCGGGCCGCACGACGCGTGCAGCCTTCGTCAAAAAACACCAGTTCAAATGAAAACAAATATGTTCAATTTCTTGCCCGAGGCCACTTCAGCGATACCGCTGAACTCCGCTCAAACAAAAAACGTTAATCTCCGTCAAACGACACCCAGAACCGAAGAAAACTCCGGCCCAGAGGTTACCAGCTTTCCAAGCTGGCCGCGGCGACCGTGCCTTGAAAATCCCGAACAGCCATGTTCGAAATGAATTGACCGGTTCGCGGGACCAAATCCAAAAGGATAAGACCTGCCAGACTGAACCAAAATGACTGAACTTAGCCGTTCTTCTCGCCAGCTTGCTCGATTTGGCTGGCAAGCTTGCCGGCCGGAGCAATGATCTGGGCAGCCAATTGGCGGCCCGGACCGAGAATCTGACCAACCAGAAGGCTCAGCTGCTCTTGGCGGTTAGGCCACTTACTGATCTCGGCTACCTTTTCAGCAGTCAGCCGCTCTCCGTCCATCACGCCGCCACGAGTCTTAAAGACAGAGAACTTCTCGTCCTTGTCCAACTCAGTGACTTCCTTCACCAGGGTGATGAAGTCCTCACCGCCGTACAGGACAGCAGCAGTTCCCTTGAGCCCCTCAAATGCAGGCCCAAGCGAAGTACCGTTAGTCGCCAGCCGGGCCAAGCTATTCTTGATCACCAGCACGCCGATCTTCTTGTCCCGCAGCTTCTTGCGGAGCTCAGCAGTCAACTCGGAGTTCAGCCCGACCATATTGCCGACAACGCAGTCCTGAACACCGTTCAGGCGACGCTTGATGTCATCTGCGACCAGACTTTTTACAACCTTGCTCATATCTCTTTTGCCTCAGGTTGGCAGAAAGTATCCGCCAACTCGAATCGATTCAATGACTCAATCTTCCAAACCAAACCGCATCCTAATCGCTTTCGCCCACGACCCGCTTTTCGCTCTGCCCCATCCTTTCAGGCAAAGCTGTCATTCGTGTCGAGAAGCGCGACCCGGATGACGGTGGGTCGCCGGCTTGTAAGAGGAAAAGCCGGCAATCCAAAACAAATCAACTAAGCGGCAACCGTGACCCCGGGACTCATCGTGGCGGAAATCGAAATCCCCTTTACGTAAGTTCCCTTGATCGTTGCCGGCTTAAGGTTTTGAATGAAGTCAATAAACGCTTGAATGTTTTCTTGTAGCTTTTGTGCGTCGAAGCTCATCCGCCCGACAACCGCGTGGACATTGCCACCGGCGTCATTGCGGAACTCGACCTTACCCGCCTTGTATTCTTTCACGGCAGTGGCGACGTCGGGAGTCACAGTTCCCGCACGTGGCGAAGGCATCAAACCTCGAGGACCCAAAACGCGACCCAAAGGCCCCACCAAACCCATCATGTCCGGAGAAGCAATGCAGACGTCGAACTCCATCCAGCCTTCTTGAATCCGCTTGGACAAGTCTTCTTGTCCGACGACGTCAGCACCAGCTGCCTTGGCCGCATCGGCAGCGGGCCCCTTGGCAAACACAACAACCCGCTGGGTCTTTCCGATTCCGTGTGGCAATACCAAAGACCCGCGGACCAACTGGTCTGCTTGCTTGGCATCAATCCCAAGTCGCATGTGGACCTCGACGGTCTGATCGAACTTGCGTGGTTTGAAACCCTTGAGAATTTCCACAGCCTTACCCAACGGGACCGCATCAGCAGGAACCTTGGTTACCATTTCACGGTGGGCTTTCGATTGCTTTACCATAATTTCAAACCACTAGTTTGTTACTTGATTGTCTTGTTTGTTTGATCTGTTCAGTTGCTTCGAAGTACTCGCCATGCCTCGAAGTTTTTATTTTGCAATGACTGTGGTTTCCACAGCCGGTCGCCCCCAAGTCCCGTCGCACTAAACCTAAGGCGAACCAATCGAGGCCAAGTTTCGCTCGCCAAATCAAACAGCTTCGTCTGACTTGCGTTCGACGGACCTCACAAGCTGCCTAGCCGACGACCTCGATTCCCATGCTCCGAGCAGTACCCTCGACCATCCGTCGAGCGTGCTCCAAGTCGCGGGCATTCAAATCGTCTTTCTTGCGAATGCAGATCTCTTCGACCTGCTTCGAAGTCACAGTGCCTACCTTGGTTCGATTGGGAACACCCGATCCACTCGGGATTCCAGCAGCCAGCTTCAGCAGCGCCGCAGCCGGAGGGCTCTTGGTGACAAACTCAAACGAGCGGTCACTGTAAACCGTCACCACGACCGGCACTGGAGTTCCGTTCAAGTCGCGAGTCCGCTCGTTGAATTGGGAAACGAACTGACCGAGGTTAATACCGAACTTACCGAGCGAGGTACCCACCGGAGGAGCCGGTGTGGCCTGACCACCCTTGCATTGCAGCTTGACTTGAGCCACCAACTGTTTCGCCATAAACCAGCACTTTCAACTAAATCAATTCGATTGGAGTTTCGACCCAAAATGTTCCATTGCTTCCAGCTTCAAAACCAAGGCGGCGACCATCCCAGTCAGCACCCGACAGCCCAAGAAGGGGCTATCAAACCTCTTCGACTTGCCAGTGCTCCAATTGCACCGGGTTGAGCCGACCGAAAATGTTAATCATTACCGTGATGCGACCATTCCGCTCATCGATGGTCGACAACTCACCTTCGTAGTTTTGGAAGTAACCTTCCTTTACGCGGACTCGGTCGCCAACCTTGAAGCGAATCGCTGTCTTAATCTGCTCTTCGCCACCCTCTTCCGGCTTCTGCGTTCGACTGCTCGCAATGATCCGGTCAACTTCGGTCTGCGACAGAGGGACCGGCTTGCCGGCGGCACCTGTGAAGTCGCCGATGCCCGCTGTGTCACGAACCAAAAACCAAGTCTGGTCGTTCACAGCCATCCGCACGACCACGTAGCCAGGGTACAGTTTTCGCTTGACGATCCGCTGCTTGCCTGACTTCGAAAACTCCCGCACGTCTTCCGTCGGGACCAAAATCTCACCAAAGAAGGACTCTAACCCCGCCCGCTTGATGTTCCGCTGCAACGCTTCGCAAATCGAATTTTCACGGTTGACCTGAACCTTGAGGATGTACCAAGCCATCTCCAGGTTCTTTTCCTCGGGGATGACCTCTTCGACCAACTCCTCAATCGGAGACTGCGTCGATTCACCCGACTCCTCGGATTCATCGTCCAGCGCCAACTCTTCAGGCGAGAACTCTTCAGCCAACTTTTGAGCCGACCCGATCTTGGGGGTAGCCAACCGCGGCGATCCCGCGCGGGTGGCTTCGACAGCCCCGTGCCCGGCGTTCAACTCACCTTCTTTTTCTGGCGTTTCGCTCGACACGCGATTTTCCCCAACTCGACTAAGACCAAAAATTCCCAAACACGCTCGACCACTCCGACCGACTGGCGTCAGCCGAACAAATCAGAGCCCAATCTGAACCAACTAGCCCAAGTACCGAATCTGCAGCAACTTGAACAAGAAGGACCAAATCGCATCAAACATAAACAAAATGAACGACAAGGCGAAAATCACAAAGATTACCACCGCAGTCGCTCGCCATAATTCAGTTTTCGACGGCCACGAGACCTTGTTCATCTCGGCTTCAACCGAAATCAAAAAGTCAGCAAACCGCGGGACATTGACGATTCTAAAAGCGACCCATAACCCCAGCAGGACCAAGCCTACCAGCGCTAACGAACGCGCACTTCCAGTCACTGACATGAACCAACCAGTGTTGTACAGCTGGTAAGCTGCCAACGCCGCCAACAGAGCTATCACCCCGAAAGCAACCTGCCGAACAATCCGGCCCTGAGTCTGCTTGTAGAGTCGAGCCTGAAAAAGGCTCCCCCAAAAGCCGACTGTTTCAGCCGCGTCCTGTTTGGTGACTGTCGTCATGACCAACCTTTCAATGTCCCTTCAATCAAGCGGTCTACATAACCACTCGGCCTACACAACTACGCCGTCTTTGTGATCACGCCATCCCTGAACCGAAGCAACCCTCCAACCCGCTCGCGGCGAACCTTGTGTGGCCCAGCGTCACGACGACCGAAAAATCACTTCACATTCATCCAAAAAAATGGCAGGGGCGGCGGGAGTCGAACTCGCAACCCCTGGTTTTGGAAACCAGTGCTCTGCCAATTGAGCTACGCCCCTGCACTTCAATCTTCACCGCACTTCAATCTTCACCGCACTTCAATCTTCAC